>Ga0068858_100001893_pt1 | contig 21362 bp, 13 predicted proteins | sample KBSSwiS12_FD_66589 | JGI IMG/M metagenome (GOLD analysis project Ga0068858, IMG submission 66589) | Switchgrass rhizosphere microbial communities from Kellogg Biological Station, Michigan, USA - KBS Switchgrass S1-2 | ecosystem: Host-associated > Plants > Roots > Rhizosphere > Soil ...
CGTGGGATGTCGGCGGCGCGGAGCAGGAGGAGCCCTATGGCTTCATCGCCATCACGACCGGCGCGACCGACTTCCTGGTAGTAGGCCTCGACGGAATCCGGCGGCGAGCGGTGGATCACGGCGCGGACGTCGGCGCGATCGATGCCCATGCCGAACGCGTTCGTCGCGGCGACGACCTGGAGCTGGCCGGACATGAAGCGCCGCTGGACCTCGGCGCGATGCGTGCCGGAAAGGCCCGCGTGATACCAGCCGGCGTTCCACCCGTCGGCGCGGAGGCGCTTGGCTTCTTCTTCGGCGTCCTTCCGGGAGAGGCAGTAAATGATGGCGGCGCCTTCCGTAGGCACGCGGCCGCGGGCGCCGCTGGCGGCATCCTGTGAGCCTGTGGCGCCGCTTGCTGGACGCAGCGTCTCCTCCAGCGTCTGGTCGATCGCCGCGTTCCGCTCCTCCGCCGACGTGATGTCGCGCACGCGGAGCGCCAGGTTGGGGCGCGCGAATCCGCGCACCATCTGCGGCGTATCGGCGCCGAGTCCGAGCTGCGCGACGATGTCGTCGCGCACGACCGGCGTCGCGGTCGCGGTGCACGCGAGCACGAGGCAGCCGGGGATGGATTTGAGAAACGCGCCGATCTCGCGATATTCGGGCCTGAAATCGTGCCCCCACTGGCTGATGCAGTGCGCTTCGTCGATCGCGACCAGCGGACAACGCAGCTCCTGGACGAGTCGACGGAATCCGGGGAAGGGGAGGCGCTCGGGCGCGACGTAGACGAGCTGGTAATCGCCGGCGCGGATGCCGTCGAGGCGTGCGTAGACCTCGTCCGAGTCGAGCGTGCTCGCGAGATACGTCGCCGGAACGCCGCGCTTCGCGAGGGCGTCGACCTGGTCCTGCATCAACGCGATCAACGGCGAGATGACGAGCGTGACGCCGTCGAGGATCGTGGCGGGGAGCTGGTAGATGAGGCTCTTGCCGCCGCCCGTAGGCGCGACGAGGACGAGGCGGCCGTGGTGAAAGAGGGTCTCCAGCGCCTCGCGCTGGCCCGGGCGGAACGACCCGTAGCCCATGTGGGCGAGCGCGGACTCGAACGCCGATGCGGGATTTGTCTCTGTGAGCCCGGTCACCACCCCACCCCTTGCCGTCCTTAGCTGTTGGTTGCGTCGGGGAGGTCAGGGTAGTCCGAATCGTCGACCGGGGCACTTCATTTCTGCCGGCGGTTTTGGCAAAACGACACCGCGGCGCCGGTCATCGCCGCCGACCCCAGTCGCGCCGCGGTCCCCTCAGGCTTGCCGCGAGTAGAACCGCCTCGCCTTGTTGCGATTGCCGCAGACCTCCATGCTGCACCAGCGGCGCTTCTGAGCCCGCGAGGTGTCCACGAAGAACCAGCCGCACTCCGCATCGCCGCACTGGCCCACTCGGGCGGCATCCTCGCCGGTGAAGATGTGCTCCGCGTCGAGCGCGGCTGCGTGGAGGGGGCGCTGCGGGTCGAGGTCTTCGCGCCAAGCCCAGCGCGCGCCGGTGGTCGTGGGCTCGAGCACGCGGCTGGCGCGGGCGGCGCGGCATGCGCCCTCGAGACGTGCGATGGGTGCGGCCTGGGGTGAGCGTCCCTTGAGGACGGATGCCGCGATGGCGGCGATCGCCTCGCGGAGCTTGACGGCCTCGGCGAGCACCGTTCCGGCCGCCCTCGGATGCTCTTCCCCCCATTTGCGGAGGGCACGCGCCTCGGCCGGAGCGATCGCGCCCACGGACCGGGCCCACCGCACGAGCTCCGAGTAGTCCTTGAGGAGCTCGATCGGCTGCTTGCGGAGGCGCCAGTCGAGGGTGTTGGCCAGGGCGAGCGCAGGGGTGCGCTCGCTCTCCAGTCCGTGCCACGGCTTTTCGAAGGAGTCTTGCGTCATTCCGGTTCCGATCCCTCCCTTTGATTCTAACCCCTGAAAGGCGCTTGACAGGTTAGGTAGGTCGAGCCACGATTATAACCTATCTGAGGCCTCTGAGTGGTTAGGCTCGAATCGAGGAGGATCGGACCATGAGCGAGAGCAAGCGGCTGGCGAATGAGGTGAGGAAGGCACTGGATGGCGAGGCCTGGCACGGCCCGACCTGGAAGGACAATCTGGACGGTGTGGGCAGGGATGCAGCGATCTCCCGCTCGATCCCCGAGGCGCATACGATCGCGGAGCTCGTCCTTCACGCGACCACATGGCACGACGTGGTGCGCCGGCGAATCGAGGGTGAGACCCCGGAGGTGACGAGCGATCAGGACTGGCCGGCGGCTGCATTTGCTGATGACGCAACGTGGAACGCCGCCGTCGCTCGGTTGTTCGAGACCGGCAAGGCGCTGGCCGCGACCATCGAGAAGGTCCCGGAGGAGAAGCTACTGGAGAAGCGTCCGGGCGTGGACGGCACCTGGTACGAGCTGATCAGCGGGGAGCTGCAGCACGTCCTGTATCACGCGGGTCAGGTCGGAATTTTGAAGAAAGCCCACACCCACGTAACCGCCTGAACAGGCCCCGGGGCCTGTCGTGGGTCTCGGGTTCAACTCGCCCCGGGGCGAGTTAGAACCGACTCTTCGCAGGATCAACTCGCCCCGGGGCCAGTCAACAACTCGCCCCGGGACCTGTAGCAACTCGCCCCGGGGCGAGTCGTCATCAGCCTTCTCACCCGATCAACCGGAGTTCAACAGGCCCCGGGACGAGTTGGCCGGGGCGGGTAGGATCGGCACGCCGGACCCGGGACCGGTCCCGGGTCAACGACCGGAAACGCAAAACCTCCAGTGCATCGCCGTCTCGTCGGGATGCCTGGAGGTCGCGTGTTCATGGTCGCTCTTGCGGGGCGACCATCGTCGGCCGCTCTTTTGGTGCGGCCGGATCTGGGTCGCCCTTTCGAGCGACCGGTTCGGCCGCCTGTCCCATTGCGGCCGGCCCTCACGCGCCGCTCTCGCAGCGCTCCTTCATACGCCGCCATCGCGGCGTTCCTAACCGCCGCCATCGCGGCGTTCCCACACCCGCCGCTCTCGCGGCGTCCATCCTCGCCGCTGTCGCGGCGCCGTTATCAGCTGGCCCAAAGGCCCCGGCGGGGTGACGCAGGCCCGGCCCGCCGGAGAGGCCCCGGGCTGGCCGTTACCTGAAGACCATCCTCACCTGGCCGCGGAACCGCGCGGTCTCGAGCGCGGCGTAGTACACGCCCGATGTGCCGGCCGGAGTGCTCGGGCCCTTCCTCGACGCGAAGCCGAAGTTGCCGGTGAGCGCGGGGACAGCCGGGTAGGCACCGGTCGGGGAGTCGATCCAGCCGCCGCCCGTCACGAACCCCGCGCTCGGGTCGTAGACCACGACCATCGCCTGGAGTCCGGCGATCGAGGTCGTGGAAGCCGTGTTGCCGCACTGATCCGTCACTTCCGGCCGCACGCAGTGGACGCCCGCGGCGGTGAAGCTCACGGTGCCGGTCACGGTCTTGGCCGACTCGTTCACCAACCCGGGGAACGTGTTGGCGTCGCAGACCCATCGGGCGGTGTGCAGGTCGCCCGCATTGTCCGTGAACGTGCCGGTGTTGTAGGCGGCATCCGTGATGGTCCAGGCAATCGTGGTGGTGCCGATCGAGAAGGGATCCGCGAGCGGCGCGCCGACGCTCCGGAGGCCCGTCAATGTCGTCCCGCCGCAGTTGTCCGCGGCGGTCGTGCCCAGACTCTCGATGGTGGCGGTGCAGGTCATGTCGCCGGTCGAGACATCGAGAGTGCCAGTGCTGATGGCTGGGGGCGTCTTGTCCACCACCGTGACGAGCTGCGTCTCGGAGACGCTGTTACCGCTCGGGTCGGTGGCGGTGTAGGTGATCGTCGTCATCGCCACGCTGCACTCAGTCGCGTCAGCGCCGGTATTCAGGGTCGCATGGGCCGGAGCAGAGAGGACCGGTGTGATGCGAACCGGGCCATGGAGGCTGTGCGCGCGCAGCGCAAAGGACATTGTCATGCGACGGACAAGCGCACCGAACGTGCCGTCGCCTTTTTCGCGCGTAAGTCCTTGGGGTTACGTCGAGCATGGCTCGACCCTCGATCGCGAGTTGGGTCGAATGCCCCAGCCGTGGGGGTGGTGAGCCGCACGGAATCGGGAGCGTCCCGGGCCGTGCGGAGACCGTACCCAAGTTACAAATCGGGCCCTGTGGGGCGCACACACCACACGATTCGTGCCTGCTCTTCCCGCGGCTATCCCCTTCGAACGCAAGTACCCCGGCTCGTAGCCGATCACGGGGAACCCCTATCGGAACGGACCTTGCTTTTGCCCGCACTGGGGGACGGAGGGAAAGCGTCATGGTGAAAGACGAGAACGCCATCGAGGTTGTGAGAACCGTTGCCGCGCCCGTGGAGCTGGTCTATGGAGCGTGGACGAATCCCGACCTTCTCCAGCAGTGGTTCGCGCCGCGGGGGTCCGCGGTCCGCTCCGCAGAGCTGGCCCTCCATGAAGGCGGCGGCTACCGGGTCGAAATCATCGACTCCGACTGGAATCGACACGTAGCCGACGGCCACTACCAGGAGCTGGTTCCCAATCGGAGCATCGTGAAGACGCTCGCGCACGAAGGACCGGGCGCCCGCGCCGGTGCCCAGACGACGCGCGTCGCGGTGAAATTCCGCGACATCGGGGCCGGGAACACGGAGCTCGTGCTGCTGCACGAGAATCTGCTCGACGAGGATCACAAGGCGGACATGCGCCGCGATTGGGCGCAGCGTCTCGACAAGCTGGACGCCCTACTGGCTCGATCCCGCGCCTGAGTTCGCGTACCCTGCGCGCATGGACGAGCGCGCGCGGGATCTGATTCAGAGACTCGGGCTCGAGCGTCATCCGGAGGGTGGCTGGTACCGCGAGGTCTTCCGCTCCGCACGTCATGTTGGCGCGCCGGCCGACGGGGCCACCCAGGTGACCCGGAGCGCGCTCACCACGATCTACTTCCTCCTCATGCAAGGCGAGCCGACGGCCTGGCACTCGGTCGCCTCCGACGAGATCTGGCACTTTCTCGAAGGCTCGCCGGCGGAGGTCCTCACCGTCGATCCAGGCTCGCGCCGGCACACGCATCGGCTGGGGCCGCTGAGCGCTGATGCGGCCCCGGTCGCCATCGTTCCGGCGGAGCACGCACAGATGGCCCGCACGCTCGGAGCCTTCACGCTCGTGGGATGCACCGTCGGGCCGGGGTTCGACTTCGCGGACTTCAAGCTGCTGAGCGGACCGGACCAGACCTGACATGCGACTCTTCGGCCCCCTCGGCGCCGCGAGCGGACTGATCGGCGTGGCGGCGGGCGCCTTCGGCGCGCATTCGCTCCGCGGCACCCTTTCACCCGATCTCCTCCAGGTCTTCGAAACCGGCTCGCGCTACCAGATGGTTCACGCCCTCGCGCTGATCGTCACCTCCATCGCGCTCGAGCGCGCGCCCCGGGCCGCGCTCGTCTGGGCCGGGTGGCTGTTCCTCGCCGGTCAGATCGTCTTCAGTGGAAGCCTCTACGCGCTGGCTCTGAGCGGCACCCGGCTCTGGGGCGCGGTCACACCTTTCGGTGGGCTATGTCTCTTGGCGGGCTGGCTGATGCTGGGGCTTGGCCTTGCGAGAGGTAAACCAACGGCGGGGGAGCCCTAAAGCGAAGCGCGGAGAGCGCCGGTCAGGCGCCGCTCCGCGCCGCCCACAAGCGGAAGGGCCCTGTCCCAGAACTGCCCTCCCCACTGGGAAAACGCGCGAGCACCCCAAATCGAACGCGGAAAGTGGGAGTCAGTCGCCGTTGGGTGCCGGGTGCGCCTCACGGTGCTATCCTGCCCAGCCATGCCCCCGTCGAGCACGACCCAGATCGGTCCCTACCGCCTCGATCGCGAGATCGCGCGCGGCGGCATGGGCATCGTCTACCTCGCACACGACACGCGGCTCGGCCGCACGGTCGCGCTCAAGTCGCTTCCCGCCGAGGTCGCGAGCGAACCCGACCGCCGCGAGCGGTTCGAGCGGGAATCGCGACTTCTCGCATCGCTCAATCATCCGAACATCGCCGCGATCTACGACATCGTCGAGAGCGAGGGGCGCCCGTTCCTGGCGCTCGAGCACATCGAAGGGGAGACGCTGGCGCAGCGGATCGCGCGCGGACCGATCACCCTGCCCGAGACGCTCGACATCGCGCACCAGATTGCCTCCGGCATGGAGGCGGCGCACGAGCAGGGAGTGATCCATCGCGACCTGAAGCCGGGGAATGTCATGATCACGCCCGGCGATCAGGTGAAGATCGTCGATTTCGGCCTCGCGAAGGGCCGGCTCGATGCCACGCCCGGCGAGCACTCGCCGACGGCGCATCCGGCCGCGACTCTCTCGTCGCCGACCATGACCTCGCCGACTTTCCCGTCCCCCGCGGACGTGGGAACCATCCCGGGCGTGATCCTGGGCACGGCGCCCTATCTCTCCCCCGAGCAGGCGCGGGGCAAGCCCGTCGACCGGCGCACGGACATCTGGGCCTTCGGCTGCATCGTCTACGAGTGCCTCACGGGGAAGCGCGCGTTCGAGGGGGAGACGGTGTCGGACACCATCGCGCGCATTCTCGAGCGCGCGCCCGACTGGTCGCGTCTTCCGGCCGCGACTCCACCCCGGCTCCAGGAGCTGCTCCATCGCGCGCTCGAAAAGGATCCGCGGCGGCGCTTGCGAGACATGGGGGAAGCGCGCCTCGCGATCGACGAGGTCCGAAGCGATCGCACCCCACCCGCCATGCCGAGAGCCGAGCGCAAGCTCCCCATCGGTCGCAACACGGTCATGCTCATCTTCGGCATCGGGCTCATCCTCGGCGCCGCGCTCGCGCTCAACCTGACGGGCTTCCTCGGCGGAAAGCGCGTGGCGCACTGGAGCGGACCCGCGTGGGCATCCATCCAGGTACCGCCCCATGTACGGGTTCAGTCCTACGACATCTCGCCCGACGGGAAGTACTGCGTCATCCTCGGCGCCCCGAGGAGCGCCCCCGGGCAGGAGTCGCAGCCCCCCCGAATGTACGTGCGGCGTCTGGACAGTCCCGACTTCAAACCGATCGACGGCTCCGAAAACGCGGACGGGTTCATCCTGACCTACGACGGGCACTACTCGTTCGTCGCTCCGGCTTCGTCACGATCGAATCAGCGGAAGATCTTCTACGGTCCTCTCGACGAAAGCGCTCCGCCCATCCCGACTCACGACATCGATCCCGCCAGCAGCCAGGCGCTCTGGCTCGAGTCGAAATCGACACTGCACGTGATTTCGGGGAAGCAGTGGGCCATCTATTCGATGAAAGAAGGTCGGGATACGAGAGGTCCAAGCCCGTTCGATCCCCACGATTCGACGCGGACGTATCTCTTGTCGTCCATGCTTCCCGGCGATCGCGGAGCGCTTCTCCGCGTCGTGTACTACCAGAAGGGCGCCTTCCGTCAGGACATCGCCGTGCTCGACCTGAAATCCGGCAAGACCAAGATCCTCCTCACGGACGGAGGGAGTGCTCATTACGCCTCCACAGGGCACCTCCTCTTCACGCGGGGTGGAAACCTTCTCGCTGTGCCGTTCGACCTCGGCCGCCTCGAGGTGCGCGGGGAGCCCGTGGCGATCCTGGGAGGGCTTCGCGCCAATTCGAGCTGGACCCACGCCAACTTCCAGCTCGCGCGGAACGGGACGCTCCTCTGCGGCATGGGGGGCGCGGCCATCCAGGGCCGGCACGCGGTGATCCTGAACGACGACGGATCGTTGACCGAATGGTCCGGCGAGCACCAGCCGTTCGAGCGCAAGATCTCGGTCTCTCCGGACGGCAAGCGCTTCGCGTCCGTGATCACCAGCTCGGAAGCGCTCTACGAGATCTGGATCTCGACGCGAGACCATCCCACGTCCGAGCGGGTCATCGCCGTGCCGGGGGTGGACTGCGACGAGCCGCTCTGGTCCCCGGACGGGCGCCGTATCGCGTACACGCAGACCTCCGAGTCGCCGGCGGACGGCATCTACGAGTACACGCTCGGCACCCGCGAGCCTGCCCGGCCCCTCTGCGCGCGGGAAGCCCCGGACCAACGAATCCAGCTCGCGTCCTGGCTGCCTGATGGATCCCAGATCCTGTGCGTGCTCTTCAACAGCACAACCGGGGACGCGGGGGATGTCGCGGTCCTCGACGTGCCTCCGCCCGGCGGCCGGCCCGCTGCCCTCCGACACCTCGATCTGGGCGGCAGCATTCCCGCCGCCGCGTTCTCCCCGGACGGGACGAAGCTCGCCTACCTCCAGGTCCTCAGTTCCGGGAAGTCCGAGCTGTTCGTGCGGGACTACCAGAAGGACGGAACCGTGGGTCCACCGGTCCAACTATCCCGAGGAGGCGCGGGGATTTGCGCGTGGATGGGTCCGCGGCACCTGATCTACGGAAACGACCAGGGACAGGGCCTCCTGGCCTCACTCCCAGGTCCCGATGGGAGTGTCAAGCCGCCCACGGTCGCCTTCTCGGACATCCCGAGATTCCGAACGGTGGCGAATGTGGGCGCCGTGCTTCCAGACGGCCGCGTGCTCCTCCTCCAGCGGGGGGACGACGAGGACGATCTGACCCGATTCGACGTGGTCTTCAACTTCTATGATCTGCTCCAGGACAAGCTGAAACGTAAGTAGATGTTGGTTCCCGCCACCCCGGCGGGCGTAGACTTGAGGGCGCAGAAGGGCTCCGGCGCCACCCCCCACGCGGAACCCTGGTCCCGAACCACACCTTTGGCTACGCAACGAGGAGACCAGGTCATGACTCGGCACGCCTTGCTTGTCGCGGGAGCGCTGTTCGTGTTCGCGCTCTCCACCGCCGTTCCCGTCGCGCTCGCGGACGGAACCGTCGAGATCCAGGAAGTCGACGAGAACGGCAATCCCATCGGCAAGGACGCCGCACCTCAATCCGGCGCCGGATCGGTTCAGATCCAGGAGCTCGACGATCAAGGCCGGCCGGTCGCTCCTCCGCGCGTCACCGTGCCGATGGAGGCGTCGCACGACCCCATCCGCATGACGGACGACACGGGCCAGGCGGCGATCCGGCAGGAGACGGCTCGTCCTTCCGACGGCGCGGCGCTCACCATCACGGGCGGCGCCGGCAGCACCGCCTCGCACTCGCGCGTCCAGCCGCAGGCGTCGCATGTGGTCCGCTTCGACGAGACGATTCGCGACAACGCGACCGAGATGCTCGACCAGGGGCGCCAGTCGTTCCGCTACGACACGTTCGGCAACGAAGCGTTCTGGGGGGGCGATCTCCGATTGCACGAGGCGATCGAGGGCGAGAAGCACGGGGGCATGGGCCCGGGGCTCTCGCTCAGGGCCGCGCTCGCGATGGGACTCAAGATCGACTCCGACGCGCTCGATCCCGAGATGCTCGACGCGATCGCCTCGGGGCACGTTGACCTCGACGATCCGGAGGTCACGCTGGATCTCCTGCGCTCGAAGGCGATCGTCGGGCTTTCGGGCAACGCCGACGGCAAGGGTGGGCTGGTCTCGGTCGGGATGCAGTGCGCGCTCTGCCACTCGACCGTCGACAACTCCGTCGCGGACGGCGTGGGACGCCGGCTCGACGGCTGGGCCAATCGCGATCTCGACGTGGGCGCGCTCATGGCGGCGGCGCCGACGCTCCAGCCTCTGGCGGAGCTTCTCGGCACCGACGATCCCACGCTCCGCGCCGCGCTGAAGACCTGGGGCCCCGGGAAGTTCGATCCCGCGCTCGTGCTCGACGGCAAGCTCGCGCGGCCCGACAAGAAGCCGGCGGCGGTCCTGATCCCGTCCACGTTCGGCCTTGCGGGGCTCACGCGCACGGCGTCGAGCGGACTCGGCTCGGTGGGGCACTGGGCCTCGTTCGCGTCTCCGCGCGCGGCGGGCTCGCTGCGCGATCCGCGGCTCGACGACGCGGCGCAGTTCCCGGTCGCGTCGCAGGCGCGCCTGGGGCACCTGGCGGGCGACGCCGATGGCGCGATCGCGGCCAAGCTGCCGGCGCTCGAGTTCTACCAGCTCTCCATTCCCGCGCCGTCGCCGCCGTCCGGCAGCTACGACGAGGCGGCCGCGCGGCGTGGCGCCGAGGTCTTCCGCACGGAGGGACGCTGCGTCTCGTGCCACTCGGAAGGGCTCACCTCGGAGCCCGGCTACAACTTCCACAAGGGCGATGAGATCGGCATCGACAATTTCCAGGCGGAGCGCACACCCGAGCGTCTCTATCGCACCAAGCCGCTTCTCGGTCTCTGGTCGCACGCGAAGGGGGGCTACTACCACGACGGCCGCTTCGCCACCCTCGCCGACGTCATCAACCACTACGACACGGTGATGGCGCTCGGCCTCACGGACCCGCAGAAGGCCGATCTCGCCGCCTATCTCCAGTCGCTCGGCGGCGAGGCGGAGCCGGCGGTCGCGAGCGCCGACGCGCTGAACGGCGCGACGAGTCTCTCCTCGGGCGGCGCTGTCCAGACGTCCGCCTGGCGGATCACCGTCGGTCCCTCGCCCGCGCTTCGCGGGATCCCGATCCGGGTCTCGCTCCAGGGGATCGCCGTCGGCGGCGCGCCGACCGACATGGAGACTCAGGTGCTGGACTCGTTCGGCAAGCCGGTCACCACGCTCGGGCCCTGGCGCTTCGAGCCCGCTCGGGCGGAAGCGATCCTCGTCTGGAACGGCAAGGACGCGAAGGGCAAGCCCGTCTCGGCGGGGGATTACACGGTGCGGGTCACCGCCCCCTCCGCCGGCTACAAGCTGGACCGGGTCGTCGTGCTGCGGTAAGCGGCCCGCCGGGGTGGCCTCCAGAGCCGGTCGAGCACTAAGGGGTTGTACGCGTACGTCCAGTGCTATGCTCAGTCATGGCCTGGGACGCTTCGTCACGGATCGACCCCGACTCGCACCGACGCGTCACCGTCGCGAGCCGGGTCTTCGCCCTCCTCGTGGCGCTCCAGGGGGCGCTCGCCCTCGCCGGCTGGTTCATGGGAATCGAGCCGTTGAAGGGGGCGTACGCCCTCGGCATCAACATCAAGACCAACACCGCGATCGGGCTCCTCCTCATGGGCATCGCCCTCCTGCTCCTCGGCCCGCCTCGCCGGCCCGCCTGGCGCACGTGGATCGGACAGGCCTTCGCGATCGTAGTGATCGCCGTCGCCGTGCTGACCCTGTACGAGCACGTCAGCGGGCAGGATCTCGGAATCGATCGGGCTTTCTTCACGGAAGCGCCGGGCGTCCCGGCGACCGCCAGCCCCAACCGGATGGGCCCGCCCGCGTGCATCATCTTCCCGCTGCTCGGGGTCTCCCTCCTCCTCTCCGATCGACGCACCGGCTGGAGCCAGCTCACCGCGACGCTCGCGCTCCTCATCGCCGCGGTTCCGCTCCTCGGCTACGTCTACGGCGTGCGGGAGCTCTTCGGGGTCGCGCGCTTCACCGGCATCGCGCTGCCCACGGCGGTCTGCTTCATTCTCCTGGCGCTGGGCACGCTCTTCGCGCGTGCCGATCAGGGCGCGATGCGCCTCATGATCGCCGACGACGCGGGAGGAATGTTGCTCCGCCGCATGATCCCGTCCGCGATCATCATTCCGGTCGCGCTGGGATGGGCGCGCATCGCCTTGCAAGACGCGGGACTCTACGACGCCAATTTCGGCCGGACGCTCCTCACGGTCAGCTTCATGGTCGTCTTCTCGGCGTTGACCTGGTGGAACGCATCGCTCATCTCGCGCGTGGCCCAGGGTCGCGACCGCGCGGAGGATGCGGAGCGCGAGCTGTCGGCGCGCCTCCGCACGGCGCTGGAAGGCGAGCGTGCCGCGCGCGAGGCGGCGGAGCACGCCAACCGCATGAAGGACGAGTTCCTCGCCACGCTGAGCCACGAGCTCCGGACGCCGCTCAATGCGATCCTGGGCTGGGCCACGCTCCTGGCCGAGGAGTCGCTGTCCGAAGAGGACATGACGCGCGGCCTCACCACCATCCAGAGGAACGCGCGGCTCCAGGCGCGGCTGATCGAGGATCTCCTCGACATGTCGCGCATCGTCTCGGGGCAGCTCCGGCTGGAGATGCGCGAGGTCGATCTATGCCATCTCGTGGATTCCACGGTCTCGGCCGTGGTGCCGAGCGCGGAAGCGAAGGGCATTTCGATCTCGCGCGATCTCGAAGACGAAGCCTGCGCGGTGATGGGCGATCCGGAGCGCCTCAACCAGATCCTCTGGAACCTGCTCTCGAACGCGGTCAAGTTCACGCCGCGCGGCGGGCACGCGTCCGTGCGGCTCCGCAAGCTGGATCACCTGGCCGAGCTCACCGTGTCCGACAACGGCATCGGCTTCTCCTCTGAATTCCTGCCGCACATCTTCGAGCAGTTCCATCAGGAGGACGCGTCGTTCACGCGGCGGCACGGAGGGCTCGGTCTGGGGCTTTCGATCGCGCAGCGGCTGGCGCAACTGCACGGCGGCCGGATCGAAGCAGCGAGCCCGGGCGAGGGGAAGGGGGCCACGTTCACGCTCCTCTTGCCCTTGATGGCAGAGGGCTCGCGGGCCGGTGCCACGCTCGAGGCGCCCGAGATGGACCGCAAGCAGCGTCCGTCGCGCCTCGCCGGAGCTCGTGTGCTCGTGGTCGACGATCACACCGACGGCCGCGAGATCGCGGAGCGCGTGCTCTCCGACGCCGGCGCTCTGGTCGCGTCCGCCGCGGATGCCGCGTCGGCGCTCGCGCTTCTCGACGGGCGCGCGTTCGACGTGCTCGTCTGCGACATCGCGCTTCCGGATCGCGACGGCTATCAGCTCCTTCGCGACATCCGCCAGGTCCTGCCGGCCGTGCCCGCGGTCGCGTTGACCGCCTTCGCGGGCGAGGAGAGCGAGACCCGCGCGCTGGAGGTGGGCTACCAGACGTTCCTGGCCCGTCCCGTGGATCCCGCGCGCCTCGTGGAAGCCGTATCGGACCTTTGCCCGGCCCGTGCTAGCATGGATGCGCTATGAATCTCCGCCGCGCCTGGTTCCCCTACCTGGTCTCGGTTCTCGGCACCGTCGGGATCCTGATCCTCATGTCGTGGGGCGGGCCGAAGCTCCTCCAGGTCACCGGTTACCTTCCGCTCATGGTGTCGGTGATCCTGGCCGCCTGGGTCGGGGGCCTCGGTCCGGGGCTCCTCGCCACCGCGCTCGGGCTCGGCGGCGCGCTCCTCTTCCTGCCGAATCCCCTGGGTCACATCCCGCTTCCCTCGGCGCAGGTCGCGCTCATGCTCGCGCGCTCCGTGGTCCTGGGTGTCCTCATCAGCGTGATCCTGGAAACGCTCCATCGCACGCGCCGCCGCGTGGAGCGCGAACGCGCGCAGCTCCAGTCGGAGATCCAGCGCCGCGACGAAGCCGAGAACCTGGTGCGCCGCCTGAACGAGGACCTGAGCCGCCGCGAAGAGGCGCTCCTCGTCGCGGACCGGCGCAAGGACGAGTTCCTCGCCACGCTCGCGCACGAGCTCCGGAATCCGCTCGCGCCGTTGATGAACGGGCTCAACCTCATCCGGCTCGGCGGCGGGGATCCGAAGCTCGTGACGCAGTCGCGCGAAATGATGGAGCGCCAGGTGGGACAGATGGTCCATCTCATCGACGATCTGCTCGACGTGTCGCGCATCACGCAAGGGAAGCTCCGGCTCCGGGTGGAGCGCCTCGATCTCGCGCGCATCGTTCGCGGCGCGATCGAGACGAGCCGCCCGGTCATCGATGAGCGCTCGCACACGCTCTCGGTCGATCTGCCTCAGGAGCCCGTGATGGTGGACGGCGATCCCACGCGGCTCGCGCAGGTGCTTTCCAATCTCCTCAACAACGGGGCCGTGTACACGGGGCGCGGCGGCCGGATCGACGTCCGCGTCGAGTGCGACAGCGATTGGGTGTCGATTCGCGTTCGCGACAACGGCATGGGCATGAACACCGAGACGTTGACCCGCGTGTTCGATCTCTACACGCAGGCCAGGCCCACGCCGGACACCCCGCGCGCCGGTCTCGGCATCGGGCTCCATCTTTCGAAGCGACTGGTCGAGATGCACGGGGGCCGGCTGGAGGCGACGAGCGCGGGTCCCGGAGCCGGGAGCGAGTTCGTGATCCGAATGCCGGCGGTCGAGGGGATCGAGACGCCCGTGACCGAGCGGGGAGGGACCACCGATGGTCTCCCCTCGTTCTACCGCCGCGTGGTGGTGGCGGACGACAACACCGACTCCGCGGAGAGCCTCGCGCTCTTGCTCCGCATGGCCGGCGCCGAGGTGAAAACGGCACACGACGGCGAAGAGGCCCTCGAGGTGATGGCCGAGTTCCATCCCGAAGTGGCGTTCATCGACATCGGGATGCCGAGCATGAGCGGATACGACGTCGCGATGAAGGCCCGCCGCTCGTCGTGGGGCGACGGCCTCGTGCTGATCGCGGTCACGGGATGGGGGCAGAGCGAGGACAAGCGGCTCTCGCGCGAGGCCGGGTTCGACATTCACCTGGTGAAGCCCGTTTCGGCGGCTCAGCTCCATTCGCTGCTCGCCGAGCTTGGAACGGCAACCGCGTCGACGTAGCGCCGCAGCCCCCCGTTCGCACCCGCCGCTACTTGACCAGGACCACCCGCGCCATCTCGTCGATGGCGGTTCCCTCGGTTCCGACGAAGTAGATCCCCGAAGCCAGCCGCTCGCCGTTTCCGCCGCGTCCGTCCCAGGTGACTTCGCCCGACCCGTCGATCGTGGCCGTCCAGTGCCGTACGCGCCGGCCCTTGATGTCGTACGCGGCCATCGACACCGTGCGGGGCGTCGCGCCGTCGCTCCGGAACGCGATGCGCACGGGGGAAGAGCCCACGGGCGAGGCCATGCGCGCGCGCACGCGCTTCTCGCCCGCGATCTCGATGTCGGCGCTCGCGTGAAAGCGCTCGCCGCTCACGAGCGCGCCGTCGATCTGGAGCGTGGTCCGGCCGGGCTTGAGGTACGCGAGAAGGGGAGCGCTGGGGAATCCCACGACCATTCCGAGCTCGGGATCGCACACGCCCGACGTGGCGGCGATCGTCCCGTGGATCCGGAGCGAGCCGACATCGATGGATTGCGGCGACCAGAAGCGGTTCTCGGGCCAGAGCCTCACTACGATCTCGGGTTGGATCGATCCCACGTCCACTCTAGGAATGGCGAACACCGCGTGTGCCGCGATCGTCGGAGGCCATTCGTGCCTGAATCCACGGTACGAGAAGGCGCCGTCCGGGAACCGTATCTCCTCCACCTTCTCGCCCGTCGGCGTCACTTCCGTGAGCGCCGGACTGGTCGCGCCCCAGCCGATGACGGTGTTCCCGTTCGGCAGCCGCTGCACCGATCCCATGGCGAAGCCGTAGTTGTCCGGGCTCTCGCGATACTCCCAGACTTCGGTCGCCGTCTTCGCGGACTCGTCGAGCTGATATTCCACCGCGCGCGAGTGGGGCGGCGTGTGGAAGTTGCCGTTGTCGTACAGGATGACGTTGCCGTTCGGCAGTCTCCGGATCGAATGCTGGTAGGAGAACCCATCCGGGTCGTTCACGAACGTGAACTCGTTGTTCTTCCCGCCCAGCCTCCAAAGGATGTGCCCGTCGTCGCGGCTGATCTTGGTGATCTCGGACATGTGGCGGCTCGAGATCAGGAGATGGCCGTCCGCATCCTTCTCGATGGCGTTCCCGTGGACGTAGTCGATCGAGGCGGCGGTGAGGTTCTGGCCCACGGCGTCGGTGATCTGGAAGTGGTCCCACGATCTCCACTCGAACACCACGTCCTTCGAGCGGTCGAGCTCCTGAATGATGAGGCCGAAGACCTCGGCGCCGGGATCGCCGCCCGGCACGATCGCGCTCATGTCGATGGCGCGGCCGTCATACGCCATGAGGAGCGCGTGTCCATCCGGCAGCACCTGGAGCTCGTGGACGTCCGTGTAGTATCCGTAGCCCATCGCGAGGCTGTCGGTCACGGTGAGGTCAGCGCTCATCAAGTAGTACTTTCCGGCCGCCGTGTCGTAGTAGGAGAGACCGCCGAAGGGCTGCATCTTGAAATCGAGACCGGTGCTCCGGAGCTTTCGCTGAGCGAGGGGCGTGCCGTCGTTCGCGAGGATCAGGAGATGGGACTGGTAGCCGGGGTCGCCGAACACGAGCGGGCAGAGGAACAGGGCCCCGGGCGCGGTCGCTCCGTTCGTGGTCGCCTCGATCGGAGGGAAATCCGACGGCAGCGTATCGAACGACGACGAGGTGAATTCGCGCATCGAGGGGGCCATGCGCCTGGCCCCGAGCGCCCATTCCGACTCCTCCGCCCGGAGGGACGATCCGGGCGCGGGACCGGGCGTGGCGTCGTCGAAGATGCGGAACGTGAACGACGCTTCCGGCAGCTCGCCGCCGGGATTCGTGCGGATTCCCGGGCCGATCGTGCACGTGACCGTCTCTCCCAGCACGAACCCGTCGTTGGGGTGGAACACGATCGTCTTCCCGTCGTCGGAGAGACGGACGAATCCGTCATGCGAGCCCGACGTGGATCCCACCGCCTGTACGATCCCCGGCGTGAGCGATGAGAGATCAACCAGCCCGCCGGGCCGCACGATGATCGTGGTGCCGGGCAAGTGAAGGCTCGAGCCGGGAGCGGGTGAGACGTAAGCATAGGGGCCGAGCGTGTGCGGAGACAGCAACGCGACGGCTGAGGCGGCGGACGCCACGAGCGAGAGGGCGCTCGCCGCGAGCAAGACGAGATAACGCACGGTCGGTCCTCGAAGTCGACGTGGCGAAACGGGACGGAGACTAGCATAGGGCACGCGACGCGGGCTATCATCCCCGTCTTGAGCCTTCGCCCACCCACCAGTTTGCCCAGCGCCATCGGGCCTTACAAGGTCGAGCGCGAGATCGCGCGCGGCGGGATGGGGATCGTCTACCTCGCGCGCGACCTGAGGCTCGACCGCGCGGTCGCCATCAAGGCCCTTCCCGACGACGTCGCCGCGGACCCCGAGCGTCTCGCGCGCTTCGAGCGCGAGGCCCGGCTCGTCGCTTCGCTCAATCACCCGAACATCGCGGGCATCCACGGGATCGAGGAGGCGGACGGACGCCGGTATCTCGCGCTCGAGCTGGTCGAGGGGGAGAGCCTCGCCGACAAGCTCGCGCGCGGGCCGCTCCCGATCGGCGAGGCGGTCGACCTCTGCCTCCAGATCGCGAGCGGGATCGAAGCGGCGCACGAGGCGGGCGTCATCCATCGCGACCTCAAGCCGGGCAACGTGCTCGTCACGCCGTCCGACCAGGTGAAGATCGTCGACTTCGGGCTCGCGAAGGGACGCGTGGCGTCGGAATCCGCGATCGGCGACTCGCCCTCGCAGACGCCCTCGTTCGGGCAGACGCCCCCGCAGTCGCCCGCGGTCCTGAACTCGCCCACGATCATCAACTCACCGACCATCATCAACTCACCGACACTGGCGCACTCACCCACGTTCGGCTCCCAGACCATGCCCGGCGTGATCCTCGGCACCGCGGGCTATCTCTCCCCCGAGCAGGCGCGCGGGAAGCCCGTGGACCGGCGCACGGACATCTGGTCCTTCGGCTGCGTGCTCTTCGAGTGTCTCACCGGGAAGATCGCGTTCCCGGGTGAAACGGTGTCCGACACGATCGCGAAGATCCTCGAGCGCGACATCGACTGGAACGCGCTCCCCGCGAACACCCCGCCGGCCGTGCGCGATCTCCTCCACCGCTGCCTCGAGAAGGATCCGAAGAAGCGTCTTCGCGACATCGGCGACGCGCGGCTCACGCTCGAGGAGGTGAAGTCCGGTGTGCCGCACACGCGCGCCCCCGCCGGGGAAGCGCCGCCGCTTCGCCCCGCATCGCGGCACTGGATCTTCCTCGCCCTCGTGACGGGGTTGATCCTCGGGATCGCGGGAGGCGTGATTCTCGGGCGCGGAAAGAAGGACGAGATTCACGTCCTCCGGCTGTCGGTGGCGCTCCCGACGGGGCTGCGTCCCAGCCAGACCGCGATGAGCGACGACGACCACTACTTCGTGATGCAGGCCTCGCCGAGGGAGGCGAAAGGGGGGGAAGAGTCGCCGTCCAACCTCTACGTCCGGACGCTCGACGAGACGGAATTCCATCAGCTGCCAGGCACGAAAGGGGCGTCGCTTCCGACCATCAGCCCCGACAGCCGATGGGTCGCCTTCATCGCGCCGGCCTCGGAGCGTTCGGCCGACAACCGGCTGATGACGATGCCTCTGGACGGCAGCGCCCCGCCGGTTCCGATCGCCAAGGCGACCGACGACTGGACCGGCAACATCGTCTGGCTCGACTCCGGCGGGTTCGTCGTGAGCGTGGACGAAGGAAGGAAGTTCCTCAGACTCGATCGAAGCGGCGCCGCGGTGGGCGGGCCGAAACCGTTCACCGCGCAGGGCTACGACGGGACATTCGTGATGATCTCGAGGTTGCCCAAGGATCGCGGAGTGCTGATGCAGGGCACCTCCTACGTCGAGGGGGTCTTCCGCCTGGACATCGGGGTCCTGGACCTCGAGTCGGGCAAGGTTCGAATCCTGGTCAGGGATGCGGGGAGCCCTGCCTACTCGTCGACGGGTCATCTTCTGTTCACTCGCGGGGACAAGCTCCTCGCCATGCCCTTCGATCTCGGCAAGCTCGAGACCGAGGGAACGCCCGTTGCAATCGAGGGCGGTCTCCGGATCAACCAGAGCTGGCAGAACGCCGGATTCGGCCTGACCCGGAATGGCACGCTTCGCTACATCTTGGGCGGCGACGTCGCGAAGGACCGGCATGCGATCATCGTCGACGCGAATGGCCATGTGAGCGATTGGTCGGGCGAGCGCCAGCCGTTCGAGAGCACCCTCGGCGTCTCGGCCGACGGAGAGCACCTCGCGGTGATCATCGCCAACGACGGGGCGATCTACGAGATCTGGGTGTCGGAACGGGGACGCTCGACGTCGCAGCGCGTCGTGGCGAGAGCCGGGATCGACTGCAACAGCCCGGTCTTCTCGCCGGACGGATCCCGGCTCGCCTATTCGCAAAACTCCCGCGCCGCGTCGGACGGCATCTGGGTCGTGGACTCGAACGGAGGAGGCGAGCCGCGCCACGTCGGTGTGTCGGCGCCGAACGCGAGCCTGAGCCCCACCTCCTGGTCGCCGGACGGGCGATGGATCGCCGCCATGCAAAGCCCGGGTGGGAAACCCGAGGTGATGGTCGTTCCGGCGGACGCAACGAATGCGAAACCGGTGCCGCTCTTCCCGCCGGGCTCGCGAATGCTGTACCCGCTCTTCTCGCCGGACGGGCACATGATCGCGTTCATCTCGGACCAGAGTGGCAAGTACGAGATCTACGTGGCCGCGTGGGATGGGGCCAAGGTAGTGGGGCAGCCCATCGTCGTCTCGTCGGGCATCGGCGGCGCCCAGATGTGGGGGGCCGACAGCAAGCACCTCTACTACTCGAATCTTCTGGGAACGCACTTGATGGAGGTCACCATCGGAAGCTCGCCCCGGCTCGCCGCGAGTGCGCCGACCGAGGCATGGAGCCTGGAGTCGCTTCGCCCCGCGACGTCCGGACAGGGGCCGATGGTCCGGGTGCTCCCTGGAAATCGCCTCCTGCTGGTCCAGAAGGGGGCCAACGAGGACGACGTCACGCGCTACGAGCTCGCGTTGAATTTCGACGAGGTGATTCGAGAGAAGACCCGCAAGCGCTGATCCGCCAACTACCCCCGCTGGCTCGCCCCGAACCACTCCATCGACGTCACGTCCCCGTCGCCCCGACGCACCGCGAGTTCCTGTAGCATGGTAGATGGGTGGGGATGACCTGAACGGAGGATGGAACCATGCGTCAGCATGTGACTCGATTGGCGGTATGGACCGTCGCACTCGGCCTGGCCTTCTCGGCCCCCGTGGTGCGCGCCGACGATAAGACCGAGGACAAGGAAGCGAAGCGGCTCGAGGACTCGCGGCAGAGCTTCGTCGAGCTGACCCAGGTGAAGGAAAGCATCCCCCGCGATCTCCTCCAGAAAGCGCGCTGCGTCGCGGTGTTTCCGGAAGTGATCAAGGGGGCCGTGGGCTGGGGAGGGCGGCACGGAAAGGGCGTCATGAGCTGCAAGATGGCGGACGGCTCGTGGGGCCCGCCCATTTTTCTCACGATCACGGGCGGAAGCTTCGGGCTTCAGATCGGCGTCGAGAAGACGGAGCTGGTCCTCTTCTTCATGAACGACAAGGCGGCGAGCTCGCTTCTCGAGAGCAAGTTCACGTTGGGTGGGAAGGGGAGCGTCGCGGCCGGGCCGTACGGTCGATCCGCGGAAGCGGAGACCGATCTCAAGCTGAACGCCGAGATCTACTCCTACGCGAAATCGAAGGGGGCGTTCGCGGGGATCTCACTCGAAGGGGCGAGCCTCCACCCGGACAACGACGCCCTCCATCGGTTCTACGGGACGTCGGCTACTCCGAGAGCAGTGCTCCTCGAGGGGAAGGCGCCGAAGCACCCGCCGGCCGCCACGCGCTTCACCGAAGTTCTGCCTCGCTGACAGGCATGGGGTCCGGGCCGTGCGGAGGGCGCACGGCTCGGACGTCCCCACTCGCCTTGGCCAGCGCGACCTCGGTCGCGCCTTGGCCAACGCGCCCACGCCCTGGGCCACGTTCTTACGCGCTGGCCCCGGTCCAGATCCAGTTCGGCCTCAGGTAGGCGACGCGGAATCCCTGCCGGATCACGTTCCGGAACGAAGGGGCGTCCCGCTCCGGCGTGTCCTCCGCGGTCTCGACGCTGAGCCAGCGCACGCCGGCGGCATGCGCGTCCGTGATCCGGCGCGCGAGGAGAGCGCTCTGGGCTCCGCGTCCGCGCGCCTCTTCGAGCGTCGCCATGAATCCGAGCCACGCCCAGGAGCCGCGCAGGTACATCCCGGCGGCGGCGACCGGGTTCGCGCCGTCGAGCGCCAGGTAATGCCGCCATCCCGGACGTCCCACCGTGAGCCCGACCCATTCTCCCGCGATGTCGGTCATCGAAAAGCCGGTCTGAACGATCTTCCCGAACTCCGTTGCGCGCTCGGGGCCGATCTCCTCGACATGGATTCCCGCGGTCGCGACCTCGGGCATGCGCTCGGATTCCCGGTGGAGCTTGACCCACGCATTGTGGCGGCGAAATCCGCGGGCTTCCAGCCAGGGTTCGATCGTGGCCGGCCTGGCCGCGGGTGAGACCGGGATGAGGAAGCGCGGCACCCCGGCCCCCTGGTATCGCGCCACGATCTCGTCGATCTGGCCCTCGGTGGCGGGCTGCCGGATCCCGATGCCGACCGCGCGGTTGAAGATAAGCACATCGACCTGCGGCATGAGATACAGGCGGACCGAGCCCACCTCATCCACCCGGAGACCCGTGGCCGCGACGACGGCGGGGGATCCTGAGCGGAACCAGTCGCTCTCCGCGGTCTCCTCGATCGCCTCGTGCCCGGCCACCATCTCGAGCGAGAGGTCGATCGCGGGCGGCGCCAC
>Ga0068858_100001895_pt1 | contig 21356 bp, 18 predicted proteins | sample KBSSwiS12_FD_66589 | JGI IMG/M metagenome (GOLD analysis project Ga0068858, IMG submission 66589) | Switchgrass rhizosphere microbial communities from Kellogg Biological Station, Michigan, USA - KBS Switchgrass S1-2 | ecosystem: Host-associated > Plants > Roots > Rhizosphere > Soil ...
CCCGCACCAATCTGGGCTCACGGAGAGTTTGGCGTCCTAGTACGCCACGCGATCACGCGTGACTAACGATTCTCCGCACGGCTCGTCAGAGGCTCCGAGCACCGCCGACGTCGTCGTCGACGTGCGCGGCGTCGAATATCAGATCGCCTCTCGCGTCATACTCAGCGGCTTCGATCTCGCGGTGCGCCGCGGCCGAGTGACCGGGATCATGGGGCCCAGCGGCACCGGCAAGACCACGCTGCTGAAGCTGATCACCGCCGAGGCCGCACCGACTCGCGGTCGGATCATAGTGTGCGGTCAAGACCTCGCGACGCTCGATCGCGCGCAAGTGTTCGCGTTGCGCAAGCGAATGGGGATGCTGTTTCAAAATGGCGCGCTGCTCACGGACATGGACGTATTCGAGAACGTCGCGTTCCCGCTGCGCGAGCACACGGACCTCACCGAGCCGCTGGTTCGCGCACTCGTGATTGCCAAGTTGAATGCGGTCGGCTTGCGCGGCGCCGCCGAGCTCATGCCGGCCGAGCTTTCCGGCGGTATGGCCAGGCGGGTCGCGCTCGCGCGCGCGATCGTGATGGACCCAGAGATCCTGATCTACGACGAGCCGTTCGTAGGTCTCGATCCGATCTCCCGCGGCGTGATTCTGCGGCTCGTTCGCGAGATGAACGAAGGGCTCGGCATCACGAGCATCGTGGTGTCGCACGACGTTCACGACCTTGCCGAGATTGCTGACGACAGCTACTTGCTCTCGGGGGGACGAGTCATCGCGCACGGCACGCCGGAGGAGCTGCTCGCCAGCGATTCCCCCGACGTGCGCCAATTCATGCGCGGCGACGCCGACGGCCCCGTCCCATTTCACTACCCGGCCCCGGACCTGCGAGAGCAGCTGCGCTCGGTGGACGAGCGGTGAGCGCGCCGCCGCGCGATTCGTTGCCGATATCCGCCATCCGTGTGACCGGCCAGGTCGCGCTGTTCCTGCTGCAATTGCTCGTCCAATGCGGCGCGGCGCTCGGGCGGCCGCGCCTCATCGTGCTCCAGATCTACAACGCGGGAGCGCGCTCGCTGATCATCGTGATGCTCTCGGGCTTGTTCGTCGGCATGGTGCTCGGGCTGCAGGGCTTCGATCTGCTGCAACGATTCGGCTCCGAGGACGCGCTCGGAATCGCCGCCGCGCTCTCCTTGATCAAGGAGCTCGGGCCCGTCATCACGGCATTGCTGTTCGCCGGGCGCGCTGGAACCTCGCTCACCTCCGAGATCGGGCTCATGCGCGCGACCGATCAGATCACGGCGATGCAGATCATGGCCGTGGATCCGATGCGCTACGTCGTCGCGCCGCGGTTTCTCGGCGGCGTGGTCGCGATGCCGTTGCTCGCCTGCGTGTTCAACGTCGTGGGCCTGCTCGGAGCCCATCTCGTGGGCGTGCAGCTCATGGGCGTCGATCGCGGCTCGTTCTGGTCGCAGATGCAGGGATCGGTCGTGCTCAACGACGTGATGGAAGGCGTGGTCAAGAGCTGTGTCTTCGGCGTCGCTTGCAGCCTGATCGCGGTCCATTCGGGCTATACGGCCGCGCCGACGGCCGAGGGCGTCGGTCTAGCCACGACGCGCACCGTCGTTGCGTCGTCTGTGCTCACGCTACTGCTCGATTACATGTTGACGGCGGCTTTCCTTTAGGCGAAGGATTCGATCATGCGTGCTACACGTACCCTCGAGATCGGCACCGGCCTGTTCGTGCTGCTCGGCTTTGCCGCGTTGTTCTTTCTCCTCACTCAGCTGCCGGCGAACGGTATCAGGCTCACGGGCTCGACCGCGGGCTATCACGTCACTGCCGAGTTCGACAACGTCGGGGATTTGAAGAGCGGGTCTCCCGTGACGATGGCGGGAGTGCGCGTCGGCGAGGTCGAGGGCATCCGTTTCGACTCGCGAAGCTACAAGGCGGTCGTGGCGCTGCGCATCGATTCGCAGTTCGATCGGATCCCGGATGACAGCGACGCGAGCATTCAGACGCAGGGACTGCTCGGCGGAAAATATATCGGCATCGGCCCGGGCGGCTCCGACATGTATTTGAAGGACGGCGGACGCATCGAGCTCACGCAGTCGGCGCTCGTGCTCGAGAATCTGATCAACAAGCTGTTCGCGAGCTTCGTGAGCAAGGACTCGTCCGGCGGGCAGCAAGGCGGAGCAGGGAGCGAGAAGGACCGATGAAAACACTGGCGACGATCTGCATCTTGGCCGCGAGCGGCCTAGCGATGGCTGTGGACACCGCGGCGTCCGGCCAAGCGGAGCAAGGGCCGAGCGAGGTCGTGGAGAGCGCGGCGCGATCGATGCTGCAGGGCCTCGACGCGAATCGCGCGGCGTACAAGAAGGACCCGTCGAAGATCGGCGAGCTCGTCGAGAAATATCTGCTGCCGCACTTCGATATCCAATATTCGGCCCGTCTCGTGCTCGGCAAGCACTGGGCCGACGCGAAACCGGAGCAGCGGGAACGCTTTGCCACCGCGTTCTATCACACGCTCGTCGACAACTACGGCAGCGCGCTCGCCGAGTTCACGAGTGACCGTCTCAAAGTGTTCCCGACCAAGGTCGAACCGAACGCGGACCGCGCGACGGTCCGCACCGAGGTCGTGCGCGACAATGGGGACAAGGTGCCGGTGAGCTACAGCCTGCGCAAGACGCCTGACGGATGGAAGGCGTGGGACGTCGTGATCGAAGGCATCAGCTACGTGAAGAGCTTCCGCGAGGATTTCGGCGCGGCGATCGATCAGCAGGGGCTCGACGCCGTGATCGAGCGGATCGAGAAGGGCAACATCCCCGTCGCGCCGAAGGGCCAGAAGAAATGAAGACCGCGGCGGCGGCGGCGCCGGCCGAGATTACGACCGTCGGCGCCGACCGTCTCGCGGTACGCGGCGCGCTGACGTTCGCCACCGCACGACTCGCGAGCGCGGCGGGCCTGCGCGCGCTGACTGCGTCCGCGGCTCGACGGCTCGAGATCGACCTCGCGGGAGTTACGGCGGCCGACAGTGCCGGTCTCGCCGTCTGTCTGGTGTGGCTCGCGAGGGCGGAGCGCGACGGCCGGGAGTTGCGTTTCGCCAACCTTCCCGCGAGCATCCGGTCGCTCGCGCGTATCAGCGACATCGAGTCGGTGATCGAGGGAACGTAGCGGAGTCAGTCCTGCGGCGTCCCGAAGTCCGCGACCGGTGGATGGAAGCCGCGCGTCGCGAGCCAATCCCTTAGACCCGGTCCCGTGCCTTGCGGCCACGGCTTGATCCGCTCGATCGCCACCTCCTTGTAGTCGTCGAGCTCGTCGGCCGCGAGCGTGATCGCGCCGTCGCCGACACGCACGTGATAGACGAAGATGATCTGATTCAGCCGCTGAAACGGGTAGATGCCGACGAACGCGCCGAGCGTCGCATCCAAGCCCAGCTCTTCCTTCACCTCGCGCAACGCGCAGTCCGCCGGCGTCTCGCCGCTTTCCAAGAATCCGGCCACGAGGCCGAACCAGTGCGGCGGCCTGCCGATGCTGTGCACGAGAACGATGTTGCCCGCACGCTCGACGATCGCGCCGACGACCGGCACCGGGTTGCGCCAATGCACGAAGCCGCAGGCGGGGCACGCTAGCCTTTCGAGCCCGCCGTGCTGCCCGGGCGTTAGCTCGGTGCGGCAGCGCGGGCAATAACGGAAATCGGGTTGCGACATCGCACGCTAGTATAGTCGGCGCTCGAGCGCGGGTTCGGCTCGCGCCGACGCAACGGGGAAATATGACGGTCATGCCATTCATGCGCGGCGCGCTCGCGGTGCTCGTGCTCGGCGCGCCGACGCACACGTTCGCCGCAACGCCGTCCGGCGAGGCGATCTTCGCCGCGCGCTGTGCGATGTGCCACGACGCGCCTCCGAGTGCCGACAATCGCGCGCCGCCGAAGGCGTTGCTGAAGCAGATGTCGGTCGCGCGGATCGTTCGCACGATGGACTTCGGCGCGATGATGAGCCTCACCTACATGCTCGACCGAGCGGAGCGCGAGGCCGTGGCCGCGTACCTCGGCGTGCCGGGCGACGATCGCGCGCCGCCGCCGTCGGCTTACTGCGCGGAGCGGAGCGTGACGCTCGCGAAGACCGACGCGCGCGATTGGAACGGCTGGAGCCCGGCGCCGACGAACACGCGTTACCACGCGCAACCGGAGCTCACCGCCGCGCAGCTCGGCCGGCTGCAACTGAAGTGGGCGTTCGGCTTCGAGGGCGACGTGAACGCGTTCGCGCCGCCGGCCGTGCTCGGCGCGAATCTCTTCGTCGGCAGCGCGGGTGGCTCGATCTACGCGCTCGACGCGCGCAGCGGCTGCATCCACTGGCATTACCAGGCCGACGGTCCCGTGCGCACCGCGATGCTGATCTCACCGCTGGATGACGGAGGCGCGCGCCACGCGGTCGTGTTCGGCGATCAGGCCGGCCGTCTCTACGCGCTCGCCGCCGAGACTGGAGCACTGCTCTGGCGTGCGCGCCCCGACGAGCACGAGGCCACGAAGCTCACGGGCGCTCCTCTTGCGCGCGGCGGCATCGTCTACGTGCCGGTCGCATCGTGGGAGGAGAGCCGGCCGCTGAATCCCGCTTACGAGTGCTGCACGTTTCGCGGCAGCGTCGTCGCATACCGGATCGCGAACGGCGAGAAGGTTTGGCAGTCGTTCCTCGTCGCCGAAACACCGAAGGCCCGCGCGACGGACGCGAAGGGCGGCCGCGAGTGGGGCCCGTCGGGCGCAGGCACGTGGTCGGCGCCGACGCTCGATGCGGCGCGAGGCCTTTTGTACGTCACGACGGGCAACAACTACACGGGTCAGACGGCGATGAGTGACGCGGTCGTCGCGCTCAAGATCGCCGACGGCGCCGTCGCGTGGTCGAAGCAACTCACACCGGGTGACGAGTTCAATCTGTCGTGCAATCGCGGCGGCGGCACCGGTTGCCCCGGGATGGACTACGACATCGGCGCATCCGCCGTGCTCGAGCGTCTGCCCGACGGCGTCGAGCGGTTGCTCGTCGGCCAGAAGTCGGGTGTCGTCTACGGGCTCGACCCGGCTCGGCGCGGCGAGCTCGTCTGGCAGGCGCGCGTCGGCAAGGGCGGCATCAACGGCGGGATCGTCTGGGGGCTCGCGAGCGACGGCCGCAACGTCTACGCGGCCGTCTCGGATCTCGCGCGTAGAGCGCGCACCGACACGACGGCGTTCGACTGGCGGCCCACGGGCGTCGATCCGTCGAGCGGCGGCGGCCTAACCGCGCTCGACATCCGCACCGGCGCGAAGAGCTGGTTCGCGCCTCCGGCGCCGTGTCCCGCGACGCAGGCCGTATGCAGTCCCGCGCAGCCGGCGGCGGTCACCGCGATTCCGGGCGCGGTGCTCTCGGGCGCGGTCGACGGTCATCTCCGCGCGTTCGCGGCCGCCGACGGGAAGCTGCTTTGGGATTTCGACACCGCGCGGGAGTTCACGACTGTCAACGCCGCGCCGGGCCGCGGCGGTTCGCTCGATGGGGCCGGACCCGTCGTTGCGCGCGGGATGCTTTACGTGACCTCCGGCTACTCGCGCAATGGCGGCATGGCAGGCAACGTATTGCTCGCGTTCGGCGACCAGGAGTAACGTCGAAAGCTAGCAAGGTGACATCGATGGCGAGGCTCGGTGTTTTTTCCGTTGGGCTGCTCTGCGTATGCCTGGCCGGGCATGCCGAAGATGCGCGCGATTCCACCCCGCTGACGTTTTGGCCTCTGCCGCTGTCGGCGCCGGTGTTGCCGCTTGGGCCGCGCGCCCCCTCCGTCACCGAGACGGTGCGCGGCACGTCCGAGCCTTCCGGCCGGCGCCAGGACGTGCTGCAAGCTCAGAGCCGCGAAGCGCTCTCCAAGGACGTTGCGGAACAGCTCGACGCGATCGAGGCCGAGCGAGCCCGAAGCGGTGAACGGTCTCCCGAGCTGATCGCCCTGCTTGCATCGCTCGCGTCGTCGTACGAGCAACTCGGCGATTACAGGTCGGCCGACGCCGCGCTCGAGCAGGCGATCGACCTAGCCCGGGTGAACTTCGGGCTCCATTCCCTCGAGCAGGCCGATGTCGTCGCGTCGCTCGTGGCGACTCGGCAGACGAGCGGAGATTTCGGCGGCGCCGCCGAGAAGCGGCGCTATCTGCGCGAGCTCGTGAGCAGAAATTTCTATGATCCGCGCGTCGTCGGGATCTTGACCGAGATTGCCGAGCAAGAAATGGACAACGCGCGCCAGCTCGTCGGCGTGCCGGCCCCGTTCCCGATCGGCTTTTCCGCGGTAGCCGCCGACCCGCTGGGGATTGGCCCGCCGACGCCTTCACTCGTCGCGTTGCACGCCGCGCAGTCCGACTATGTGGCCGCGATCCAGGCGGCGGTGAGAACGCATACCGGCAACACCGCGGATGTGTTCGCGCTCGAGGACGCGTTGTCGAACACCGTGTACTTCGAGCTCGCGCATCCCGAGATACTGGGTGCGGCGGGCGGGCACAGCCCGGGCCGTGGAATGGGACCGGCGTCGTGGTATCCGACGTTGGGCTTCAAGGGCGGGCTGATCCTGCGCCACAAGGCTCTCGACAGCATGAGCTTTCGGCGCTCGCCCGTGGACGTCGCATTGGATCTCCTTGCGCTCGCCGATTGGTATCTGGTGTTCGGATCCTATGAGGGCGTAACCGCCGGCGGCACCAAATCGTATGGGCCGGCGTTGGACACCTATCGGATGGCGCGCGACTTGCTCGTCAAGAGCGACGTCGCCCCGGAGCAAATCGACGAGATCCTCTCGCCCGAGATTCCGCCGGCCGTGCCCGTTCTCCCGGAAACCATCGCGGGCGGAGTCGAGGATCGGATTGCACGCGGATACGTCGACGCTTCGGTCGAGATCACGCGCTTCGGCGACGTCAAACGCGTGGTAATCCTCGGACGCTCGCCCGGTGTCACGAAAGACGTCGAGCAAGATCTGCGGCACTACGTCTCTTCGCGGACGTATCGCCCGCGCTTCGTAAACGGGGAACAGCCACGCTTCGACCGTTTCGCCGCGCGGTTCTACTTCGACTAGCGGTTTGCCCCGGCCGCGCAGGCGCTTCTCGGTGCGTCGCCGATTGCGCGGCCGCTCGGCTCAGCGCTGCTGAGGCCCGAGCAGGTCCTTGTAGTCTTTGTTGTTCTCGGCGCAGACGTATTCGCCGATCTCCCACTCGGGGTGCAGCGCGAGATTGCCCACGTACTTCACGGGTTGAGCGAACACGCTCGGATCCTCGGCGGTCGCCTCATAGGCGATCGCGCCGTACGAGGTGCGCCGGTAGCGCTCGACGACGTGCAGGCTTTCCGTGTGCTTGAAGCCCGCGAGAATTGTTTTGTCGTTGAAGCCGACGACGTCGACCACGAGCGTGTCGCCGTCCCAGTGGGCGACCGAGTTGCCGAGCCAGGTCGCGTCGATGTCTTCGGGATGCGCGGCGCGGATTGGAATGATCCGGAAGATGTTGAACGCCTCATAAAGAATCACGACGAGGTCCGGCTTCGCGACGATCTGGAGCGGATAAGGCGCAAGCGTCACGCCCGGGACGCCGGACGGCAAGCACTGCGCACCTTGGCCGAGATCCTCGGGACGCGCGGGCACCCGATAGCTCTCGGCGCCCGGCTTGGGCGTAGGCGCCGCCGCGAGCTTGATGTCGCGGCCGCCGAGATAAACACCCGACAGGTCGGGATGACCGTCGGCGAGCTTCGGCACGACCTGCTCGGACCCTGCGGTGGCATTGCCGGTCTTCGCGACCGTGCCTTTCACCGTGACGGTCGTCGACGCGCTCTTCGTGCCGCCCGACCCCGTGACCGTGAGCGTGTAGGTCGTCGTCGCGGCCGGCGCGAACGTGCGGCTGCCGCGTGTCGCGACCGATCCGATCGCCGGCGCGATCGACAGCGAGAACGCATTCAGCGCTTCCCAGCGCAGAGTTATGGACTCGCCAGGGTTGATCGTCGCGGGCGCAGCCTCGAAGCGCACGATCTCGGCGGGCGGGCCGGCTGGGGCCTTGCCCGGGAAGCCGGCCGGCGGCGGCGCCTGAGCCAAAGCAACACTCGAGATAAAGGATGCACAGACAACGAGTTGCGCGTTAAATCTCGAGCGCATTCGAATTGGCCGCCGTGGCCTCAAACGCGCGACCAAACACGCAACTGCGTGCCGTCCTTGAGCTCGACGATGGCGCCCCGCATCGTCTTCGCGCCCGAGCGCGCGGGCGCGCCGGTGCAGACGATCGTGTCGCCGACGTTGACGGTCTCCTTCGACCAGCCATAGCGCCGCAGCAGCACCGGCGGGTCGAGCTCCATCGACCATTCGACGCTCGCGCCGCTCTCGTCGGCCGCGAAGTAGACGAAGACGTGCGGGCTCGTCCACTCGATTTTCGTGACGACGCCCTTGACCGTCGTGAGGTTGTCCGTGTCGTAGAGCGCAACGGAGTGATGCGCGAGCGCGGGCGCGGCGGGGACCGCCAAGAAACCGGCGGCGAGAAGACAGGCTGCGAGCGCGCGGGACCGGCGGACCATCGGCGTTTCCTCCGGACGCGAATTATACATGCGAGGCGTTTTGCCTCGGGGCCGCGGCTGCGAGAGGATGCCCGTCTCGTCCACCGTCCGGTGCCCTCGATGCTCGACCTCGACGCCTACTTTCGCCGCATCGGCTACGCCGGCGACCGCACGCCGACGCTCGCGACGCTCGCCGCTTTGCACGAGCTGCACCCGACGGCGATCCCGTTCGAGAACCTCGACACGCTGCGCGGCGCGCCGATCCGGCTCGACGTCGACTCGCTGCAGCGCAAGCTCGTGCTCCAGCGCCGCGGCGGCTACTGCTTCGAGCAGAACCTGCTGTTCACGCACGTGCTGACCGCGCTCGGGTTTCGCGTGACCGGGCTGTCCGCGCGCGTGCTTTGGGAGCGCGCCGATGACGCGCCGCGGCCTCGCACGCACATGGCGTTGCTCGTGCCCGTCGACGGCGACTCTTATGTCTGCGACGTGGGTTTCGGCGGCCTCACGATGACCGGCCCGTTGCGCCTCGCGACCGACGCCGAGCAGCCGACGCCGCACGAGACGTTCCGGTTGGCGCGCGCCGGCGGCGAGTACACGCCGCAAGCTTGCGTGCGCGGCGACTGGCGCTCGCTCTACAGCTTCGATCTTCAGCAGCAGCTTCAGACCGACATCGAGGTGCTGAACTTCTTCGTCGCCGAGCACCCAGACTCGCCGTTCAAGAGCCGGTTGATGGCTGCACGGCGCGACGGTAACCGCACGCTGAAGCTCCGCGACGCGGAGCTCACGATCCAGCATCGCGACGGCGTCCGCCAGCAGCGCGTGCTGGGTAGCGTGCGCGAGCTGCGCCGCGTGCTCGGCGAGCTCTTCCAGATCGACGCGCCGGCCGACGCGGCGCTCGACGCGGCGCTGACGAGGCTCATTGGCTGAGGTCGGTTGAGCTCAGGCCGCGTCGGGGCGACGCAGCCGGTGCGAGAAGTACCGTGTCTGCCCGGCCTCGAACCGCCGGTAGGCGCGATAGCCGACGACGCCGCCCCAGTCCTTGTATTGCTCCCGGAGCGAGCGGTCCTCCAGCGCGTCGAAAATGGCCTCGCGTCGCTGGCTGTCCCGCCGCAGGGCCCGCAAGACGTTCGTCGTGATCTCGCGGCGCTCGAGCAGGTCGAACCCCGCCGCGAGCAAGTCCTCGCTGCAGTCGTCGTCGGCCCAGCAGCCGTCCGTATACAAGAAATGCCCGCCCGGGCGCAGCACGCGAAACGCCTCCGCGAAGAAGCGCGTGCGGTCATCGTAGAGATGCGACGATTCGATGTTCAGCACGACGTCGAACGAGGCGTCCGCGAAGTCGAGCCGCTCCGCGTTGCCGACGCGAAATTCGAGGGCGCTTCCGACCCGATCGCGAGCGAGGCGCACGTTCTCGCTGCTCATGTCGACGCCGACGAGGCGATTCGGCTGATAGGTGCGCGCGACGAATGACGCGCCGCCGCCGCGGCCGCAGCTGACCTCGAGCACCTCGGTCGCCGCGAGCGGCGTGCCGCGCAGCGTGTGCTCGTAGAGCCGTAAGCAATAGAACTCGGGCTCGTCGCGTGACAGCACGCTGTCCTCGGGCTCGCTGCTGAAGCCGTAGTTCAAGACCGTGAACGTTGGGACGGTCCGCGCGGCGCGGTCGTAATACGCGCCATGAGCTGCGCTTTTGGTGGTCGGCTGCACAGATCCTCCCCCGAGAAGGTCTGAGGTTGTTGTTCTTCTTGTCCGGGCGAGTGTGTGCGGCCTGCCCGGTACGTCGACCTTCTAGACGCTGGCTCGCACGCTGTCAAGCACACGACACAAGCGGCGTGGCGCGCGAGGACTACCGCGCTCCCGTCGCTATACTGGCGGTCACGACGGCGAAGCGCCGATCACGCATGAGAACGACGAGCAGGCGAGGGGGAGCAGAATGATGGGGCATCGACGCGGCCTACCGGTCGCAGCGCGCGAACCGAAGCCGCGCCGCGGCCGAGCGCGGCTCGGGCAAATGTTGCACGCGGTCGCACTGCTCGCTTTCCTCGCGTCGGGCGCCGTTCTCGCTCAGCGGGGCAAAGTCGACGCGTTCGCTCCCGCACAGCTCGTCGCGCCGCCGGGCGACGCTTGGCGAACCAACGGCGGCAACCTATACAACCAACGGTACTCCGCGACGCGCGCGCTCGACCCGAGCAACGTCAGTGGGCTCAAGGGCGTCTGGCGCACCCACCTGCGCGGCTCCGGGCTCGCTCCGCAGTACTCTGGCGAGGCGCAACCGCTCGTGCACGACGGCCAGATCTTCGTGATCACCGGTGCCGACGACGTGTTCGCGCTCAGCATCGACACGGGCGAGATTCTCTGGCAGCACGCGGCCGAGCTCGATCCCAAGATCGCGAGCATCTGCTGCGGTTGGACGAGCCGCGGTGTCGGTCTCGGCGCCGGCAAGGTGTTCGTTGGCCAGCTCGACGGCAAGTTGCTCGCGCTCGATGAAAAGACCGGCAAGCCGATCTGGTCGGTTCAGGCCGAGCGCTGGGAGCAGGGCTTCTCGATCACGAACGCGCCGCTGTACTACGACGGGCTCGTGATTACGGGGTTCTCTGGCGCCGAGATCGGCGTGCGCGGACGGGTGAAGGCATTCGACGCGAAGACCGGCAAGCTGGTCTGGACGTTCTACACGGTCCCAGCCCCGGGCGAGCGCGGCCACGAGACGTGGCCGAAGGACAGCGAGGTCTGGAAGCACGGCGGCGCTACGGTTTGGCAGACGCCGGCGGTCGATCCCGAGCTCGGCCTTCTCTACTTTTCCACGGGCAATCCGGGGCCCGACTTCAACGGCGCCGTGCGCGCGGGCGACAACTTGTATTCCGATTCGATCGTCGCGCTCGACGCGAAGACGGGTAAATACCGCTGGCACTTCCAGCAAGTGCATCACGACCTCTGGGACTACGATGCGCCGAACCCGGTCGTGCTGTTCGACGTTCAGATCGGCGGCGTCAGTCGCAAGGCGCTCGCCGAAGTCGGCAAGACGGGCTGGGCCTACATCCTCGACCGCACGACCGGCGAGCCGCTGATCGGGATCGACGAGAAGCCCGTGCCGCAGGAGCCGCGCCAGGCGACGGCAGCCACGCAGCCCTATCCGCGCGGCGACGCGATCGTGCCGCAGCACGTCGACATCCCGCCCGAGGGCTACAAGCTCGTCAACGAGGGGCGGATCTTCACGCCGTTCGTCGGCGCGGACGGCATGATCGTGAACCCGAGCCTCTATGGCGGCGCAAACTGGCCGCCGAGCTCCTACGATCCCTCGCGGCGCCTGCTGTTCGTCTGCGCGTCGTCGGTCGTCGGCAACTTCGTCGGCGGCGACCGCGACTTCGAGATTCCGCGCGACGGCGCGCACTACGAGGGCGGCGTCGTCGGCTTTGCGGCGCTGCCGCGCTCGGGCATCTTCGCGGCGCTCGACGTGACGACGAATCGCCTCGCCTGGCAATACCGCTGGACCGATCAGTGCTACAGCGGCTCGGTGGCGACGGCGGGCGGGCTCGTGTTCGTCGGCCGCAACGACGGCCGGCTCACCGCGCTCGAGTCGGCGACCGGCGCGCAGCGCTGGGAGTTTCAGACGGGGGCCGGCATGAACTCGCCCGTAACGGTGTTCGAGCGCGGGGGCAAGCCCTACGTCGTCGCGTATTCGGCCGGCAGCCTGCTCGTCGGCACCGCGCACGGCGACAGCGTTTGGATGTTCGGCCTCGAAGGCACGCTGCCCCCCACGACGCCGCGCGATTCCGAGCGTCCGACCACGTCAGCCGTGGCGCCGGCGCCGTCGTCTGGCTCGGCTCCGGTGCAGCCGGTGCTCGCGACGAACGGTCACGAGGTGTACGCGCAGGTCTGCGTCGCGTGCCACGGCGAGGACGGCAAGGGCGGGCACGGCGGCGGCATGCCGCTCACGTCAGTGCCGACCGTCGACTTCGCCGTCGAGACCATAAGCTACGGGCGTAATAACATGCCGGCATTCGGCTCATCGCTGAGCGCAGCGCAGATCCGCGCTGTCAGCGAGTATGTCGTCGCGGAGATCGCGAGATCCAAATGACCTTGGGCCAAATGACCTTGGGCGGAATGACCTTGGGCCAAATGACTGCAGGGATCTTCAGATGATCATCGACTGCCACGGCCACTACACGACGGCGCCGAAGGCGCTCGGCGACTATCGCGACCAGCAAAAGGCGGACTTGAAGAAGAATCCGCAGCATCAGGCCGTCAAAGGAGAGATCAAGATCAGCGACGACCAGCTGCGCGAGAGCGTCGAAGGCGCGCAGCTGAAGCTGCAGCGCGAACGCGGCACGGACGTCACGATCTTCAGCCCGCGAGCGAGCTGGATGGGCCACCATCTCGGCAACGCGTCGACGAGCAAAGCGTGGACGGAGCACTGCAACGATCTGATCTTCAGGCTCACGAAGCTCTATCCGAAAAACTTCGTCGGTGTCGCGCAGCTGCCGCAGTCGCCGGGCGTTGCGATCGACCAATCGGTGCGCGAGCTCGTGCGCTGTGTCGAGGAGCTCGGCTTCGTCGGCTGCAACTTGAACCCCGACACGAGCGGCGGCTTCTTCAACGGCCCGAGCCTTACCGATCGGTATTGGTATCCGCTCTACGAGCAGATGGTCGAGCTCGGCGTGCCGGCGATGGTGCACGTGAGCGAGGCGTGCAACACGCCGTATTTCCAAACGACGGGGTCGTACTACCTCGCGGCCGATACGGTCGCGTTCATGCAGCTCATGACTTCCGATCTCTTCAAGGATTTCCCAGAGCTCAAGCTCATCATCCCGCACGGCGGCGGCGCCGTGCCGTTTCACTGGGGCCGATTCCGCGGACTCGCGGACATGCTGAAGCGTCCGCCGCTCAAGGAATCGGTGCTGAACAACGTCTACTTCGACACCTGCGTCTATCACCAGCCCGGCATCGACTTGCTGCTCGACGTCATTCCGGTCGACAACATTTTGTTCGCGTCGGAGATGGTCGGCGCGGTGCGCGGCGTCGACCCGGAGACGGGGCACTACTTCGACGACACGAAGCGCTACATCGACGGCAACAAGAAGCTCACGGCCGCGGAGCGCGCGAAGATTTTCGAGGGCAACGCGCGCAAAGTCTTCAAGCGCTTCCCGACGACACTCTGACCGGGGATCGACTCGCGATGAGCGACAACCGCCCGAGCCCGCCCGCTCGCGACGTGCGTCGGCGGGGGCGACGCGGAGCGGCCGTGGTCGTCGCGCTCGCCTGGTTCGCGTGCGGTTTCGCGCTCGCGCAGCCGGCGTCGGACCCGGCGCGCATCGTCGCGATGTCGGATGTGCATGGGGCGTATGACGCGTTCGTCGGATTGCTCCGCGCCGCGAAGGTCGTCGACGACAAGACCGCATGGAGCGGCGGCCGCGCGACTCTGGTCGTCGTCGGCGACACCCTCGACCGCGGCAACGCCTCGCGCCGCGTGCTCGAGCTCCTGATGCGCCTCGAGACCGAAGCACGGGCGGCCGGCGGCCGCGCGCAGCTCGTGCTCGGCAATCACGAGGTCATGAACCTCACGGGCGCGCTCGATTACGTGACGGCCGAGGACTATGCAGCCTACGCGGCCGACGAGACCGCGGCCGAGCGCGAGGCGGCGCTCGGGCGCTTCCGCTCGGCGCGCGCGGCTACCGGCGGCGACGCCGCCGCGGTCGCGGCCGAATTCGCGCGCCGCTATCCGCCCGGGTTTTTCGCTCAGCGCGCCGCGTTCGCGAGCAACGGGAAGCTCGGCGCGTGGCTGTTGCGCCAGCCCGTGCTGCTCGTGCTCGGCGACACCGCGTTCGTGCACGGCGGCTTGCCCCCGGCGCTCGCCGGCAAGACCGCCGCCGACGTGAACGCGGAGTATTCGGCCGCGCTGCGGGACTACCTCACGGCGTTCGACTCGCTCGTCGCCGCGGGTGCGCTGCACGTCGAGGACGACTTCGCGGACCGGCCGGCGCTAGCCGACCGTTTCGTCGCCGACGCGCAGCGCGCGGGCACCGGCGTCCCGGCGCAGGTGGGCGCAACGGTCGAGCGGTTGAAGACGTTGACGAGCTCGACGGCGCTCGGCCCCGACGCTGTCTACTGGTACCGCGGCACGGTGGGCTGCAGCGAGGTGGTCGAGCGCGACCGCGTCGCGCGCGCGCTCGCCTCGCTCGGCGCCAAGCGCGTGGTCGTCGGTCACACGCCGGTGCTGACGGTGCGTATCGTGAGTCGCTTCGACGGCGCAGTCCTGCGCGTCGACACGGGCATGCAACAGCGCGGCGGCACCGCCTCCGCGCTCGTGCTCGAAGGCGGCGCGGCGAACGCGCTCTATCTTCTTCCTGGTAACCCGCAGCCGCGTGTCGAGCCGATCATGGAGCAACCGCGCTTCGTCGGTCCGCGTGCGCCGCCACACACCGACGCCCGTCTCGCCGAGGTGCTCGCGACCGCGCCGATCGCCTCGCGAACCAGGCGCGACGACGGCACCGTGCAGCTCAAGCTCACCGACGGGAGCCGTGACATCGACGCATTGTTCGAGCCTTCCGCGGGCCGGCGCGGCGCGCGTTTCATGCCCGCGGTCGGAGCGTATCGGCTCGACATGCTGCTCGGCTTCGACCTCGTGCCCGTGGCCGTGCAGCGCGAGATCGACGGCGTCGTCGGGGCGGTCTATCTCGATCCGAGCCGACTGCCCGACGAGACCGCGCGCGTCGCTCAGCGCGAGGGCGGCGACGCGTGGTGTCCGCTTGCGGACCAGTTCGCGTCGATGTCTGTGTTCGACGCGCTCGCGGGCGGCTCGGGCCGCTTGCCGGCCGAGCTCCGTTACAGCCCTGGCAGCTGGCAGCTTGCGCTGACCGGGAACCGGCGATTGTTCGCGACCTCGACGTCGATCCCCGGGTACCTGCGCGCGCAGTCGCTCGACGTGTCGGCGGCATTGGCCGCGCGTCTGCGCGCGCTCGACGCGCAGGCCGCGGCTGCCGCGCTCGGCGACGTGCTCGACGCGCGCCGCGTCCAGGCCATTCTCGCGCGCCGAGACTTGTTGCTCGCGCCGCGCCGCGATTGAAACCGCGCGCCGGCCTCGTTGCTCGGCCAGTTCGCGCGCGACTATGATTTCGCGGCTCGGCTTCATGTCGAAAGAACGAAAGATGTTCACTGCAAGCAAGTCACGCCGCGTCCGCGGACTGCCGGTTGCGGCCGCGCTGCTGAGCGCGACAGTGCTCTTCGCGGACGCCGCCCACGCGTCCGACGACACCCTGTTCGCGTCGAACGAGCCGCTGGTTCTACGCCTCGAGGCGCCGTTCAGCACGATCAAGAACAAGAAGGCGAAGCCCGAGTACGTGGACGGCCAGCTGAAGCTCCAGGAAGGAGGCGTCGAGAAGACGTTCGACGTGCGCGTGCGTGCGCGGGGTCATTCGCGTAGGGAGGTCTGCGACTTCCCGCCGCTGCTTCTGAACTTCAAGACGAGCGATCTGAAAGGCTCCGTGCTCGAGGGCGAGAACAAGCTCAAGCTCGTCACGCATTGCATGGCGACGAGCACGTTCGACCAATTCTTGCGGCTCGAATACTTGAGCTATCGCACGTTGAACCTTCTCACCGACATGAGCCTGCGCGCGCGTCCGCTGACCGTGACGTATTACGACACCGACCGGAAGCGTCAGCTCGACGTGCGGCCTGGGCTGTTCATCGAAGACGAGGAGGCCTTCGCCGAGCGCAAGCGCCTAACGCAGGTCGAGCTCACGCGGATCGAGCCGAAGCAGTACGACAGCGACGCGCTCGGCCTCCTGAACATGTTCGAGTATTTCATCGGCAACACGGATTGGTCGGCAGCGCTGGGCTCACAAGGCTCGCCCTGCTGCCACAACATCGTGCCCTATCAGCGTCCCGACGGAGTGCTCGTGCCCGTGCCGTACGACTTCGACAGCTCGGGCATCGTCAACACGCCCTATGCGCTGCCCAACGAGCGGCTGAAAATCAGTTCCGTCCGCCAGCGACTCTACCGCGGCACCTCTTGCGAGAGCTTGGCGACCTTGGAGCCGCGGTTTGCGAAGTTCGATGCCGTGAAGCCGCAGCTGCTCGAGCTGTTTTCGGAGGGCTCCGGGCTCGAAAAGCGCGAAGCAGCGGGCGCAACCGTCTACATCAATCAGTTTTTCGACACGCGCTCCGACCCGAAGAAGGTCGAGCGAGCGTTTCGCGCGGGCTGCAAGAACTGACCGTGGGCTCGACGAGAAAGGAGGCGAGATGAAAGAGGTACCGGTTCTGGTCGTCGGCGGCGGCGCCGCCGGCACGATGCTGACGCTCGAGCTCGCACGTCGCGGCGTCAAAGCCCTCACGGTGGACCGTTTGCCGAAGGCGTCCGAGACGTCCAACGCGATCACCGTGCACGCACGGTCGCTCGAGATCTTCGAGCGCATCGACAAGCGGCTCGCGGAGCGCTTTCTCGAGCGCGGAATCCACAACGTCGGCTACGTTCTGCATTTCGTCGACGGCACGGGCAAGCGCAGCGAGGTGCGGCCCGGCATCGACTTCCGTGGCCTCGATTCGCGCTACAAGTTCATTCTCGTAAATCGCCAGAGCGAGACCGAGCAATACTTGCGCGAGTACGCGAGCGCGCACTACGGCGCGTCGATCGAGTGGGGCACGCAATGCGTCGGCGTGACGCCGGACGCCGACGGCGTCACGGCGACGCTCGAGACCGACGGCAAGCGCCGCGACGTGCGCTGTCGCTATCTGGTCGCGTGCGACGGCATCAACTCCTTGGTGCGTCGAGCGCTCAACCTCGAGCAGGAGCAGAGCGAGTACAAGGGCACCGTGCTCCAGAACATGGACGCGTTCTTGGAAGGCTTCCCCGACGCGGACGATTGGGTTCACTACTGCGCGGGCACCGACCACTTCATCATGATCGTGAAGCTCCCGGGCGGGTTCTATCGGATGCTGCTCAGCGATCGCGGCGAGGCCGCGAACGTGACGCCCGAGCAGGGCTTCATGCGGCTCGTCGACAAGCACTTCGACGGCGTGAAGCTCGGCAAGATCGTCTGGCATTCGAAGTGGCAGAGCTTCGTACGGCTCGCGAAAACCTACCGCTCGGGCAACGTGTTCCTGGCGGGCGACTCCGCTCACGTGCATTCGACGACGGGCGGGCAGGGCATGAACTGCTGCATGCAGGACGCGTACAACTTGGGTTGGAAGCTCGCGCTCGTCGTGCAGGGTAAGGCGCCCGCGAAGCTGCTCGACACCTACGTGACGGAGCGCCGGCCGATCGCCGAGCAGGTGATCTGGGCCGCGTCGTCGCTGCACGAGATCTTCATGGGGCACGGCAAGGACATCGCGGAGCGCGCCACGAAGATCAAGGACAAGGCGTTCCTCGACGCAATCGTGAGCCGCTGCTCGGGCCTCTCGTATACCTATCGGGACTACGTGCCGAAAGGCGAAGGTCTCGCAGAGATCGCGGGCCCGGCCGTCGGAGACCGCGCGCCGGATGCGGACCTCGGCGGCGGCAAAGCGCTCTACGACTTCACGCGCCACACGAATTTCACGTTGCTGCTGCTCGAGGCGAGCGCGGACCGCCAACCCGCGCGCGCGGAGCTGCTGCGCCACGTCACCAAGCGCTTTCACGGACTCGTCGAGGCGCACGTGGTGTCGCCGTCTCCCGCCGTCGCGAAAGAGTACGGAAACGACACGCGCGATCGCTTGTACCTGTTGCGTCCGGACGGCTATATCGGTTTCCGTTGTCTCGCGAGCGAGGCCGAGCGGCTCGAGGCGCATCTCGCGGATACGCTGTCCGTCTGACTCGCGCCCTTTAGGGACGGCATCCGGCCGCGCCGCGCTTAGGTGTTGCGGCGCGCGGCGCGCGCGTCAGGCTGGAAGTGCGCGGCGCCGCTGATTTATCGTACGCACCCTCACGCTGAAGGGCAGGATATCGGGCAGATGGATTTTCTCTATTTTCTCGGCCGTTTCCACGTTCTCGTCCTCCATCTGCCGATCGGCATCATCTGCGCGCTGTTCGTGCTCGAGTGGCTCGCGCGCAAGGAGAAGTACCGCTACCTCGAGCCCGCGTCCCCGTTCCTGTGGGGAGCGATGGCGCTCACGGCGCTCGTGACGGTGACGCTCGGCTACCTGCACTTCAGCGAAGGGAACTTCGGCTCGTCGGGACTTCAGCATCGCAACTTCGGGACGGCGGTCGCATTGATCGCGACGGTCGTCGCGCTCCTGCGTACCAGCAGCTTTGCCGCGAGCTACAAGCCGGTGTTTTTTCCGGCGTCCGTGTTGCTGCTGCTGCTGGTCGCGATCACAGGGCACTTCGGCGGCAACCTCACTCACGGCTCGACGTACCTCGTCGACTATGCGCCGCAGCCGCTCCGCGCGCTCGCGGGCCTCGCGCCGCGGCGCGTGGTCACGAGCGTGCACGACGCCGATCCGTTCGAGGACGCCGTCGGCAAGTTCTTTCAGGCCCGCTGCGGCGGCTGTCACAACGCCGACAAGCGCGAGAGCGGCTTGAATCTCACGTCGTATCAGACCGCGATGCGCGGCGGCGACAGCGGCAAGGTCATCGTGAAGGGCGACACGGAGCAGAGCGAGCTGCTGCGCCGGATCTCGTTACCGCGCGACGACGACGAGTTCATGCCGGCCGAAGGCAAGACGCCTCTGAATCCGCGCCAAGTCGCGATCATTCGCTGGTGGATCGCGGCCGGGGCGCCGACAGGCGTCACGATCGGCTCGCTCGACCCGCCGGCCGAGATACAGACGCAGCTGTCGCAGGAGCTCGGCGTCGCGTACTGACGGTCGCCCAAGCGACGATTTCTACCCGGGCGCGGCACCGCATCGCGGTCTCGCGCGTGCACCGGCTCCTAGCAATGAGGTGCATCGCTGCACGGTTCGTGAGCACACCGCCCGTGCGTCTGGCACCTTCCGGCAGCGTGCCTCCGGCGCGTTCCGGCTGCCGCCCCGCTCGCGCCTCGATCGGAACGAGCGCCGGCACGCGATTGCTAACGCCGCACCAACGTCGTCACGTGTGGCATAGAAGCTGCACCGCCTTTCCGGAAGATAGCGCAAACTCGAAAGACCCAAAGCACGAAAGGTGCTCAGCACGTGCTCGCCCCGCGCGACAACCATCTCGACAAGTCCTGGACCATCGTGTTCCAGCTCTTGCATGGCCGGCTCACGCTCGACGACATCGCGAAGCAGGTCGCCGATGCCGCGCTGCCGGCGCTCCAGGCGCGGATCGACGGCCTCGTTCGTCAGCTGAGCTTCCACGACGAGCAGGACAACGAGGCGCGTCTTCGCCGCCTGTTCCACGAGCTCGCTCACGATCAACGCCGGCGCGTTGAATTCGCGGTCTTCGAGCGCTTGCTCGGCACCGAGCTCGCCGGAATCGTGTTCACGGCGCATCCGACGTTCTCGCTGTCCGCCGACGCGAACGAGATCGCGCTCGAGCTCATGCGCGCGAGCTCGGCCGGCACACGTACGAACAACGGCCATGCGCAGGCGCGACGCGTGACCGTGCATCGCGCGATTGCGCCGACGCTCCAACAGGAGGCCGACGCGTCGACGGTCGCGATCCGCAACTTACGCAAAGCGATGCGCCGCGTGTTGCGCGTCGCGGTCGAGGTCGCCGCCGAGCTCTACCCGAACGACTACCGGCGGCTCGTGCCGAAGTTCTTCACGGCCGCGACCTGGGTCGGCTTCGACTTGGACGGCCGCACGGATATCGGCTGGAACCGGAGCCTGAGCTGCCGCTATCAGCTCGCGGTCGCTGGGCTCGAGGAGCTGCACAGCAGCCTCCGCGACATGCGCGAGCGCCATGCCGAAGCGACGACGCGCCTAGCGGAGGCGTTCGACGCGATCGCGCGCGCGCTCGCAGCTTTGACCGAGTGCTTCGAGATCGGCGTCGAGGCGCTCGGGCGAGAGACCGAAGACACCCCGCGGCTCGGCAGGCTCAATCGCCTAGCTCTCGAGAAGCGCGCGCTGAAGCAGGACGCGATCGGTGCGATCGACGCCGCGCTCGCCGCGCTGCTCGAGTCGGACCTGAGCGAGGGCCAGTGCCGCGACGTGCTCGTCTTTCGCGCCGAGTGGTTGGGTCTAGGTCTCGGTCTCGCGCGGCTGCACTTTCGGCTGAACTCGGTGCAGCTGCACAACGCGATCCGGCCCGACATCGCGCTGGACGCGGCGCCGGGCGAGAGCCCGTCGCGGCGACACTTCCTCGCCGCGGTGACGAAGCTGCTCGACGACGTGAAGCCCGTGAACGTGCACTACGGCACCGTTGCGCGCGAGCAGACCACGGCAAAGCGCGTGTTCATGCTCGCTGCTCAGTTCCAGAAGCATTTCGACGGCCGCACGCCGGTGCGGATGCTGGTCGCAGAATCCGACACGCCGTTCACGCTGCTCGCGGCGCTCTACTACGCGCGGCTCTTCGGCGTCGAGAGCCAGGTCGAGATCTCGCCGCTATTCGAGACCGCCGACGGGATGCATCACGGCGATCGCGTGATCAGCGAGCTGCTCGACAACCGGCACTTCCTCGGCTACGTCCGAGCGCAAGGCCGGTTCTGCGTGCAGCTCGGTTTCTCGGACTCGGGGCGCTACATCGGCCAACCCGCCGCCACGCTCGCGATCGAGCGCTTCAAGCTGCGGCTGATCCGTCTGTGGGAGGCGCGCGGGCTTCAGAGCGTGCAGCTCCTGTTCTTCGACACGCACGGCGAATCGATCGGCCGCGGCGCGCATCCGCGCAGCCTCGAGGACCGGTTCCTCTACACGCATTCGAGCGAAGTGCGCCGGCACTTGAACGATCTCGCGACGCCGCACAAGCACGAGGTGAGCTTCCAGGGCGGCGAGGGGTATCTCTGGTTCGCGTCGGAGCGTACCGCGCT
>Ga0068858_100001896_pt1 | contig 21350 bp, 43 predicted proteins | sample KBSSwiS12_FD_66589 | JGI IMG/M metagenome (GOLD analysis project Ga0068858, IMG submission 66589) | Switchgrass rhizosphere microbial communities from Kellogg Biological Station, Michigan, USA - KBS Switchgrass S1-2 | ecosystem: Host-associated > Plants > Roots > Rhizosphere > Soil ...
TTCGGGGCGGGGAGGAACTTCAGTCTTGGTACATACCCATCGGGTCTGCTGTCCATGACAAGATAGAGGCTCGCCTTAAGGGCGAGCCTGACCGTCCGATGGAAGAGTACTTCTATCCACTGGTGTCTAAGCAGATGCGCATCGAGCCGGATCTTTCAAGCTGGCTTGCTGGTGGTCCGAAAGATGCGCCTATCACTGAGGGGCTTGCCCTTCAGAGGGCCGTGGACTGCTACGAGAAGGCCGTTGAGGAGCTCGATGACATCGATGTATGGGAAGTCGAGTACAACGCCTCAGGCAGGCTTCCAGGCCTGTCTGTGGAGGTAAAGGCGTTCATCGACATCATCGGTGAGCACAAGACCAAGGGTCCGGTGATCGTGGACTGGAAGACCGGCAGCACCAAGCCCGACAACTTCCAGTTGATCACGTACGCAGCCCTGCTGATGAGCAACACCCACAAGGATCCGGCGCTGAACTACCCTGGCTTCCATGGCAGGTACGTCATGCTGGCCCCGGGCTCAGCGAACACCAGGTACGTAGACCTCTCAGGGATCGACGCGCTAGGGGTTGGCAAGAAGTACCAAGCCGTGGTAGACAGGATCGACGGCAAGCACTACGAAGCCAACGCTGGCTTCGGCTGTCGGTTCTGCTTCCAGTCCGAGAACTGCATGGTCAACAGTGGAATCAACAAGAGGACCGAGTACTATGACAAGTCAGCTGAAGACGGATACCCGTTCTGACCGTGAGGTCTTGCTCAACCGGCATGCTAGCGACATCTGGTGGGCCATCCAAGCCGCGCGCAAGGACGGCTTCCACCTGGAGGTCAAGGGTGGCTGGGCTCTGGACCTGGCGGACTCGGACGGCACCAGCACCCCGATCGCTGGCATCCAGGCAGGCGAGGACTGATGACACCGGCCGAGCATGCGGCAAACATCGGGGCCGCCATCCAGGCGGCCAAGGACAGCGGCTGTCAGGTGGGGTTCTATTCGGCCGACTGGGATGATCCTCAGGTGTTCGTCACGATGATCCTGTTCGTGAACCGTCGAGAGGGCGGGATCATGCGTCGCAAGTTCGAGGAAGAGATCGAGAGTGGGTGGACCTGATGGGCAGCCGCGAGGACGACGACTACTGGAACGAAAGGCAGTGGTTCGACGAAGTGTCCGAAGTTGAAGCGTCGTGCTACGTGCACGGTGCGGACAGCATGGAGTACGATCCGGTCGAGGAAGAGTGGATCTGCTGGGACTGCGAAGATGACAAAGAGAACCTGGGAGCGTACAAGAATGGCTGAGATGATCTTCCGGATTCCGAGCCGGGTCGTGCAGTACGGATACGTTGAGCTGCCGTTGGCCATGGAGCCGGGCATGTCCCCCGAGATGATCGCTGCGGCGTACGTGAACTACGTCCACGCCTTCCAGAAGGAGGAAGAGGCCACCATCGAGCGCCTCAAGGAGGCCGTGCGTGCCCCTGTGGCAGCCTCGCAGAGCGAGGTGGACCAGGTCATCGACGAGACCCTGAAGAGGGCTCAGGAGCTCATGCAGGAGGCTCTGGGCGCCGCCGAGATCCGCGAGGAGATCGATGAGCGCGAGGACAACCCTGCACCCTGGGACACCGAGGCTGAGGCTCCCAAGCCGAAGCCCTGGGAGCAGAAGGAGACGACCGTAGTCGTCTCTGACGAGTGGTAAGATGGCCTTCAAGCGGTTGAGCGACATGACTGCAGAAGATCGACAAGAAGCAGACAAGAGACTCGAGGAGATACTAGAAAACATGGCTACTCTCAACGATCTGTTCGGTGGTTCCGGCGAGAAGCGCCCTCCGGTTGCCAACCTGAAGGTGGAGGGCGAGTTCGTCAAGGGTGTCATCACCGACATCTCGACGGACGCCCCGGTGTTCGAGTGGGACCAGGCGAACAACAAGCCCGGCTTCCAGAAGTTCTGGGTGGACGGCAAGCCCAAGGGTGTCGCGAAGGATGAGGCCACCAAGGCTGGCCTCCAGCCGGTGCACCAGATCATGATCACCGTCGAGACCAACGATGGCCTCAAGCGGATCCCGATCAACTCCAAGCAGGAGCGGGAGGAGTTCAAGCGTGCTGTCACTGAGGCCGGTGGGTCCATCGACAACGGTGACGTGTTCGGCAAGAAGCTCGACAAGCGTGTCGGCAACATCAAGGAGCACTCGATGAAGGTCACGAAGGCGGAGTCCTGATGCCGCTGATCGACCTGATCATCACCGATCTCTACAAGGAGATCGATAACCATATCAGTGAGGAGCCTGAGTACGAGGGCTCTTACGCTGAGGGCGTGGCCGACGCCCAGGCTGGCGCCGAGGCTTACCTCCGGAAGATCTTCCCGGACAGCTGAGTAAGGGTGGCCCTTCGGGGCCACCTCCCCGGGCCTGGAATGGTTTCGACATCCGTGAAAGCCGCACGCGGAACACGGATGGACAGGGGTTCGAATCCCCTCAGGTCCACGCATCAAGGAGGTGCACATGCACGCATACAATCGCACGGAAGCGGACGGGTCCGACTCGATCGCAGTGTGCGCCACGAAGGATGAGTGGCAGCAGGTCATCGACGACATCATCAAGGGTCATCCGGAGGACGCTCAACCAGCGACTCACCGGCTGTTCACAGTCCTCGATCAGATGGGACTTGTGTGAAGACACTCGCACGACAGGTCAGGCGCGGCGTCTCCGCAGGGGAGCCGCTGCCTAGTCCCTGGTCCGTATTCGATGAGAACAAGATGACCTTCCGGCGGGGGTCGCTCAGTATGATCGCCGGTCCCCCCGGCTCGATGAAGACCGTGCTCGCACTGAACATCGTGCGACAGATGGGAGCCGAGGTTCCCACGATGTACCACTCGTCGGACTCGGATGACTTCACCATGGCCAGCCGAACCCTGTCGATGCTGACAGGAACGCCGACCGAGGAGACCGAGCTCTGGGTGATGGGTCAGAAGGCCTTGGCCTATGAGACGCTCAAGGACATGGACCACATCAGGTGGTCGTTCCGCTCCAGCCCTACACTGGAGCACATGTGGCGGGAAGCGGAAGCTTTCCGTGAGCTGAACGGCGAGTACCCGCATCACACCGTCATCGACATCATGATGGACATCGATTATGAAGGGGCGGGTGAGCAGAACTACTGGGCCCTCATGGCAGAGCTGAAGGACATGGCCCGTGAGCAAGAGACGGCGATCACGATCGTGCATCATACTTCTGAGTCAGCGAAAGGGGGATCTCCACCCCCTCGAAGTGCGATCATGGGGAAAGCGAATCAGCTCCCAACGCTCATTCTCACTCTTTGGGGTGACGCTTACGCTGGTACGCTGGACGTCGCCACAGTGAAGAACCGCTTCGGCCCTCAGGATGCGATGGGCAAGAAGTATTTCAAGATGAGTGCTTCCCCCGCCATCTGCCTGATCGAGGAACGAGAGCAGCAAGAGGTTCCGTTGCTCTTCAAGGATGGTCCCGACGTGGATTCCGAGGATAAGATCAATGCGTGGGAGGACTGATGTGCTGTGACCAGCCGTGCATCGTAGCCGTCTGGATCGACGGCAAGTACGTCAACCAGTGCATCAACTGTCAGAAGGTGGTGGGCTGATGCCCGAAGAGATTACGATCTCAGTCGAGGAGTACGCCGAACTCCTCACGATCAAGCAGTCGGACGACTACGTGTGGGGCATTGTCCAGCACGTGGCCCACAGCTCGCACTCCGCTCCCGAGGTGGAGCAGTTCGCCCTCAAGCTCCTTGACGAATGGACCAAGTGATGTACTGCCACTGCGGCAGGCCGTACCCGTGTCTTGAACACTAGCCAGCCGTACCCGAACTGGCACTGCGTTACCATCGAAGAGACCCCAAGTGGGTGGATGGTGGTCTGCGTACCACATGGGATGGTGTGCGACTCGACGCCCACCCACTTGGCGGCCTTCGAGGCAGCGTTGCAACACGACTTCGACACCGGAGCGTTCAACTATGGGAAGGGTCATGAATAAACCCTGCAAGGGCTGCGGTTCGGTCACCCGCAAGGTGACCGCCCCCGGTCCACGCTGTGCCACCTGCCATAGGGACCGCAAGGCGGCCCTCAAGGAGGCCTCTCACGGCCGATGGATCCTCAAGACCTACGGGATTACCTCGGAGCAGTACAAGGCTCTCTACGAGGCGCAGGGAGGCTCGTGCTACATCTGCCAGCGGGCCAAGGGGATCACCAAGAAGCTCGCGGTAGACCACGACCATAAGAGTGGCTTCGTTCGAGGCCTGCTGTGCTCGACGTGCAACAAGATCCTTGGTCACTTCCGGGACGACTGGGAGACCAGCCACAGGGTATGCAAGTATCTCGAACTGCCCCCAGCGTGGGGCGCAATAGGAAAGGTGAAGCCCGATGGCGAAGATCGAGATTGAACTTGACCTGGAAGACCTGCCGTACGAGCTGGCAGATCAGCTCACCGACACCGCATGGCTGAAGTTCATGAAGGAAATGGACGAACAGCGTGCGGACATCGGTCTCACCAAGCGTCTGCACGAGTACCTGGGTGAGGCTATCGAGGAAGATGAGGAGCGAGGATGAGTCCCAACCCTGAGATGCCGCCCGTTGAGCAGCGCAAGGATGCGCTGAAGCACGCCTTCGAGGCGGCCAACGGACGCAAGCCCAACGACACCGAAGCCGCCCGTATCGACAAGGCTGCGGAAGACCGCAGCGTTCGGGGAAGGCCGAAGAAGAAGTGAACTTCACTAACGAAGAACTCGACGCCGTGCACTCCTGCTTGTACGACGAGGCGTACTACGGCAACGATGAAGTGGTGTACGGTAACGGCGAGTACGCCGTCAACCTCCGGACCGCACTAGCCAAGGTGGAAGATGAGGCGAAGAGGCGCAAGCTCTGGGGATGACTTCCCCTTGTACCCGATCGTCCCGGTCATCGAGGCACTGAAGGGCGTCACGCTAGGCTTCGGGGAAGGGCGGGGCTGGACTTCGGTCCGGTGCCCGTTCCACCCGGACTCAGATGCTTCAGCGTCGATCAACACCACACTGCAAGTCTTCAACTGCCACGCGGACGACTGCCCGACAGGGACAGCGACTCAGATCATCATGCAATGGGAACAGGTGAGCTACGCTGAAGCTAAGCAAAGAGCAGAGACAATATCTGGAGCGAGCCTGGGAAACGTACAGCCCGCACCTGGGAGACGCGGAAGGATGGCTGGCGGCACGAGGTCTGGATCTGGAGTTCGCTCGGACCAGAGGACTTGGCGTCGTCCGGGACGCTCTTCCGGGTCATGAGCCTGCGACTGGGTACCTGGCTATCCCGTACCTCACCAGGACCGGGCCGGTGAACTTCAACTTCCGGTGCATTCAGAACCACAACTGCAAGGAAGTCCCGCACCACTCCAAGTACTGGAAGCGGAAGGGGTCCAAGACCAACCTGTACGGCGTTCTCTCGGTGGCTCAGGCCACCGACTGGATCGTTGTCACCGAAGGGGAGATCGATGCTCTGACGTGGCAGCAGGCGGGCGTACCGGCACTCGCGGTGCCGGGAGCGGAGAACTGGCAGCCCTACTGGGCGAACCTGCTGGAAGATTTCAGCCGTGTATACTTGGCTGAAGACGGAGACAACGCAGGCAAAGACCTGTGGATCGCGATGTCCGAGCACATCGATCAGGGCAACACGATGGTGGTCCGCATGAGAATGCCGGACGGTGAGGACAGCAACAGCATGTTCCTCAAGCAGGGCAAAGAGTATCTTCTCGGAAGGATCAAGAAGTGAGTCAGCAGTTCAAGTTCGAGTGCGTCATCACCTTCGAGGACGATGGCCACGAGGTTGACGAGGACTATCTTGACCTCGTGGCCCTGTACTACGGCGACAAGCACCAGGAGTTCACGCTTACCAGCGTGGCGGACTCGATCGAGGAGATCTGAAGTGAACACCGTGTTCGTCATCATCAACGAGTGGACCGACATCGCCGGTAACACGTCGTCCGAAGTGGTCGGCGGCTCGTTCTTCGAGACGGAGAGCGACGCCTGGGAGGCCCTGGCTGTCATCGCCGAGTCCTTCGGGGACACCCTGCTGCCCCAGGAGACCGCCATCACCTTCGAGGGCAACATCCATAACCTCCAGACCGATGAGTACTACATCGAGGAGCTGACCCGTGGCTAGGAAGTACACCGAGGACACCACGAACGTGTTCCGGCAGAAGGTAACCCGCAAGGGTTACCGCCCGCCGTCTCCGTACAACTCGAACGACACCGGCAACGAGTACCAGACCGTGGAGTTCTACGGTCCGTACCTCACCCGGAACGTCGGCGGGAATCCGTGGATGAACGTCACCGACAAGACGGTGACCGTCGAGATCCAGAAGCTGAGCACCACCGAGCACGGCCTTGAGTGGCTCACCGAGAAGAGCAGGGTCATCGAGCGAGAGGAAGACTAGTGGGCAAGCACAGCGGGCCCAGCAGCGACGAGGATGCCACGACCCCTTACGGCCCTGGTCCTCACCCGACACCCGAGGAGAGCGCGGCTCTCGCCGCGTCCTTCGATGCGCAACTGAAGGCTTCGCCCGGCAACAACTGCACGAACCCTCCCCACTATCCCCCGCACTGCGGTTGCCCCGCAGGCTAGGAGCAGACATGAAGGCGATGTCTTACGGCAAGGTCGTCGAGGCTCACGGTCAGCGCATGGACAAGCTCGTAGCCGTCAGCTACGAGTACCACAAATCTGATCCGCTGATCGTGGACGTTACGTTCTACGAGACCGACCACGACACCGGCGTGGTCCACGTGATTCCCTGGCAGATCAGCCGGGAGCTGTTCGCCACCGCCCTGAAGTCGGGATGGGCGGGTGGGGCTGACGTCACTCTGGAGGACAGTGACCGCAAGGTCGCTATGAAGCTGGAGACTGACGAGTTCAAGACGGTCATCGAGCTGAACCGCGAGCACCTGGAAGAGTTCATCGAGAAGACCGACTCGGTCATCCCCATCGGCCGAGAGCCAATGGACGACATCATCGACGCATTGGTCAAGGAGATCTTTGAGGCCTGAATGGGATGAGACCTTCGCCGCGATAGCGGAGATCTGGTCCCAGCGATCCACGTGCTCCCGCCGCAAGGTGGGGGCCGTGGTGGTCAAAGACAAACAGGTGATAGGACAGGGATACAATGGAGTTCGCTCAGGTGCACAGCATTGTGTGGACGGAGGATGCCCACGGGGACTACTGTCTTACGCTGAAGTTCCGGCCGGGGCTGACTACAATGCTTCGCCATGCTACGCAATTCACGCCGAACACAACGCGATCCTCGCTGCCGGTCTGGGACCCTGCGCGGGAGCAACCATCTACGTCACAGACAAGCCCTGCCAGCAGTGCACCAACCTCATCGAACACGCAAGGATCGGAAGGGTCGTTGTCCTCAACAAGTAACCCAGACTCCTGGATCGAGGCTGCCCTCAAGTACCTGGAGACCACCCTCGAATCGAAGAACCAGGACTACCGCATCGATGGAGAGTTCAGCAACTTCGAGTACACCGCAGCCTTGGTGGATGCCAAGGTTGAGGACGTGATCCTCACCCAGATCGGCATCAAGATGGGGCGCCTCAACGGCCTCCGCCGCAGCGGAGGCATCCCCGACAACGAACCCCTGCTCGACACGTACAAGGATCTCGCTGGGTATGCGATCATCCTGTACGCTTACGCACTGAAGGAGTCCGAGTGAGCGACAGCAAGTGGCCCATCCTGGAACCGAAGCCGAAGCAGCCGGGAGACGAAGATGATCGATAAGGTCGGGCTGGTCTGGCTCATCGTGATGAGCCTGATCAACATCCTTGCTGCGGTGGCTATGATCGACAAGCCCCGCAAGCCCCTGACTCGCACGGTTGCAGCGGGGCTCATCCTGTGGTCCCTGCTGTACATCGCGTTCTTCGTCCACCTCTTGGTGGTGCTCTCGTGACCAAGCGGATCAAGGCCGAAGGGTCTATCCGCGTCGAGGGCGAGCGTCACGGCATCGCTGCTGGTGTCGATCTGTACTTCGTGTTCGACGGGGACTGGTCCAACCTGTACGAGGACTTCCCGGAGAGCGAGGAAGAGGCCCGACACTGGTTCGTCCTGGAGGTAGACAAACTTCTGAAGCAGGCGCACAATGAGGCACGTGAGAGTCAAGCGCCTGCCGACGGGCAGGCTTCAACTGAGGATCGAGGAGAGTAGCATGGGCGACAAGTACGAGGCATACGAGAAGGCCGTCAAGGCTGAGGACATGGCGAAGCAGACGCTCGCCCTGAACAACACCGAAGAGACCTACGAGAACGCGCGGCAAGCAGAGATCATTGCCAACGCGATGTTCCGTGACATGCTGGAGGACCCCCAGGGATGATACTTCTGATCTGCGCCATCGTGTTCATCGGGTACATCGTCTTCAAGGACTAGGCACAAAAAAAGGGCCCCAGCCGAAAGGCTGGGGCTTCTTTTCATTCACTTACCTTCAGGGTCCGACCCATCCGAAGGGGTGGGGAGGTTCGAATCCAGCCGAAGAATCGACAGGAGTCTCTCCACTGACGGGGTCTGCATAACCGCCGACGCCAGTGAAGCTCCCGTCACCAAACTGGCACCCACTCCCGCTGTCGCACTCAGGCCAAGTGCAGGGACCAGAAGCGGAACCACAGGGATAAGGGCGATTGCCGATTGGATCGATGTCCTCAGGGGTTTCGTCCACTTGCTCATCTATCGTCTCCTCAGACATATCGGTTGCGCAGCCTTTCGATCTGGATCGCGGTCTCGAGGTCGATGACCCCGGTCGGCTTGATGTCTAAAACGTGTTGCAGCCCACGGATGTGGGACGTGGTGCGTGCATCAAGCACGCCCGTCGAGGGAACCTGGAGCGTACGCTGAATGTCCCTGATGACATCCGGTGAGTACACCGTGGCCGGACTGAACGGCTGAGGCTTGTACCACGTGGGCACTAGATCCTCATGGTCGTGTTCCATCTCATGCTCCAACCTTCACTGCGATCTTGTCCAGCACCACTCGGGCGCCGCGAACCTCTTCGTGCACCAATTCTACCTCGGCACGCTGGGTCACGAGACTCTCAAGAGTAGACACTCGGGTGCGCAGTTCCGCAAGCTCATCGTCGCGGTCCTGCTTGTCATCCTTTAAGGCTTCGATCTGAGCTTGGAGCATGTCAACCGTGTCGGCCGCTATCTGGCTGGCACTGGTGCGGGCGGTCATCCGCCCTGAAACGTGCCCACCAACAGCGATCCCGATGTACATCGCTGCGGTGGTGAGCAGAGTTGAATCCATTCCTACCCCCCTAGGTAGACTCGGCGACCGTCCGTAGTATGACGGTGAGGTATCCGCCGAGAGTGGATGCGTTCGGACCGGGTGGTCCGAGCTGTGTGTACTTCCAGTCGTCGATCATCACCAAGGTGGAGATGTTCTCTGCCAGTTCCTGAAAAACTGTTACGTCTCCGATCTTGGCTAGGTTCTGGAACGCCTGGAGTCTCTGACGTGCATAGCCATCGGTGCCCACCCTCTGCCCGCCCTTGTCCATTTCCTCATCGAACAGCAGGAACGTCTGCGTGATGAGACGTTGGCGAGTAGCGCCAGGCAGGGCCTTGACTTGCCATCCGTTGAGGACGCCACCGAGAGTGGCGTCGGACTGGTTACGGGTGAGCGTGAACTTGAGAGCTATCCAAACCTGCCGAGTAGCAGGCTGAGGTGTTGAAACGTCTCCCACGTTAGGCCCGAACGTGGGACCGTACGTGATGTACGGAATCTCTTGCCCATCCTGAGTGAGGAGCGAGAAACTGACGTTGCCCTGAAGAGGGGTGGGGGTGCGGAGAGAGACGAACCGATACAGCTTGGGCTCTTCGGTGTTGTACCGTATCCGCCCCGTCTTCAGGTAGCCACTGGGTACCAATGTGTTGGCATCGGTGAGTAGAACTGCGAAGCTCTTGACTGTGAAGATCGGGCGAGAACTGGCCCCGAGGATAGATACGGACTGCACCGGCCCGGTGCCGGTGCGAGTATAGACATCACGGGCGTAGGCGTACCTCACAGCCTGCGTAGACTGTTCCTGGATAGCGGCGCCCAGGTCCACCCTGAAGAGCCCTGACGTGCCATCGTGGGCGGTATCAGAGCCTACGTACATAAACCGGTCGTAGCCCGTGATGCCGGTGCAGCCACCAGCGGGGGAGAAGAGGAGTGGTCCGTAGACCACGTCACCGTTCGAGTCGAACTCCCCGACCCTGAAGCCGTGGTCGGTAGCGATGCCCATGAACGAGCCGATGTACCCGTAGATGCTGTTGATCCGCTCACCGATGGGCATACTCGCCGTGGTGGTAGGCAGGATCTGTTCGGTGGTTCCGGAGAACTCGACACTGAACTTGAAGATGTTCGACTGGGTGGAGTTCTTGCCTGATGCGTAGATCGCGGTAGGGCCCTCGGCTACCGAGGTCCACTTCCAGGTGGTGTCGACAGCGGTGTACGTGAACGTAGCTGCCGTGCTGAGAACCTGGGTGGCTCCGGTGTTGAGCGGCACGAAGTAGATCACATTGTCGATGGCCACCACGACACGGTTCTTGAAGTAGCCGATCGCTCCAGCGGTAGGCGTCGACGGGAAACTGAACATCTTGGTAGGTGCTCCGTTGTCCACCCCGCTCCAGACGCCGTCGGTCATCAGGATCAGGCTGCGGTTGCCGACGCCGGACAAGTCGAGCAGCGAGCCGACCGAGGTGAACAGGACTCCAGCCGTGCCAGCGTTGTTGATCGTGTAGTAGTTACCACCATCGACGGCCCAAGCAGAGTCCACTCCGGTCGAGCTGACGTACCCCTGGGTCTTGGCGATAGTCGAGATCAGGTTCAGCTTGTTGGTCACGTCACGCAACAGCGTGAGCTGACCACCGGTCCACGGGTCGACTCCCAAAGAGTCGGCGTACCTCAGGTCGAACGCTCGGGTGTACGGGTTCTGAATGTCCGGGTCCTGGTAGATCAGCCCTGCACCACCGGTGAAGTTCTGCTGGGACCGGAGCCACCAGCCGTACAGGGACTGCTCTCCGGGCTCCGCACTGGCGTCGTACTGCTGCTTACGGATCTCGGCCATGCCCTCGGTGTACGGCCACTGGTCACGCGTGGCCGACATGAACGGGATGCCCCCGAGAGCGTAGTCGAATCGGTAGTCCTTGAGGGAGTAGCTACCCCCACCACCTGTACCGAAGCTGCTGATTTCGAATGGTATCCGGTTGACGATGTCGGCCACGGTGACTCCTTACACAGTCTCGTAGGTGAAGCTGATCCGCACAGAGTTAGTGTTGGCCAGCGTGAACGGTACTGCGTCCGTCTGCTGAACTATCCGGGCATCGGTCTGGCTGGTGGTCACGAACGGCGCCACGGTGGTTGAGTTGGCTCCGATCTGGGCCACACCGCCGAAGCGGTTGGTGCCCACGACCTGGACAGCACCGTTGGCTATGAGCACCTGGTTGGCCGCGATGAACGGAATGTCGAACGAGTAGGTACCAGTGCCCACGGTGGACGTGGTGCCCAGCGTGAGGATGATCCCGCCGACGATGGTCTTACCGAACTGGCGGTACCGGCCCACTAGGGTTCCGTTACCAACCACGGGCTGAGTGCCAGATGAGCGCCAGGTAGGCGTGTACGAGGTCCACGCTGCCCCGCCGGTCCACAGGAAGTCGTTACCCGAGAAGTTACCGAGGTGATCCACCTGAGCAACGATCGAGTTGGCAGGGCCAACCCACTGCTCAAGGTTGCCGGTGTACCCGACGTTCGATCCGCCCACCTGAAGCACAGGGCCAGAGGTGACGCCAGGCTGAGCTATCGTGGCGCCCACGTTGGCCAGCAGCTTGCCGTTGTTCTGCACCGAGACCCACGTGTTGTTCGCGGAGTCGGTAACCCTGAACGTGTCCACCGTAGGGGAGCTCGGGGTCTTCACTGTGAGGGTGGTCTGGCCGCCAGTGAATCCGGTGATGTTCGTGTGACCGTCATTGAAGACGGTGAACCTCTCATTGGCGCCGCCTGAAGCGGCGATACGAACAGCCCTCTTGGTTGCACTGGTGTCCGGAGCAACGATGTCGAACCCAACGAACGTAGTGGTAGACGTCGGAGTGATGGCCAGCGTGCCACCGGCGAGCAGGCCGACCCTGTCGGTCGTACCGTCGTTGTCTGTCACCCTGAACTTGTAGGTGGAGTCCGTGTCGGACACGTTCTTCACGGACTTGATAGCACCAGTGGACTGCACGAACAGCATGGTGTTCAGCGCTACCTCGTTGTCCTTGATCTCAAGGCGAGAGGCAGTCGGGTTGGCCGAGTCACCGACGATCGTGGTGATACCCGAGGGGCCCACGTTGAACGCGGTGATGTTCTGCACGCTGCCGAGTGCACGGATCAGCGTCTTGTTGCTCAGGGACTGCGTGTCAGACGTGCCCACCACGGCCCCTGTAACGCCGTGTACGCCCGCACTGGAAGCCTCGTGGGTCCTACTGTCAGTGAAGTCAATCGCGGAGCTTACGTGACGAACCACGGCTCCGGTGTTGTGGCTACTGCCAGCCGTGCCGTCGTAGGCGCGGGTCACCGTGAGGGTAAGGCTGGCTACGTTGGTGACCAGCACCAGCTCCTCGGTGGCGGTGCCGTAGTCGAGCGCCAGGATGTACGGCAACGAGCCGGGGAATCCCGACGTGCTTGCCACGGCGATGCTGGTTCCCGAGTTGGTCACACCACCCGTAAGGGTGGTGGGCAGCGCGATAGACGAGTAGTAACGAGAGTTGGCCATCGGTCCTCCTTATCCGTTGAAAGCCTGGGTGTTCTCGAAGATACGGAACAGACGGTCACGCTCTTCTGTCAGTCGTCGCTGGTACAGCGACAGGTAATACTGGGCAGCCTGGGAGCCAGCACCGGTCGGGACCAGAGGGGCTCGCTCGGTCGCTTCGATCTGGGACTGCTGAAGCCTTGCGGCTTCGTACGCGGGGAGGAGACGCCAGCACGAGCCGTACACGATCAGGTCGATGTACCTGTCCGGGTAGCCGGTGGTCGTCTCGAAGTCGTCGCTCAGGTTGGTCAGGGTGTTCGGCTTCTTCGAGTAGGTCACCCGGATGTTCCGGCCCGGCACGATGAAGTCACGCATGATCTGGAGAGTCTTGCCGGTCGGCGCCGGAGTGGGCTTCACCTGGCCAGCGGTCGTCGAGGCCTGAGGGTTGAATCGCCACGAGGAGAGAGGGAACCATACGGCCGACGGGCCGATGGTGTTGACGTACACCTTGTACACGTCCTCGACCTCTTCGGGCAGAGGGTACTCATACCGTGCTGCGATCTTCGGGAACTCGAACTCACCGAACACCCAGAGGTCCGGGTGGGTACCGTTGATCGTGTCGTTGATCGCTTCCATGATCCGGGCCTTCGGGTACATCGGGTCGTCGGTAACGAAGTCGTTGACCGAGTGGGTAGCAGCGGAAGTCCCTTCTACTCCCCGCCCGTTGACGCCACCGAGAACGGTGACGTTCCCCGAGGACTGATCGAAGGACTTGACCAGGATCAGTTCAGATCCGATCTCGACCAACCCTCGGGATATGTTTGTCACCGTAGACGGGTCCACCTGGAAGGTGGTGTCCGTCGCTGTCATGGGAGCAGCGAGGTACGAGATCGAAGCCTGATCCCTCGTGTACCCGAGAAGCTGTTGCTTGACTCGCGAGACAAGCTGATCGAAACTCGTAGCCATGTGTACTCCTTAGATGAAGTAACCGTGAAGACTTGCAGAGCTGGTGCCGGTAGCACCAGCCGTGAACTCGATGGTGATGTCATTCGTGGTAGCCACCACGAACACTTCGTGGGCGATCGAGTCGGCCACGGTGGTCAGCGCCAGGCCGTTCAGGTTCAGGCGGGAGATGACGGTACCGGAAACCGGGGCAGCCCCGGTTCCATTGGTGGCAACAGTCGGGTTAGAAGTGCCTGCCACCGAGACGCTGGCAGACAGCACCAGGTCACCAGTGAAAGCCCGTCCGGCGGGGACGGTGATCAGAGTTCCAGTGGTGGTGCGAGTAAGTCCAGCTACGTCAACAGCGTCGGGAAGTCCAGCGAACATGATGTCTCCTTAGATCTCAAGCCAAGTGAAGCCGAGTGACCAGCGTTCATCGACGTCGCCACCAGCGGGCATGCGGACCACGACGCCTTCGCCGGGGTGGCACACGAACAGAGAAGCTGAAGGGGGGATGATCGCGACGCTCGCACTGGCTCCTGCCGCAGCAGCGGTGATCGCCGGGGGGATAGCCAGGATCGGGAGAGTTCCCGTCAGGGTAGCGGCAGGGTTGCCGGTCCTGACTTCGCAGATAGAGTTGGGCTGAAGGGTGTCGAACTTGTTGATGTTCGCCGCAGCGAGCTGGGTACCACCGCTGACGAGCGTGGCTCGCCAGACTTCCATGTTGACCGTGGGCCCAGTGGCCCCGGTCGCGTAAGGGAACGCGGTGAACTGAGCGAACGTGACGTTCTTCCCGGAACCGATCGGGTTGAACACCGACAGATAGTTGTTGGCCGTGGTCACCACGGCAGTATCCTCGATCAGCGTGGTGTACGGAAGTGCGCCCTCGGGGATGTTGGACACGGTGAGAGATCCGTCAGGCCTTACGCCGACTACATCCCCCGCTAGATCCTGGATAGAGACATTCATCTGAGCTGACATACTTACTCCTTGTGGGGGTTAGGAGTTCATCAGGCAGCGGCTACCGTAACGGTGACGGAGCCACCTCCCGTGACCGTAGTTCCGACTACGGCACGAGCGAATCGGTACGCGACACCAGACTTGCTGACGTCCTGATTGACGCCGGTGGCCAGGGTCGCGGACGTAGTCAGAGGGATCCAGTTGCTGTTGTCATGGGAGCCCTCGAGCCGAACCGTTCCGGCGGTAACGGTTCCGTTGACCAGCACTGCGGCACTGATGTTCGCTCGGGCCGACCCAAAGTCATAGGCCGTACCGTTGCCGGTCGTAGCGGTGGTCAGCGAGGTCACCGCCGCAGTGGTACCAGTAGCCACCAGGAGAGATGAACCACCAGTGCCGGGCACCGCCACGCTGGCGGTAGCCGTACCATCTGTGATCTTGACGAACGTGGCGGTACCTGCCGTACCGCCCGTGGTGTTGGTCACCGAGAGGGAAGAGGAGACAACGCCGGGCGCAGAGCCCGGCGTGTAGCCTTCGAGTCCTACCCTTAGTTCAGACACTGTCGGCCTCCTTGATAGCCTTGTCTACCTGCCAGCGCTGAGTACCCTCAGGCTGCAAGCCCTGGTTGACAGCGGACTCGTAGTGATCGAGATCCTTGTCCCAGGTCTTCTGCTTCTTGCCGTACTCCCCGTTGACGTGGGGCGACAACTGGATACCCTTGGCCCTCAGACATTCGCCGTAGGTCCGGTGATCCCTGGTGGCGCACGTGGCGGAGCAGTTGGCCCCCTTTACACGTGCAGGCCTCGAAGATGTTTCCGCACGTCGGACACGTCGGCTCATCGCTCACCTACCAGTCCGATCGCTTCGATCTTCACCCAGGGGATGAGGACGACCTCGGCCTGCGGTGAAGTGTGGATGTCCCAGCGGAACTTGACGAACGTGTCGTCCCAGTCCATGACCTCAAGGCCGGTCAGGGTCCGGCCCCCCTTCTCCAGGGAGACGATGGAACCCTTCTTGAGCAGCCCTTCAGGGGCTGCGGTCTTCTTCTGTGCGGGCGGCATGTTAGTTCAGGTATCCTTCGGAGACTCGGAAGATGTCGGGACGGAACACGTTGTGGCTCGAAGCCGCAGCAGCCGTTCTAATGGCCTTAGCCTGGACGGCAGCAGCTTCCCCGGGCATCGTGCTAGATCGGGGCTTAGGCGTGCGCTGGAAGCCCTTCACGGGGGCAGGGGAAGCAATGCCGATCCAGCTGGGCATGCTAGTCACGGTACTTACCCCCATCGGTCTCGCCGTACACGCCCTGAGTGTGAGCGTCATGGGTAGACGTGAGAGCAGCGAGCTTGTACGGATCCATCGTCCGGAAGACGATGGCCTCAAGGATGCCCTTCTCGTTGTTCTCCGTCAGGGTTGCCTTACCGCCAGGACCAGCGATCTCGGTCGGGTAGTCGGCAACGTCGTTGTTGCGAGGCTCGAACAGTTCATCCTGCGGAGTGGTGACCGCGTTGCGGTAAACGTCGCTCACTTGCCCTTCCTTCCCTTGGCGGCCATCGAGGCCATCTTCTTGGCGCCGTACTTCTTGCGGCCAGCAGCAGCGGCGATAGCCGCTCCCTTCTTGCCTCCACCGGCCGCCTTAGCGACGGCGGCGAAGCGCCCACCCTGACCGAGGGGAGCTTTCTTGTTGGGCTTAGCCATGGTTCTCCTTAAGAGAGGGCGCCCCAAGTGGCGCCACCTGCGAGTGCCCTACCGGACATGGTTACGGATGGAGGCAGGGCCGTAAGCCCTGACCCGGAGGTTGCCCATCTTGCCGTCGATACGGAAAGGTTCAGGTTGATGGTCGCTGCCTGAGCGGCGGAACCGAGGGATCTGAGCAGCGACATGGGCGTAGTCCCGTTGGACAGGAAGCCAAGGTGGTACGTGCCAGCGGGGATAGGAACCGAAGAGACGAACGGCGTGACCTTCAGGCCGGTGCTGGTCCAGCTGGCAGACTGATCGGCAGAAGAGGCCAGCAGGGTTCCCGTGGAGTTGTACAGTCCAACCAGGTTCTGCCCGGAAGTCAGGGTTGATCCTGCTGTCATCACAGCGTAGATCGCGTTGATCGCGGTGGTAGCGGTCATTACGTCGATACGTGCCATGTAGAGCTGGCCAGTCACCAGGCCGGTAGATCCCTGCCCGAGGGCGGGATCGTAGTTCCATGCGATCCATCCTGCATCGGGAGCCTGAAGCTGTTCGTTGCCTTCGATCAGCGTGAGCCTGCTGTCTTGCGTTACGTTGGTGGCCGTGTTCGCGGTGATCCTGGTGTCCTGATCGACGAACGCGGCGTTGACCGGAACATCCCAGGTGAGCGTCCCCGGAGCGATAGGTGTGTACGTCAAGAGCCGAAGCCTCCTTCTCCGAAGCCGCCCTGACCGAAGCCTTGGTTGGGTGCTAGAACGAAGTTGCTGTTGTCTGCTACGCCTGAAGAGATCAGGCAAGCCTTGGTTGCGTCGTCCACGAGGTGTTCGTATCCCCCGCGAAAGTAGTGAAGGCCAGCCGAAGGGGCTGGCCAGAAGTCAGTGTCCTGTGCGTTCGGATTGACCGGGAGATTGACTGCGCCGATCTCGTTGGTGTACGCGTCGTATCGAGTTGTTTCGTACACGCAGGGCGAGACTTCAACGACAGACAATCCCCGGTTCATCCTGTAGCGCTCCATGAGCGGGTTCCACGCGAAGGGAGCCTCAGCAACCGTAGGCGTGGTGAAGATCCATGTAGCCACTGAAGCTCCCTTTCCTCCTTGCTTAAGCGCCCGGCGCCTTGTCGGTGAGCCAGGTCGTACCGTTGTTGTACACTTCGGTGGCGCTGATGGCGCCAGCCGCACCAACCGCATGGGTGGCGACACCCACACCATTGATGTTTCCGGTGATGTTCACGACGTTGGTCGCAGTGGCATCACGGCGAATGACGTAGTTGCGACCGGGCTGAACCGTTGTGGGGTCAGGAAGGGCAACGTTCGTCGGGTTGGCGCCAGGCGAAACCGCGATGACGTAGTCGTTGTTCGTTGCTGTCGTCGCGGCGGTAACCGAACGAACCGTGTAGCTCGTATTGTCGAGACCAGACATTTATCCTCCTTGGATGGAGAGGGGCCGCTCAGAGTTTGACGACCGTAGCCCCCTTGCGAGACTCGGCCCCTCGGTTCATCAGGTAGTCGGGCGGGCCGTCGAGGACGTCTGCGCCACGATCAGGGACTCCGGACGGTACAGGCTCCAACCGGCCACGCCGTACCAACCGAGAGGCTGGAAGCGGGTGAGCTTGTCGACGACCGGACCACGGACCGTGTGGAACTCTTCAGCGACCGCTTCAGCAAGAGCCTGCTGACCAGTGAAGTACGTGTTGAACACACGAACCTGGGAACCACCAGCACCAGCACCGGCCTGGACGTTCTGGGCACGAGGCGTCTCGATGTAGCAGGCACCCTCGTACTCGCCCAGCTCGGACGCCCAGATGTTGCCGGGAGCCGAGTACTCGTGCGGCTGACGCCACGAGCCAGCGCCGGTCTCCTTCTTCAGGTCGAAGGAAGCCTGCGGGTGAACGTAGGCCGTGTAGTACGAGCCCTTGTTCGGGTGGACCTTGTTGGTGCGAAGCTGAGTGACAGCGAACCGGGCCATGTCGGAAGACAGGGTCGAGTTACCGGCAGAACCAGAGGTGCCGATAGAGGTCAGGGCAACCGGGTTGGTCGGCGTAGAGCCGAAGCCATAGCCGATAGCGCCAGTCGTACCGTCGCGCCGAAGCGTCTGCGTACCCGCAGCAAGGACGTTCTGGACCAGAAGGTCAACCGAGTCGATCAGGTTCCACGCCACCTGGTTGACGAGACCGGCGGTCACGTCGGTGAACGAGAACAGGTCGAGCTTGTTGGACACGAGGATCGCGTTACCGTACTCGTTCAGAGTGACGGACACGGTCGTCGGGTTACCGGCCGCAACGGCGTCCGGGTCAACCAGCTCGTTGAGCGGGGTGATCGACTGAGCAAGGTCCTGGTACAGAGAGAAGACGACGGACGAACCCGGCATCGACTGCTGGACAGGTCGCTTGTCAGCGATCATGCGGAACATGGGCTGGGCACGGAGGGCGAACTCAAGAGCGCGGTCGTACGCGGTCTGGACGAGGTTCGCCATTGCCGTAGTGCCGGTAAAGGCGTTAGCCATTACAACTCCTTAGGTATGTCACATGCGGTTCAATCGTTCGAAAGCCGCGATGATGTCAGCGTTACTGGAAGCGTCACCGATGGAAGCCTGAGCAGCCTCGAGGTTCCCCGTCGGGGTACCGTTCTGACCTGCTTCACTCATCCGCTGGAACTGGGCCTGCATGGACGCAGGCAGTACCGGTTCAGCGGCCTGGCTCGTGTCGGCAACGGACGGGGTCTCCCCCTGATTGCCACCAAAGACGCCACGCATGGATTCAACCCACGCCTTGGCCTTCTCCGGATCGGCCTCACCGGTGTACACGTTCTGTGCACCCGGGACGCCCAGGTTCTCGAAAACGGAAGCAAGCTTGGCCTTCTCTTCGCGCTCCATGAAGCTCGTCAGCTTCGAAGTGAGATCGTCGATCTGCGCCTTCTGCTTCTCGTAGGCGGTTCGCAGTGCCTTAGGGCCGTTGAGTTCGGTGTCGTTGCCCAGGCTGCTGCCGTCGTTGTCGTTTTCGTCGAAACCCCAGTTGGTCATAGTGACCTCTCCCTTTGAGTGTGACGCCAAGAGACATACGCAGGGGTGCGTAAGCTCCGCTCGTCGATGATTGGTGTTGCGCCCGGTCTTAGCTACATCGCAAGGGGCCGGTCGATCCTTGCAATGGTGGATGGGGCGGGAGTCGAACCCGCCCTACACCATCATCCTGTTCGGTTAGCCTGAGACAATCCGCCTCGACCTGTGGCCGAACCTGCGTTGCCCGAGAAGGCGCCTCGCTCCTGCGAGAGCAGGCGCCCCTGCTTCTTCTGTGCTGTTGCGGCACCAGAGGTTCCGAAGGTCGCAGCCTCTGACTGCTGCTGGTTCCACTCCTCGCCGTAGTAGCCACCCAGGGCCTTCATGGTGTCCAGTTCACCGGCGATCTGCTGGTAGCCCTGGCGTGCCTGGTCGGCCGAGATACCCATAGTCGCAAGCTGCTCCGCGTAACCCTGATCGAACTGGAGGTTCTGACGAAGGGCCTCAGCGCCCACCTGAGCGGTGGCCGCAGCCTTCTGGAGGTACGGCAAGGCCTTGGTGGTATCGAGGAAGTACGCAGTCAGGTGAGCGTCATCTATGCCCATCTGGTTCAGCGCCTGACGGTACTGAGGGTTGGACAGGATCGTAGCCTGCGAGGCCAGGTCAACCCTGGACTGGATCTCCGAGGGCGAGATGTTCTTCCCGATCCAGTTGTTGAAGTCCGAGGGCTGATCGTAGAAGCCGGACGGGAGTCCGGCCTGCTGCATGATCTGGTGGTAGCTCGCCTCGGTGGCGAGGTAATCGGCGGGGGAAAGGACAGGAAGGCCAGCAGCCTTTCTCGCTTCATTGCCTGCGAACCTCTGCTTGTACTCCGGGGTGTCCTGGAGTTCGATCGAGATGGTGTCCGCAGACTCGCCGTTCTTCACGTAGTTGTAGATCTTGTCCGCCAGTGAGCCGAGCCCGTACGAGGTGAACACCGACTTGAGCGCCATGTAAGCGTCTCGATTGGTCCCGGTCAGAAGCTTGTCGTACTGCCCGGTCTCCTCGTACACCTTGTTCTGGAGCTGAGGGATCGACTTGACCAGGGCCGCGTTGTTCGCCGACAGCGCCTTGTACTGTGCGGTGTACGCAGCCATCTGGGCCTTGTACCGTGCGACCGCAGCGAAGTTGTTCGCACTCGGCTTCTTCAGGTGGCTCTGGTTGATCTGGAGGATCTTGAGCCTAGCCTCGTTGGCCTTCTGCTGGGCCTTAGCTGCGTCGAGCTGCTGTTGCGTGGACAGCTTGACCGGAGCATCGGTGGTTGCCATAGATACCTCCTTAGTACTTCAGGCCGAAGTCAGACAGAACCTGGTGCGCCACCTGCATCAAGCTGTCCTGTGCGTTCTGCGTCTTCTTCCAGCGAGGATCACCACGGAGTTCGTTCTCGAACTGCCAGAGAGGTTTGACCGTGCTCTGCCCGGTTGTCGGATCCTTGTACTGCAATGCCTTCTTGACCGTCGGGTCGAACAGATTGATGCTGCCTCCAGGCAGCTCGAGGATCTGGCTCATCGTGGTCAGGTACGGATTGGCCAGGTCGGCTACCGACTGGCCAGCATCGATCTGCTTGGACCAGTTCGGGAACAGCGCCTTAGCCTGCTTACGGATCTGCGACTGGAACGTCTGTTCCGTAGCCTTGCCTCGGATGATGTCCCGAGAAGAGTTCGCGTACCACGTGCCGGACATGGTGACGCCCATCGAGTACGCGTAGTCGTGCAGCTTCTGTTGCTCTTCCCCGCCCTGTCCGTTCCAGTTGTCACCATCGAAGTAGACATGCTTGCCCATCTCCATGCGGAGCTGGTCATCAGACCAGCCACGGGCAGCCACGTTGTAAGCCATGGCGTTCAGGAACTTCTTGTTCTGGTCGTTCACCTGGATACCGAGCTGTCCAGCCATCTGCTGGATATGCGTGTACGCAGTATGGAACTCCTGCTTGGCCGTAGCGGGATCCCCGTACTGCTTGGTCAGGTAGTCGCGCTCCTGCTGGGAGTGCGTCTTCCACCAGTTGGTATCCCTGAT
>Ga0068858_100001899_pt1 | contig 21331 bp, 19 predicted proteins | sample KBSSwiS12_FD_66589 | JGI IMG/M metagenome (GOLD analysis project Ga0068858, IMG submission 66589) | Switchgrass rhizosphere microbial communities from Kellogg Biological Station, Michigan, USA - KBS Switchgrass S1-2 | ecosystem: Host-associated > Plants > Roots > Rhizosphere > Soil ...
CGGCCGGGCTCGCGAACCTCGGCGCCGGCATCGTCGTCGGCAAGATCGGTGTCGCGACGGCGAGCCGCTCGGAGCTGCAGCACGCGCTGCACATGCAGGGCAGCGGTGGGCGCGGGCTCGTCGAGTTACCCGAGCTTCTCGGGCTCGTCGCGGAAGCGAAGGCGCGCGGCGAGCGCGTCGTGATGACGAACGGCTGCTTCGATATCTTGCACGCGGGCCACGTGAGCTACCTCGAAGAGGCCAAAGCGTGCGGCGACCGGTTGATCGTCGCCGTCAACGACGACGCATCCGTGAGCCGATTGAAAGGACCCTCGCGTCCGATCAACCCGCTCGCCGATCGAATGGCCGTGCTCGCGGGCCTCGCGGCGGTCGACTGGGTCGTGCCGTTCTCGGAAGACACGCCGGCCGAGCTGATCGCGAAGATCGTGCCGAACGTGCTCGTGAAGGGCGGCGACTATCGCGCCGAGGACATCGTCGGCAGCGACGTGGTGTTGCGCAATGGCGGCGAGGTGCGCGCGCTCGGCCTGAAGCCCGGCCGTTCGACCACCACGCTCATCGAGGCGATCCGCGACGACACCTGAAGGGCGACGCTGAACGACAAGATGCGGAGCGGCGCAGCGCCGAACCGCCTAGTCCTTCGCCCTACTACAATGTTGCGTGGACGACACTAGCTCTATTCGGCTATCTACCTAACGTGCTAGGGTCGTGTTGTACATAACAGGCGCGCAGGGGCCGTGCTGGCTAGGCCGGCCGCGCAATCGTCAAGGCGCAAGGAAACAAGGCGAAAAACCATGTCAGCGAAAAACCCCAATCGACTCGGTCTGCTCGGCGTTACGCTCGTCGCCGCATTGGCCATCGGCCTTGCAACGCCGGCGCTCGCGCAGAGGCGTGGTGCCGACAGCCGCGCCGGAACGGCGGAGTTCGGTCTGCAGATCATGGATTTCTCGGGCACTCACGTCGACGGCACGCACGGCGCGTCGTTGGACGTCGACGGCGACATCGCGTGGGGTCTCGTCGGCGGCTACAACTTCACCAACAAGTTCCAGCTCGGCGGCTCGATGAGCTGGTCGAGTCCCGACTACCGACTGAAGCTGGTTCCGTCGAGCGGCAATCCGTGGCCGACCGTCAACGCGAACCTCGACTTGAGCACGTTCTTCTTCAACGGCACGTTTCACTTCCTGGACGGCCCGCTCACGCCGTTCGTCTCGGCCGGCGCCGGTTGGGTCCACGTCGACTCTAACGTGGTCAACGGAACGCCGAGCACGGGCTGCTGGTGGGACCCGTGGTGGGGCTACGTCTGCACGACGTTCTACGACACCTACTCCGATACGCGAACGGGCTACACGTACTCCGTCGGCGTGCGCTGGGACGTCAGCGACGCAATCGCGCTGCGCGCAGCCTACGGAAAGCTCGACATGGACACGAGCCACGCGACCAAGGACGTGAACCTCGATACGTGGCGCGCCGAGATCGTCTGGAAGTTCTGAGCTCGACTCACTTTCGATCATTCGCGGAGAGGGACATCACAATGAAAACGATCGTTTATCTAGCTCTCGCTGGCCTCTCCTTGGCGGCGGCACCGGTGCTCGCGCAACAACCGAGCGCGCCCGCCCAAGATCATCCCGCCGCCGGCGCAGTCGCGACCGCTACCGTGCGAGCGACCGTCGAGGCCGTCGACCTCAAGACGCGCGAGGTCACGTTGCGACGGGAGGACGGGGAGATCGTGAATCTCGTCGTGGGCGAGGAGGCGCGCAACCTCGCGCAGGTCGCGAAGGGCGACATCGTGACCGCGACTTATCAAGTTGGCATGGTCGTCGCGCTCGGTCCTCCGGGCAAAGAACCGGTACGGGTCGACGACACGCAAGCGGCGCGCACGGCTGCCGGTCAGAAGCCTGGCGGGGCGATCCAGCAGACCGTCGCCGTGACGGCAACGGTCGTCGGGATCGACATGGCGACGCACACCGTCATCCTGAAGGGTCCTAAGCGCACCGTAGATCTACCGGTCGCAAAGGATGTCGATCTTACGAAGGTCAAAGTAGGCGACCAGGTTGGCGTCGTCTATCAGGAATCGTTCGCGCTGACCGTCGAGCCCGCGAAGAAGCAATAACTGGTGCGAGCCTCGGCCGGCGAGAGTGCCGGCCGACCATCTCCGCTTCGGCCTGCTCGCCAGGCCAGACGAGGTTCTAGCATCGTGGCAGCCGAAGTGACTTTGGCCGCGGTTCAGGCCGCGTTCGCCGCGGGGCAGTTGTTTCTCGCTTATCAGCCGATCGTCGCTCTACGCGACGGCTCGTGTGCTGGCGCCGAAGCGTTGATCCGCTGGCGACGCGACGGCTCGGTTCTCGATGCCGCGGAGTTCATGCCGTTGACAGACCGCACGCCGCTTTCGGGCATGCTCACCTACTGGGTGATCGACACCGTCGCGAGCGACCTCGGCGACTGGCTCCCACTTCATCCGAGCGCGCACATCGGCATCAACATTCCCCCCGAGATCCTCGGCCGAGGCGGTATCGAATACGCGGCCGTCAAATCGGGCCTGCGCGAGCACGCGAAGCAGCTGATCTTCGAGATCACCGAGCGCGGAATACCCGACGATCTCGGGTTGCAGGCGCTGAACCGAATATCGGGGACGGGCGCTCGCTCGGCGCTCGACGACGTGACGCTATCGGGAGCGAACCTCGCGTTGCTGACTCGCTGCTCGTTCGATCTCATCAAGATCGATCAGAGTCTCGTCGCGCAGCTCGGCCCAGGGTTGCCGGCGCCGTCCTGGCTCGACGGGCTCGAGCCTTTGCTTCGCGCGACGCCGCTCGAGGTCATCGCGGAGGGCGTCGAGAACGAGTATCAGGCCGATGCGCTGCGAGCGGCCGGCGTTCAGCTCGCGCAGGGCCATTGGTTCGCGGAGGCGCTGACGGCCGAGCTCTTCAAAGGCTATTTCGCGCACAACTCGCCGCTGCTTTAAACGGCGGATGGACGACGTTACTTGCAATCGAGGAACGTACGGCTCCATCCGCGGTGTCGAAAACATTGCCCGGACTCGGTTCGCGCATTCGTCTCGTCAATAAACTAAGGAGTAGCTCGATCATGCGAACACTCACGACAACCACGGCGGCCTGCGCCGCGACGCTCGCGAGCCTTGCGTTGCCCGCGCGAGGGCAGGACACAAAGTCGTTCGAAATCTACGGCTTTGCGCAGGCCGACTATATCCAAGACTTCAAGCGAGTCGATCCTGCGTGGCAAGACACGCTGCGGCCGTCCAAGATTCCGACGACGGACGGTCAGTTCGGCAGCGACGGCCAGGCGATCTTGAGCATCAAGCAGAGCCGGTTCGGAGTGAAGGGCAGCAACCCGGTCGGCAACGACACCTTCGAGTTCAAGTTCGAGTTCGACCTGTACGGGACCGGCGTCGATGCCGGACAAACGACGATGCGCGTGCGCCACGTGTACGGCTCGTGGGGCAACTGGCTCGCGGGCCAGACGAACACGCTGTTCATGGACATCGACATCTTCCCGAACGTGGTCGACTACTGGGGCCCGAACGGCATGGTGTTCGTGCGCACGCCGCAGATCCGCTGGACGCCGATCCACAAGAGCGATAGCACGTTCGCGGTCGCGATCGAGAAGCCCGGCAACGACATCGACGTGGGTCAGTTCTCGCGCTTCGAGGACCAGGGGCTCGCGAACTTCCAGGCGAACAACGAGATTCCCGACATCACGGCGCAGTACCGCATGGTGCAGGGCTGGGGTCATCTGCAGATCGCCGGCATCCTGCGCAAGCTCGGTATCGAGAACACGATCAACCCGGCGAACATCGTGAAGCGCGACGACACGGGCTGGGGCGTCGACGTGACGGCGAGCATCAAGGTCGGCGACAAGGACAAGGTGCTGCTCGGTTTCGTGACCGGCGCAGGCATCGCGACGTTCATGAACGACGGCGGCGTCGACATGGCGCCGACGACGGCGAATCCGTTGACGACCGACGCGAAGGCCGTGGACCTCACCGGCATCAGCGCGTACTTCGACCACTACTGGAACTCGAAGTGGAGCAGCTCGATCGGCTACAGCTACGACGAGGTCGACAACTTGAACGGCCAAAACGGCAGCGCATTCAAGAAGGGCGATTACTTCTCGGCGAACATCTTGCACACGCCGGCCGACAATATCTTGATCGGCGCCGAGCTGCTCTGGGGCAAGCGCGAGGACTTCAACGGCAACTCTGGGAACGACAGCCGCATTCAGTTCTCGCTGAAATACAGCTTCGGCGCGAAGCTCTGATCGAGCGCTACTCAAAATAGGGAGAACGACGATGAACAACCCGTTTGCTTTGCGTTTCGGCGCGGTGCTGCTCGCAAGCGCCGTCTCGCTCGGGGCATCGGCTCAAGCGCTGAAGGCCGCCGACATTCAGAAGGCGCTCGACGAGGCGTACACGAAGTACCAGAACCTCGAGGAAGGCAAGAACGCGGACTACATCCCGGCGCTTGCGAAAGTCGACTCGAAGATCTACGGGATCGCGCTCGTGACGACGGACGGCAAGGTCTACACCAAGGGCGATATCGCGTCCGAAGTTTCGATCCAGTCGATCTCCAAGGTGTTCACGATGGCGAAGGTCATCGAGGAGCAGAACCCGAAGGCGATCGAGGACAACATGGGCGTCGATGCGACTGGCCAAGCGTTCAACTCGATCACTGCGATCGAGCAGTACAAGGGCGCCGAGATGAACGCAATGGTGAACCCGGGCGCGATCACGGCGACGAGCATGGTGTCGGGCAAGTCTCGGGACGAGGTCTGGAACAAGATCTTGACCTACTACAGCGACTTCGCGGGGCGGCCGCTCAAGGTGCTGCAAGACGTCTATCAGTCCGAGGCTGCGACGAACCAGCGGAACCAGGCAATCGGCCGGCTCATGTACGCGTACGGCCACATCAAGGAAAACCCCGACCAAGCCACCGACATCTACACCGAGCAGTGCTCCGTCGGCGTGAACGCGAAGGACCTCGCGACGATGGCCGCGACGCTCGCGAACGGCGGCAAGAACCCGGTCACAGGCAAGCAGGTGCTCGGCGCCGGCAACGTGCCCGAGGTGCTCGCGGTGATGGCGACGGCGGGTCTCTACGACGACTCGGGCAAGTGGCTCTATCACACGGGCCTGCCCGCCAAGAGCGGGGTCGGCGGCGGAATCATCGCCGTGTCGCCGGGCAAGTTCGGGATCGCGGTCATCTCGCCGCCGCTCGACACGGCGGGCAACAGCGTGCGGGCGCAGAAGGCGATCGCGGACGTCTCGAACGCGCTCGGCGGTAACCCGTACGCGGTCAAGCCGCGCTGACGTGGCGGAGCATGACCGACTGCTGAAGGGGTTCGCGGCGCTCGCTTGCGCGATCGGAGTCAGCTGCCTCGCCGCCCCCGTCGAGGCGCAGCCGCGTAATGCGCCGACGTACCAGTTCAACGACTCGCACTTCCACCTGACGAACTACGTCCAAGAAGGCGCCGACATCCACGACTTCTTGAAGATCATGGGCAACGACGTGGGTCGCGTCGCGCTGTTCGGCATCCCGCTCCAGCAGACGTGGTCGCACGAGAACTCGGGCGACTACGCCCCAACGTACTACTTGCAGACCGACGCGCCGCTCTACTACTACTCGTTCACCGACGCGTACATCGCATACGTCTACAAATCGCTGACGCCGGCCGAGCAGAAGCGCTTCGAGCCGATGATCACGGGCTTCAACCCCGCCGACATGTACGCGGTCGATCACATCAAGCGCGTGCTCAAGGTGTTTCCGGGCGTGTTCACGGGGATCGGCGAGTTCACGATCCACAAGGAGTTCGTCTCGTCGAAGATCGCGGGCGATACGGCGAGCCTCACGGACCCCGCGCTCGACCGGATCTTCAATTTCTGCGCGGAGAGCGGGCTCTTGATCTTGATCCACAACGACATCGACGTGCCGTTCGCGAAGCAGGGCGCTGAGCCGGTGTATCTCAGTCAAATGAAGGCGCTCTTGCGCCGCCACGCGAATGCGCAGGTGATCTGGGCGCACGTCGGGCTCGGTCGAGTCGTGCATCCGGTCCAGCCGCCCGCGAGCGAGGGCACGACCGAACGGCCGGCCAACCAGCTCGAGATCGTGAACGCGATGCTCGAGGATCCGACGCTCGCGCACGTCAGCTTCGACATCTCCTGGGACGAGGTCGCGAAATACGTGGTCGCGACGCCCGACACGACGCGGCGAACGGCAGAAGTCCTGAACCGCTACCCCGACCGCTTCTTGTTCGGCACCGACGAGGTTGCGCCGAAGGATCGCGAGCAATACTTCAAGGTATTCCGGATGTACGAGCCGCTCTGGGCGCAGCTCACGCCGGACGCGCGCGCGAAAGTCACGCAGGGCAACTTCACGCGGCTGTTCGACGCGGCGCGCGCGAAGGTGCGTGGCTGGGAAGCGAACAACGTTGCGACGCACTGACGCGCACCGTCGTCGACGCAGAGGAGAAACAGCGAGTGGACCGAGTGCAGATGACCAACGCCGACATCACCCGGACGTTCCTGTTCATCCTGATCCTCGCCGGGCTCATTACGGCGAGCCTCTGGACGTTGTCGCCGTTCTTGAGCGCGCTTCTCTGGGCGACGACGATCGTCGTCGCGACCTGGCCGCTGATGCTGCAGGTGGAGCGGCTGCTCGGCGGGCGCCGCGCGCTCGCCGTCGTGGTGATGACGCTCGTGATCGCCGCCGTGTTCGTCGTGCCGTTCGGCATGGCGATCGCCGTCTTGCTCGATCTCGCGGTCGAGGCCGTGGAGCTCGTGAAGAAGGTGGTCGACAACGGGCTTCCGCCGTTGCCGCATTGGGCCGTGTCGCTTCCTTGGGTGGGAAAGACGATAGAGACGGAGTGGAACGACCTCGTCGCGCATGGCCCCGAAGGCATCGCGGAAGTGCTGCGGCCGTACGCTCGTTCGGCAGCGAGCTGGACGGTGAGCGTCACCGGCGGGGCGGGCGTCGTCGCAATCCACTTCTTGCTGACCGTGATCCTCGCCGCGATCCTCTATTCACAAGGCGAGGTTGCGGCAAACGGAGTCATCGCGTTCGCACGCCGCATCGGCGGCGACCGTGCGGAACAGACGGTGCGGCTCGCGGCACAAGCCGCGCGCGGCGTGGCCCTCGGCATCGTCGTGACCGCGCTCGTCCAGTCACTGATCACGGGGCTCGCGCTCTGGATCAGCGGCGTGCCTCGCTCGGGCGTCCTGCTCGCGATTACGTTCGTTCTCTGTCTCGCGCAACTCGGGCCGCTGTTCATTCTCGTGCCCGCCGTGGTCTGGTTGTTCTGGTCCGGTAACGTCGCGTGGGGCATCGCACTCGCAGTCGCCACGGTCGTCATCGCGCTGATCGACAACGTGCTGAAGCCGCTATTGATCAAGCGCGGCGTCGACTTGCCGCTGCTGCTGCTGATAGCGGGCGTGATCGGCGGCTTGATCGGCTTCGGTGTCGTCGGCCTGTTCATCGGTCCCGTGATCCTCGCCGTGACGTACACGCTGCTCGTCGCGTGGATCCGCGACGACCGCGCGCGAGGCGCCACGACTGCCGGAAACACATGAACGCCGATCTAAATGTCCTGATCGAGCGCCAGCCGGACTACACGACGTGCGGCCCCACCGCGCTGCATGCGATTTACCGCTACTACGATGATCCGATCGATCTGCACACCGTGATTGCCGAGACGCCGAAGCTGCCCACCGGCGGCACGCTCGGCGTCCACCTCTCGGTGCACGCGCTGCAGCGCGGCTATGAAGTCACGACCTGGCTCTGCAGCGTGCGGCACATGGACCCGACGTGGTTCGCGCAACCGACCGACCTGCTCGCGAAGCTCAAGGCGCGCGCGGCTGCCAAAGCATTCGACACCGATCCCCGTTACGGACCCGCGATGGAAGCAGTCGAGCGGTATCTCGAGCTCGGGGGCAAGGTGATCTGGGGCGATCTGTCGCCGCAATTGATCGCGACGCAGATGGCAAACGGCACACCGCTCCTGACGGGAACGAACGGCACTTATCTCTATCAATGCGCGCGCGAGACGGATGAGGGGCCCGACGACATCCGCGGCGAGGCGTTCGGTCACTTCATCGTGATCTGCGGCTTCGATCCCGACGACGAGTCGGTCGCGATCGCCGACCCGCTGCTCGACAACCCCGCGCACGGCACGAAGTACTATCGCGCGAGCGTGCACCGGCTGATCGGCGCGATCTTCCTCGGCGTCGGCTCCGACGACGGCAACCTATTGCTGATCCGGCCGAAAACTGGAAAGCAGCCACAGCGCGGAGTGTCGCGGTGACGTCGAGCGCCAGCGCGGACTATCTGCTGCTGACCTGCGAGCACGCTGGCAATCGCATCCCACGCGCATACGCGCCGCTGTTTCACGGCGCCGACGCCTTGCTGAAGACGCATCGTGGTTGGGATCCCGGCGCATACGTGCTCGCACGCTTTCTCGCGAACCGGCTGCGGAGGCCGCTGCACGCCGTGACGTGGAGCCGCTTGTTCGTCGAAGCGAATCGCTCGGCGCACAACCCGCGGATCTGGTCGCGGTTCACGCGCGCGCTGCCGATGGCTGAGCGCGCGGCGATCCTCGCGCGCTACTGGTGGCCGCATCGCTCGAAGGTCGAGGCCGCCGTCGCCGGCGCCACGCGCAGCGCGCGCGTCGTGCATGTCGCGGTGCACAGCTTCACTCCGGAGCTCGACGGCCGTGTGCGCAACGCCGACGTCGGTCTGCTCTACGACAGCCGCCGGCCGCGCGAGGCGTCGCTGTGCCGGCGCTGGGGCGCGATACTCGCACGCGTGGCGCCGGAGCTGCGCGTGCGCTACAACTACCCGTACCGCGGCAACACCGACGGGCTCGGGACGTGGCTCCGCAATAGGCATCCCGCGTCCCGTTACCTCGGCATCGAGATCGAGATCAACCAAGGGCTCGTCGTTACGGGCGGCTGGCGCTCGTTTCAGGACAGCATCGCCACGAGCCTCGGCGAGCTGATGTATTCGAGCTAGAACGCGGCGAGGGGGCTTCTCCGCGACGCAGCAGAAGGATGATGGAGCGAGCAATGAGCATACGCAGCAGCAAGGTAGCTAGAGACGGGCGCACGATCTCCGGTGTCGTGAGGTTGGCAGTCGCCATCGTCGCGGGATTCGCTGCCGTGGCGGTGAACGCGGCGCAGGCCACTTGGCCGCGCAAGGTTGAGACCGATCGCGGCACCCTCACGGTCTATCAACCACAGCCCGAGAAGCTCGACGGCCACATGCTCGAGGGCCGCGCGGCCGCGTCGCTGAAATTGAAGACGGCGAAAGAGCCGACCTTCGGCGTGTTTTGGTTCAAGGCGGTCGTCGATACCGATCGCGACGCGGGCACCGCGGTGCTCCGCGACATCGTCGTGACGCAAGTGCGCTGGCCGGACAGTAAGCCGATCGACGAGGAAGACGCTACGGCGTTCTTCACGACGCTGATGCCGAAACAGAGCATCCCGATCAGCCTCGAGCAGCTCAAAGCGAGCCTCGTGACGATCGAGAACCAGAAGAAGAGCATGGACGACTTGCGCCACGACCCGCCGAAGATCGTCTTCGTGGAAGAGGTCGCGGTGCTGCTCCTCTACGACGGCGAGCCGCGCACGCTGCCGATACCGAACACCGATTTCGAGCAGGTCGCGAATAGCGCGCTCGCTGTCGTGTACGACAAGAAGACGAAGACCTATTACTTGAGCGGCGGTCAATTCTGGTACAACGCCGAGAACCCGAAGGGACCGTGGCAATCGATCCAGAAGCCGCCCGAAGCGATCGCGAAGCTGATTCCGGCGCAGGCCGCCGACAACTCCCCGAAGCTCAAGGCGCCGCCAAAGATTGTCGTCGCGACCGAGCCGACCGAGCTGATCTCGATGGACGGGCCGCCGAACTGGCAGACGATCGCGAAGGGCAAGCTGCTCTATGTCAAGAACAGCGAGACGCCCGTCGTGCGCGACGCGGAAACGAACGGCGTGTTCGTGCTGCTCGCGGGGCGTTGGTACCGCGCGGCGAGCACCGACGGCCCGTGGGCTGTCGTGCGACCGGACGAGCTGCCGCCCGCATTCAAGGACATCGAGCCTGCCTCCGCTCTCGGCTCGTCGCGCGCGTCGGTTGCCGGCACGCCCGAGGCCGAGGACGCGGCGCTCGACGCGCTCGTGCCCCAGACCGCGTCGATCGACCGGAAGAAGGCGAAGCTCGAGGTGACGTACGACGGCGAGCCGAAGTTCAAGCAGATCGAGGGAACGGGCGTCGAGTACGCGCTCAACACGTCGTCGCAAGTGCTTCGGATCAAGGGCAAGTACTACGCGTGCGACGACGGCATCTGGTTCGTTGCCGACAAGGCGCAAGGTCCGTGGGTCGTCGCCGAGAGCGTGCCGATGGACGAGATCCAGAAGATCCCGCCGTCGGAGCCCGTCTACAACACGAAGTACGTCTACATCTACGAGTCCACGCCGGAGGTGGTCTATGTCGGCTACACGCCGGGCTACATGTGGTCGTACCCATGGTACGGGGTGCCGATCTACGGCACCGGCTGGCCGTACCCGCCGTATTGGGGGCCTTGCTGTTACTACCCGCGCCCATCCCCGTGGGGGCTGCACCTGAGCTACAACCCGTACACAGGCTGGGGCATGGGCCTCACCTATTCGTTCGGATTCCTGACGGTCGGGTTCACGTTCGGCGGCGGGTACGGCGGCTACTACCGGCCCGGCTATCCGCCGGCGTATTACCGGCCGCCGTATTACCCGCCGGGCGGTTACCGCCCCGGCGGCGTAGGTGGAATCGGGGGAGTCGGCGGCGTTGGCGGTGTGGGCGGGGTTGGGGGCGTTGGGGGTGTCGGCGGAGTCGGTGGCGTGGGGGGAGCCGGTGGCGTCGGCGGTCCCGGTGGGATCGGTGGCGGCAACGGCGCCAGCCAATTGCCCTCTGGCGGTGGCGGACGGCCCAGTGCGGGTCAGTTGCCGTCAGGCGGCCGCAACAACCTCTACAACGGCGCGTCGTCGAAAGACCGCGTCGTGCCGGGATCTCCGTCGGGATCGCGCAATCCCGGCGTCTCGACCATGGACCGGCCCGCGTCCGGGGCGAACAACGTCTACGCGGACAAGGGCGGCAATGTCTATCGGCAGTCGTCGCAAGGGTGGGAATCGCGCAACCAGGGCAGCTGGTCCTCGCCGTCGCCGAACACACCGTCGAACCTCGGCACGGATTCGCGCGCGCGCCAATCGGGCGCGTCGTCGATGCAGTCACGGCCGTCGTACGGCGGGTCCTATGGCGGCGGCGGGCGGGGCGGCGGTGGCGGTCGGCGACGTTGAGGCGAGCTAGGCGACGTCAGCGTGTGGCGCCAAAGTCGACCTTGAAGTAGAGCAGCGCTCCTCGGTAGCCCGCGTCGAGGAGGCCGTGGAACCCGGCCTCGTCTGCCGCGACGTGCATCGAGACGTCGTTGTATGCGACGCCGAGCGCGAATCTCTTGCCGAACGAATAGTCGACGCCGACATACGAGTCGTGCAGCCGTCCGTCGATGCCGCCCGTCGCGATCGCGAACAGCTCGGCCGCGCCTCGGAGCGTGAATCGATGGCCGAACGCGTATTCGCCGCGCAGGCCGAACACCGGAAGCGGCGCGGTCAGTTGCCGCGACTCGCTCGCTCCCCGAGCCGTGTCGTTGACGGCGACGCCCGTACGAGCGACGTAGAGACCCGCGACGACGCCGAGGAAACCTCGGTCCCGGCTCAACGGTGCGAAGGTGTAGTCGAGCTTGTAGATCTGGAGCTCGTTGCGCGTGCTCACGTCCGCGTCGATCGCGAAGGTCTTGTCGCCGACCGCGATGTCCTTCTCGAGCTCCTTGCTCGCCTCGCGCGACAGATCGAACAGCGAAACGTCGATGCGCTGCCGCTGCGTAATCCAGACGTAGCCCGAGAGGCGGGCGACCGTCATGTACCGCTCCAGGCCGAGGTCGTCCTCTAGGTCGAGGTCGGTACCGTTGCGGGAGTCGGAGTCGACGCGCGCGTCCGTCGTTCGTCCCGTGTTGAAAGCCGCGAGCATCACGCTGCCGCGTTCTGCCGCCGGCTCCCGGACTTCGGCGCTCGCGGTGGCAGACAGCCAGGCGCCGAAAATCAACGCCGACGCGTACCGGCCCAAGGCCGCGGCGCGGAGACGTGCACGGCGCGCGAGCACCGCGCCTGGGCTCAGTAGTGCTCGTCGATGTACTTGTACGGGTATGCCGGCTCGCGGTAACCCTTGCGCTTCTGGCGGTCGGGTAGCTCGATCTTGTCGCGCTTGAGCTTCTTGTAGGGGATCTGCGACAGCAGGTGGCGGATCACGTTGAGCCGCGCCTTCCTTTTGTCGTCGGAGCGCACGACGTACCACGGCGCGAAGCCCGTGTCGGTCGCTGCGAACATGTCGTCGCGCGCGCGAGAGTAGTCGTACCAACGGCTGTATGACTTCAAGTCCATCGGCGACAGCTTCCAAATCTTGCGCGCATCGTCGATGCGATCCGTCAAGCGCTTCGTCTGCTCCTTCTCGCTTACCTCGAGCCAGAACTTGATGAGCTTGATCCCCGAGTCGACCATCGCTTTCTCGACGGGCGGCACATCGTTCAGAAACTTCTTCGACTGCTCCTCGGTGCAGAAGCCCATCACGCGCTCGACGCCCGCGCGGTTGTACCAACTGCGATCGAAGATCACGATCTCGCCGGCGGCAGGGAAGTGCCGGATGTAGCGCTGCACGTACATCTGGCTCTTCTCTCGTTCGGTCGGCGATGGCAGCGCGACGACGCGGAACACGCGGGGACTCACGCGCTCGGTGATCGCCTTGATCGTGCCGCCCTTGCCGGCGCCGTCACGGCCCTCGAACACGATGCAGACCTTCGCGCCCTCGGCCACGACCCACTGCTGGAGTGCGACGAGCTCGCCGTGAAGCTTCTCGAGCTCCTTCGCATAATCTTTGCCGCCGAGCTTATCGTGCTTGTGCTTGTGCTTCTTCTTGTCTTTGTCTTTGGACTTGTGGTCGTCCGCGTCGTCGGTCTGCATGGCTTCCCCTTCTCGTTTTTGTCGGTCCGGTGCCGCTCTCGCACGAGTCTCGCAGGTCGGCTTCGCGTTTGCACGCAGCCGCGGCTACCGATAATGCCGACGTTCGTCGTAAGAGTATGTTACATAAGGCGCTTCGCGCCGCGGCGTCCGGCCCGGCGCTCTGATCGGTGCGGTAGGGAGACGCATGAACGCTCGGAACGCAAAGGTTGTCGGCGCGCTGCTCGCCGTCGGCGCTGCGACGCCGCCGAGTCTCGCTGCCGCCGAGCACGAGCTCTATCGCGACGACTCGCGTGGCACGAAGCTCGATTTGACGCTCGATCTCGCGGCCGCCTGGTACGGCGGGAAGGACTCGTGGTTCGGCCACTCCGAAGCGTTCCTCGGCGCGAGCACGGATACGTGGGCCGACCTCGGCGCCGCGCCGGGTCTTACCTTCGAGACGCGCGCGGGCAAGGGCACGTTCTTTAGCAATTTGAGCGCCGTCTACACGACCACCGCCGGCGACGACGCGTCCGGCCTCACGGTCGGGCTCGACAAGAAGTCCGAGCTCACGCTCGAGCTCGGAAACGTCGGCTGGAAGGCCGAGGATCTGTTCGACGCACTCGAGGGCGATACGTTCACAATCACCGTCGGTCGCCAGAACTACAACATCGGCACGGGCTTCTTGATCAACGACGGCGCGGAGGACGGCGGCGAGCGCGGCGGCTGGTACCTCGCGATGCGCAAGGCGTTCACGGAGGCGGTCGTCGCGAGCCTCGACAGCGACAAATGGCTTTTTGAAGCGTTCCGTCTCGAAAATCATCCGCGCAAGGGCGGTCCGCTCGGCGAAGCGTACGGCGTGAACGTCGAGTACAAGTTCGGCGAGGAAGCGAGCCTCGGCACCACGTACATGGGCGTCGAGTCGAATGTGCCGGGCTCGGTGAAGCTCGACGTCTACTCGGCGCGCGCGAGCTGGCGCGGCGAGAGCGGATTCGGCGTCGCGGGAGAATACGCGGACGAGACCAGCAGCCAGATCTCCTCGCGCGGCTACTACGGCGAGGTGAGCTACGCGTTCGAGAATCCGAGCTGGTCGCCTGTGCTGAGCTATCGGTACGCGCACTTCGACGGCGACAACCCCGCGACGCCGGTGGACGAGCGGTTCCACGAGCTGGCCTACGGTTTCACCGATTGGGGCTCGTGGTACCAAGGCGAGATCACGGGCGAGTACGCGCTCGGCAACGGCAACTTGATCAGCAGCTTGCTGCGAGTGCAGCTCGCTCCGAGAGAGGACCTCACGCTGAACGCGATGCTCTACAAGTTCACGCTGGACCGACCACTAAGCTTCGGCGTGCTGAGCAAAGACTGGGGCGACGAGCTCAACTTCACCGCCGAGTGGCAGGTCAACGAGCACATGCTCGTGACAGGCGTGCTCGGCGCGCTATTCCCAGGCGAAGCCGCGCGGCAGTACGTCCGCGCCGCATCGGCCGACGACTGGGTCCACGCGATGATCCTCGTGACTTACGCCTGGTAAGCGCCTCGGCAGGGTGCTAGCCCTCTATTCTTCGAGCGCCCTGCGCCGAGGGTGAGGCCTCGTTCTAGCGTACGGCCTCAGCCGCCAAGCGCGATCGTGAACGTCACGATGATCAAGCCGACGAACACGGCTACGACGCCGATGGCTAGCGGCGAGCGGTGGATCACCCGGCCGTACAAGAAGCCGGCAAGGAACAGCATTGCGACCGCGACGACGTTCGAGGCGCGCATCGCCAGAGTCAGGTGCTGGAAGATCATGAACGGGACCGCGACCGGGAACGTCACGAGGAACACGAGCAGGAACACGCCGAACGCGCCCCACCAATCCTTGAAGTCCAAGCGGACGCGATGCGGCGGCTCTGGCAGGCTGAGCGCGCGCTCGCGCAGCGACTCGAGCTCGGCAGGCTGGAGCAGAGACGCGATGACCGGCGGCAGCGCGTCCGCGATCAGCGCGCGCCCTTCCTCGGGCGTCGTCGACGCGAACACGGCCTTGTAGGTAGCGAGGTTGCGGCCTTTCTCCGCGAGGCAGCCCATCAAATAGAACAAGCCGTCGATTACGCCCCAGGCTAGGTTGCAGCCGAGCGCGCCGACGAGCATTCCGCGCACGTCGTTGCTGTTGGATTCCGCGACGCTGAGCGAGCCCGTGAACGTGAGCACCATGATCAGACCGAACAGCACCTCGGCGATGCGCTCGGCCGGCTCGAGCACGCGGCGTGACGAGCGGTCGGGTAGTAGTGCGGGAGCGAGGACGCCTGTGGCGCCTGTGAGCTCGGATTCGATTTGTTGTGTGCTCATGTGACTGCCGCTGTGACGTTGCGGTAGCCTACCGCAGCGCCGCGCTAACGCAATCCCGCCGGTCGGCCGGCCCGCTGGCCGGAACGGGTGTTAACCTGGCCGGAGTTGGCGAACGGCGGTTCGTAGAGAGTCGGCGCACGCGCGTCAGCTGCGACGCTGCGGCGTCTTCTGGAGGGATCGACCGATGGTCATGGGCCGCCGTGCGCTGAAGTGGCTCCTTAACTTGGCCGGGCTTTGCGTTACCGTGCTCGCGACCATCGTGCTCGTGTTTGCGTTCCAGGCACGCGTTCGGCTCGCGGACTTGCACGCCTGGCACGAAATCTCGCTCGCCGAATTCCACGCGGGCCGCGCGGACGCACCGAAGACATTCGTCGAATATCGCGCGCTCGAAGATCGCTTGTTCGCCGAGCTCCGCCGCAAGGTGCTCGACGATCCCGCCGCGGCGGACACGCAATTGCTCGGCCGCTACACCCCTGGCTCGATCCCGGCGCGGCTCGCGCTCGAGACGCCATACAACCGCTCTTTCGAGCTCGTGCCTGCGGAGATTCGCGGCGCTGCGCTGCTCGTGCATGGGCTGTCGGACTCGCCGTACAGCATGCGCGCGCTCGCCGACACGCTGTACGCGCAAGGCTACTACGTGCTCGCACTGCGACTGCCGGGCCACGGCACGGTGCCGGCGGGACTCACCGGCGTGAGCTGGCGCGACTGGTACGCGGCCGTCGAGCTCGCGGCGCGGCACGCGGCGAGCCAAGCGCCCGGCAAGCCCTTCATCGCGGCCGGCCACTCGACCGGCGCCGCGCTCGTCACGCTCTACTCCGTGCGTGCTCTCGACGATCCGACTTTGCCGAAGCCGCAGGGCCTCTATCTGATCTCGGCCGCAATCGGCATCTCGCCGTTCGCGGTGCTCACGAACGTGCTGTCGGATCTCGCGTTCATCCCGGGGCTCGAGAAGTCGCGCTGGCTCGACGTGCTGCCCGAGTACGATCCGTACAAGTACAACTCGTTTCCCGTCAACGCGGCGAACCAGATCTACTCGGTCACGCGAACGCTGCGCTCGGAGCTCGACGACGCACAGGCGCGCGGCCGGCTCGCGGCGATGCCGCGCGTCGTGATGTTCCAGTCGGTCGTCGACTCGACCGTGACGGCGGGCGAGGTCGTGCGCGGGCTGCTCAACTATCTGGCGCCGCACGGCCATGAGCTCGTCGTCTTCGACGTGAACCGCTACGAGCAGCTCGAGGCGCTCGTCTCGCCCGGGCCGCTCGAATCTCTGGCGCGGCTGCGCGCGGCGTCGAATCTGCCGTTCAAGATCACGGTGATCGCGAACCGCGACGCGTCGACGCGTGCGGTCGGCGCGTTCGTGCGCGAAGAAGGGAAGGAGAAATTCTCCGAGCGCGATCTCCCTTACGAGTGGCCGCGCGGAATTCTGTCGCTCGGGCACGTCGCGTTACCGTTCCCGGTCGACGATCCGCTCTATGGCCTCGAGGGCCCGCCCGAGGATAGCCCGACGAAGTACAACTTGGGCACGTTCCCGGCACGCGGCGAGAACGGCGCGCTGGTCATACCGCTCGGGCAGTTCTCCCGCGTGCGCAGCAACCCGTTCTTCGCTGTGATCCGCGCAACGGTGCGCGAGACGCTGCCGGGCGCCGATGCGATCGATACGTCGACCGGCGGCGCTCCGCCGACGGCCGCGGCAGCCTCGCCGCCGTAGCGCCGCTTCAGAAGCGGAACACGACTCCGGCGCTCGCCTCGAACTGATAGAGCGCGGTGCCGTGGATCGTGATAGCGCAGCCGCCCGTTTGCGGTCCGCTGTGACAGAAGATCGCGCCGTCGGTATTCACGAACGTCGCGAACACTCGCGCTTCGAGGCGCATGCCGACTCGACGCGTTTGCCAGAGCTGCACTCCGCCGCCGATCGAACCGGAAAAGAAGCTCTCGGAGTCGACGCCCGGCAGCGTGGGCCCGAAGTGAGTGACGCCGGCCGTCAACGCGACGAACGGTCGCATGTCGTCGCCGTCGAAAAGATACGTGCCGCCGAATTGGAAGTACTCGACGTCCATGCCGAGGCGGGCGGAGGGATCGAAGGTGAGCGGCGTCTTGAGGTTCGTGCTCTGCTCTCCGTAGAGCAGCTGCCACTGCGTGTTCACGTCGCGCGCGACGATGTTGAAGATCAGACCCGCGGAGTTGCCTTCGTCGAGCTCGTATTTCGCCGAGCCGTTCTGTTGCTCGAACTCGCCGCCGATCCGGTAACCCAAGTATGGGGTGAGCTCGAAGCGCGGGTCCCGACCGTCGGCGTGCGCTGCCCCGCTTCCGAGCCAAGGCAGCGTGCCGGCGGCGGCCAGGGCCACCGCGTGCGCGCGGAGACGCACGCGCGATGACCCGTTCGGTCTGGCCGCCTCGCTACTGAAGGAAACTGTCGACCTCCATCACGTCCTGCTCGGTCAAGCTGCCCGAAGCCTGCTTGAGCGCCATTGCGGCGAGCAGATAGTTGTAGCGGCTCTGTGCGTAATCGGTCTCCGCGAGGCGCAGCGCGTTCTGGGCGACGAGCACGTCGACCGTGGTTTGCGTGCCGACCTCGAAGCCCGCTTCGGTCGCGCGCAGCGCGGTGCGGTTCGACTCGACGGATTGCCTCAGCGCGCGCACGCGCGAAATGTCGGATAGCACAGTGAGATATGCATCCCGCGTTTGGCGCTCGGTCTGCCGCGTGACCTGCTCCACCGTCTGCTGCGCGAGACGCGCGTTATAGACCGACGTCTGGATCCTCGCGCTGTTCGCACCGCCCGTATAGATCGGGAAGGTCAAGTTCAGCGCCCAGCTATTGCCCACCGGCAACTGCGTCGAGGTAGTGGTAACCGGCGACGCAATGTTGGTGCTCGGAGGGAAGTACAGCGACTGGGTTGTGTCGTTCGTCGTATCCGAATGGTTGGCCGACAAGCTCAACTTCGGGTAACGGCTGCCCCGGTCGATATCGATTTGGTCGTTCGCGACCTGGAGCGCTAGGCGCTGCGCGTTCAGCGTGAGATTGTCGGCCAGCGCGCGGCGCACCCACTCGTCTGGATTCGTGGGATCCGGGTTTCGGAGCGGGAAGTCGTCCCTCGGCCCCGCGAGCTTCGCGATGTCCTCGCCGATGATCTCGCGCAAGAACTCATGCGCGGTCGCGAGCGTCTGCTGTGCGCTGATCTCCGTGGCCACCGCGGTGTCGTAGCCGGCCTGGGACTGCTGCACGTCGGTGATCGCGATGAGCCCGACCTCGAAGCGGCGTTGGGCTTGCTCGAGCTGCCGCGAGATCGCTTCGCGCGCTGACCGCGCCGACGCGAGGTTGTCCTCGGCCTGGAGCACTGCGAAGTAGCGTGTCGCGACTCGGGTCGTGAGGTCTTGCTTCGCGGCCTCGTACGTCGTTTCGGCTTGCACCACACGCTTGTCGGCCTGACTCAACGTCTTGAACTGGCCCCAGTCGAACAGCGTCTGGCTCAAGGTCGCGGTCCAGCCGTGGCTGGCCTGATCGATCACGGTCCGATTGCCGGCGGGTATGCCGGTCGTCGATAGCGCGCCGCCCGCAATGTCTTGGTTGCGATCCGAATAGGTGGCCTGCAGGCCGAGTTGCGGCAGCAAGAACGAGCGCGCCAAAGGCTTCACCTGGCTCGTCGCCAGGTACTGCGCTTCGGCTTGCTTGAACGCGGGGTCGCGGTCGAGCGCGAGCTTGTAGACATCGATTAGGCTCGCGCCCGGTGGCACGGGCGCCGCCGGTTGTGCGGGAGCCGGCGGCGGCGCTTGTTCAGGTGGCGGAACAGGCACTTGAGCGCTCGCGGCGGCCGCCATCAGGCCCGCGATCGCTGTGGTCAATATCCGTTTCATGTTCGTCATCTTGGTTACCTTGTCTAGTTCATTAATACCGAGGCACTTGCGGATCTATCTCCGTTGACCAAGCGTCGATTCCGCCTCTGAGGTTGAAGACATTCAAAAAACCGTTGCTGAGCAAGAACTCCGTGACCCGCCGGCTGCGGCCGCCCGAATGGCACATCACGACCAGCGGCAGCGTGCGATCGAGCTCCTCGATCCGGCCCGGGATCTCGCGCATCGGGATGTGGAGCGCGTCGTTAACCGCGGCGGCCTCGAGCTCGTCGTGCTCGCGGACGTCGAGCAGCACTACGCTCTTGCCGCGCTCGGCCGCGGACCAGCGCGCGCAGAACTCCGTGGGCGTGAGCTCCGGGACACCGGGCATGGCGATGCCGCGTCCTCGGTCAGAGGACGAACGGCTCCGGTCGCTCCGCGTTGATCAAAGGTGAGAGCACCGTCTCGAACAGGCTCTGCGAAATCGTGCTGCCGGTCGGCAGCAACGTGATCAACCGGGCTTCCATCACGGGCAGGCGGCCGACGACAACGAACAAGCGGCCCTCTGGCCTCAGCATTCGGACGAACCGGTCCTCGAGCGCGGGCATCGAGCCGGTTACGGCGATCGCGTCAAAGCGGCCTTCGAGGTCGAGCTGCAGCGCGTCCGCGGTCCCGAGCTCGAAATTGCCGAGGCCCACCGCTGCGAGCTTCGCGCTGGCCGACTCCACGAACTCCGGGAAGATGTCGACGCTGTACACCTGCTGCGCTAGCCGCGCGAGACACGCGGTGAGGAAGCCGGTGCCGGTGCCGACCTCGAGCACCTCATCGGTCGGCTCGACCTGTAGCGCCTGCAGCAATCGGCCTTCGATCTTCGGCGCGAGCATCGCTTGGCCGTGGGCAAGAGGGATCTCCGTGTCCGCGAACGCGAGGTCGCGATAGTCCTCGGGCACGAAGCGTTCGCGCGGCGTCTTCTCGAGAGCCTCGAGCACCCGATCGTCCAGGACTTCCCACGCCCTGATCTGCTGGCCGAGCATTTGTGCCCGTGCGGCTTCGAGGTTCATTCGTATTGAGTGGCTAAGCCGGTGCGGAAGCGCGAACGCGGTAGAGTACGGAGTTTAGGCAGGTCCCACAAGGCGGTCCCTGAAGAATTATGGTCAAAACCGGACGATCCTCGGTTGACGTTGCTGTATCTTAAAACACCGCCAAAACAGGAATTTGCGCCCCGGCGGGTGCGACAACAACAAGAGTCGGCGAGGGCCACCGACGACGAACGAAGGCCGCTCTCTCAAGTGCCAGCAGGGATCTCGCTGTCGGAGTTTTTCCGGTGCTCGGAAGGTGATGCTCGGTTGCGAGCATCCGCCCGATTTTGCCCGAGCGGCGAGCGTGCGCGATGACTGACGTGCTCGCGAATCCCGTCTTCCTCGTCGGGCTCCTGCTGTTCGTGCTCGTCCTGATGGCGCTCGCCTGGGTCGGCTCGAGACAGCCGTATGTCCGTGAGGTCGAGCGGCTCCGAGAGGACCTGCACAAACTCGTCTCGCGGCGGCAGGACCGTGGCGTACGAATGGCGGTCAACGGACGGTTGAGCCCGTTCGTCGACATCACGGCGAGCATCAACCGCTTGCTCGACTTCGACGACGAGCGTGCGGCGCCGGCCGTGCCCGCGGCGCCGGCCGATCCATACGCAGGGCTGTTCATCGCGCTCGCGGCCACGCTGCCCGAGGTCGCGCTGATCCACACGGACACGATTCTGTTCGCGAACCCGGCCGCCGGCGAATTGTTCGGTGTCGACGCCGCGACGCTCGTCGGCAAGCCGATCGCGGATCTCATGCGGCCGGCGTATCGCGCGCTGATGCGCAAGCACATCGCCGATCATCTCGAGGCCAGCGACCCGCTGCAGCCCGTCGAGGTGCAGCTGATCAGCGACGACGACCGCGGCCTCTGGGTCGAGCTCTACAGCAAGCGGCTCGTGTTCCAAGGCAAGAACGCGTTCCTCACGGTCGCGCACGACATCACGCACCGCAAGAGCCTCGAGGCCTCGCTCGGCCGCGGTAAGCTCCAGGCGCGGATCACGCTCGAGTCGATCGGCGAAGGCGTGATCACGACCGACCTGAACGGCACGATCGACTACATGAACGAGGCGGCCGAGCAGCTGCTCGGTGGCACGCG
>Ga0068858_100001901_pt1 | contig 21304 bp, 20 predicted proteins | sample KBSSwiS12_FD_66589 | JGI IMG/M metagenome (GOLD analysis project Ga0068858, IMG submission 66589) | Switchgrass rhizosphere microbial communities from Kellogg Biological Station, Michigan, USA - KBS Switchgrass S1-2 | ecosystem: Host-associated > Plants > Roots > Rhizosphere > Soil ...
CGTTGCCTCGCTGCCTCGGCAGGCAGTGCTCGATGACGGCGAACTGTTCTGCGGTGATCTCCATTCCCGCAGTGTTGCTCAGCCTGCAGGCTGATGGCAATTAGTGTTAACACGCCCTAGGCCGCGCTAGCGGCTGAAGGCGAAGGTGAGCCCGAATGCCCAGCGATTCGGCGCGCCGGCCATGCCTTCGGCGCGGCTCAGGTCGATGCTGAGATCGGGATGCGGGGCACAGCGAATGCCGGCGCGCCAGAAATCCAGACCGACCTCGCGAAAGCGTTCGGCGACGAGCGACCAGTTCGCGCTCGCATCCCATTCGACCGCCGCACCGCTGCGCGACAGGTTCGCCGCGCCGCGTACGAAATCGCGCCCGGCATTGACGTGGACGCGCAGGCTTTCGTTCGCCTGCCAGGTGAGCGGCAGCACGACGCTGGTGCCGATGAAATTCGGTTCGTGGTCCCGCACGGCGGCCACCAGGGCGATGCCCGCGCTCAGCCCGGGCAGCAGCTCACGCGCCCACTTCAGCTGCAGCCCGCCGGCCGTGAAGGTGCCGCTGCCGCCGGCATGGAAATAGTCGAGGTTCAGCCCCAGCTCGACCGGTCCCACCCGGCAGGCGGGCCCGGCGTGGAGCAACGTCCCGCGCCCGTCGGCCGCCTTGTCGATCCAGAACTCCACCTGGCAGGCCTCCGGTTCGAGGATGACCGCATCGTCAACGGCGTAGTGGCCTCCCGCGGCCCATGCTTTCGGCCCGGGGCCGAGCAGGCAGGCCAGGCCGAGCGCAACGCCCCAGGTCTGTCGGTGCACCGGCGCCTCAGTAGCCGAGCGCCAGGCCGGTGTTGCGCCGCGGATCGTTGGCGCCGTAGAAACGGTTGCCGCCGACCGGCGGGCCGCCGAGCGTCGGCGCGCCGATCAGGATCGCCGTCATGTGATTGGCCGAACGCGACGACGCGAACACATGGCCCATGCCCTCGAGGATGCGGCGGGTGTCTGGGCTGAGGGCGAAGGCCTCGACGCTGGTCGGGTTCGGCATCCATTGCTGGTGAAAACGCGGCGCGTCGACCGCCTCCTGCACGTCCATGCCGTAGTCGATGACGTTGAGCAGGGTGTGCAGCACCGCGGTGATGATGCGGCTGCCGCCGGGCGTGCCGAGCACCATCACGGGCTTGCCGCCCTGGCTGACGATCGTCGGCGTCATCGAGCTCAGCGGCCGCTTGCCCGGGGCGATGGTGTTCGGCTCGCCCTGCACCAGGCCGTAGCTGTTGGCCGTGCCGAGCTTGACGGTGAAGTCGTCCATCTCGTTGTTCAGGAGCACGCCGGTGCCGGCGGCGGTCACCTTGGCACCGAACCAGTCGTTCAGGGTGTAGGTCACCGCGACCGCATTGCCCTTGGCGTCGACGATCGAGTAGTGGGTGGTGTTGCTGCCCTCGTGCGGCGGCGTGCCGGCCTTGAGGTCGACCGACAGCGCCGCCCGCTGCGGGTCGATGGAGGCGCGGATCTTCGCCGCATAGGCCTTGTCGATGAGCCGCGCCACCGGATTGACGACGAAGTCGGGATCCCCCAGGCTGTGGTTGCGGTCGAGGTAGGCGTGGCGCATCGCCTCGATCTGCACGTGCACGCCGGCGGCCGAGCGGAAGCCCCAGTCCTTGAGCGGATAGCCCTCGAGGATGTTGAGCATCTCGCACAGGACGATGCCGCCCGAGCTCGGCGGCGGCGCCGAGACGATGTGGTAGCCGCGGTAGTCGCATTCGATCGGCGCCAGCTCCCGCGTCGTGTAGCGGTCGAGGTCGGCCTGGCTGATGAGGCCCTTGCCGGCGCGGCTCGAGGCGACCAGCGCCTCTGCCACCGGTCCCTTGTAGAAGCCGGCGGTGCCGGCCTCGGCGATCTGCCGGAGCGTCGCCGCGAGATCGCGCTGCACCAGCCGGTCGCCGGCAACCCAGGGCCGTCCCTGGTTGAGGAAGATCGCCGCCGTCGCCGGATCGATGCGCAGCTCGGCGGTGACCGCGGCCAGCATGTCGGCATCGCCCTGCTCGAGCACGAACCCCTGCTCGGCGAAGCGGATCGCCGGGGCGATCAGCTCGGCGCGCCTCATGCTGCCGTACTTCGCCAGCGCCGCCTCGAGGCCGGCGACCGTGCCGGGCACGGCGACGGCCAGGTGGCCGCGGGTCGACGCCTGGCGGATCACGTTGCCCGCGGCGTCGAGGTACATGCCCGGCGTGGCAGCGAGCGGCGCCTTCTCGCGGAAATCGAAGAAGGTCTTGCGGCCGTCGGCGAGCTGCAAGGTCATGAAGCCGCCGCCGCCGAGGTTGCCGGCCGCGGGATAGACGACTGCGAGCGCGTAGCCGACCGCGACCGCGGCATCGATGGCGTTGCCGCCCCTTCTCAGCACCTCGACGCCGGCCTCGGTCGCCAGGTGCTGCGCGCTCACCACCATGCCGTTCTTCGCCGCCACCGGCGCCGCCGACGCCGCGGCCGCCTCGCGCGCCGGGCCGGCGACGAGGAGCAGCAGCGCCAGCACGAAGGCGCCGGCAGGGCGGCGAAGAGGCGTCGGGGACATCGTTCTGCGAAAGACCGGCGAAGGTGGCGCGCCGACTTTATCCGGCCGCGATCGGCGGCGTCCGGCGTGGCCGATCGCACGCCCTGAAACGGACTGCACAAGGTGTTACGCCGACCCCGGAGGTTCAGCGGCAATCTTCACGGACGCGGGCGCAGGGCGTCGATAGGATCTTCTTCCGTGGTCGCCCGAGGCCGGAGTGTCGTGTGCTCCAGCCGATCGTCGCGCCGCGGACTCCTTCGAGCTCCATCGTGCGCGCCGCCCTCCTCGTTCGCCGCTTCGGCCTGGCCTTGGCGCTCGGGCCGCTGCTGGCGGCCTGCACGCCGGTGGCGCTGCTGGTCAGTGCCACCGGCATGGCCACCGACACCAGCGTCACCTGGGAGGTGGTCAAGCACATCCACGGCCAGCTCACCGCCGACGATGCCGCCCCTTGCATCCAGCTCAACGGCGTGCAGCGGGCGCTGAATGCGCGCTGCGAGTACACGCCGGGCAACATCCGCAGCGCCGACATCGCCCGGTCGGGGCTGCAGGAATGCCCGCTCGCCGTCGCCACCCGCGACCCGCGGCTCTGGCGCGCCCTGCCCGAGCTGCTCGACAGGGGCGCCCGGGTCGAAGCCTGCCCCGGCTCGCCGCTCCTGGCCCTGGCGGCGGCGGACGCCTGCCCCGACTTCGGCGCCGCGTCGCCGGAAGTGCGGGAGGCGATCCGCAGCCTCGCCGAGGACGACCCGCGCGCCGTCCGGCACGACGTCTTTCGCATGCTCTCCTGCCCGCGCGCCCGTGCGGTCGGCCTCGACCGGGTGCTCATGACCTGGCTCGACCGGGGCGACCTCCAGCCCGGCAGGATCTCGTTCAGCCCGCTCGGCGCGGCCGACCCCGAGCTGCTGATGTCGCGCTTCGGCCGCGAGCTCGAGACCGCCGGCCACAAGCCCGAGGCGGCGCTCGACGGCTACGAAGGCGTCTTGCCGAGCGGTTACGAGCTGGCGCTGCGCAGCAGCCACTGGGCGGCGATCGACTGGTGGCTCTACCGCCTGCCGCAGCTCGCCAACCTGGCGCCGCCTTCGCGCGGCGGCCTCCCCTGGGTGCCGCTGCAGCGGGTGCTGGTGTCGGGCTTCCTGCAGCATGCGGAGACGCAGCGCGACATGGTCGTCTTGCTGATGGCGCGCGGCGCCAGCCCGGCGCAGGCGCTGCCGTCGGATCCGCGCCGCACCGTCGCCTCGTTCGCAGCGCAGTTGAAGAGCCCGATGCTTTCGCTGCTCGAGCCGAAGACGGCACGCTCCGGCTCGGGGACTGCCCTGGCCGCCTTCGGCGCCGCCGCGACGCCGGCCGCGACCGGCACGTCGCCGCCCTGACCTCGCCTCAGTCGTTGGCGAAGCTGTAGGGCCCGCCCCGCTCCAGCGCCCTGCGGAACGCCGGTCGGGCGTGGATCTTCTTCAGGAAGGTCATCAGCTTCGGCCGGCTGGCATCGAGGCCGGCGCGCTGCGCCGAGGCCTCGACCGGAAAGCTCATCTGGATGTCGGCAGCGGTGAACTCGTTGCCGGCGAACCATTCGCTCTTCGTCAGCTCGCGTTCCATGTGGTCGAGATGGCGCTTCAGGTTCGGCTCGACCATCGCCGTCTTGACCTTGCGCGAGATGCCGCGGGCGATCGGCCTGGCGAAGAACGGCATCGGCGAGGTTTCGATCCGGTCGAACACCAGCTTCATCAGCAAGGGCGCCATCGCCGAGCCCTCGGCGAAGTGCAGCCAGTAGGTGAAGCGCAGCCGCTCCGGCGTGCCCTTCTCGGGCTCGAGGCGGCCGGCGCCGTAGCGCTCCAGCAGGTACTCGATGATCGCCCCCGATTCGGCCACCGTATTGCCGTCGTCGGTGATCACCGGCGACTTGCCGAGCGGATGCACCTTGAGCAGCTCCGGCGGCGCGAGCATCGTCTTCGCGTCGCGCTGGTACTTCTGGATCTCGTACGGAACGCCGAGCTCCTCGAGCAACCAGAGCACGCGCTGCGAGCGGGAGTTGTTGAGGTGGTGGACGGTAATCACGGCGGGCCTCGCGTGGTGGGGTCCCGCCGATTGTGATCGGCGCCGGCCCGACAATGCGCCGGTCCCGTCCGCCAGGAGCCGCCGTGCCGTCGCCGCCCCCGAGAATCGTCGTCGCCGGTGCCGGCTCGATCGGCTGCTTCGTCGGCGGCCAGATCGCCGCCGCGGGCGGCGACGTGCGCTTCCTCGCCCGACCCCGCCTGCGCGACGAGCTCGCCGCCCACGGCCTGACCGTGAGCGACCGGGAGGGCACGACCCAGCACCTGGCGGCACAGGACCTGGTCGTCGGCACCGATCCCACCCTACTCGGCGCGGCCGAGGTCGTGCTCGTCACCGTGAAGAGCGGCGCGACGCGCGAGATCGCCGCCAGCATACTGCAGCATGCGCCGGCGGCGGCGGTCGTGGTCTCGCTGCAGAACGGCGTCGACAACGCCGCCATCCTGCAGGAGGCGCTGCCCGGCAGGGAGGTGGTGGCCGGGATGGTGCCGTTCAACGTCGCCGCGCTCGGCGAGGGGCGCTTCCATCGCGGCACCGACGGCACGATCCTGATCGACGCCAAGGCGGCGGCGCTGGCGGCGGCGCTGTCCACCCCGCACCTGCCGATCGGCACCCATGCCGACATGCGCGGGGTCGCCTGGGGCAAGCTGCTGCTCAACCTCAACAACGCGCTCAACGCGCTCGCCGGCGTGCCGCTGCGCGAGGAGCTCGCCGACCGCGCCTGGCGCCGCTTGCTGGCAAGCTGCATCGACGAAGCGCTGGTCGCGCTCGCCGCCGCGGACATCCGTCCGGCGAAGGTCGGCGCGCTGCCGCCGGCCCTGATTCCGAAAGTGCTGCGCCTGCCCGACGCCCTCTTTCGCCTCGTCGCCGCGGCGCAGTTGCGGATCGATCCGAAGGCGCGCTCGTCGATGGCCGACGACCTGCAGCAGCGCCGCCTCACCGAGATCGACCAGCTCCAGGGCCGCGTGGTCGCGCTCGCCGAGGCCCAGGGCACGCCGGCGCCGATGAACCGCGCCGTGCTGGCGCTCGTCAAGGCGGCCGAGGCGAAGGGCGAGGGCTCGCCGCGGCTCTCGCCCGGCGCCATCCGCGCCGGCTAGGAGCCGTCGACCGGCCCTAGATCGACATTCGCGCCCGTGCACCCTCGGCCGCCATGTCGGCGCCGCGGCCCTGCTGGACGATCTCGCCGCGCTCCATGACGCAGTAGCGGTCGGCCAGCTCCTCGGCGAAGTCGTAGTACTGCTCGACCAGGACGATCGCCATGCGCCGCGGCTGGCCGTCGATCGGCAACCCGGTGTCGGCAAGCATGCGGATCACCCGGCCGATGTCCTTGATGATCGAGGGCTGGATGCCTTCGGTCGGCTCGTCGAGCACCAGCAGGCGCGGCCCGGCGGCAAGCGCGCGGGCGATCGCCAGCTGCTGCTGCTGGCCGCCGGAGAGGTCGCCGCCGCGGCGGTTGAGCATCTGCTTCAGCACCGGGAAGAGCTCGAACAGCTCGGGCGGCAGCCTGGTCGAGCCCGGGCGATAGGCCAGGCCCATCGCCAGGTTCTCGCCGACGGTGAGGCGGGAGAAGATCTCTCGGCCCTGCGGCACGTAGCCGATGCCGCGGCGAACGCGCTCGTAGGGCGTCTCGTGGGCGATGTCGTCGCCGTCGAACAGCACCCGGCCCGAGCGCACCGGCACCACCCCCATCAGGCTCTTCAGCAGCGTCGTCTTGCCGACGCCGTTGCGGCCGAGCACGACCGTGACCTCGCCGACCCGGGCCTCGAGCGAGACGCTGCGCAGAATGTGCGAGCCGCCGTAGTACTGGTTCAGCGACTCGGCCTTGAGGAGCGGCTCCGCTTGCGCGACGCTCGGCCGGGCGCCGGGCCGCCCCAAGCCCGGCCGCGCCGCCTCGGGGGGCAGCGCCGCCGCGTCAGCGGCAAGCGTGGGGGCCTCATCTCCCAAGGTAGACCTCCACGACTTTCTCGTCGGCCTGGACATCGGCGAGCGAGCCCTCGGCGAGGACGCTGCCCTCGTGCAGCACCGTCACCTTCTTGGCCGGATTGCCGTGGGTGAGAGCGTGAATGAACTTCATGTCGTGCTCGACCACCACCAGGGAATGGCTCCCCTCGAGAGAAAGGAACAGCTCGGCGGTGCGCTCGGTCTCCTCGTCGGTCATGCCGGCCACCGGCTCGTCGAGCAGCAGCAGGCGCGGGTTCTGCATCAGCAGCATGCCGATCTCCAGCCACTGCTTCTGGCCGTGCGAGAGCATGCCGGCGGTGCGCTGGGCGTGGTCCTTGAGGTGGATCAGCACCAGCATCTCGCCGATCTTGTCGAGCTGGGCGCCGGAGAGGCGGAAGAACAGCGAGGCGCGCACGCCGCGGTCGGCCTTGAGCGCGAGCTCGAGGTTCTCGAACACCGAGAGGTGCTCGAACACGGTCGGCTTCTGGAACTTGCGGCCGATGCCGGCCGAGGCGATCTCGTTCTCGCGCATGCGCAGCAGGTCGATGGTCGAGCCGAAGAAGCAACGGCCGGCGTCGGGCCGGGTCTTGCCGGTGATCACGTCCATCATCGTCGTCTTGCCGGCTCCGTTCGGGCCGATGATGCAGCGCAGCTCGCCGGCGCTGATGCTCATCGAGAGCGCGTTCAGCGCCTTGAAGCCGTCGAAGCTGACGGTGATGTCGTCGAGGTAGAGGATCGCGCCGTGGGCGATGTCGAGCTGGCCCGGCGTGACAATGCGCGAGTAGCTGGCGACCCGCCCCCCGGAGCTGCCTGTCTGCGGGGCCGCGGCGCGCTCCTCGGCGTGGCGGCGCACGTCGGCGCCGGCGCGCATGAGATCGGGCGTCATGACGAGGCTCCGTCTTCTTTGCGCGCGCTCTTGCCCAGCAGGGCGAGCACCCGCGGATGCCTGGCCAGGCCGACCACGCCGCCGGGCAGGAACAGGGTGACGGCAATGAACATTGCGCCGAGCACGTACAGCCAGTACTCAGGCATGTGCTGGGTGAACACGCTCTTCGCGCCGTTGACGACGAAGGCGCCGATGATCGGCCCGATCAGCGTCGCCCGGCCGCCGACCGCGGCCCAGATGGCGATCTCGATCGAGGCTGCCGGCGTCATCTCGCTCGGGTTGATGATGCCGACCTGCGGCACGTAGAGCGCGCCGGCGATGCCGCACATCACCGCCGAGAGCGTCCAGATCGCCAGCTTGTAGCGCAGCGGGTCGTAGCCGGTGAACATCACCCGGCTCTCGGCGTCGCGGATCGCCTGCAGCACCCGGCCGAACTTGCTGCCGACGATGGCGCGGGCCATCAGGTAGAAGCCGATCAGGGTGCAGCCCGTGATGACGAAGAGCGTCATGCGCATCGACGGCGTGGCGATCGGGATGCCGAGGATGCGCTTGAAGTCGGTGAAGCCGTTGTTGCCGCCGAAGCCGGTCTCGTTGCGGAAGAAGAGCAGCATCATCGCGAAGGTCATCGCCTGGGTGATGATCGAGAAGTAGACGCCCTTGATGCGCGAGCGGAAGGCGAAGAAGCCGAACACGAACGCGAGCAGTCCCGGTGCCAGCACCACCAGCGCCATCTGGGCGACGAAGGAATTCGAGAGCGCCCAGTGCCATGGGAATTCCTTCCAGTTGAGGAACACCATGAAGTCGGGCATGGGCATGCGGTACTGGCCGTCGCTGCCGATCTGGCGCATCAGGTACATGCCCATGGCGTAGCCGCCGAGGGCGAAGAAGACGCCATGGCCGAGCGAGAGGATGCCGGTGTAGCCCCAGATCAGGTCCATCGCCAGCGCCGCCATCGCGTAGCACATGATCTTGGCGACGAGCTGCACCGCGTAGTCGCTGAGGTGAAAGACGCTGCCTGCCGGCACCAGCAGGTTGGCGATCGGCACGATCACGGCGACGACGGCGAGGGCGATCGTCACGCCGAGCCAGCCCTTCATGCCGAGCAGCATCGAGCGGCGCGGCGCAAGCGCCGGCAGTGGCAAGACCGCGCTCATGCCTCGGCGCTCCGGCCCTTCATCGCGAACAGGCCCGAGGGCTTGCGCTGGATGAAGATGACGATGAAGACCAGCACCATGATCTTGGCCAGCACCGCCCCGGCCATGCCCTCGAGGAACTTGTTGAGCACGCCCAGGCCGAGGGCGGCCACCACGGTGCCGGCAAGCTGGCCGACGCCGCCGACCACGACCACGAGGAAGGCGTCGACGATGTAGCTCTGGCCGAGGTCGGGCCCGACGTTGCCGATCTGCGAGAGGGCGCAGCCCGCGAGCCCGGCGATGCCGGCGCCGAAGGCGAAGGCGACCATGTCGATCCGCGCCGTGTCGACGCCGACGCACGAGGCCATGCGCCGGTTCTGGGTGACGCCGCGGACGAACAGGCCGAGGCGGGTGCGGGCGATCAGCAGCGCCACGCCGCCGAGCACGAGCATCGCGAAGGCGATGATCGCCAGCCGGTTGTAGGGCAGCACCAGGTTGCTCATCGCCTGTACCCCGCCGGAGAGCCAGCCGGGGTTCTCGACCGGCACGTTCTGCGCCCCGAAGATCGAGCGCACCGCCTGCTGCAGCACGAGGCTGATGCCCCAGGTGGCGAGCAGGGTCTCGAGCGGCCGGCCGTAGAGGAAGCGGATGACGCCGCGCTCGAGCACCGCGCCGACCAGCGCGGCGACCAGGAAGGCGGCGGGGATCGCCACCAGGATGTAGGCGTCGAAGGCCCCGGGCGCATAGGCGCGGAACAGGTTCTGCACCATGTAGGTGGTGTAGGCGCCGATCATCATCAGCTCGCCGTGCGCCATGTTGATGACGCCCATCAGGCCGTAGGTGATGGCCAGGCCGAGGGCGACCAGCAGCAGCACCGAGCCGAGCGACAGGCCGGTGAAGATCACGCCGAGCCGCTCGCCCCAGGCGAGCCGGCCGCGCACCGCGTCGAGCGCCTGGCCGAGCGCGGCGCGCACCTCCGGGTCGGCCTCGCCGCCGTCGCCGAGCCGCTCCTGGAGCAGGCTCGCGACCGAGCTCTGGCTGCTCGAGGCGAGTTCCTTGGCGGCGGCCAGCCGGTTGCCCCGGTCCGTGGAGGAGACGAGGATCGCGGCGCGCATCCGGCCGAGGTTGTCCTTCAGCTGCGGATCGGTCTCGGCCGCCAGGGCCTTGTCGATCAGCGGCAGCTGGCCTTCCTCGAGCGTCGCCTTGCCGAGATCGACGATCGCCGCCCGCCGCACCGCGAGATCGGGCGAGAACAGGCGCAGGGTGGAGAGCACGGCATCGAGTGCGCCGCGCATCCGGTTGTTATTGGTGACGTCCTCGGCGTCGTCGGGCAGCTTCGCCGGCTCGCCGGTGGCGGCGATCGTCGCCTTGTCGTCCTTGACCAGGTAGACCTTGTCGCCGGCGACCTTGACCTCGCCGTCGAGCAATGCCTGCACGAACGCGGCGAGGCGGGCGTCGCCGCCCGTCGCCGCCGCGGTCAGCGCGGCGATCCGCGCGTCGTTCTCGCCCGCCGCGATGGCGAGCGTCTGCTGCGGAGTCAGCGCTTCGGCCGCGCCGGCGAGAAGCGAGAGTGCGAGGCAGAGAAACCGCAGCAGCGTCCGCACTCTCGATTCCTCTTACTTCTTCTCGGGCTCGTCCTTCTTGCCCTTGTTCTCCGGGATGAACGGGCTCCAGGGCTGCGCCTTGACCGGGCCCGGCGTCTTCCACACGACGTTGAACTGGCCGTCGCTCTTGATCTCGCCGATGAACACCGGCTTGTGCAGGTGGTGGTTCTTCGGATCCATCGTCGAGGTGAAGCCGCCCGGGGCCTTGAAGGTCTGGCCGGCCATCGCCGCGATCACCTTGTCGGTGTCGGTCGACTTGGCCTTCTCGACCGCCTGCGCCCACATGTGGATGCCGATGTAGGTGGCTTCCATCGGGTCGTTGGTGAGCGGCTTGTCCTTGTGGCCGGGGATGTTCTTCTTGATGGCGTACTCGGTCCACTGCTTGATGAAGGCGGCGTTGGTCGGGTTCTTGATGGACTCGAAGTAGTTCCACGCCGCCAGGTGGCCGACCAGCGGCTTGGTGTCGACGCCGCGCAGCTCTTCCTCGCCGACCGAGAACGCGACCACCGGAACGTCGGTCGCCTTCAGGCCCTGGTTGCCGAGCTCCTTGTAGAACGGCACGTTCGAATCGCCGTTGATGGTCGAGACCACCGCGGTCTTCTTGCCCTCTGAGGCGAACTTCTTGATCTTGCCGATGATGGTCTGGTAGTCGGAGTGGCCGAAGGGCGTGTACTCCTCCATGATGTCGGCGTCGGTGATGCCCTTCGAGTGCAGGAAAGCGCGCAGGATCTTGTTGGTGGTGCGCGGATAGACGTAGTCGGTGCCGAGCAGCACGAAGCGCCGGGCCGAGCCGCCGTCCTTGCTCATCAGGTACTCGACCGCCGGGATCGCCTGCTGGTTCGGCGCCGCACCGGTGTAGAAGACGTTCTTCGAGAGCTCTTCGCCCTCGTACTGCACCGGATAGAACAGGAGGCCGTTGTTCTCCTCGAACACCGGCAGCACCGACTTGCGGGACACGCTGGTCCAGCAGCCGAACACGACCGCCACCTTATCCTGGGTCAGGAGCTGCTTGGCCTTCTCCGCGAACAGCGGCCAGTTGGACGCCGGATCGACGACCACGACCTCGAGCTGCTTGCCGAGCACGCCACCCTTCGCGTTGATCTCGTCGACGGTCATCATCACGGTGTCCTTGAGCACCGTCTCGGAGATCGCCATCGTTCCCGAGAGCGAGTGCAGGACGCCGACCTTGATGGTGTCGGCGGCGAAGGCGGGCAGGCTGACGAGACCCGACGCGGCCAGGGCGGCAGCGGCGGCTTTGAGCGCGAAGCGACGTTTCATGTGGGCATCTCCCTAGGGGTTTTCGAATCAAACGGGCAGACGACGATTCGTCAGCGGGAGGGCAGTCAGCAAGGCCTATGCCACCCGCCCGGCACGACGACAGGACGCCAATTCCTTGCCCCTGCAGCGCGTCGCGCCCCATGGGCGGCGCCGTGCCCTCGCACCAAGGCCGAGCGCGACTTCGCACCAACTTGGTCAGGGGCGGTGCAGGCGCACCACGGCACCGATCCGCTGCCCGGCCTCACGTAGAGTCGGGGCCGCCCTTCGCCCTTTGGACATGAGCCGCGACCTCGCCGAACCCGCCGCGCGCACGAGAACGGGACCGACACCGCCCGCGGCCGGGGCACGCTGGTTCTGGTGGACCTGCGCGCTCGCCGCGCCGCCGGTCGCCTTCCTCGTCGCCGCCGCCGGCTATCCGATGGCGACGGCCGATCCGGCGCGCGACCTGACGATGCTGGCGCTCTGGTCGGTGCTCGAGGAGATCGTCTTTCGCGGCCTGCTGCAGCCGGCCCTGGCGCGCGCCTTCGAGCGCCGGCAGATGCCGATGGGCAGCACGCCGCTGACGCCCGCTAACCTCGTCGCGAGCGTGCTGTTCGCGGCCTTTCACCTCTGGCGCCATCCGCTCGCGGTGGCGCTCGGCGTGTTCCCGGTCTCGCTCCTCTACGGCAAGGCGCGCGAGCTGAGCGGCCATTGGTGGCCGGCCGCGGTGCTGCATCTGGGATTCAACGTCGCGTTGTACGCGGCGTCGTGGGGGCTCGCTGGCGGCCGCTAGACGTCGTCGGCCACCGGCCGGGTCGCCGCCGTCGGCAGCCACCAGACCTCGCCGTCCCGCTCCTCGGCTCCGATCGGCGTCAGCTTGCCGCGGCCGCAGGGTCCGCCGATGCAATGGCCGCTGCGCGGCTCGTAGGCGGCGCCGTGAATGGAGCAGAGGATGAACTCCTTGCCGCTGTCGAGAAACTCGCCCGGCTGCCAGTCGAGCTCGGTCGGCACATGGACGCAGCGGTTGAGGTAGGCGACGACCCTGCCGTCGAAGCGCATCGCGAAGGCGCGCGCCGGCTCGCGGTAGTGCAGGACGTCGAAGACGATCGCCTTGCCCTTCTCGACCAGCTCGCTCGAGGCGCACAGGCGCTGCGGCGGCGCGACCGGGGCTTGCGGCAGCAGCGGCGCGATTTCAGGCATGGCGCGCCAGCCAGGCGGCGAGGTCGGCGGTCGAATGGGCGACGTGCAGGGGCTGGAAGCGCGCGAACTCCTCGTGGCTGTGCGCGCCGAAGCTGACCGCGACGCTGGCGCAGCCGGCGTTGGCGGCGAGCTGCAGGTCGTGGGTGGTGTCGCCGATCATCAGGGTGCGCTCGGCGGCGCAGCCGAGCTCACGCATCAGCTCGTGCAGCATCCGCGGGTCGGGCTTGCTCGCGGTCTCGTCGGCGGTGCGGGTGGCGTCGAAGTAGCCGCCGAGCACCGAACGGCGCAGGGCGTCGTCGAGGCCGCGCCGGTTCTTGCCGGTCGCCACCGCCAGGCTGTGGTTGCGCTCCTTCAGCGCGCCCAGCATCTCGAGCGTGCCTTCGAACAGGACGACGTCATCGAGGCTGGCGAGGTAGTGGTGCCGATAGCGCTCGGCGAGCTCGCCATAGCGCGCCGGCGCCAGCTCGGGCGCGGCAAGGCGCAGGGCGTCGCTGAGGCCGAGGCCGATCACGTAGCTCGCGTCGCGATCGTTCGGCACGGTGGTGCCGACGTCGGCGCAGGCGAACTGGATGCAGCGGGCGATCAGCCGGGTCGAGTCGAACAGGGTGCCGTCCCAGTCGAACACGAGCAGATCGAAGCGGCGCGTCACGGCCCGGCTCCCGCGGGCCGCAAGGCCTGCAGCAGCCGGCCGCAGGCCTCGGGCAAGGGCGCCTCGAGCACCATCGGCACGCCGCTCGCGGGATGCACGAACGAGAGCCGGCGGGCGTGCAGGAACATGCGCTCGAATCGGGTGCCGGGAAGGGCGGTGCCGCGCGCCAGCGCCTTGTTGAGGGCGAAGTCGCCGTACTTCGGGTCGCCGACGACGACGTGGCCGGCGTCGGCGAGATGCACCCGGATCTGGTGCGTGCGGCCGGTCTTGATCGTGACGTCGAGCAGGGTGAAGCCGGGCTCGGCGGCGAAGCGCTCCGCCACCCGCACCAGCGTGATCGAGCGCCGGCCCTCGGCAGCATCGGCATCGACGGCGCGGACCCGGCGCGTGCCCTCGGCGTCGAGGTACTTGTGCAGGGCGACGTCGATCACCTTGAGCCTTTCCGGCCAGACACCGGCGACCAGCGCGGCGTAGGTCTTGCCGAACGCCCGCTCGGGATTCCTCGAGCGCAGGTCGTGCTGCAGCGCCACCAGCGCCTTGCGCGTCTTGGCCACGAGCAGCAGGCCCGAGGTTTCCTTGTCGAGGCGGTGCACCAGCTCGAGGAACTCGGCCCCGGGCCGCGCCCGGCGCAGCTGCTCGATGACGCCGAAGCTCTCGCCGCTGCCGCCGTGGACGGCGACGCCGGCGGGCTTGTCGAGCGCCAGCAGGTGCTCGTCCTCGAACACCGCCGGGAACTCGCGGCCGGGGGCGGCCGGCGCCGCCTCGCGATCGGCGACGCGCATCGGCGGGATCCGGACCTCGTCGCCGAGCCCGAGGCGGGTGTCGGCGGCGGCACGGCCCTTGTTGACCCGGACCTCGCCGGAGCGGATGACGCGGTAGAGATGCGTCTTCGGCACCCCTTTCAGGATCTTGGCGAGGAAGTTGTCGAGCCGCTGGCCCTCGGAGCCGCTGTCGATGCGGACGTTGCGCACCGCCGGCGCCGCGGCCTCGCGAGCCGCCGGTTGCGGACGACCTACGCCAGCTTCCCGTGGCACAGCTTGTACTTCTTGCCGCTGCCGCAGGGACATGGATCGTTGCGGCCGACCTTGGGCGTGTCGGAGACGACGCGCGTGCCCGCCATGCCGGCGGCAATCGCCCCGAGCGCGAGCTCGGCACCCACTCCCGACCCGGCGCGGCCCGCGCTGCGGACCGCACTGCGGCCGGCGGCAGGGGCTGCCGCGCCGGCGGTGGCGAGCTCCGGCTCCTGCGAGACGCTGCCGTCGTCGTTGGGATGGGTGTAGGTGACGTTGCTGATGTGCTCGGCCCGCTCCTCGATCGCCTCGGCGGCGCGCGCCGCCTCTTCCTCGGACTGGATGCGCACCGACATCAGGACGCGGGTGACGTCCATCTTCACCACGTCGAGCAGCTGCGAGAACAGCTCGAAGGCCTCGCGCTTGTACTCCTGCTTCGGGTTCTTCTGCGCGTAGCCGCGCAGGTGGATGCCCTGGCGCAGGTAGTCGAGCGCGGCCAGGTGCTCGCGCCAGTGCTGGTCGATCGACTGCAGCAGGATCATGCGCATAAAGGGCGTGAACTGCTCGATGCCGACCCGGTCGATCTTGACCTGAAACGAATCGTCGGCCGCCTTCTGCACCTTCTGGACGATGTCCTCGTCGGTGATCGCGTCGCTCTTCTCGACCTCGGCCCGGAGGGCGACGTCGAGCTGCCATTCCTCGCGCAGCGTCTTCTCCAGCGCCGGCAGGTCCCACTGCTCCTCGACGCTGTCGGCCGCGACGTAGGTGCGGACCACGTCTTCCATCGTGCCGGCGCGCAGGCTGGCGATCTGCGCCGCGAGCGTCTGCGCCTCGAGGATGTCGTTGCGCTGCTGGTAGATCACCTTGCGCTGGTCGTTGGCGACGTCGTCGTACTCGAGCAGCTGCTTTCTGATGTCGAAGTTGCGCGCCTCGACCTTGCGCTGCGCGCCCTCGATCGAGCGGGTGACGATGCCGGCCTCGATCGCCTCGCCGTCGGGCATCTTCAGGCGGTCCATGATCGCCCGGACCCGGTCGCCGGCGAAGATGCGCATCAGCGAATCGTCGAGCGAGAGGTAGAAGCGCGAGGAGCCCGGGTCGCCCTGGCGGCCGGAGCGGCCGCGCAGCTGGTTGTCGATGCGCCGCGACTCGTGCCGCTCGGTGGCGATGATGCGCAGGCCGCCCTGCACCTTGACGGCGTCGTGCAGGCTCTGCCACTCGTCCTTGAGCTTCTGCGCCCGCGCCAGCTTCTCCTCCGCGGGGATGGCCTCGTCGGCGTCGATGATCTTGATCTGGTTCTCGACGTTGCCGCCGAGGACGATGTCGGTGCCGCGGCCGGCCATGTTGGTGGCGATCGTGATCACGCCCGGCCGCCCGGCCTGGGCGACGATCTCGGCCTCGCGCGCGTGCTGCTTGGCGTTGAGCACGGCGTGCGGCAGCTTGGCCTTGTCGAGCAGGCCGGAGACCAGCTCCGAGTTCTCGATCGAGGTGGTGCCGACGAGCACCGGCTGGCCGCGCTTGTGGCAGTCGCGGATGTCCTCGATGACGGCGTCGAACTTCTCGCGGCTGGTCTTGTAGACGAGGTCGAGCTCGTCCTTGCGGATGGTCGGCAGGTTCGGCGGAATCACCACCGTCTCCAGGCCGTAGATCTCCTGGAACTCGTAGGCCTCGGTGTCGGCCGTGCCGGTCATGCCGGAGAGCTTGCCGTACATGCGGAAGTAGTTCTGGAAGGTGATCGAGGCAAGCGTCTGGTTCTCGCTCTGGATCGGCACGCCTTCCTTGGCCTCCACCGCCTGGTGCAGGCCGTCGCTCCAGCGCCGGCCGGTCATGAGGCGGCCTGTGAACTCGTCGACGATCACCACCTCGGGCGTGCCGTCCTCGCCCTTTTGCACCACGTAGTGCTGGTCGCGGTGATAGAGGTGCTTCGCGCGCAGGGCGGCGTAGACGTGGTGCATCAGGGTGATGTTGGCCGGGTCGTATAGGCTCGCGCCCTCGACCAGCAGGCCCGCCTCGCGCAGCAGCCGCTCGGCGTTCTCGTGCCCTTCCTCGGTGAGGAAGACCTGGTGCGTCTTCTCGTCGACGGTGAAGTCGCCGGGCTCGATCACGCCCTCGCCGGTGCGCAGGTCGAGCTCGCCGATCTGCTTCTTGAGGCTCGGCACGACCGCGTTGATGCGGACGTACATGTCGGTGTGGTCTTCGGCCTGGCCGCTGATGATGAGCGGCGTGCGCGCCTCGTCGATCAGGATCGAGTCGACCTCGTCGACGATCGCGTAGGCCAGGCCGCGGGCGACCCGGTCGCCGATGTCCTGGACCATGTTGTCGCGCAGGTAGTCGAAGCCGAACTCGTTGTTCGTGCCGTAAGTCACGTCGGCGGCGTAGGCGGCCTGCTTGCCCTCGCGCGACATCTGCGGCGTGTTGACGCCGACGCTGAGGCCCATGAAGTTGTACAGCCGCCCCATCCACTCGGCGTCGCGCCGGGCCAGGTAGTCGTTGACCGTGACCAGGTGCACGCCCTTGCCGGTGAGCGAGTTGAGGTAGACCGGCAGGGTCGCCATCAGCGTCTTGCCCTCGCCGGTGCGCATCTCGGCGATCTTGCCGTCGTTGAGCGCCATGCCGCCGATCAGCTGGACGTCGAAGTGGCGCATCTTCAGGGTGCGCTTGCTCGCCTCGCGGACCGCGGCGAAGGCTTCGGGCAGGATCGCGTCGAGGGTTTCGCCGCCGGCGACGCGCTGGCGGAACTCGAAGGTCTTGTTGCGCAGGGCCTCGTCGCTCAGCGCCGAGAAGCCGGACTCCAGGGCGTTGACCTTCTGCACGACTTGCCGGTACTGCTTGAGCAGCCGGTCGTTGCGGCTGCCGAAGATCGAGGTGAGAAGCTTGGGCAACATGCGTGTGCGGGTTCGAGATGAGGAGCACGCCCGGTCACGAAGCAGCCCCGGGGGCCGTGCCGCGAGGGACAAGGGCTCGCCGGAACTGCGGCCGACGGCCGCGAATGCAAGGAGGTTGCAGGGCGCGGCTGCGCGCGCAGAAAGGCGAATTTTAACATTCGGCCCCGCAGGCTAGACTTTTGAGGTGACTCGCCGACACGCTCCCGCGCCCGCCGCCGCCCTGCCCGTGGCCGAGGCGATGCGCTCCAGCCAGCCGCTGTCCCGGCTGGTCGACCGGCTGCGCGAGTCGAACGCCATGTACGCCGCCATCCTGCCGCTCCTGCCGTCGGCGCTGGCCGCGAGCGTGCGCGCCGGTCCGCTCGACGAGGCCGGCTGGTCGCTGCTCGGCGCGAATGCGGCCGTCGCCGCCAAGCTGCGCCAGCTGGTGCCGCGCCTCGAGGAGCGCCTGCGCGAGCATGGCCACGCGGTCGCGGCGATCCGGATCAAGGTGCTGCCGTGGTGAGCCGGCGCCAAAGGCCGACGCCCGCCCGGGGAGAATGCCCACTTGTCGGCGCCAGGATGGCGCCGCACGTTGAACTCCGGCAGGCTTTGCCGCTCACTCCTCCCGACCACTCATCACCCGCCCCATGAACCGACGCGATTTCTCCTCTGCCCTCCTCGCCTCCGGCGCCGGCGCCTCGCTGCTCCTGGCCGCCGGCGCCGCGCGTGCCCAGGCACCGGTGGAGGGCCGGGACTACACCCTGATCCAGCCGCCGCAGCCGCCGGCCAACGCGGCCAAGATCGAGGTTCTCGAGTTCTTCACCTACGCCTGCCCGCATTGCAACGCCTTCGAGCCGATGGTCGGCCCCTGGGCACGGAGCCTGCCGGCCGACGTGGCCTTCCGGCGAGTGCCGGTGAACTTCCTCTTCAACGCCGACAACTTCCAGCACACCTACTACGCGCTCGAGGCCCTGGGCCTGGTGGAGCAGATGCAATCGAAGGTGTTCGCCGCCGTGCACGTCGAGCGGCAACGCCTCGACAAGCCGGAGGACATCGCCGCGCTGGTCGCCAAGAACGGCGGCGACAGCGCCAAGTTCCTGGCCGCGTTCAAGTCGTTCTCGGTCGCCACCGCCGTGACCCGGGCGAAGAAGCTGCAGGCCGACTACAAGATCGAGGCGGTGCCGGCGCTGACGATCCAGGGCCGCTACCTGACTTCGCCGTCGCAGGCGAACGGCGCCCCGCAGTCGCTTGCCGTCGCCGACGCGCTGATCGACAAGGTGCGCCGCAAGGCGTAGAACCTGGGGCGATGAAGCTGCCGCCCCGCCTCGCCGCGGTCGTCGTCAAGGACGGGGTCTCGCTCGGCCTGCTGGCCGAGGGCGACCGGGCGCTGGTGCTGGCGCTGGCAGCGAGCGCGATCGAGCCGGGCCGGGCGCATCGCGAGGCCGACGTGAACCGCGTGCTCGAAAGCTGGCTGGCAGGACCCGGCGCCCTGCTGCGCACCGACCACGTCGAGCTGCGCCGCTGGCTGGTGGATGCCGGCTTCGTCAGCCGCGACGGCTTCGGCCGCGCCTATGTGCGCGGCGAGGCCGAGGCAGCCCGGGCGACCGCGCTGCTGGGAGAGGGCCCGGCCGCCGCGCTCGAGGACGCCGTCCTGACTCAGCGCGCCGCCCGGGCAGCGGAGCGCGCTTCGCGTCGCCAGGCCTACACGACGCGCTGAGGCCCCGCGCGCATGCCGCTTGCTATTGCCGGGAATCGGCAAGCAGCGACATGGGACAGACTCCTCGCGGTTCGGGGCCGGTCGCCCAGGGTCGGGCAAAGTGGGCTCTCCGTTGATCATCGTCACGACCGCACAAGGAGAGAATCGTTCCATGCCCAGAGGCCCGGCGCGCGCCCGCATTTCCGACGAAGCGAAGCGCCGCTTCCCCTGGATCGCACTGGCGCTCGTCAGCATCGCGGCCCAACTGGCCTGCATGGATGCGACGGTAGGCACCTATGACGAAGCGTTGGTGCTGGTCGGCGCCGATCGCGTCTTGCGTGGCGATATGCCCTACCGAGACTTCTGGACGTATTACGGACCGGCCAGCTACTACTTGGTTGCAGGGCTCTACAGGGTGTTCGGGGAGTTCGCCCTCGTCGGCCGCGGCTTCGACATCGCGGCCAAGACGGCGACGGTGGCCCTCGTCGTCGCCCTGGTACTGCAGTTCGGCCGCCGCAGCGCGGCCTGGGTGGCCGGCGTGCTGTCGCTCGGCCTCCTTCTCTACCTCCGCGCCTATTCGGCACCCCTGTTCCCCGCCATGGCGGCGTCGCTCGCCACTGTCCTGGCTCTCCATCGCACCTCGATCGATGCCCGGCCCGCGCCGGCATTCCTGGCGGGCGTCGCCCTCGGGGTCACGACCTGTTTTCGTCACGACCTGGGCGCCTACACCCTGCTCGCCGCCGGGGTCTTCCTGATCCAGCTCGCGCGGGACGCACCGACCGGCCAGCGCCGCGCCGTCGTGCTCCCCATGGTCGGCTGGATCGCCGCCGGGTACGCCATCAGCCTCGGTCCGGTCGTGGCATTCTTCGCGCTCAACGTGCCGGCCGCCGAGCTCTATCAAGATTTCGTGGATATGCCGTTTTCGGTCTACCCGCACGTACGGGCCCTGCCGTTTCCGTCGATCGCGAGCGCAGTGCGGACAGGCTCCCCCCGCAAGCTCAGCGCGCTGATCGTCTACGCCCCTCTCGTCGTGACCGCCGTGGCCCTCGCCACCGAACTCCTTCGTCGCCGATCGGCGAGCGCGACCGAAACGAGCGACGCCGGCGCCGGGGATGCCTTGGCACGCCACCGTCTGTTCGGGCTGATGGTTCTGCTCGGCGCCCTTTTCTACATCAAGGGTGTGGTGCGGGTCTCGCCGCTGCACATGGGTGCTTCGCTCATCCTCTCCGTCGCCGTCCTGGGTGCGGCCATCGCGCGGGCGCGCAACCCGGCGTGGCGCCTGGTGCTGGCAAGCACCGCGGGTTTGGCGTTTCTGGCCTTGCTGGCCAAGCCGATGATCCCGACGATGGAACGCTCCGCCGGTGGCACGGTGACGACAGCATGGGTGTCGGATCGATGGATCATTCATGCCAAGGCGCTCTGTAGCCAGCCCGTTCTTCCGCGACTGCGCTGCCTGAGGCTGGAGCCGGATTCGTCGGCGGTCGCCGCCTACTTGCTGCAGCACGGCGGTTCCGGTCAACGCGTCTACGTGGGCCTCGGACGGCACGACAAGATCCACGCAGCCAACCTGGCGTTGACCTTCGGTGCCGCAGTCGTCGCGCCGACGCGCTGGCACGACCTCCATCCCGGCGTCCAGACACGCGCCGACGTTCAGGCGCAGATGATCCGGGAGCTGGGCGCCGAGCCGCTGGCCTATGTGGTGCTCGACCGCCAATGGGACGACGTCTCGGAGCCCAACGAAAGCGCACGCTCCAGCGGCGTGACCGCGCTGGACGACTACCTCGCCGCGCACTTCGCGCCCGTCTTTCGCGCCGGGTCCCTGACCGTGCTGGAACCCCGTGAAAGGCCTGCCCCATGATCGCCGGGAGAGCGGCGCGGCAGCAATTCCTCAAATTCCTGGTGGCCGGCGGCCTGTCCGTACCTGTCAATCTCGGGTCGCGCCACCTGCTTTCATTCGTCATGCCGTACGAAGCAGCGGTGGTGGTATCGCACCTGTGCGGGATGCTGACCGCCTTCTTGCTGATCCGCAGCTTCGTCTTCGCGCGCTCCAATCGCCGGGTGTCCAACGAACTTGCACGCTTCACGGTCGTCAACTTGGTCTCACTCAGCGTGACCTGGATCGTGGCCGTCGGCTTGGTGCGCATCGTCTTCCCAAGGGTCGGCTTCGACATCTACCCGGAGCTCGTTGCGCACGTTGCTGGCCTTGGTATTGCTTCTCTCACTTCCTTCTATGGCCACCGCCGCTACTCCTTCGGTGAGTTCTGAACCGGCGCGTCGCTGGCCTGCGTTCCTGATCGGCGGCGCGCTGCTCTGCGCCGTCGTCATCGTCGATCCGCTCCGGGAGTTCATGTCGCAAGACGACGGCTGGGCCTACGCGCGATCGGTCGAGCACGTGCTGCGTACCGGAGAGTACCGGCTCGACGCCTGGTCCGCGGCGAACATGCCCGTGCAGATCTATCTCGCTGCCGGCCTTGCCGAAATCTTCGGCTATTCG
>Ga0068858_100001903_pt1 | contig 21300 bp, 20 predicted proteins | sample KBSSwiS12_FD_66589 | JGI IMG/M metagenome (GOLD analysis project Ga0068858, IMG submission 66589) | Switchgrass rhizosphere microbial communities from Kellogg Biological Station, Michigan, USA - KBS Switchgrass S1-2 | ecosystem: Host-associated > Plants > Roots > Rhizosphere > Soil ...
GACATCGATTTCTGCGAAACCCACCGCGACAAGGTGATCACCTACGTCCAGCAGAAATACGGCCGTGACCGGGTCGCCCAGATCATCACCTTCGGGCGCCTGAAAGCCCGGGCGGTGCTCAAAGACACCGGCCGCGTATTGCAAATGCCGTACGGCCAGATCGACCGCCTGGCCAAGTTGGTTCCCAACCATCCGACCGACCCGTGGACGCTCGAGCGCTCGTTGAACGGCGTCAGCGAATTCAAGGCCGAATATGACGGCGATGCGGACGTCAAACGGCTGATCGACCTGGCGATGAAGCTCGAAGGGCTGCCGCGCCACGCCTCGACCCACGCCGCCGGCGTGGTCATCGGCGACCGCCCGCTCGACGAGCTGGTCCCGCTTTACCGCGATCCGCGCTCGGACATGCCGGTCACCCAGTTCGATATGAAATATGTCGAGGCCGCGGGGCTGGTGAAGTTCGACTTCCTTGGGCTCAAGACGCTGTCGGTGCTCAAGGAAGCGCAGCGGCTGCTGGCGGAGCAGGGCGTCATCGTCGATTTCGACGCGCTGCCGTGGGACGATCCTTCGGTCTACGAATTGCTTCAGCGTGGCGATACGGTTGGCGTGTTTCAGCTCGAATCCGAAGGCATGCGGCGGACCCTCGCCGGGGTGAAGCCGACCGCATTCGGCGACATCATCGCGCTGGTCGCGCTCTACCGACCGGGGCCGATGGACAATATCGGCATGTTCGGCGACCGCAAAAACGGCCGCACGGCGATCGAATATCCACATCCCTTGCTCGAAGGCATCCTCGCCGAAACCTACGGCATTTTCGTCTACCAGGAGCAGGTGATGCAGGCGGCGCAGGTGCTTGCCGGCTTCTCGCTCGGCGAGGCCGATTTGCTGCGCCGGGCGATGGGCAAGAAGATCAAGTCGGAGATGGACGCCCAGCGCGCGCGTTTCGTCGAAGGCTGCGCGTCCGTGAATGCGATTCCGGCGGCCAAGGCCAACGAACTGTTCGACACGATCGACAAGTTCGCCGGCTACGGTTTCAACAAGAGCCACGCCGCGGGCTACGCGTTGATCGCCTACCAGACCGCCTGGCTGAAGGCGCACCACGCCAGCGAATTCTTCGCCGCCTCGATGAGCTTCGACCTCGCGCTGACCGACAAGCTCGCCTTGTTCGTCGACGACATGCGGCGCGGCGCGGTCGAATGCCTGGCGCCCGACATCAACGCCAGCGACGCATACTTCACTGTTGCCAACGGCGCGGTGCGCTATGCCTTGGGGGCGCTCAAGGGCGTCGGCGCCAAGGCGATGGAGGCTTTGGTCGAAGAGCGCTCGCGCGGCGGACCGTTCAAGAGCCTCGAGGACTTTGCCGCGCGGATCGATCCGCGCCAGCTCAACCGGCGCCAGGTTGAAAGCCTTGCTGCCGCGGGTGCGTTCGATGCGATCAAGCCCGACCGACCTGCGGTGTTCGGGGCGGCAGAGATCATCCTGGCCCATGCCGCCAGCGCTTATGACCAGCGGGAAAGCGGTCAAGCTGGTCTGTTCGGCACCAATTCGGCCGAAGCCGCGCCGATTCGCCTGGCGCGCGACGCGTCATGGACCCAGGCCCAGCGCATGGCGGCGGAGCGCGACGCCTTCGGCTTTTATTTCTCCGCTCACCCGGTCGACGCGCAACGCCATTTGCTCGGCGCGCACAAGGTGCGGACTTTCGCCGAGCTGGCCGAAATCCACATTCCCGAGGGCGAGCGATCGAGCGCGACCATGGCGGCACTGGTCGAAGGAGTGCGTTGGCGCACATCCGCGCGCGGCCGCCGCTACATGGTCGCAGGCCTGTCGGACCGCTCGGGCCAGTTCGAGGCAACGGTGTTCGACGATGAGCCGTCGGCGGCGCTAGAAGCCGCGGCCAAGGCCGGCGGATGCGGGCTGATCACCGTTGAGCTCGATCGCCGTGCCGGCGACGACGCCCCACGGGTGACAATCAAGCGTTTCCAGCCGCTTGAGGTACTGGCCCGGACGACGCGGCTGCAACTGACGGTGCGCGTGGACGATGCCGCTGCCATCGAGCGCGTGTCGCGCGAACTCGCCGATGTGCGCGGCGGCAACGGGATCGTACGCTTCATCGTGCCGCTGGCGAATGGCGGCGAGGCGACGGTCCTCGCCGGCCGCGACTTCGCACTCGACAACGAACTTGCAGCACGCCTCGAAGCGATCGTCGGCGAAGGCCGCGTCGACCTCAGCGCGCAGGAGCCGCCGAGGCTGGCGCTGGTCGGCTAGAGCTGGTTCGCCGGCTCCGCCGGCTGTTCGGGCGGCGGCGCAGCCTCCGTGGCGTTGATCGGCGCCGGCGCATTGGTTTCCGCCGGTTCGGTCGCTTCGGCCGGGACATTGCTCACCACATTCTCCAGCGGCGGTAGCGGTTTAGTCGTCTCATATTCTTCGCCCGGCAGCGGCCGCGGCTTGGCCGTCACCGCCGGCGGCGCCTTGTCCACCGGCGCGGTCGCGCCCTTGTAGATGCAGGCGTCGAGCCCGTCGCGGCCGACCACGTTGATGCGCGCCGCAATCGTGTTGCCATAGCGCCGGGTGAAGCCCTTGGGCGCGACTACGCCGCGCTTCTTCGGCAGCGGAAGCACCGCGGCGATCCGCGCCGCCTCGGTCGCGCTCATCGCGCTCGCATCGTGCCCGTAATAACGCTGCGAGCCCGCGTTGACGCCATAGGTGCCGATCCCGGTCTCGGCGTTGTTCAAGTACACTTCCATGATCCGGCGCTTGCCCCACAGATTTTCGATGAGGAAGGTGAACCAGGCCTCGACGCCCTTGCGGGCATAGCCGCCGCCGTTCCACAGGAAGGTGGTCTTGGCGGTCTGCTGGCTGATGGTCGATCCGCCGCGGATGCGCCCGCCCGAGGCGTTACGCTTCATCGCGTCCTCGATCGCCTCGAAGTCGAAGCCGTTATGGGTGCAGAACTTGCTGTCCTCGGCGGCGATTGCGGCGCGGACCATGTCGCGGTCGATCTGGCTGATCGGCATCCAGTCCTTGTCGAACCCGCGTCCGGCGAAGACGTCGCCGATCATGGTGATGGTGATGGGCGGCGGGACGAACCGATAAGCGAGCACCCACAGGATCGAGATGGCGAAGAAGGCGACAACCAGCTTGACCATCCAGCCGAAAATCCGCCGCGGCCACGAGCGCGCGCGGCGGCGCTTGTATTGCGGGATGGTGGACTTGCGACGGCGGGCCATGGCGCCTGCCTAGCCGCGCTTTCGGGCAAACGCCAAGTCGCATCCTTGCCGCACCGCAGCATCGCATTTACATCGCATGTCCATGACCTCGACCAATGACATCCGCCGCGGCTTCCTCGAGTTTTTCGAGGCGAACGGACACGCGCGGGTGCCGTCGGCGCCATTGGTCCCGCACAACGATCCGACCCTGATGTTCGTCAACGCCGGGATGGTGCCGTTCAAGAATGTCTTCACCGGCCTGGAATCGCGCGCGTACAGCCAGGCGACCAGCTCGCAGAAATGCGTCCGCGCCGGCGGTAAGCACAACGACCTCGACAATGTCGGCTACACCGCGCGCCACCATACCTTCTTCGAAATGCTCGGGAATTTCTCGTTCGGCGATTATTTCAAGGACCAGGCGATCGAACTCGCATGGAATTTGCTGACCAGGGAATGGGGGCTCAGTCCGGACAAGCTGACGGCGACCGTCTATCACACCGACGACGAAGCTTTCGGCCTGTGGAAGAAGATCTCCGGCCTGCCCGAAAGCCGCATCATCCGCATCCCGACCAAGGACAATTTCTGGTCGATGGGCGACGATGGTCCCAGCGGACCCTGCTCGGAAATCTTCTACGACCATGGCGACCACATTCGGGGCGGACCGCCGGGATCGCCCGATGAGGACGGCGACCGCTTTGTCGAAATCTGGAATCTGGTGTTCATGCAATATGAGCAGGTCGGCGGCGAAATCGTCTCCGAACTGCCGAAGAAGAGCATCGACACCGGTATGGGGCTCGAGCGCATCGCCGCCGTGCTCCAGGGCACGCCCGACAATTATGAGACCGACACGTTCAAGGCGCTGATCGAGGCGTCGGAATCGCTCACCTCGAACGCCGCGCCCGACATGCAGGCCAGCCACCGGATCATCGCCGACCATCTGCGGACCTCGGGCTTCCTTGTTGCCGACGGCGTGCTGCCGGCCAATGAGGGGCGGGGCTATGTGCTTCGCCGGATCATGCGCCGCGCGATGCGCCATGCGCATTTGCTCGGTGCCAAGGAGCCGCTGATGTGGCGGCTCGTGCCGGCGCTGGTCGCGGAAATGGGTGCGGCCTTTCCCGAACTGGTCCGCGCGCAGCCGCTGATCGAAGCGACGCTGAACCAAGAGGAAACCCGCTTCCGCCAGACCCTGGTCAATGGCCTGAAGCTGCTCGACGAAGCGACGACCGACCTCGCGACGGGCGGCACGCTGGCCGGCGAGACCGCGTTCAAGCTCTACGACACCTATGGCTTCCCCTATGACCTCACCGAGGACGCATTGCGCGCGCGGGGACTGGCGGTCGACCGCGCCGGGTTCGACACAGCGATGGCAGCGCAGAAAGCGGCGGCGCGCGCGGCGTGGAAGGGCTCGGGCTCCAAGGCGTCCGACGATCTGTGGTTCGACCTCGCCGAGGAATTCGGCAGCACCGAATTCACCGGTTACTCGGGGGACGAAGGCGAGGGCGTGGTGCTGGCGATCGTCAAGGATGGCGCCCGCGTCGAAGCCGCAGAAATCGGCCAGACGGTCGATGTCCTGCTCAACCAGACGCCCTTTTACGGCGAAAGCGGCGGGCAGATCGGTGACACCGGAAAACTGACCACGCTCAAGGGTTTCATCGGCGACGTCGAGGACACGGCGAAGCTGCTCGGCAAGCTCCACGTGCTCCGCACCAAGGTCGTCGCGGGCGAATTGTCGGTCGGCGAACCGGTCCACCAGGTCGTCGATGCGGCGCGCCGCGACCAGGTCCGGGCCAACCATAGCGCGACGCATTTGCTGCACGCGGCGCTCCGCCGGCACCTCGGTACCCACGTCACCCAGAAGGGCAGCCTGGTCGCGCCCGATTATTTTCGCTTCGACTTCTCGCATCCCAAAGCCCTGACCCGCGAGGAAATCGAGGCGGTCGAGGCCGAGGTGAATGCGCAGATCCGCTCGAACGTGCCGGTAACGACGCGGCTGATGACCCCGGACGAGGCGATTTCCGCGGGTGCGATGGCCCTGTTTGGCGAGAAATATGGCGACGAAGTCCGCGTGCTGTCGATGGGCCGCGATGCCGACTTGGATTATTCGGTCGAATTGTGCGGCGGCACCCACGTGCGCGCGCTGGGCGATATCCAGTTGCTCAAGATCATCTCGGAAAGCGCGGTGTCGTCTGGCGTCCGCCGGATCGAAGCGCTGACCGGCGAAGCCGCGCGGCAGTGGCTGAACGCGCGCGACTCCCGGCTGCGAGAGGCGGCGGCGGCGCTCAAATCCTCCCCCGACGAAGTGCCCGAGCGGGTCGCCGCGCTGGTCGAGGAGCGCAAGCGGCTCGAGCGCGAACTCGCCGACGCGAAGAAGGCGCTGGCGATGGGCGGCGGCGCGGCCAAGTCCGACGAAGCCGCGCCCGAGCAGGTCAATAGCTATGCTTTCCTCGGGCAGGTGGTCGACGGGCTCGACCCCAAGGATCTGCGTTCGACCGTCGACACGCTGAAGCAGCGGGTCGGCTCGGGCGTCGCGGCTTTGGTCGCGGTCAATGACGGCCGCGCCAGCGTCGCGGTGGGCGTCACCGACGATCTTTCCGGTCAAATCAGCGCGGTCGATTTGGTCAGGGCCGCGGTCGCGGCGCTGGGAGGGCAGGGCGGCGGCGGCCGTCCCGACATGGCCCAGGGCGGCGGCCCCGACGGCGCGAAGGCGAGTGAAGCCCTCGCCGCGATCCGCGATGCGCTGGAGAAAGTCGCGGCGTGATCGACATCGCGTCGAGCGACCCCATCACCCTCAACGGCTCGTGTCATTGCGGCGCGGTGAAGTTCACGGCGCGGCTTCCGCTGGGCCTTGCGTCAGCACGGCGATGCACCTGCTCAATCTGCCGGATGCGCGGCGCGGTCGCGGTGACTTCGACCGACAGCGATTTCACCATTCACGAAGGCGCGGACGAGCTCGCGACCTATCGCTTCAACACGATGAGCGCCGAGCATCACTTCTGCAGCGTGTGCGGCATCTACACGCACCACAAGCGCCGCTCGAACCCCAACCAGCTTGGGGTCAATGTCGCCTGCCTTGAGGGCGTGTCGCCGTTCGATTTTCGGGAAGTCGTGGTCTACGATGGCCATCGCCACCCCGGCGACAATCCGACCCACACGACGTACACCGCCGGCGTGTTGCGGTTCGAACCCGCGGAGGAGTAGGGGCTTCGGCGAAGGAGACTCGTCGTGCCCCAGGATGCTCCCACCACCGCAACTAACTTCGACCTCACCCCGCCGACCGAAGAGCAATTCGCCACCCTCGTTGCCGACCTCGACGACGAAGAGCGCAAGGTCCTGCTCGAACATGGCACCGAAGCGCCGTTCTGCGGCGTGTTCCTCGACGAGAAGCGCCCGGGCCTGTTCACCTGCCGCCTGTGCGGCCTGCCGCTGTTCAAGGGCGGGGCCAAGTTCGAGAGCGGCACCGGCTGGCCGAGCTTCACCCAGCCGTTCAACGCCGATCATTTGAAATACATCCGCGACACCAGTTACGGGATGGTCCGGACCGAGATCGTCTGTGCGCGCTGCGGTGGGCACCAGGGTCACGTTTTTCCCGATGGCCCGCCGCCGACCGGCGAACGCTATTGTATCAATTCAGTGAGCCTCGCCTTCACGCCGGAGAGCGAACATTTGCCTGACAAGCTTGGCCGGGGCGCGCCGGAAGGCGAAATTCTCACGTAATTTCACCACGTTCAGGCCAGTTGGGATCGTTACGGGCCTGACCTGCGTTAGTCCCCCCTGTCTCAACTTTGGAGCTAGGCGTGGGAGAAACAAACGAAGGCAAGGCCAGACTTGGCGTAGGCGGCCTCGACGACATCACCGTCGGCGGTCTCACCCGCGGTCGATTGTTCCTGCTCGAAGGCAGCCCTGGCACCGGCAAAACGACGATCGCAACCCAGTTCCTGATGGACGGGGCGGCCGCTGGCGAGCCGACCCTGTACATCACGCTGTCGGAGACTGAAGACGAACTTCGGGCCGGTGCGCAGTCGCACGGCTGGTCGCTCGAAGGCGTCGACATTTTCGAGCTGGTTCCGCCGGAGAGCCTGCTCGATGAGGATCAGCAGCAGAGCCTGCTCTATTCGTCCGATTTGGAACTCGGCGAGACCACCCGGCGCATCTTCGAATCGTTTGAGAAGATCAAACCGCGGCGCGTGGTGCTCGACAGCCTGTCGGAAATCCGCCTGCTCGCCCAATCCTCGCTGCGCTACCGCCGCCAGATTCTGGCGCTCAAGCACTTTTTCGCGCGCAGCGGGGCGACTGTGCTGATGCTCGACGATCTGTCGAGCGAAGCCAATGACCGGACGATGCACAGCATCGCCCACGGCGTGTTCCGGTTGGAGGAATTATCGCCCGAATATGGCGGCGAGCGGCGGCGTCTACGCGTCGTCAAATATCGCGGCCAGCGCTACCGCGGGGGCTATCACGACTTCATCATCGAAACCGGCGGCGTCCGGGTCTTCCCGCGGCTCGTCTCCGCCGAACATCGCCGTGATTTTGTCCGCGATGTTTTGTCGACCGAAACGCCCGAATTGAACGCTTTGCTTGGCGGCGGCGTCGAGCGCGGGTCGAGCGTGCTGATCATCGGGCCGGCCGGCACTGGTAAATCGCTGTTGGCGCTGACCTTCATCGCCGGCGCGATCAAGCGCGGCGAGCGGGCGGCGATGTTTGTGTTCGACGAAGAACTCGGCTTGCTGTTCGAACGCGCCGAGGGCCTCGGCATTTTTCTTGAGGAGATGATCGCGCGCGACCAGCTGATGGTGGTGCAAATCGACGCGGCTGAACTGACCCCTGGCGAGCTCTCCGAGCGCGTGCGCAATTGCGTCGAGGAGTTCGATGTTCGCACCGTCGTGATCGACAGCCTCAACGGTTACCAGGCGGCGATGCCCGAAGAGCAGGCGCTGATCCTGCACATGCATGAGCTGCTGCAATATCTGAACCGCCAGGGCGCCTCGACCTTCCTGACGGTCGCGCAGCACGGGCTGGTCGGCGATATGAAGTCGCCGGTCGACGTCACCTATCTCGCCGATACCGTGATCCTGTTGCGGTACTTCGAAGCGCTCGGCCGCGTGCGGCGGGCGATGTCGGTGATCAAAAAGCGGACCGGCGCGCACGAGGATACCATTCGCGAGTTCCGCATCGACAAGCGCGGCATTTCACTCGGTGAGCCTCTGGTTGGGTTCCAGGGCGTCTTGCGTGGTGTCCCCGAACTCATCGATACGCACCGGTCGGACCTCCTGGAAACCGTCGAATAGTGAATCGCCACCTTTCCGAACGCGCGCTGATCCTTGCGCCACAAGGTCGCGATGCCCTTGTCGCGCGGGATATGCTTGGCGAAGCCGGCATCCCGAGCGACGTGGTGGTCGACATCCCCAGCCTGGTTGAAGAGCTGTCGGGGGGTGCGGGCTTCGGTGTCGTAACCGAGGAAGCGCTGGTCGGGACCGACCTTCATACGGTGTCGGAATGGATCCACGATCAGGCCGAATGGTCGGACTTTCCTTTCGTGCTTCTGACCCAGCGCGGCGGCGGGCTCGAGCGCAATCCCGAGGCGGGGCGGCTGCTCGAACTGCTCGGCAACGTCACCTTTCTCGAGCGCCCGTTCCATCCGACCACCTTCGTCAGCCTCGCCCAGTCGGCGATCCGCGGGCGCCGCCGCCAATATGAAGCGCGAACCCGGCTCGAGGAGCTCAATCAGCTCGCCGCCGATCTTGAGCAGCGCGTCGACGAGCGGACTGCCGAGCACGCGGCGGCGGTCGCCCAGCTCCACGAGGCGCAAAAGCTTGAGACGCTGGGCCAACTAACCGGCGGCGTCGCCCATGATTTCAACAACCTGCTGACCCCGATCACCGGCGCGCTCGACCTGCTGCAGAAGAAATATGGGGAAAGCGATCCGCGATCGGGGCGGTTGCTGACCAACGCGCTGCAGGCCGCCGACCGCGCCAAGACGTTGCTGCAACGCCTGCTTGGCTTTGCCCGGCGCCAGTCGTTGATGACCAAGCCGGTCGATATTGCAAACCTGCTGTCGGGCATGCGCGACCTTATTTCGAGCGCCGTGGGTCCGACCATCGAGGTCCGTTTGCGCTGCGATTCCGATCTGCCCGCCGCTTTTGCCGATCCCAACCAGCTGGAGCTTGCGATCCTCAACCTCGCCGTCAACGCCCGCGACGCGATGCCTGACGGCGGTCCGCTGACCATCCTTGCTGAACAGGTGGCGATGGGGCCGCGCTCGGCGCCTAAACTTACGCCCGGCCTTTATGTCCGGGTGTCGGTGATCGACGCCGGCTGCGGGATGGATCCGGAAATTCTCACCCGGGCGATCGAACCGTTTTATTCGACCAAGGAATTCGGTCGCGGCACCGGTCTCGGCCTGTCGATGGTCCACGGCCTTGCGGCACAGCTCGGCGGCGGCTTCGATCTGACGAGCGCGCCGGATGAGGGCACCAGGGTCGACCTTTATCTGCCAGTAGCGGACGAAGCCGCTGCTGCGGACTCTCGCTCGGCGCTCGAACCCGTTCAGGCGATTGGCCGGCACCTCAGCGTGCTGTTGGTCGACGACGAGGACTTGGTTCGCACCGCCACCGCCGAGATGATCCGCGACCTTGGGCATTCGGTGGCCGAAGCCGACGGCGCGCTCGAGGCGCTGGGTCGGCTTGACGGCGGCTTCAAGGCCGACGTCGTCGTCACCGACTACATGATGCCGGGAATGGACGGCGGCGTGCTGTCGCGGCGAATCGCAGAAACTCACCCGGATATCGCGGTGCTGCTGATCACCGGTTACACCGGGCCGACCAACGAGGTAATGCACCTACCGCGTCTGGCGAAGCCGTTCGGTCAGTCGGAAATCGCCGCGGCGCTCGCCAATCTCTTCGCCGACGATGCCGGCAACGTCGTGCGCCTGCCCAAGCGGGATCGCTGAAGCGCCTATTGTCCGCTGGTGTGATAGTAATCGATGCGGATGCGGACCCACTCGCCGATCATCGGCCTGCCATTCTTGCGCGGCGGCCGCACGTGGAATTGCCAGGCGGCGAGGCGCACCGCTCGCGCGAGATGCGATCCTGGCGGATCGTTGCCAATCTCGACGCAGTCGTCGACCCGATTCCCTGGGATCGTCTTGCACGCGATCAGGCCCGAGCCCTCGGGCGCACCGGGCGGGAGGTAGCCGCCGAGCTCGGCGTCGGTCGGCTCACGCGCCCATTCGGCGGCGTAAAGAATTTCGCCGTGCGGTCCGCGCCCGACCTCTTCCGAATCCCCCTCGCTGCCAGAACCGGCGCTGCCGAGCTTGCTGATGTCGGCGGCGGCCATTTCCGAACTGCTCATTTCGAGCAACGGCAGTGGGACCTTGGCCGGGATTGGCGATTTGATTGGCGGCATTTTGCGGGGTTGCTGAATCGGTTGGGTCACCTGCCGTGTCTTCGAGGCCGCCGGCTGGGCTTCGGTCGCATGCGATTCCGGAAGCATATCGACGATTGTGGCTTGTGAGGGGTCGCGCCTGGGCAGGGGGATGACGCCGAGCGTCAGCAACACCAGAAAAAGCAGGAGATTGACCCCGACCGCCAGCGCTAGGCCCGAGACGCGGCGTCGCAGCGGCGTCCGGTCCTGCTCGGTCAGCGGGCGGTAAGTTCTCAAAGCCAAGGGTCTAAAATCTTTCGGGGGAATCTTTCGGGGGATTCGCGCGTAGCGCCGCCACCTAGCGGGACGCGACTTGAACCGCGAGTGAAAGGTCAACGCCGCAAAGGGGGCTGTAGGAAAGCCTAAACTAGGTTTACAACGTCGAGTGCCGGATCTGCCGTGGGGAGGGCAGCATGTCGCGGGGTTTTCGTTTCTTCGTCGCCATTGCCGGGCTGGCGTGCCTCGCTTTGGCGCCGCCGCCGAGCGTGCTTGCGACCAATCCACACCTGGGCGCGCAGCTCGCCGCTCAGCAACTTGCGGTCGTGCGTGTACCCGAATTGCCGGCCGGGACGACGGTCCAGACCGCGCCGGGCGTGTTGCGCGAAGCAGGGTTGCAGCCCGGCTCGTTCCGATGTGCGCCGAGCAGCGGCACGCCGGGTGCAATCGTCGGCCGCGTCGTCGTTTTTTCCCCAGGACCCGGTGCCGTGGTCGCGCGGGGGTCGCGGGTCGACATGGTCGCCGTGTTGCCCAAGGCCTGCGTGAATTTTACGAGCTCGATGGCGATCATCGCGGCGGTTCAGTCGTTGCACACGATCTCACACGCGCAACCCCCGCCGCCTCCGCCTCCGCCTCCGCCTCCAGAACCACCGCCGCCACCTCCTCCGGCGACGCAGACATGCCCAGATGGATCGGTGATCTTGGCAACGGATGCCTGTCCGACTTTGCCGCCACCGGAGACCGCGAGCGAGGGCCCGACAACATCACCTACGCCGCCCGTTGTCCACGACGGGCCCAGCGAGATGGCGCTACCTCCCGCGCCGGCGACTGACACCGGTCCCGGGCCTGGCGCTCCGGGCCCTGACGAAGCCGCGGCGCCGGCCGAAGGTCCACCCATCGTTCTGTCATCCACCGCCCCGCAAAAGGGCCGGGGGGCGTTCGTCAATCCGGGCGACATGGAGGTCAACAACTGGCACCGGCTCGAATTCGTCGTCGGCAAGACCGAAGCCGCTTTGGCCGAGGAAAGCGAAAACCAGGAACTTGGCCAGTCGAAGGGCATTTTCGTCGCCCCGCTAATGCGCGTCACACTGGAGCCCGACCCGAATTTCGAGATTCGGCGGCAGAGCCCGGACGTGCAGGAGACCGGCGGGGATCTGGCCGCTTCGTGGCAATGGAGCGTCAAACCGCTGAACGGCGGCAATCACGCACTGATCGCCCGGGTCGAGGTGCTCGACAAGCAGCCCGATGGAAGCCTGATCGCGTCTGAGACTTACACCCGCCGGCTCCAGGTTACGGTCCACGTCGGGACGTGGCAGGGATTCCTTAACGCGCTCAAGGGCGCAGCGAGCTTTGGCGATTTGCTGGGCACCTTATTCGGGTCGTGGGGTAAAACCCTGACGGCGCTGACGGCGCTCATCGCCGCCGCGGCCGCCCTGTGGGCCGCGATCCGCAAATTGCGCAAGCCCAAGGAGTGAAACCCGCATGATTCGGATTTATTCGCTGATCGTGGCGCTCGTCCTTTGCCTTAGCGCTTGCAGCGGTCCGCCCCCACGGAGCGCCGCGCCGACGACGAACGTGACCGACGACACCGCTCTGGTCGATAACGCGGGTACGACCGACAATACGGCGACGCCTGCCGACAATAGTGTAGCGCTGCCCGAAGGGGTGACCAAGGGCGTTGGCGCATTCGTCGATCCGGGCGACATGGATGTCGATGCCTGGTCGACGCTGGAGTTTGTGGTTGGCCCTACTGAAGCCGTGATCGCTGAGGAGACCGAAGGCCGCAAGTTGACCCCCTCGGCTGCCGTATATGTGGCGCCGACGATGCGGGTTACCTTGCTGCCCGATCCGGGGTTTCAGTATCAGCCGCAAAGCGATCCGATCCAGGATACCGGGCAGGATCGGACAGCAACCTGGCAATGGAAGGTCAAGCCGCTGACCGGCGGCACAACGACCTTGTTCGCCCGGGTCGAAGTCGGCGAGCGCGAGCGCAACGGCACGCTGAACGTGGTCAAGACCTACACTCGCCGCGTCGCGGTGCACGTGCACGTCGGCACGTGGAAGGGCTTTCTCAACGCGCTGAAGAGCGCGGCATCGCTGGGCGACCTGATCGGAACCCTGGTCGGCTCGCTTGGGAAAACGCTGACCGCAATCGCGGCGATGGTCACGGCCGGGCCGACGGTATGGCTGGCGTTCCGCTCATGGCGCAAGCGCAAGGATGCCAAAGCGGCTGACTCCGCGCCGGCGGCGGCCACGCCACCGGACGCCAAACCCGACGACCAGTCCAAAAAATAAGAAAAACCCTGCCGGGAGGGAGAGCGAGGGAGCATCCTATCCCGGCAGGGCTTATTACATCTTCGTTCCGGCAGGCCGCCCTAGCTCGCTAAAGGGAGAGTAGCTGCTGAGGACGAATTTAACGCCCGCCGGTTAGCGGCAGGTGAGCGGAATTGGTTTACGAATTTTAACGCTTTCGCAGGTCTATTTGTGCGGCGGCATCCAATCGTCGGGCGGCGTGAAATAGACGCTGAGGCGCGCCATCCGCGGGGTCTTGTGCGCCCAGTTGGCGAATACCCCGCAGACGGTTTTTGAGTGCTCGCCGGTATTGGGAATCGGTTCGGCGGTCCATTTCGCCTTGCCGATCGCGCAGGTCGAACCCGCGGCACAGGTCTGGTATTGTCGATCCGGACCCGCCGCCTCAAGCTTGTAGCCGGTGACGGTCGAATTCTCCGGCAGCACCGCGCACACCGCCTGGCAATACGCTGTCTTGTCGTCGCCGCCGTTGAGGATGCGCCCGACGTCGCCGCCGACTTGCTGTCCGATCACCCGCTGGACGTCCTTGTTCTTCAGCAGGTCCCCGACGGCACCAGCAAACTGGCCGCCTTTGAGCGCCGCGGCATCGTCGCTGACGTCGCGGATTTGCGCCGTATCGCGCGCTTCGTTCATACATGACGGATTGTCGGTGTAAGTGCGCAGGCCTGCCTGAACCAGCTGCTCGACGCGGACCCGGGCCTCGGTCGCCTGGCATTCCTCGCAGCCGCCATTGCCGTCGTTGAAGTCCTTGACCTTGGCGGCGAGCTTGGCCGCTTTGTCCTCAGCCGATTCCGTGGTGGTGGTTTCGCTGGTCGCTTGATTGGCGGTGGCATTGCCTTCCGCCTTCTTGTCCTTGCCCCCGCCGCATGCCGCAACGCCTAGTGCCACCGCGGCGATCACGCCGTGATGAAGAATGCCTCCTCGCATGTTTCTTCCCCTGTAGAAGAGGATTCGGCCGGCGCGGCTTATAACCGAGGTTAGCCAAACAAGCGAGTGTCGCTCGCAACCTCCCGCGATTCGGGCTATGGCGGCGTCCAGCCGAATCGCCTGTTGAACGGGAGGATGCGGCATGACCTGCCTTTGCAAATTCGTTCCCGACGAGGTGCTCGCGCGTCTCGCCAACGATACGTCGATCAAGAACTTCGACCGCGACGCACTGCAGCGGACGTTGGCCGTCGACCAGGAGATGCGTCGGGTGCGCGAGGCGACCGCCTCGCTGATCGCGTCGTCGGCGATGATCTCGATGAGCCTCGTCCCGGCCACCAAGAAGCCGCTGATCAAGCTCTACGACTGCAAGCATGGCGCCATCCTTCCTGGAGCCAAGATTGCAAGCCCGCAGTCGTCGTCGGACGGCACGGTCAAACGGACCTTCAAGAACACGACCGATGTCGCCAAATTCTACAAGAAGGAGTTCGGCCGCAACTCGCTCGATGGGCAAGGCATGGATCTGCTGTCTTCGGTCCACTACGGGCAGAATTACAACAACGCCTTCTGGAACGGTCAGCAGATGACCTACGGAGACGGCGACAACAACATCTTCATCGATTTCACAAAGGGCAATGACGTCGTCGCCCACGAACTGACCCACGGGTTGACCCAGTTCACCAGCCAGCTGGCCTACGCCAACGAGCCGGGCGGGCTCAATGAGAGCATGTCCGACGTGTTCGGGTCGATGTTCCGCCAGTGGCAGGCGAATCAGACGGTGGATAAGGCCGACTGGCTGATCGGCAGCGACATCATGGGCCCCGCGGCCAAGGCAAAAGGCTTCACTTGCCTGCGCGACATGGCCAATCCGGCAGCAAAACACGCGCTCGCGCCGCAGCCATCGCATTACTCGAAATATTCGCCGGGGATGGATCCGCACGTCAGCAGCGGCATTCCCAACAATGCCTTTTACCGGGCGGCGACGGCGATCGGTGGCAAGAGCTGGCAGAAAGCCGGCAAGGTATGGTTCCAGGCGCTGACCGGCTTTGGCCCGGCGCCGCAGCTGACCATGAAGCAGTTCGCCGACCGCACCCGTACGGTCGCGACGCAATTGTTCGCGGCGCAGCCGGCGGTCGCTTCGGCCATTGACAAGGCATGGGTCGCGGTCGGACTGTAGCCCTCGTGGCGCGCCGACCCGACGACAAACGCATCAAGATCGAGAAGCTCGGCGGGTTCGCCGGGTTCGGGAGCAGTGCGCATCTGCGCAGCGAAGGCGAGGTTGAACTCGAAAAATTGCCCGAACCTGACCGCGACAAGGTCGCGAAATTACTCGACCGTGACGCCAAGGACCATCCGTCCAGCCTCAGCCAGTTTGTCTATCGGCTGACCTGGGAAGAGGACGGCAAGGCCCGCTCGGTTGACGTCGGCGAGGACGAATTGCCGGCCAGCGTCGTCGCGGCGGTCAAGGATACACTGATCTAGCCGATTGGGCTTACCACTGCGGCCGCCGGCGGACGAACTGCTCGCGGCGGACTTCGCCCTCGATGATGCGGGTCTTAAGCTTCGCCTGGATCTGCGCCGCGCCATGGCCGTTCAGGCACACCAGGCGAGTGCCGCCGCCCGGCAGCGCTTCAATGACCGAGATCGCAATGTCCTTGGCGGTGCAATGCTTGACCACGTCCGCCTCGGTCATGGCGAGGTTGAAGGCGCGGCTCACGAGCGGATCCAAGCCGCGGCGAGTGGAGAAAGTAGAATCATGGGGAGGCTCCTGTGCGGCAAGCGGGAGCACAAGAGACTCTCAGCCATCGGCGCCTGCGATTGGGGCGAATGCCGATGATTGCGCGACCGTAGCACAGGCGGATTTGATAAGCCCGGATATTCGACCGGAGAATTGATTCTGCGCCGATCGAAGCGCATCCTTGGCGTGCTCGGTTGGGGGGAGGCAATCGCCATGACGAACCGGAACGCATTGGGGGTTATTGCGCTGACCACCCTGCTGGTGACCGCGGATTGCGGCAAGAAGACGCCGCCCGCCAACCAGGTCAGCGCGACCCAAACGGCCGAGGCGAACACCGGGGCCACGAACGAAGCGGTGCCCGAGGTCGGTGCGAATAGCGAAACCGCGCCGCCGACCCAGGAAGCCCCGACCGAGAACGACACGACGCCGGTCAAGAATCTGGTCGCGGCGCATAACGGCGGGGTCGAGCGGATCGGCCCGATGAAGCCGCCGACCGGTCCGGTCCGCGTCGCCGCGACGGGCGCGCTCGCCCGCTATGTCGACCTGCATCCGCGCGAGGTCGAGGCCGGGCGCAGTTTCCTCGGTGAGCCGGCGGTACGGCGGGCGATCGCGGCCAGCGTGCGCGATGCCGGCGTCAGGAGTTTCATCTACAATTACAACGGACCCGACGCGCCGATCGCCAAGACCCGGGGCGGACGCCTGATCGCCTGGGGCTGCGAGGCGCACAATTGCGGCTTCCACAATTGGGCGGTGTCGATCACCCCCGACGGATCGAGCGCCGAGGTCTGTTATTACCACGACGACGAGCGGCCCGACGGCAGCGCGACCTGGTACCTGCCGCGCCGCCGGACGGTGAGGCGCGCCGGGAACTGCCCGGACCAATAGGGGCACAATGCCGGTGCGTTAAGCTACCCCTTGTGGACCGGGCACTTGATGAAATGACCCTGCGCGTTGCGGCAGACCTTGGGCTTGGCCACGACCTTCGGCGCCGGACACTTCATGAACTTGCCATGCGCATCCTTGCACGGCGCGGCGAACGCCGGCGCGGCACCTCCGAGCAGGCTAATGGCGGCGGCCGCGAGCATCAACTTTTTCATGTCTTTCCTCTCCCTCGGCACTTGGGAGACGCGAGTGTAGCGTAAGCAGCCCGGCAGGGACGTGGCGGCGAGATTACAAAGCGAGTCATTTCACTGAAACCTCACAACTTGCTCATGCCCTTCACCGGTTGATCGGGCAGGTTATGCTTTCAACGTGACGGAAGGCGGGAGCATGGACATGGCGGCAAGGCTAGGCGCGAACCGGTCGTGGACGTACCGCGCGGGGGTCGCCAGCGCGCTGGCCACTGGGTTCGCGGTGGTGTGGACGACGGTGGTGCGCGACGACGGCAACGGCCTCGGTTTTTTGACGCTGGTGCTGGCGGCCGCGGTCAGTGCCTTCGCCGTCCGCGGACGGGCGGAGGGCCTGGCGCGGGCGATGCTTGGCGTGGCCGTAATCCAGGCCTTCGTCGGTCTGATGATCGCAACCGCGCCGTCGACCGAGCAGCCGCTTCGCGTGCTGTTGTTCGCGGGCGTATTCGTCGTGTTGTGGCTGGTCAGCGCCGGGTGTTTCTGGAAGGCGGCGCAGCGCTAGGCGGACATCGTCGGGCCGCTGAACAAGGCGTCGATCTCGCGCTGTTCCTGGTCGCTGAGTTCGGGCCGCCAAATGTCGAAGATCAGCAGTATGCGGTCCTCGTTGCTGTCGTTCCACGCCTCATGCTCGATGGTGTCGTCGAAGATCAGCAGCTTGCCTTCCTCCCAGTCGCGGACCTCGTTGCCGACGCGGAAACGGCAATTGGGCGGGACGATCAGCGGCAGATGGCAGACCAGGCGGGTGTTGTGGGTGCCGGTGTGGGGCGTAATCCGGGCGCCGGGGCGGAGCAATGAGAACATCGCGGTCGGCGAATTGGCGATGCGCGGCATCGGCGCGCCCTGCAGCGCCGCCCAGGTGGCCGGGCAGCGGGCGATGACGTCGGGCGACTCGCGGCCGTTCTCGACCACGAACAAAGCGCTCCAGTCCTTGCTGTCGGCGAGTTGGTTGTCGTCGAGGCGGGGGCGGTTGGGATCGGCCTGGATGTACGGGCGGAAGCCGCCGGCGCCGGCGGCGAGGATCGGTGCGATCTCGGCCCGGATGGCGTCGGTCGCGGCTTCGATCGCCGGGGCCCAGGCGAAATCCGCGGGGTCGAAATATTGGATCTGCGGCAGGCCGGGAAAATAATAACCGGTCGGTTCCTGGACGAACACGCGCTTGCGCCCGGCGAGGATGTCGAGCGATTGCTGGAAGCGCGGGCTTCGGGTCGCGGCGGGGAGGCCGCGGGCGGCGAACAATGCCTCACGCTCGACCTCGAAACGCGCCTTGAGGGTGACGGCCGCGTTGTCGGCGCGCTGGACCTCGGCGGCGAGATCGCCGGGCAGGCGCTCGTCTTTGGCCGCGAGCAAGGCGCTGGTGTAGAAAGTGAGCGCGCCGATGTCGTCGCCCGCCGCGGCGCGGCAATCGGCCTTCATGATATGGCCGCGGATGGCGCGCGGTTCGAGCTTGAGCAATTGGTCGACCGCGGCTTCCTGGCCGGTGATGTCGCCGGCACCGTGACAGGCGGCGGCGAGCAGCAGCCACACCTGGGCATTGGCGCGGCCGGTCGCGGTGACCTGGGCGAAGCGGTCGCGGGCGTCGGCGGCGCGGCCCTGCTGGAGCGCATCGACCCCGGCGCGGATCAGCTTCTCGGCGTCCTGGTTGGTCAGCTGCATCGCCCCTCTTTACGAATGCGCCGCGGCCGAAGGCAATGCGGCGGGCAGCTCGGTGGCTCGACGTGAAAGTTTGCCAAGTTTGCTGCCCAGCGCGCGCAGGCGTGCGTGCGTGTACACGCACGCGCGAGGTCATTCGCTCGCCTCGCTCTGGTCGGCCTCGTCATCGTGGTCATCGTTGGGCCCCCTGTCTTCGACCAGATTGCCGTCCTGGTTGGGCGCGGTGATGGCAATGTTGAGCAACGCGTCGCCGAGCGCGTAGCGGCGGCGGTCTTCGTCGGGCGGCTGGGGCAGGACCTGGTCGATCCATTTGCCGAAGCGCGCCGGGCGCCGGTTGCGCAGCAGGAACATCGTCAGCCGCTCATCGAAGTAGCGCCATTCGCCGACCTGCTCGCCCTTGTAGAAAATCGGGCGCGGGACGCCGTTGAGCGAACGTTCGAGCGCGCTGTGCTCGACCCGGTCGAGCTGGCAGTCGAGCGCGACATCCCACGCCGCGCGAAAGCCCGCGCCGCATGGGCGATTGCGCAGTTCATAAGCGGCGGTGTCGGACATGCCGACGCGGCGGCAGGCCTCGTCGACGCACCGGGTTGCGGCGAGGGCCTCGATAAAGGCGATCTGGCGTTCCGCCGTCCAACCGTCGTGGCGCGGACGGAGCCGCGCGGGCTCGAAGGCAATGGGCGGCGTGGGGGCCGCGGGCGGGATTTGCGGTTCGGATGGAACGAGGGGTTGGTGGGCTGACATTGCTGCCTCCGGGGGAAAGGAGGCACTTCAGTTATCGCAGGGCGGGGGCTGTAGGAAAGCAAATAGGATTTCGCGTCCTTCGCTCAGCTCGCCGGCGCGCGCGGCGTTTTGCGGGCGCCTTCGGGCCATTGCAGGACCATCTCGCAGATCAGCAAAGGGCCGACCCACGACAGCCAGATGAAGGCGCTCTCGTCGATCGGGATGACGCGCGAGCCGATGCGGCAGAAGACGAACGACCAGACCAGCACGTAGCTGCGGATCATCCACTGGCCGTGGCTGACGAAGCGGCGATTGCGCGCGGCGCGCCAGCCCAAAGCGGCGAAGCACAGCCAGGCCGACGCGAGCATCAGCAGCGAGCCCGAGGTGCCATTGATCACCCCGGCCCCCGGCGCCCGGTGCGCGGCGCTCAACGAAATCACCATCGAGACGATCGCGCCGAATGCGCCGAACCCCAGATAGGCCCGGCCGACCCAGCGGTGCAGCGCATAATGGTCCTTGCGCGCGGCCAGATAGAGGTTGAGCCCGCCCAGAAACAGCATGCCGGTCCCGCCGACCATGTGCGCGAAGGTCAGCGCGAAATGGCCCTGGTGGCGGGGGATGTTGGACAGGGTCGCGACCGGCCAGGCGATCATCCACCACGCGACCGCGCCGCTGACCAGCGCGGCGGCGAGCAGAATGCCGTTGCGGGTCAGCCACAAGGCGCGCGGCTTGCGCGCAGGCCCGGCGTGTGAAGCCATCAGGATCGTCCCCCCGCGGGCTTTTTCGGGGAGATCGGGGACGGGGTCAATTGGGGCGGTGGAGGGGGTTTGCCCAAGGTTTTGTAGCTGACAAACTCCGGGACAGCGCTCCCGCAAGTGACCATAGATTCAGTATATCAGCCCGTGCTGGCCTTTCACGGCAAATCCCGTGATGCGGTTCGCGGCAAGAACCAGTTATTCGAAAACGTCGCCTTATACGAGAACGCCTTCGGAAAGACGAAAGCTAGGCATATCCTTTTCGCTTACGCCCTTTCGCGCGCGATTGACCGCATTCGATTGCGTCTCAAGGCAGAGGAAGCCGAGAAGGGCGAACTTATAAAATTAGATGACAAGCAGTTGCGTCTGCTTCGGAATCTCAATTTTAAACCATTCCTGATTGATGTCGTGGCCCGGCTTCTCGAAAGCATATGTGGGCACAAAATGGACGTTACAACCGTTGCGTTTAAGCCGGAGATTGCGAAGAAGAGTTTGACGGAACTAGAAGAATTATGGAGTCCAGTTGTGGACGCAGTCCTTCCGATTGTTTCCGTCCGCGTCGAGCCCGAAACATTCTTCCGGCTGCATAGTGACGCGGGCGATACATTCATCGTCGGTATGGCTGAGCGGCCGCAAAACGATGTAATCGAGCACGTCGTTGCTCCAGGCGAAGAACGCCCGAACCTTTTCCGGCGAATGCGGCAAGTTGACCCCTCCTACTGGTCGAGGAAGGAGCGCATTTTCCTTGAACGTGACGGATGTTTCAGCTTCCTCAGCGCCTTCGCCTCGATCTGCCGGATGCGTTCGCGGGTGACGCTGAACTGCTGGCCGACTTCCTCCAGCGTGTGATCGGTGTTCATGCCGATGCCGAAGCGCATGCGCAGCACGCGTTCTTCGCGCGGGGTTAGCGACGCGAGGACGCGGGTGACGGTTTCCTTGAGGTTGGACTGGATCGCGGCGTCGACCGGGATGACCGCATTCTTGTCCTCGATGAAATCGCCGAGGTGCGAATCTTCCTCGTCGCCGATCGGGGTTTCGAGGCTGATCGGCTCCTTGGCGATCTTCATCACCTTGCGGACCTTCTCGAGCGGCATCGAGAGGCGCTCGGCGAGCTCCTCCGGGGTCGCTTCGCGGCCGGTCTCGTGGAGGAACTGGCGGCCGGTGCGGACCAGCTTGTTGATCGTCTCGATCATGTGCACCGGGATTCGGATGGTGCGCGCCTGGTCGGCGATCGA
>Ga0068858_100001907_pt1 | contig 21285 bp, 17 predicted proteins | sample KBSSwiS12_FD_66589 | JGI IMG/M metagenome (GOLD analysis project Ga0068858, IMG submission 66589) | Switchgrass rhizosphere microbial communities from Kellogg Biological Station, Michigan, USA - KBS Switchgrass S1-2 | ecosystem: Host-associated > Plants > Roots > Rhizosphere > Soil ...
GCGGTCGGTGTCCGAAGATGCAGGCGATATCGCGCCGGAGCTGCAGCGACTGGAGGCCACCGGTCGCGAAACGGCCCGCGTCGAGGACGCACGAATTGACGCCGAGCGTCGGGCGGCAGCGAGACACGCTGCGGCGCAACTGGATGCGCAGCGGGCCGAAGCGGCTCGACAGGAAGCCATGCGCATCGAAGCCGCGCGGCTCGAGGCCGAACGCCAGGAAGTGGCGCGGCAAGCTGCGGCGCGCCTGGATGCGCAACGCGACGAGGCGGCTCGACAGGAAGCCGCGCGGCTCGAGGCCAAGCGCCAGGAGGGCGCGCGGCTCGAGGCCGAACGCCAGGAAGTGGCGCGGCAAGCTGCGGCGCGTCTGGATGCGCAACGCGACGAGGCGGCTCGACAGGAAGCCGCGCGGCTCGAGGCCAAGCGCCAGGAGGCCGCGCGGCTCGAGGTCGAACGCCAGGAAGTGGCGCGGCAAGCTGCGGTGCGCCTGGATGCGCAACGCGACGAGGCGGCTCGACAGGAAGCCGCGCGGCTCGAGGCCAAGCGCCAGGAGGGCGCGCGGCTCGAGGCCGAACGTCAGGAAGCGGCGCAAGACGCCGCCGCCCGGCTCGAGGCACAACGGCAAGAGACCGCTCGTCAGGAAGCCGCTCGCATCGAAGCCGCGCGGTTCGAGGCCGAACGCCAGGAAGTCGCGCGAATTGCCGCGGCGCAGCTGGATGCGCAGCGGGCCGAAGCCGCTCGTCAGGAGGCGGCCCGCGTCGAAGCCGGACGGCTCGAGGCCGAGCGCCGGGAAACCGCGCGAATTGCCGCGGCGCAGCTGGATGCGCAGCGGGCCGAAGCCGCTCGTCAGGAGGTGGCCCGCGTCGAGGCTGCGCGCCGCGAAACCGAGCGCGAGGTCGCTGCCAGAGAACCTCCGCCGCAGCCGCATGCACAGCGGCAGGCGCCCGCTCGCGAGGCGCCCCGCGTCGCGACGACGCGACCGGAGGCCGACCGCGCACCGGCCGCGGCGCAGGCAACGGCACCGCGAGAGTCCCCGCGTGACGAGTCCGAAGAACGCGAGGCGAGACGGGAAGCCGCGCTTCGGGCCATCGGGCGGCAGCTCGACGAGGAAGCCGGCCGCCGCGAAGCAGGCTCGCGTTCCGCTTTCTTACCTTCCGCGCTACCCCTGTCGTTGAGCACCGCGCGTCGGGTCAGGGTATGGGGGCGCACCCACCCCAACGACGAAGTCATCCAGTACGCGGAGGCTTGGGCACGGAAGATCCAGTTCAATACGGCTCTCGAAACCGTCCGCGAAGTGGCGAAGCAGCCCCACACGCCTGCGATGGTGACGGTGGCCATTCGCAGCAGCGGATCCGTGGAATCGGTGACTTTCGCCGTCTCCAGTGGCGTGGCGCATATCGATGAGGCGATACGGCGCATCGTGGAAAGCCAAAAGCCGTACCCCGCGTTCCCGCCTGCACTCGCGCGCGACTTCGACGTGATCGAAATTCGACGAACCTGGTACTTCGACAGCGCCGTCCGGCTGTACTGACGGCCGCGTGGCGTGACGGTTCGACCGTCCGGACCATCCGCGTGCCGCCCACGGGGCAGTTCCAGATGTCGGTGGCCGACCGCTCCGACCGTCGCACCATCCGGCGGCGGCCACATGATCAAGGGGTTTGTTCGGTTCCCGTCCTGTGCATGATCAGGACGTGAGGAAGAACTTCGTTGCTGCAGTGCTTCTGTCGGCCATCACGTTGCGGGCCGTCGCAGTTCAGGTGCACGACTTCTCCGCCTCAATGGGAAACGCGACGGTGACCTCCGAATGCCTCGCGGAACCCGACATACGGTGTAATCCATTTGGACGTGAATCGCCGCCGGACGGCACCGTTTGGGGGCCCGCTTCGCAGGGCGACCCCGGGCTCGAGAAGTGTGCCGTGCTGCTGCTCGAGGTTTGCGCCGCCGGTTGGGTCTTGCTTCGTTCGGGACGCGAAGCGAAGACGCGACGCAGTACCCGCTTCCAGCTTCGACCCACTGCCCCGCAAACCGAGTTCGACGAGACCGCGAGCGACTTCCGAACGCTCTAGAGTTGCCACCTTCGCCGGCCGCCGATGCCACTCAACGCCGCCTTGAAGGCCCGGTCTCTCCCGAACTTCCATGGTGGGAGCGAGCCCGCGAGTGCATCAAGGCCGGAGGTCTTCGCAGACTCTTGCGGGGCCATTGCAGTTCGATGAAGGCGCCGCATCCATGCTGGAGGACGCTCTGTACTGGGCTGATCTTTGAAGTCGTCCTAACCAGCGGGGCTGGTCGTCTCTGGATTGGCTTGGCCGATCTGTTCGCCGGGAACCACAGCGCCCGCACGCTCCTTGGAGCTTGCGAGTTCTGGATTGCCTGCGGCAGTGGATCGACGGCTTTGCCGGCGATCGCTCGCCCCTCCGACAAGGAACAAGAGCAAACGTTCGGCGAAATGAGCAACGGCGAAGCTGAAGCCGAAGCACGCCGCTGCGAACAGGATCAGCGCCCAGATTGACATGGCTGATTGGCTCTCCTGCGCCGCTCGCGAGGGCACGAGCCGACTCAGTACGCCTGCGCCGGCTCTCTCGTGGCTTCAATGGAGCTCCAAACGCTAATTTAGGTCTAGCCGGTCATTCCGAAATCAGGGAAAGACCGAAATCAGGGAAAGACCTATGGGAACCGGGCTCGGTCGGTGCGTCGGAACGGTCGCGCAAGCAGCGTCGCTGCTGCGACCGGGCTCCGGTCTGTCGCCTACTTGCAAAGACCCAGGATCTTCGCCTCCTGCGTGCACACCGCTACCGGCGGCTTGTCTCGCATATTGGCGATGCAGGCCTTCAGCTCACGTTGCATCGGCGGGTAGTAGAGCCATCCGCGCGGAAGGTCAGGCACCGCCATCTGGACTTCGCGCCACTTCGGATGGCCTTCGGCCTGCAGCTTCGGAAAGTTCTGGCACAGCGAGCGCGCGAACTTGCCGAGCCGCTCAACCGAGCCGCCGAGGGTGTAGTCGTAGGTCACCAGAAATGCCTTGATCGCGGCGCCGGGAATGTCGGCCGCGAGAAGATTGGGATAGCTGGCAGCGCGGATCGTCGCGGGAAAGTAGGTCTTGAACGCTGCGGCGCTCGCCGGATTGCTCGGGTCGAACTTCAGGAGCTTGATGAGCTTGCGGGCCTCCGGCTTCATGTCCACCAGCAGTTTGGTCGGCTGACCGGCGACGACGACCACCACATCGAGGCCGGTATCGCCGACCAGCTTGAGGAGGGCCTCCTCGTTGCCCAAGAAGCTCGTGTTCGCGTCGGGGAGCGCAGCGCCAAACAGCTGACGGTAGATCGTCGTTGCGGACATTGCGGTGCCGCTCCGGAGCGGGCCCACGTTGATTTTCGCGTCCTTGATCTCGTGCACGAAGTTCAGGGGCGAATTGGAGCGGACGATGAAATAGATCTCCTCGTTGTAGAGCGGCATGATCACGCGCAGCGGCCGGATCATCTCGCCCGCTTCGGCGTTGCCGCCCGCCGCGAGGTCGAGGAAGGCCTGGTACACGTCGGACTGGACGAGCGCGAACTTGACGCCCGGCTCGAAGCGCAGGCGCTGCACGTTCTCCGCCGAACCTGCCGAAGGAAGCACTTCGAGATCGACGTTTGCTGCAGGTGCCACGAACTTGGCGAGGTCGCGGCCGATCTGGATGTAGGTGCCGCGCTCGGAAGCCGTCACGATCTTGTACGGAACAGCCCGCGGCGCCGCCAGGCCTGCCGAGTGGCAAAGAGCGGCGACAAACAGGGTGAGCAATCGGCCAGCCATCGTCAGTCCTCCCGCTTCGATGATGATCTTTCGGCGTCGCACAGGCCGAGCGCGGACGCCGGACCGCTGCATGAAGGCGGCATCGGCGATGCCGCTGGGACCGAACCGGCGGGACCGCGAGTCTCCGGGGCTGCGGCGGTGATCCCAGGCATCTGGCCGGCAGCCGTGTCCTGCGTGGCGTCGCTGTCCTGCGATGCCATGCCCTTCGCTGCATCCGGGGCGGGCGCGGGGCTCGCGAGCTGGGGCGAAGGCGAAGACACAGACGGCACCGGCGGCGAAGAGGCAGCAGGAAGCGAGGTGGCGCTCGAGGGGATCCGGTCGAGCGCAGTTGCGGGCGGGGGGACCGGCACCTGCTTGCCGACGACGTCCCGCAGTGTCCCTTGCGAGAGGCTGGCACGGGAGCCATGCCGGTCCAACATGTATGCGATCACGGCGAGCGCCACGGCGACTGAAGCGACACTGGCCAGAATCGTCTTGCGACGTCGACGCGCGGGGCTCTCTGGCTGCTGCATCAACCCCGCCAGCCGGTCGTTGATCGTCTCGCTTGGCGCCACGCTGTCGTCTTGCGGCGTTCCGTCGCTCATCGTCGGCGGCGCCGGATCGTCCAGCCCACGAGCGCTCATGGCAACGTCGGAATGCACCGCGCCCGGCGCGGCCGGTTCACTGGCCGGAACCACACCTGCGTGCGGGCGAAGGTCAGCTTCGCTCGGCAACTCGGCGACGCCCGGAGGGCTTGGTCGCGCCGCCTTGCACTGCCAGCACTCGATCACACCCGGCGGGTTGACCGTATCGCAACTCGGACAGGACCAAGGATCCGAGTCATGCCCGCGTGCCCTGCCGTCTTCCGTCGGCGCAGCGGGTTCGAGGGCTTCCGTCAGCGTCGGCGGGTGCTCGACATGCGATAGATCCGACGCTCCCTTGAACGACTCTCCGCGCAGCGCGGCCGCCGCCCGGGTGACCGCAGGGGCGTCGATCCTCTCCTGCCTCTTGAGCCATGCCGAGAGCAACAGAGAGTTGCAGAGCAGGTTGACGCGGCGCGGAATGCCAGCCGTGAAGATGAAGATCTCGACGAACGCGGCATCTTCGAATTCTGGTCGGCCGGTCCACCCGGCGCGGTGCAGGCGATGCTCGACATACAGACGGATCTCTGCTTGCTCCAGCGGACGGAGATGCCGATCGACGTCGATCAGCTCGCGAAAGCCGCCGCTCTCCTCGGCGTTGATCAGACATCGCAGCTCGGGTTGACCGACCAGACAGATCTGCAATCGAGCCGGAGCCGTCGCACTCGCATTGGCCATCGCCTCGAGCAGCTCGAACGCACTGAAGTCAAGATGCTGAGCTTCATCGATGACCAGCAAGGTCGCCAGTGGCCCCGAACGAAGCCTTGCGAGCAACGCGTCCCGCGGCGCGACAGAGTGCGGTGGTGATGGGTACCCCAGTGCCTCGAGAACTCGGTTGGAGAGCATTTCGGCGTCCAGGCCCGAAACCGAGATGTGCGCCGTGATGGTCGAGGCCTGGTCGACGCTCTTCAGCAAGGCTTGCAGCAGCGTCGTCTTGCCGGCGCCGACTTCGCCGGTCAGGACCAGGATCCTCGCACCCGCGGCGAGTCCTTCCTGCAATGCGGCGAAGGCCTCCCGATGTCCCTTTGCGATAAACAGGAAGCAAGGGTCGGGGATGAGTCGAAAGGGAAGGCCGGTAAGGCCGAAAAAGGAGTCGTACATCGCACTGATGGATCGTCCGCGCTCCCGATGCGTGCTGCCTCGCCTCGCCAAGTCTGCGGCATCTCTCTAACGCTGGCGGACCGCGGCAGTGCAATCGGACTGCGGATGCGGCAGTCTAGTACCGGCGCAAGGCCGGCCCGCGGCTCTCCCAGATCGAGATCACTCCGCAGCGCTGCTGGCGCCCGCGCGAATTCAGCGGCCCAGGGCGTTCCGTCTGGCCGCTGCGCGGCACGCAGGCCGAAATGGCCAGACGCGAGCGGAAGCGGCGTAGCCACGCCCGGGTCGCCGTCTCCGCGCCTCAGATTTCGCTACTTGGCGAGGGTTCGCTCGCGAAACTGGCGCACGAGCGGAGACGGCACCGCGGCGTCTGCATCGAACGGTTGCGCGACCGGCCCGACGCTGGAGACGATCCGGCGTACATACGCTTGCGTCTCCCCGAACGGTGGAATGCCGCCGTAACGCTCGACGGATTTCTCGCCGGCGTTGTACGCAGCGGCGACGAGCGAGACCTCGCCCTCGAAGTAGGCGAGCAGCCAGCGCAGGTAGGCGATCCCGCCGCGGATGTTCTGCACCGGATCGAAGGCGTTCTTCACGCGGAAGCGACGCGCCGTGTCCGGTACCAGCTGCATCAGCCCTTGCGCGTTCTTCGGCGAGACGGCGGCCGGATCGTAGTTGGATTCGGCCTCGATGATCGCGATGACGAGCGGGACCGGAACGTGGTATTCGGGAGCGATCTTCTGGACGAGATCGACGATCGGCCTGGGTGCCCGCAGCGCCACGATCACGGGGACGGGAATCTGGGTGTCGGAAACCGGCTGAACAGTCGCGACGACCCGTTCAGACATGCAGGGCGGCACGAGCGCAGAGCGCTCGCCGAGCAGGCGAACCATGTACTCCGCTTGGGGAATCCCGCGGTCGGCGGCAATCCGAAAGAAACTCGACGCGAGCTCGTCGTCGCGAGCCACACCGCGCGCGTTCGCGTATATCCAGCCGAGATCGAATGCCGAGGCGGCGTCGCCAAGGCGAGCGGCCTGGCAGTACAGGGCGATCGCCAGCGCGCCATCCCGCGCCACTCCCTCGCCGTGTTCCAAGGCGACCGCCTCGCTCCGCAGGCTCGCAATTCGCGCATCGAGGCCGGTCTCTTGCGCAGAACCGGCTGCAGGGGCGGTGGCGCAGCACAGAACCAGAACCCAGTGCCCCAGAACGCGACGGGGGCGGCGCTCGCGGCAGCACGTCTTCGCGACCATCTCGGGAGCGGAAGCGCTGTCCGGCATCCGAATATTCTCTTGCAGACGATTTAGGAGTGCAACGGTGTGGAGCGATCAACGGGCCGCCGACGAACGGTCGATCTTCTGCGTTGGTCGGACCCGAGAAGTCGCTCCGGATCGTGGTCTTTCGATTGCTCGAACGAGTCGAGCGGTACTTGAAGGGCCCGCCCCTGACGGGCCTGAACCGGCGAGCATTCGCCGCACCTTGGGCGTGAACGGTCGTGCGCGCGAATGGAGCGCATGACTCTGCGCCCCCTAGAATTTGCCTCGCCCTGGACCGCGATCGACGTGCTACTCTCGAAATCCCAGAAGCGGTGGCTCAAGCCCAAGCTGCTGCGAGCGCAAGAGCGGCTCGTGCGCGCGTTCCTTTCGTACGGCGAGCCGGAGCTGCTCGGCGCCTTGCGCAGGATCGGTGTTCGTGCCGGCGACAGCGTCATGCTGCACAGTGCGTTCAAGAGCACGCACGGATTTCGCGGCTCGATCGACCAGCTCACCAACGTTTTTCTCGACGCGGTCGGACCGGGCGGTCATCTGCTCATGGTGTCGCTGCCTTATCGCTCGTCGTCGCTCGACTACCTGAACAGAGGCAAGGTGTTCGACGTGCGTCGGACGCCATCGTTGATGGGCTTGATCTCCGAGATGTTCCGACTTCGGCCCGACGTGAGGCGCAGCGTTCATCCGACGCATCCGGTGCTGGCGTGGGGCCCTCGTGCCGGCTGGTTCGTGGACGACCATCCGGGCTGTCGATTCCCGTGCGGCCCGGGGAGTCCGTTCGACAAACTCGCCGCCGACGACGGTCAGGCAGTCTTCTTCAACGTTGCCTTGGCCAACTTCACGTTCTTTCACTACCTGGAGCACCTGGTCAGCGATCAGCTCCCGTTTGCGCTGTACACACCCGACCTGATCGACGCTGCGGTGATCGATCATGACGGGGAGCGACGCATCGTCAGGACCCATGTCTTCACGGCCGATGCGATCCGGCGACGCCGTTTTGCCGTCCTGGAAGATGGCTTGCGGGCGCGCGGCCTCATCCGCTCGCAGCGGGTCGGCGCCAGCCGGATTCTGGCCGTCCGCGTCCGCGACGCCATCGAGTGCGTAACCGACATGGCGCGTCACGGCGTCTTCTTCTACGACACCAGCGATTTGGGCCCCCCTTCGGTCCGCCCGATCGCTCCGCGCGACGTCCGCGACCCGAATCAGTGACTTTTGTTCGGTTTTCGCGGGCGACGGTCCCTATGCTTGAGGCGACGTCGGCGCCATCATTGATCCGAAGATGTCCAATGACCGCTCGCCCCTGGAATTCGCCGGTCGCTGGATCGTCGTCAGCGGCGCCTCGTCGGGGATCGGCAGGGCGGCCGCCATCGAGCTCGCCAGCCGCGGTGCGCGGCCGATCCTGATCGGCCGGGACGCGGGGCGCCTGACCGAAACCGCCAAAGCCTTCGGCGGCGCCGAGCACCGGATCGTCGAGCTCGACTTGACGCGCCACGCCGACACCGCGCCTGCGATCGCTGCACTGCGTCCCGACGTGGGCACGCTGTACGGGCTTTGCCATGCTGCCGGCGTCGTGCAGACGCGGCCGCTGTCGACCAACACCGTCGAGGTCGTTCAATCGCAGCTCGACGTCAACCTGCTCGCTGGTCTGGAACTCGCGCGCGCCGTCTGCCGACGCGAACTCATGGTGCCGGAAGGCGGCAGCCTCGTGTTCATCTCTTCGATCTACGGTCTCGTCGGCATGCCTGGTCAAGTCGGCTATTGCGCGACCAAAGGCGCGATCGCGGCGGCGGTGCGAGCGATGGCGATCGAGATGGCGCGACGCAACATCCGCGTCAACTGCATTTCGCCCGGATTGGTAGAGACCCGGATGACGGTGGCAGCGCTCGGCAAGCTGAGCACGGAGCATGCGGACAAGCTCAAGGGCGCACACCCCCTCGGCGTCGGCCAGCCGGAAGACGTCGCGCGTGCGATCGCCTTTCTCTTGTCGCCCGCCAATCGGTGGATCACCGGCGTCGATCTGCCGGTGGACGGCGGCTTCACGGCGCAGTGACGGAGCGTTCGCGAACGGACCATGGAAACGATCAAGCCACACGACGCGCTGACATGGATTTCCGGAATCTTTGAAGAGCCGCCGGGCCGCATCGCCGCCGCCACGCGGCGCCACGAGATCGCCGGCTGGGACTCTCTCGGGACGCTCTCGCTGATCGCCGCGCTGGACGAACGTTTCGACATCAATCTGTCGGAGAGCGACATCGAGGGGATGCAGAGCGTCGATGACATCCTCGCCATCTTGCGCCGCCACGGCGCGATCGAAGGCTGAAGGATCGCAAGCTCGCATGCGATTCCTGCTCGTCGACCGCATCTTGTCGCTGACGCCGGGCGAGCGCGTCAGCGCTGTCCGGACGGTGCCGGCAGACGACGACTATTTCGAGGATCACTTTCCGGGGTTTCCGGTTGTCCCGGGCGTGCTGCTCACGGAGAGCATGGGCCAGGCCGCTGCCAAGTGTCTCGACGCCGAGCGGCGCGCGCGCGGCAAGGCGATGTTGGCACGCATTCTCTCGGCCAGCTTCCGGCACTGGGTGCGCCCCGGCGACGAGTTGCGGCTGAGCGCCAACATCGTCTCGAACGACGAGCGTTTCGCCACCGCGGAGTGTCAGGCCGAAGTGGCCGGCCAGGTGGTTGCGCAGGCGAAGCTGCTGTTCTCCTTCATGCCGATCGCAGGCTTTGCCCCGGGCTACTGCGACCGGGTCCTCGAGGCGTTTCTCGCTGGCCAAGCCGATGAATGATCTGTTCGCACTGACGGGTGATTGCGTGCTCGTGACCGGCGGTACGCGTGGCATTGGCCGGGCGATCTCGCTGCGTCTGGCGCGCGCCGGCGCCCGGGTCGTCGCCAACTACGCGCGCAACGACGCCGCCGCCGAGACGCTTCGCCGCGACGCCGAGGCCGAGCGCCTTGCACTGGAGATCCTTCGCGGCGACCTGACGCTGCCAAAGGGCTTGGCTGCCGTCGAGGCGAGAATGCGGCTCGCCGCCGGCACCCGCATTTCGCTGGTCCACTGCGCCGGCACCGGAGTGCACCGGCCGTTCGCCGAGCTGACGACGCGGCACTGGGATTTCACGATGGCGCTGAACGTGCGCGCTTTCTTCGAGCTCGTCGGGAAAATGCTGCCGCTCTTCAGCGATGGCTCGGCGATCGTGCCGGTGTCGTCGGCCGGAGCGACGCTTGCCGTTCCTGCCTACGCAGCCGTCGGCGCTTCCAAGGGAGCGCTCGAGTCTCTGGCCAGGCACTTGGCGCGAGAGCTGGCACCGCGCGGTGTGCGGGTCAACCTGCTCGTTCCGGGCACCATCGAAACCGAGGCCTGGAACGCGTTTCCGGACAAGGCGGCGCGTCTGGCCGAAGCTGCCCGCCGCACACCGCTCGGGCGCCTGCTCAGCCTCGACGAGGTCGCACACGCGGCGCAGTTCCTCTGCAGCCGCGCGGCGCACGGCCTCGTCGGTCATTCGCTGATCGTCGACGGCGGTGCCCGCATCGCCGATTGATGCGTGCCATGCGCCTCGCAGGCCCCGCGCGCTGGCGAGCGAGACGGCGCCGACGACCTCGAATGACCGGCAGTCGGCCTACCGCGGACCAAACCGAGAATCGAGGAGATCATGAGCCGTTCCACCGTCGAGGGCTTCCGGATCGCGGGTGTCGCCACCTGCTCGCCATCGCGGGCAATCGACAACCTCGATCCTGCGCTGGGCTTCGAGCCCGATGAAGTCCGCAAGGTCGTCGCGATGGCCGGCGTCCGGGAGCGGCGCGTGGTCGAGGACGGTGTGACGGCGGCGGATCTGAGCTTCGAGGCTGCCGACGAGCTGCTGGATCGCCTGCAGTGGCCGCGCAATTCGATCTCGGGGCTCATCTTCGTCACCCAGTCGCCCGACTACTTCCTGCCCTCGACGAGCTGCATGTTGCACGAATGGCTCGGGTTGGACGACGGCTGTGCCGCATTCGACGTCGGACTCGGTTGCTCCGGCTATCCGTACGGGCTGTACCTCGCGGCGACGATGCTGAAGGCAGGCGGCCACGGCCGCATCCTCATGCTTCACGGCGAGACGCCGAGCCGCTTTGTCAGCCCCGACGACCAAGCGACCGTGCTGCTGTTCGGCGATGCCGGGTCTGCGACCGCCATCGAGGCCGCGCCGGGCGGGCGAGGCCACTTCTGCCTGCACACCGACGGCAGCGGCCATGCGGGACTGATCATCCGGGGCGGCGGCTTTCGCGATCGCGAGCCTGCCGACCCACGCGACCTTCGGCTGCGCATGGACGGCGCCGCTATCTTCAACTTCACGATCAAGCGCGTGCCGCCGTTGATTGCCGAAGCACTCGAGGTCGCCGGACTCTCGGTCGAGCAGGTCGACAGTTACGTGTTCCACCAGTCGAACCGCTTCATGATGAAGCACCTTGTCAAGAAGGCGGGACTGCCCGAGGCACGGGTGCCGATGACGATCGATGACATGGGCAACTGCGGTGGCCCCTCCGTCGCAGTGACGATGACGCGAATGGTGCCCGCGAAGCGCGAGCGCGATTGGACGCTGATGCTCCTCGGCTACGGCGTCGGCCTGTCGTGGGGAGCCGCCGTGGTGGATCTCGATCCGGCGGCGACCTTGCTGCATGCCGATTACGAGGGCAGGCGGATGCGCGCGAAAGCCGTCCTGCACGGCTGACATGTGCGGGATCGTCGGCCTCTACGGCCCGTCTGCGGCGGCACGGCCGCGGCACGAGGAGCTCGAGGCGATGATGGCGACGCTGCAGCACCGGGGGCCGGACGGCCGTGGCGTGCATCTCGACGGCGCCATCGGTCTCGGACACACGCGGCTGAGCATCATCGACCTCGAGGGCGGCGCGCAGCCACTGTCGAACGAGGACGGCACCGTCTGGGTGGTCTTCAACGGCGAGATATTCAACCACGTCGAGCTGCGCCAGACGCTGCTCCGGCAAGGACACCGGTTCGCCACGCGCTCCGATACCGAGGTGCTGGTCCACCTGTACGAAGAGCACGGCGACGCGCTCGTCGAGCATCTGAACGGACAGTTCGCGTTCTGCCTGTGGGACGCTCGACGACAGCGGCTCCTGCTGGCCCGCGACCGCGTCGGCATCCGTCCGCTCTTCTACACATGGTACGGCGGGCGGCTCGCGTTCGCGTCCGAAGTCAAGGCGCTGTTCACGCTGCCCGGCGTCGTGCGGCGTCTCGATCCGGCGGCGCTCGCATCGATCTTCAGCTACTGGTCGACCCTGCCGCCGGCGAGCGTGTTCGAGGGCGTCGCTGAACTGCCGCCGGGCCATCGCATGGTCGTGGAGGGCGATCGGGTCGAGGTTCAGCGGTGGTGGGACTGGAGCTTCGCAGTCGGGCGGTCGCTCGAGGCGGCTTCGGAGGAGCGCTGCGCGGAGGAGCTGCGCGAGCTGCTCGTCGACGCGGTGCGCCTCCAGTTGAGAGCCGATGTGCCGGTAGGCGCCTACCTGTCGGGTGGGCTCGATTCCTCGATCGTCACTTCGATCGTCGCGCGCCGCAGCGAAACGCCTCTGCGCACGTTTTCGCTCACCTTCGAGGATGCGGCGCTCGACGAGGGCGCCCACCAGCGCGAGCTCGTACGGCACCTGCACACCGCGCACTCGTCGATCCTTGCGACCCGCGCCGCGATCGGAGCGGCGTTTCCGCGAATGGTGTGGCATGCAGAAGCTCCCGTCGTGCGCACGGCGCCGGTGCCGATGATGATGCTCGCGGACAGCGTGCGCGCCGCAGGCTACAAGGTCGTGCTCACGGGCGAGGGGGCGGATGAGATCTTCGGCGGATACGAGCTGTTCAAGGAAGCAAAGATCCGGCGCTTCGTCGCTCGTGCACCGGGCTCGCGCTGGCGCAGCCGCCTTTTCGATCGGCTGTATCCGGATTCCGCTCCGGCCGTCGCGCGCTCGCTGCGGCGCCCGTTCTTCATGAGCGGGCTCGACCGACCCGACGTCCCCTGGTTCGCTCACATGCCCCGAAGGACCACGACGCGGCGCATCCTGCAATTCTTCAGCGCCCACTGGCGTGATCGGCTCGAGGCCTGGGATCCCGATGCGGCGCTCGCTGCCGTGCTGCCGGCGGACTTCGCACGCTGGGAGGCGCTCGAGCGGGACCAGTTCGTCGAGGCGCACACGCTGATGTCGGGCTATCTCCTGTCGTCTCAGGGTGACCGGGTGGCGATGGCTGCTTCGGTGGAGACCCGGTATCCGTTTCTCGACCACCGCGTCATCGAGTTCGGTTGCCGCCTTCCGCCGCGATGGAAACTGCGTGGCCTGAAGGAAAAGGTGCTGCTCCGCAAGGCCGTGCGCGACGACCTCCCGGCCTCGATCGCCGGGCGCACCAAGCAGGCGTATCGCGCGCCGGACAGCGCGTGCTTCTTCACGCAAGGCAAGCCGCTGCCCTACGTCGCCGAATTGCTGGAGGAGGGGAGGCTTCGCGACGCCGGACTGTTCGATCCCGTCGCGGTCGGCAAGCTGGTCGAGAAATGCCGGGCCGGACGTGCAGTCGGCTTCGGCGACAACATGACCTTCGTCGGCATCTTGTCGACGATGCTGCTCCACGAGCAGATGATTCGCACCGCGTCGCGGGCCACGGTGCAGGCTTGACGGCGATGCTGCTGCACCACGCCTTCGAAGCGGCCGCGCAGAAGTCTCCCGCAAAGGTGGCTGTGGTCAGCGCCGAGGAGCGCGTCTCCTACGAGGAGTTGCGACAGCGGGCGCATGCCCTCGCCAACGACCTGCGCGAGGCAGGGATCAGGGCGGGTGACCGCGTGCTGACCTTGCTCGACAGCGGCGTGGAGTTCGCCGTCGCCCTTCATGGCGTGCTGTCGGCGGGAGCCGTGTTCGTTCCGGTCAGCCCGCTCGCGAAGACCGACAAGGTGGCGTTCATCGCGAGCGACTCGGGTGCCTGCGCGCTCCTCACGCACGCGCTGCTTGCGCCATCCTGGAAGCCGGCGCTCCCGGCGATGACCTCGGTGCGCGCTCTCTGGGTGGCCGGAGAGCCGGTCGCCGGGGTGGAGCGCGGCGCCCGACGTTGGCCGGCAGCGGCCGTGCGTGCGTGCCCCGAGCCCGAGCGCGATCCCGACGACCTTGCACTCCTGGTCTACACGTCGGGAACCACCGGCATTCCGAAGGGGGCCATGCTCACCCACGCGAGCATCGCGAGCGTCTGGAGTTCGATCCAGCCTTGGCTCGGGCTGCGGCCGAGCGACGTCATCGGCCTCGCCTTGCCGCCCGCCTTCACCTACGGGCTCACCAACCTGATGATGGGGTTGGCCACCGGCGCGACCGTCGTCCTCGATCGCTCGGCCGCATTTCCGGTCCGGCTGGCGCAGACGCTCGTGCGCGAGCGGGTGACGGTGTTTCCCGGTGTACCGACGCTCTTTGCATCCCTGCTCGGTCTGAGCGATCTCGCCACGTTCGACTGGAGCTCGCTGCGCCTGCTCACGAACGCGGCGGCGGCGCTGCCCGAGAGCCACGTCCGCCGCTTGCGCGAAGTCTGGCCCGCGGCCGAGCTGATCCTGATGTACGGAATGACCGAATGCATCCGGGCAAGCTATCTGCCACACGAGGAGCTGCAGGTCCGGCCGACGAGCGTCGGCCGCGGCATCCCGTCGCAGGCGCACTGGCTCATCGACGACTCCGGCCGGATTCTGCCGCCCGGTTCCACCGGCGAGCTGGTCGTCGCCGGTCCGCACGTGATGCAAGGCTATTGGCAGCGACCGACGGAGACCGCGCAGCGACTCTCGACAGGCGCCGACGGCCGGAGGCGTTTTCGCACAGGCGACATCTTCCGCAGCGACGCCGAGGGCTTCCTGTACTTCGTCTCGCGCACCGATGACATCATCAAGACCCGAGGCGAAAAGGTCGCGCCGCGAGAAGTGGAGAACGCGATCTACCAGCTCGAAGGTGTGAGGGCGTGCGCTGTGGTCGGCGTCGCGGACCAGGCGCTGGGCCAGGTCGTGAAGGCCTACGTCACGCTCGACCCGCGCAGTGCCCTCGACGAGCGAACGATCACGAGGCACTGCATGGCGCGGCTCGAGAGCTACATGGTGCCAAAACGTATCGAGATTGTCGACGAACTTCCGCAGACGGAGTCCGGCAAAATCCGCCATGCCAGCCTGCGCTGACGACACTCCCGCGCTCGCGCATCCAGGATTCATTGCACGTGGAAGAACTCAGATCGCAGCTGCGGCAATACATCGAAGACACCTTCCTCATGGGTGTACGCGCGGAGCCGCTCGCGGATGACGCCTCCTTCCTCGAGCATCACGTGCTCGATTCCACGGGATTCCTGGAGCTGATCGCGTACCTCGAAGAGACTTGCGCGATCAAGGTTGCCGACGACGAGATGGTCCCGGAGAACCTCGACAGCATCGACAGCCTGGTTGCATTCATCGGGCGCAAGCGCGCCGCCTGAGCCTTCCGGGACAAGGCAATGGCATCCGGCGCGTTTCCATCTTCATCACTGCCGCGACTCGACTGCGCGGCCGAAGCCGAGCGCATCTGCCGGTGGATGGTCGAGGCGCTGGCGAGCCGGTTGCACCGGCGCGGGTTCGTCGTCGCGCTCTCGGGCGGCGTCGACAGCTCGGTCTGCGCAGCGCTCGCGGTGCGTGCGGTCGGCGCCGGAAAGGTCTACGGCCTGTTGCTGCCTGAGCGCGATTCGAGCACTTTCAGCACCGAGCGTGCACTGCGCCTGGTGCGCCAACTCGGCATCGCCCACGAGGTATTCGACATCGGCCCCGCGCTCGAGGCGCTCGGCTGCTACGAGCGCCGCGATGCGGCGATCCGTCGGCTGCTTCCGTCGTACGGCGCGGGATGGCGAAACAAGATCGTGATCGCGGGAGGACTGGAGGGCGGCATCAATTACTTCAAGCTGGTCGTCGAGAGCCCGGATCGCGTCCGGCACGAGGTCCGGCTGCCGGCGCGTGAATACCTCGAGATCGTCGCGGCCACCAACTTCAAGCAGCGCGTGCGCAAGACGATGGACTACTTCCACGCCGACCGCTTGCATCGGGCCGTGATCGGCACGCCCAATCGCCTCGAATTCGAGCTCGGCTTCTTCGTCAAGCTCGGCGACGGGGCGGCCGATCTGAAGCCGATCGCGCACCTCTACAAGACCCAGGTGTACGCGATGGCGCGCTGGCTGGGCCTTCCCGAGGACATCTGCACTGCCGAGCCGACGACCGACACCTATACGCTGCCGCAGGGTCAGGACGAGTTCTACTTTGCGCTGCCGTATCGCCGGATGGATCTTGCGTTGTGGTCGATCGATCACGGCGCGAGCGGCGCCCGCCTGGCGAGTGTGTTGGAGGTGGCCGAGTCGCAGGCCCGTCGCATTCATCTGGACGTCGAGGCGAAGCGACGCGCTAGCCGTTACCTGCATGCGACGGCCGAGACGATCGAGCCGATCGGATGCGCCGACGCATGACGCTGCACCTCAGGAGCGAAGGCGCGTGCTAAACGGAGTCCGTGCGCGTGCCAAGGCGGCGATCGGCCGGGCGATGATGCCCCGCCAGGCGCATGCGGCGCGATTGCGCGATGCCGCCGGTCTGCCGGCCGTCGATCCCGCCCCACATTCCGTGCTCGAAGCAGTGATCGAGTGGCTCTGCGTGGCCCAGGATCGCTCGCGGAGCGCCGACGGCGGTGTCGCACGCGACTACAGCCTGTTGCGCGGCTGGGCTTCCTCTTATCCCGAGACCACCGGATACATCATCCCCACCTTGCTCGAAGCAGCGCGGCGTCGTGGCCATGCCGAATGGAGCGAGCGCGCGCGCCGCATGGCCGACTGGCTGGTGGCCATCCAGTTGCCCGACGGCGCCTTCACCGGCGGCAAGATCGATTCGCGGCCGCAGGTTCCCGTGACGTTCAACACCGGGCAGATCCTGCTCGGGCTGGCGGCGGCGCAGGTCGCGTTCCAGAACTATGGCGAGCCGATACGCCGCGCCGCCGACTGGCTCGTGGGTACGCAGGACCCGGACGGCTGTTGGCGCCGATATCCCACCCCGTTCGCAGCGCCAGGGGAAAAGGAATACGAGACCCATGTCGCTTGGGGCTTGTTCGAAGCCGATCGCCTCTATCCCGGCCGGGGCTACGGCGAGTCCGGCCTGTCCAACGTTCGCTGGGCCCTGCGTTCGCAGGGCGACGATGGCTGGTTCGCGAAGTGCTGCCTGGACGACCCCCAGAGGCCGCTCACCCATACGATCGCCTACGCGCTGCGCGGAGTTCTCGAAGGCTACCGCTTCAGCGCTGACGAGCGTCTTCTCGACGCGGCTCGTCGAACGGCCGATGGAATGCTCCAGGCGCTCGACGAGGAGACCGGTTGGGTTCCGGGGCGTTTGACCCGCGGTTGGCACCCCGCAGTGCGCTCTGCGTGCCTCACCGGCACGGCGCAGCTCGCGCAATGCTGGTTTCTCATGTACCGATTCACGGGCGAAGCGAGATACGCGCGCGCCGGCCGGATCGCGAATCGCTACGTACGGCGCACGGTCCAGCTCGACGGCCCGCCCGAGGTCCGCGGCGGAGTGAAGGGGTCGTTTCCGATCGACGGCGACTACAGTCCTTACGAATATCTGAGCTGGGCCAACAAGTTCTTTGCCGACAGTCTCATGGCCGAGATGGATCTGGATCGCCACGAGAGCAGCGAGGCGGCCGTGGACGCTGTCGAGCGCGCGGCGATCAGCGGTTGGACGTCATCGGGGGTGGCGCGGAGCCGTCGAGCCTAGCGGCGAGACACCTCGAGAAATCCTCGAATGCACCGTAGGCGGGTGCCGCCGGCTGCTCGGTCCCGCACAGGTCCATGGAGGGCGTCGGCGCAGATCGCAGCCGCGGCGCGATCTCGTGCCATCGCAGGTCGAGTGCCGGAGCATCGCGGAACAGGGCGCGTTGCGGATGGCGTCCGAAGTAGAGCGCGGTCATTCCTGTCTGCAAGTTGTCGCCTGCGTGGATCAAGCCTTTGTCGCGGCTTCGAATCGTGCCGTCGACGAGATTGCCGTGCACTTCGGCACTGCTCTCGGCGAAGCGCACGACGATGCCCCCGGTGTCGACGAGGGTGTTGTGGACGATCCGGCTCATCGCGCCGCGGTTGACATAGATGCCGTCGTCGGAGCAGAAGGCGACGAGATTGGACTCGATCGTCCCCGCGCTCTGCTCGAGCACGCAGGCACGATCGCGGCAGAAGTCGCCGCCGCCGGCGCTGCCGCCGCCCCCGAGCGAAATGCCGACTCGCGAGCCAGGGTAGCCGCGCAGCGCGTCCTCGCACAGCACCACGTTGCGCTGGAACCGATTGTCCGAACCGGCGCCCTTCGCGAACGCGCCGTAGCTGATCCGATCGCCGTGTGCCTTCACGAAGTCGCTGATCAGATTGCCGCGGATGGTCCATTGGCTTGCGCCCACGATGTCGATGGGCGTGACCGGACTTTCGGTCTGGCGAGGCGCTGCATTGCGGATCGTGTTGTCTTCGATGAGCCCGTGGTCGGGGAATCGGCGGCCCTCGCCGTTGACCTTGAAGTGGGCGTTGAAGTCGACCAGATCGTTGTTCCGTGCGACGAAGTGCGTCGCGGCGCCGACCACGTGGAAAGCGTGCTCGCAGTCTCCGGACGTGGCGCAGGCTCCCCGGACGACGAGATTCTCGAAAACCCAGTAGGGAGCGGAGACGACGAAGCCCTGTGGTGCGAGCACCTCGATCATCACCGTACCCGGCCGCGCGGCGCGGACGGTCACGGGATCGTCGGGCTTGCCAGGTTGCCTTGCCTCGATCGTCGATGCAAAGGCGTAGTGGCCGGCCTTCAGCGTGATCGCGTCGCCGGGTTGCGCATCGGCGATCGCCGTCCGCACCTCCTCCGGTGTGGCCACGCTCACCACGCGCCGGCTCGCCGGCATCGCGAGCGTCGCCTCGGCGTGTACGCCGCTGCGCAATTGCGGCCGCTCGCGGCGGTCGTCTGGCCGGCGGTCGAGGTCGGTCAGCAGGTTCGCCAGCCATCGCCCTCCAGCCACGAGCATCGGCCCGTGTTGCGAGAGACGGTGCTCGATATAAGGCGCCAGCGACCTCGGCGGCACCTCGAGGCGGCTTGTCAACGCGCTACCGCCGGCCAACGCCACCAGCAGCATCAGCACGAGAACGGCGATTCGAACGGTGCGACGCTGGCGCCGAACGGCTTCGGGCGTGTGGCGTCGGATCAAGGCTCTGCTCGGGTCGTCTGCACGGGTGGGGGGCGTTCGCTCGAGACCAATGAAACGGCGACGAGATAGAGCAGCAGGAACCCGATCCGAGGCGCGTCGAACACGCTGCTCACCAGGCCGACGACCAACGCCCCTGTCAGCGACGCCGCCAGGACAGGTGCCCCGATCGATGCCCGGTTGCGCGCCGCGAGCAGCCGGTATAGGGCGTGCGCGATCAGAAGTGCGATCGCGGCCAGGCCCAGCACACCGCGCTCGATCAGCACTTCGAACGGCAAGCTGTCGATGTGCCAGGGCGCGAAATCGTCGCGCGCGACCGGATACCAACGCGCCAGGCCGTCTTCGAACTCGGCGTTGCGCAAGACACCGACGGCAGCGTCACCGGCCAGCATGACGGAGCGGATCTCGGCGGTCGATCCAGGCTCGGGCAGGTGCAGCGAGAACACCGTCGCGCGTGAGTGAGCACCCGACTCAGGGATCGGCGGGCCGTGGAGCGCGATCCGCACCCGCTGCCACGTCCCGGTGGGTTCGATGAGCGCTTCGCCGAGCTCACATCGACGATCGTACAGAAGGTGCGTCTCGCAGAGCGAAACTGCGAGTCGCACGGCGAACGGCGAGCGGAGCTCGACGACAACGTCATGCGGTCCTGCGCTCGGGGCCGTGCGTTGCGACGGAGCGTAGGAGCCCGCACGGCTCGCGCCTTGCGGCCCCTTCAACAGCAGCGTGGGGCCCTCTCGCGAGACCGCCACGCGGGCGTCGCCCGCGACCCGGCCATCGGGCGCCCGGGTCGCGTAGACGGCCGGAAAACGGCCGAGACCGATGCCGACCAGTGTGTCCACCGGTCCATCGATGAGGGCGAGTCCCTGGCGCCAATGGGCGAGGCGGCTCCCGAGATCAGCGGCGCTGCCGTCGAGCCGCCGAAGAAAGTACGAATCCCCGCGCAGGATGAAACCCGCCTGCAGAAGCAGAGCTGCGGCGAGAGCGACGACGGCACGGCGCCGCGCGCGCGCCCAATTCCGCGTCTCGTCGCGCCGCGCGAGCAACAGCGTCAGCACGAAGAGGCTCGCCGACACTGCGAGGTATGCACCGCGCGAAAATGTCGTCAGACAAACGTACTCGACGAGCAGCGCGAAGGCGGCAGCCGCTGCGAAACGGGCAGGCGTCGAGGCGCGCACGACGGTCCAGGCGACGAACGGCGCGGCCATCGCGAGATAGACGTCGATCGCGGCGCCTCCGACGTGCATTTCCCAGAACAGCGCGACTGTCCGATAGGGCGCCGAGAAGTCGGTCAGCCCCGGGTAAGCCCAGCGCTCCCAGATCGCCGCAACGGAAACAACGACGGCTCCGCAGGCCATTCCGATCGCTGTCCGCAGGAACAGGTCGCGCTCGCTCCGTCGTGCTGCCTCTCGCAGCGACGGCAGCAACAACAAGGCATAGATCGCGCTCTTTGCGAGCCGAACGGAATTCAGCCGATCGTCATAGCCAGCAAACAATCCACCACTCGGAACTGCGTCGCCGAACCCACGGGCCCACGCGATCAGCGTCGTGGCCGCGAAGGCCCACACGATTGCGACAGTCCGGCTCGGCATTCGCGGCAGGGGTTCTTGGCGGGCTGGCGGAGGACAAAGCCATGCGGTCCGGGCCTGCGCCGCACCGACCGCGCCGAGCGCGAACAGGTCGAACTCGTCGAAGACGATCCAGCCCGTCCACGGGCCTGCATGTGCCATCGGTAGCACGGCGAGCAGCACGATCGGCGCCGAGTCGCTGCGCCACGCGATCCAACACCACGCCGCGTAGCCAAGCAGCGCGAGGTGTGGATGAAGGGGGTGATGCGCCGCCAGGATCGCTCCGGCGAGCCACGCGCCTGCTGCCGCCAACATCGACAACGCCCGCCACGGACGCGTCGACGCCGGAACGGCGGGCGTCATCGCGTCCAGCACGTCCGACTCTGCTCCTTCCAGACGCCAAGAAGCCGCATCACCCCCCGCAAACGATCGCTTCCATTCTCCGCTGTGGCGACGGGCGAAATGCACGGAGCGCCCGTCGGAATGACCCACCCCCGTTTCGGCTTGTCCGTCGTCGACGGCGAGCATGTGAAAATGACAGCTTGATCGCGCGATGCCCGCGGGCTCATCTCGGAGTCGAGCGGTGACGCGATCGCGGACCCGCCCCTGAATGTACGAGTCGCATTTCGGCCTGACGGCGCCGCCTTTCAGTCTGAATCCGGACCCGTCGTTCTTCTTCGGCAGTCGCGGCCACAGCAACGCGCTGTCGTACCTCAAATTCGGCGTGTATC
>Ga0068858_100001908_pt1 | contig 21281 bp, 18 predicted proteins | sample KBSSwiS12_FD_66589 | JGI IMG/M metagenome (GOLD analysis project Ga0068858, IMG submission 66589) | Switchgrass rhizosphere microbial communities from Kellogg Biological Station, Michigan, USA - KBS Switchgrass S1-2 | ecosystem: Host-associated > Plants > Roots > Rhizosphere > Soil ...
GCCCGCCGATCACCGCCTGCCCTACGACGTGGAAGAAGTGATCGCGCGCATCGTGGACGCGGATGAATACCTGGAATTTCAGCCCGAGTACGCGCCGGAAATGTTATGCGCGCACGCGCGGCTGCTGGGTCGCGTGATCGGAGTAATCGCCAACCGCCGCGGGTTTCTGAAGACTGCCGCGGGTCCGCGCATCGGCGGCATTGTGTACGCGGAGTCAGCCCGCAAGGTGGCCTATTTCGTTGAGAACGCCCAGCGGCGCGGGCTGCCCCTGCTGTACTTGCAGGACGTCTCGGGCTTCATGGTGGGCACCGAGGCTGAGTCCGAAGGCATCATCCGCGCGGGCGCCGAGATGGTGGAAAGCATGGCGTGCGCAACCGTGCCCAAGATCATCCTGACGCTGAATCACGCGAGCGGCGCGGGTTATTATGCAATGGCGAGTCAGGGCTTCGATCCGCACTTTGCGTTCGCATGGCCCACGGCGCGCATCGGCGTGATGGAGGGCGACGCCGCAGTGCAGGCGGTGCACGGTCCGGAGCTTGAGAAGCTGAAGGCCAGCGGCGCGGCGGTTCCCGAGGAAATCGAAAAACGGATGGCGCAAACCCGCGCGGATTACGAACGCTGGCTGGACGCGCGGTATGCTGCGGCGCGAGGGCAGGTGGACGCGCTGATCGATCCCTTGGCCACCCGGCGCGTCTTGGCATTCGCTTTCGACGCGGCGTGCGCCCACGGCCATAGCGAGCATCTGGTGTTGGAGACCCTGTGAACCTGCGTATTGAACAAGACGGCCGCTTGCGGCGCATTGCGCTGGCGGTGCCGGAAAAACGCAATCTGCTGGACGCAGCGATGTGCCAGGACCTGCTGCGCGAACTGCGCGACGCCGTCGCCGACGATACCGTGGGCGCGATTTTGTTGGAGGCCGACGGACCGATATTCTGCGCAGGCATTGACCCTCTGGCGGGCGACGACCTGTTCACAATCGGGCGCAGAATGGCGAAACCGCTGGTGGCGGCGGTGCAAGGCGTGGCAGTCTCGGGCGGGGTCGCGCTGCTTGCCAACGCGCATGTGGTGCTGGCGGCGCAGGGGTCCAGCTTCGGGCTGACGGACATTCGCGAAGGGAAATGGAGTGAATCGATTTATTGGGCGGTGGCCTCGGCCATTGGCGAACGGCGCGCGCTGGAGCTGTGCCTCACGGGGCGGATATTCTCGACGCCGGACGCGCTGGCCTGGGGCCTGGTGCACCAGGTGGCTCCGGCGTTTGAGCTGGACGACCGCGCCAGCGAAGTAGCTGGGGCGCTGGCGAATGCGAATCCGGACACAGTGCGCGCGGCATTGCGGCGGTCGTGAGAGGGATCGAGCTAGCGATCTTCCAAATGCTTCAGGCGGGCGTCCAGCACTTCTTCGACGCGGTGCAGTTCGGTGCGCCACATCTCTTTCATCTCTTCGAAGCGGCGGTCGATCCCGTTGAATCGTGAGTCCATGTGGGAGCGAAGCTCTCCCAGGCGTGAGTTCACATCGCTCAAGCGAGCGTTGTTCAGCAGAATGCCAATGAGCACGGTCAGCATCGTAGGCACGGATGCGAACGCGATGGTGAGAATCTGGGTATCGTTCATGGGGGGCCCAATACCTGGTATCAGGATAGCGGGTTTCCTCTCAGGAAAAATTCCGTTAGCCCGAGCGGCGCGCCAGCGCCTTCAACCGTTCCGTACGGACGGGCTTGGCGAAGTACCGCAGCATGCGGTCACTGCCATCGGAAAGCAGCGCGGCCAAACGGGTGTCGGTGAAGCGCAGCGTCTCCAGATCGCGGGCGATGGCGCGATGCAAGCGCTCGGCCGCGGCCCGGTTCCAGACCTTGTCTCCGGCTTTGGCGTAGGCCCGCAGAGCACGCACGCCCAGCGCCTCTACCGCGCCTACGGCCTCGTCCCGCGAAAAGCCCGCGGCCCGAAAACTTTCCGCCGCGCCGGCAATCCAGGGCATCAGGAGCTGCGATCCCATATACGCTCCCGCGAAGTACAGCGGTTTGGTGGCCGGCCGCAGTTCGATCAACTTGCGGTGATCGACGGCCAGCAGCTTCCGCACTTGCGCCAGGTCGGCAGCGTGCCCTTCTCCCACGAACTTGCGTTCGGAGGACTCCGGCAAACAGTTCAACGTGACCACCCGCGCGCCCGCTGCCCGCAAAGGGCTGGGACGGAGGCTATCGCGGAATGCCTCGCACATCACCACGGTCTTGCCCTCCAGCGGCACCGCGGATGCCAATTCAGCGGAAATACAATCCAGCGCGGTTTCCGGAGCCAATATCCAGATGAAGCCGCACGGCTCCAGCGCTCGATAATCGCTTACGCCGAATCCGGCGCGCAGCCCGTTGGCAATGCGGCGTGAGACCTTGAGGGACGAACCTTTGACGGGACCAAGTTGCTCGAGCACCGCCGGCAAGCGGGCCAGGAACGATTGATTGACGCCGCCAGCGCCGATCAGTCCCGCCGGTTTTTGGGCTTTCATGTCATCGTAGGAGCAGCCGTGATCCCAATCAGCGCCTGGCTCTTCAGCTCTTTGATGCGGTCGCGAAACGCGGCAGCCTGCTTGAAATCGAATCTCTGGGCCGCGGCGCGCATCTTGGCTTCGAGATCGGCCAGATATTGATCCAGTTGTTCGGGCGAAACGGCGCCCGCTTCATCTTCAGCGGTATCGAGCGGTATGGTCACGTAATCCCCTTCCGCGATCGCCACCAGGTTCAGGTCGATGGGCTTAATGATGGATTGTGGCACAATTCCGTTGGCTTCGTTATAGGTCCGCTGCAGCGTGCGCCGGCGGGTGGTTTCCTCGATCGCGCGCCGCATGGAATCGGTCATCACATCGGCGTAGAGCAGCGCCTGCCCTTCCAGATGGCGCGCGGCGCGGCCCATAGTCTGAATCAGCGACCCCGTGGAACGCAGGAACCCTTCTTTATCGGCGTCGAGGATCGCCACCAGCGATACTTCCGGCAGGTCCAAACCTTCGCGCAGCAGGTTGACACCAATTAAGACATCGAAGGTGCCGCGGCGCAGATCGCGCAAAATCTTCACGCGGTCGAGGGTCGACACTTCCGAGTGCAGGTAGGCGCACTTCACGCCGGCTTCCGCGTAGTGTTCCGACAGATCCTCGGCCATGCGCTTGGTGAGCGTGGTCACCAGCACGCGCTGGTCGCGTTCGGCGCGCAGCCGGATTTCATGCAACAGATCGTCGACCTGGCCGCGAATCGGGCGGATGGTCACTTCGGGGTCTACTAGTCCCGTAGGCCGCAGGATCTGCTCGATCACCGCACCGCCGGTCTTGGTGAGTTCGTAGGGTCCGGGAGTCGCGGAGACGTAGATCGCCTGATGGACACGGTTCTCAAATTCTTCGAAAGTGAGCGGGCGATTGTCGAGGGCGCTGGGCAGCCGGAACCCGTACTTGACCAGTTGCTCTTTACGCGAGCGGTCGCCGTGATACATGCCCTGCAGTTGCGGAATCGTCTGGTGGCTTTCATCCAGAAACATCAGCGCGTCGTGCGGCAGATAATCCAGCAGCGTGGGCGGAGCCTGCCCCGGCAAGCGGCCGGTGAAGTGGCGCGAATAATTCTCGATCCCGTGGCAATAGCCGATCTGCTGGATCATCTCCAGATCGAACTTGGTGCGCTGCCACAGGCGCTGCGCCTCAATGCGCTTGCCCTCCTTTTCCAGCTCGCCTTTCCACCAGTGCAATTCGTTCTCGATACTGCGCAGGGCTTTATCGCGCGTTTCCGGCTGCATCACGTAGTGGGTCTTGGGATAGATGGGGAGCCGCAAATAGCTTTGTTTCACCTGCCCGGTCAAGGGATCGATTTGCTCCAGCGATTCGATCTCATCGCCCCACATGTTGATGCGATAAGCGGAGTCATCGTACGTCGGGAAGAGTTCAATCACATCGCCACGGACGCGAAATGCCCCGCGCTTGAAATCGCCTTCGTTGCGTTCGTAAAGGATGCTGACCAGATGCGCGGTGATTTCCTCGCGGGCGATCTTCTGCCCTTTTTCGAGCATCATCAGCATTCCATAGTAGGCTTCGGGCGATCCTATGCCGTAGATGCAGCTCACGCTGGCGATGATGATGCAGTCACGCCGCTCGAACAGCGATCGGGTTGCCGAGAGCCGCAGCTTGTCGAGCTCATCGTTAATGGTGGCTTCCTTTTCAATGTAGACGTCGCCCGCGGGAATGTAGGCTTCGGGCTGATAGTAGTCGTAGTAACTGACAAAATACTCGACGGCGTTGGAGGGAAAATAGCTCTTGAACTCCTGATAAAGTTGCGCAGCCAGGGTCTTGTTGTGCGCCAAGACGAGCGCCGGGCGGCCGGTGGCCTCGATCACCTTGGCCATGGTGAAGGTCTTGCCGGAGCCGGTGACTCCCAGCAGAACCTGATTTTGATCGCCGTCGCGCAGACCGCGCAGCAGCGCATCGATCGCGGCAGGCTGGTCGCCTTTCGGCTGATAGTCGATCCCGAGCCGGAAGGCCATCTCTCTATTATAAAAGACCGTCCAAATCGCCCGTCGCCGCGGCGCGCGTGCTAACGTTTCGAAGTGGGCGTTTCGACTACTTTCGAACTCTATCCGCTGCGCTTCCGCTTCGCAGCATGTAAGTTGCGGGATTTTTCAGCCAACACTCTGCGCGGCGCGTTCGGAAGCGCCCTCAAAAAGACGGACGCGGACGCTTACGCGCGATACTTCGCACCCAGGCGGGCCGCGGGTTCGGGGCCTAGCGGACTAGCCGATCCGCCGCGTCCTTTCGTGTTCCGCATGCTTGGCCCGTTGGAAGTCGGTATAAACTTGTTCCTCACCCGCGAACCGGCGCTCGGATTATTCACGCGAGTGATGGAGGAACTGGGGACCTTGAGCTCGGTGGCCGGGACAGAACCGCTGCATTTGTCTCTCTGTGTTACCGAGCCCCAGGTTTGCCGGTTGCGGGTGCATTTCCTTACGCCGACGGAGCTCAAGGGCGCGGAGCAACCTGAGTTCGGAGTCTTGCTGGCGCGTGTCCGCGACCGGGTCAGCACGCTGCGCGAATTGTATGGCGACGGGCCGCTCGCCATCGACTTCAAAAGGTTTGGCGAGCGGGCCAGACGCGTGCCAATGACACGCTGCGAGCTGATTCCGGTCGCCGCAGCACGCACCAGCCGAGGCACCGGGCGCAGTCACTCGCTCGGCGGATTCACGGGCGTCGCCGAATACGATGGCGATCTTGCCGAGTTCCTGCCGTACCTCGAAATTGCACGCTGGACCGGCGTCGGCCGCCAGACCGTGTGGGGCAAAGGAGAGATTTCTTACGAAACGTTTTGAACGCGAATTGATTCGGGGCTGGCTACATGAGCCCGCTGAAAATACATCCGGCAAGGGCCTGGTCATTACACACGGTGCGGGATCGAACTGCGAGTCGCCGCTATTGCGCGCGGTGGCGGAAGAATTCGCCGGCGCAGGATTTCACGTTCTGCGCTGCGATCTTCCGTATCGCCAGGTGCGTCCGACCGGCCCCCCGTTTCCCGGGGCGGCCGCGCGCGATCGCGAAGGGTTGCAGCGCGCCGCCGAAGCAATGCGTGAGATCACGCCGGGGCTCGTCATACTGGGCGGGCACTCTTACGGGGGGCGGCAGGCTACGCTTCTCGCTGCCGAGAACCCGGCCATCGCCCATGCCCTGCTGCTGCTCTCTTATCCTCTGCACCCGCCGCGCAAAGCGGAACAGCTCCGCACCCAGCACTTCCCCAGACTGCGCACGCCGGCGTTGTTTATCCATGGAACACGCGATCCCTTCGGCTTCCTGGAAGAAATGTCTGCCGCTATCGCGGCCATTCCGGCGCGGCATCAGTTGGTGGCGATTGAAAAAGCGGGTCACGAGTTGGGCGCCGCGGCAGCGGCGGTTATACTGCGAGAAGCAGAGTGCTTCGCGAACGCCTGAACCAAGTCGAGGAACGCATCCACAGCGCTGTCGAGCGCGCCGGCCGCCGCCGTTCCGAAGTAACAGTGATCGCCGTCACCAAGAAATTTCCCGCCAGCGTGACCTTGGAAGCTTACGCCCTCGGTCTGCGCCACTTCGGCGAAAACTACGTGCAGGAATTCGAGGCTAAGCACGCAGCCCTCGCCAGCCTAACCGGCCCCGGCGCGGATGCGATGTTCCACTTAATCGGCCACCTGCAAAGCAACAAGACCCGCATCGCCGCGGAATTGTTTCAGGTGATCGAAACCGTGGATTCCGAAAAACTCGCCCGCCGCCTGGATCAGAGCGGCAGAGCAATCGAAGTGATGATCGAAGTGAAGCTGAGCGAAGAGGAATCCAAAGCGGGCGCGGATCCGGAGGCGCTTCCGGCACTGATCGACGCGATTCGCGAATGCCCCAATCTGCGCCTCACCGGCCTGATGACGATGCCGCCGTGGAGCGACGATCCCGAACAAACCCGCCCCTACTTTCGCAAGCTGGCGGCACTTGCGCGGACCCACGGCCTTCCGAAATTATCCATGGGCATGTCGCACGACCTCGAAGCGGCGATTGAAGAAGGCGCCACCCACATTCGGGTAGGCACGGCGCTGTTTGGGCCGCGCCCCAAAGTCACGACCTAAAAGTCACGCCCTAAAACGGCGAGGCCGGGCGCGTCTCGGTGCCGGTCCACAGCGTCGGCGAGACGTACTCCCACGGCGGCAGAGAAACCAGGTGCGGTTTCAGCACCACCAGCGTCTCGCTGCGCGCCCGATCGTTGACGTGATGCGTAAACAGGTTGCCGATCCAGGGCAGGTCGGATAACCAGGGAATTCCAGTGGACGATTCGGAGTCGCTGGTTGTTAGCATCCCCGCAACCACCGCCCACTCGCCGTCCTTCAAACGGACTTCACCTTGATACTGGCGGCTGTCGATCACGGGAATCCCGTCGAAACTTGCGCCGCCCAGGGTTTTAAACGCGGCATCCACTTGCAGCGTCACTCCCATGTCCTGGTGAACCGTGGGTGTGATCTTCAGCACCAGCCCCAGATCCACGAATTGGATAGTAGGCGCGAAGGCGGTGGCCTGGGCCGCTCCGACGCCGCCACCTGAATAGCTCGAGGTGATAATCGGGTAGCGGTCGCCGACATGCAGCGTCGCGGCCTGGCCGTCCAGCGCGACAATCTGCGAACTTAGCAGCGTGTTGGACCTCGAATCGCTGAGCGTTGCGAAAAACGTGGAGTTGACGATGCCTAGCCCCATCAAGGTCACGCCGCCGCCGAAGGTGGCAAAGGCGCTCCCTGCCGCAGCCGCCGGCACATTCTGAAACGAGCGGGTCAAAGCCACGATTGGCATTGGGCTCTGCAGCAGCGAGAGGCCATAGCTGAGGTTGGACGTCCTGCCTACCGACACCAATTCCACGTCGACTTCGATCTGAGCGCGCCCGCGCGAGAGACTCGCAAACATCTGCTGAGCCGCCCGCGCCTTGGGCACGGTATCGCGGAAATACACCATTCGTTTCGCCGCGTCCAGGCTGATGCGCCGGATCTCCAGTGTCTGCTGCACGGCTGTCAAAATCTCCTGCGCCTCCTGCACCGTTATGCGCTCGGGAATCGGCGCCGCCAGCGCCATCACCGGCATCAGCTCGGTGCGTTTCTGCGGGGTGTCGCGCGCCACCATAACGGAGTGCGCGCTCAGAGGAACCAGGAAGGAATCCGTCGCGGCTTCAAGCGCGCGGAATGCCTCGGCGGCGGTGGCCTCCGCGATGCGGAACGTAACCGGCGCGGGGAGGGGCGTATACCCGGCGTCCAGCGCCACCTGAATGCCATAAGCCCCGGCGACCTTCTCCAACAGCGCCTGCGCAGTCTCTTTCAAATCGAAACTGCGCTTGCCGGGAGCAGGCTCCAGTGCCGGCGGAGGCTCGGCCGCCGCAACGCCCTCCGCAATTCCTTCGGCTTGGAGTTGGGCGGCAACGGTCTCGATTGCGGGATCGGGGGCCAGTATGGCGGGCCGGGATAGCGCCGCGGCGTTACGCAGCTCCGCCTGCCTCCGCGCGTAGCGGACATTGCCGGGTTCCAGGCGCGCCGCTTGCGAATACAAGAGATACGCCTGCAATCTGTCTCCAGCGTGAGCTGCCTTTTCGCCGGCGGCGAACAGCCGCGCCGCGTCATCCTGCGCCGCGCAGCTGGCGGCGGCCACGACAAGGCATAGAATCTGAAGACCCTTCAACATCTCTCAAAATGCAACCTACTTAAGTATGACGCCAAGCAGGGGCGGAACGGGCAGGGCCAGGGGGTTAAACTCTCGCTCCACTCCTGCCGATAGTCCAGATGAGGAGTTTCCCCAACCATGGCCACGTTTGCACCAGTTCGAACCGCTTTCAGCCCCGCGATCCCGCAAACTTTCGAGGAGCTGGGCATCTCCGAAAGTCTGGTGCTGGATTTGATGCTGCGGCGCATGGTGATCGAGGGTAACTGCACTCTCGGCAGCCTGGGCCGTTCGCTGCGCCTGGCGGTGCCCATTATCGATCGGGTGTTCAAGCACATGCGGCAGCAGCAGCTCGTGGAAGTAAAGGGCATGTCCGGTAACGACTATAACTTCGTGCTATCGCAAGCCGGCAAGCAGATGGCCAACGAACGCTTTCAGGTCTCGCAATACGCCGGAGCGTGCCCGGTTTCGATCAAAGATTACGGCGCCGCCGTGCGGGCGCAATCGGCGAAGGTGAATGTCGACCGCGAGATTCTGCGCAACGCGTTCTCCGACCTGGTGGTATCGGACCATATGCTCGACCAGATGGGGCCGGCAATCATCTCGCAGAGCTCTATCTTTATTTACGGCCCCACCGGCAACGGTAAGACCAGCCTCGCCGAGCGCATGTTGCGGGTGTACAAAGACGCGATCCTGATTCCCTACGCGGTGGAGGTCGACAACCAGATCATCAGTCTTTTCGATCCGGTAGTGCACCAGCCGCTGGATAGCGATGAGACGGAAGTGGACCCGCGCTGGGTGGTGTGCAAGCGGCCCTGCATCCTGGTGGGCGGCGAGCTGGTTCCCAGCATGCTGGAGCTGCGCCTGGACGATTCGTCCAGCATTTACGCCGCGCCCCTGCAAATGAAGGCCAACAATGGCATTCTGCTGATCGACGACTTTGGCCGCCAGCTGATGTCGCCGCGCGACCTGCTCAACCGCTGGATCGTGCCGCTCGACCGGCGCGTGGATTACCTCACACTGCGCTACGGCGTGAAGTTCCAGATTCCGTTTGAGACCATGGTGGTGTTTTCGACCAACCTGGAACCCTCCGACCTGGCCGATGAAGCGTTTCTGCGACGTATTCAAAATAAGATTCTGGTGGAGGCAGTGGATCCGCAATCCTTCGACCAGATTTTCGAGCGCGTGGTGAAGGCCCGCCGCATCAACGCCGAGCCCGACAGCGCCGAGTACCTGCGCAAGCTTTGCCTGCGCCAGGGACGCACCGAGCTGCGGGCCTGCTATCCGGCGGATATTTGCACCATTCTGACGTCGATTGGGCGGTATGAAGGCCGCGGTCCGGTTATGTCGAAATCCGAACTCGAACGCGCCACGGCGCTGTATTTCGCCAAGGGCTGAGCGGCTTACTGCTGCGGCTGCGCCACCGGGGGAGGCTCTACGGGATCGATACTGGAGGGAGCCGGTTGCGCCGAAGCCACGCCACGCTTGGGACCCAATCCCAAAGCAATCAGCGACAGCGACCCTATTTTGCCGTCGGGATCGAGGTTTTGGTCCTTCTGGAAGCGCTTCAGAGCTTCGACCGATCCGGGATTCCAGGCTCCGTCCACGGGCCCCTGGAAGTAGCCTTTATCCGCGAGCGCCTGTTGAATCTCCTTGTAGCGATCCGCGGTCGGCTGCTGTTGCAGCGGCGGACGGCGGGCTACCACCCTGCGGGATTTCGTGCCGGATTTAGAAGCGGCTTTCGACACGGTTATTGAAGCAGCCGGTCTGCCCGCTGCGGATTTTGTTGCGGCAGATTTTGAGACGGACTTCTTGGCGGTTCCGGTTTTCGCAGAAGCGGCCGCCGCGTGAGGCACGGCTTTCGCCTTCGTGCCAGCGGCGGTTGCGGTTTTCTTTTTTGGCGCCGGAGGCTGGCTGAACGCCGCGGCGGCCAGCACAAGCGCCGCTATCGATACCGCGAGGAATCGCAACGTTCCGTTACCGTTCTAGTTCTGCGGCAAGGTTCCGCTTAAGAACATGGTCGCGGTGCGCGCCGGCGATCCTTTGGTCCGGGCCCCCGGAATGGGACGGACCACCCGGAACGCCACCGCATCGCCGGGCTTCAGAGTCCCCTGCACCTTGCGGATGTCATCTACCGACGTGATCGGCTGGCGGTTGATGGCGGTAATGATGTCTTTCTCCATCAGACCAACATCGTCGGCGAACGAGCCGCTCTCGACGCGGGTCACCGCGATACCGCGTTTATCGGGAGTGCTCTCCTTCTCCTCGTCGCTGGTCCCGCGGACGCTGATGCCGAACTTTACCTGGGTGGATTCTTCTTTACCGGGACCAGTCTCACTGGGGGCAACCTCGCCCACCACGCGCGGGTCGTCGGCAAACACCTTCGCACGATCCTGAATGGTAAGTTTCACTTCCATTTTTTTGCCGTCGCGGTCTACCGTGAGGCTAGTAGGCGTACCCACCGGTATGTCGGCCACGCGCGCGACTAGTTCGTCGCCGTTTTTGACCGGCTGGCCGTTGATCCCCAGGATGATGTCATCCGCCTTGATGCCCGCCTTGTCCGCCGGGCCGCCCTTCTTAACATCTCCGACAATCACACCATGATCCTCGCCGAGGGCGCGGAGCGTTTCCGTCTTGGTGCCGGGAGCCCAGGAAATTCCAATGGAGCCGCGAGTCACACGGCCGTCGCGAATGACGTCGTTATACACCCGCACCACGGTGTTGATGGGCAGGGCGAAACCGATCCCCTGCGATCCGCCACTTTGAGTGGCGATCATGGTATTGACGCCAATCACCTCTCCCTTGATGTTCAGCAGCGGGCCGCCGCTGTTGCCGGGATTAATGGCGGCGTCGGTCTGGATGAAGTGCTGGAATTGTCCAGTGCCAACGCTGGTGCGGTCCGTGGCGCTGATGATGCCTAAGGTGACGGAAGCTTCCAGGCCAAACGGGGAACCAATCGCCACTGCCCAATCGCCCACTTGTACGCTGTCGGAATTGGCAATGGTCACTGGCGCCAGCGGATGCTTGGCATCGATTTTGATTACCGCGAGATCGGTCTCGCGGTCGGTGCCAATCAGCCGTGCCTTGTATTCAGTCTCATCCCCGTGCAGCTTGACTTTAATGCGATCAACGCCATCGACCACGTGATTATTGGTAACGATGTAGCCGTTCTTGTCGACCACGAACCCGGTGCCGGATTGTTCGCGGCGCTGGGATTGCGGCGAGGAATCGCCGCCGCCAGGACCACCGAAGAAGCGGCGGAACAGGTCGCTCGAATCGTCGTCGCCCTGGTCGTCGTCGTTGCTCTTTTTCCTGCTCTTGCCTTCCTGCAACTTGGGAGTGTAGTCCGCCGTAATGTTGACGACGCTCGGCTCCAGCATCTTGGCCAGCTTCGTGAACTCATTGCCGGCCAGCGCAGCCTTGGGCACCACCAGCGGGGTGGCGTCGGGAGCGGCCGTTCCGCTGCGTTGCGCGTGAACGCCGGTATTGACCAGTGTGCCAATCACGATTCCAATGGAAAGCGTAACCAGCAGCAGCGTAGTGGATAGCAGTTTTTGCTGGCGCATCTTTTCGAGCAATTTCATGAATTCCTACCTCACCTCAGGCAGACGCCTTCATCTTTGATTATACGTGCTAAGTCAAAAGACGAAAAGCACTGGGATTCGTTACTCGTTTGTGAGCAAGAGGCACACCGCCAGCAGAATTCGGCGCAGGGCCAAGTCGCGGCCTTCCGGAAGATACCATTCGGCGGGCGTGTGGGCCCCTGCGCCCTGCCCGCCGGCTCCGATGGAGACCGCCTGCAGGCCCAGCGACAGCGGAATGTTGGCGTCGGTGGAGGAGCAATCCAGGCGGCTGCGGATACCGAGGTGCGTGTCGACGGCCCGCACCGCTTCGAGCAGCGGCGCGTTATCCGCCAGTTCGCCGCTGGGGCGTGACCCGATCTCTTTGATGCGCGCCGTGATGCGGGGCCCGCTGCCGCGGCCGTTCTCGGCCTCGACGGCCTGGTCGACTGCGAGGGTTAGCATAGCCGCCATTTCATCGATGCGCCCCAGGCTCTCTGAACGCAGGTCGATTTTGGCGCGGGCCTCGATGGGGATGGAATTGATGCTCGATCCGCCTTCGAAGATCCCGAAATTAAAGCTGCTGCGCGGACCCGGCGTCAACGGCGACGCAGCCTGATCCGTGAACAACGTTACCGCGCGGCTGAGCGCATGCACCGGATTACCGTGCGCGGAATCCCGCCAGCTATGGCCTCCGGGACCAGTGATCGTGACCTCGAAGCGTTGGCTCGCCAGCGCACGCGAGGTAATGTGATCGGTGCCTGGGCCGTCCAGCACCAGGAACACCTGCGGCTGGCCGGGCGCCGCGCGGCAGAAATAACGCATTCCGCTGAGGTTGCCCTCGCCCTCCTCGCCGACATTGGCGACCAGAATGGGCGCGGCCCTCGAATCTTCCAGCGGAGGCGCCGCCTTCCAGGCAGCCGCTAGCGCCAGCAGCGCCGCGAGTCCGGCGCCGTTATCGGCAACCCCGGGGCCAGCCATGCGCCCGTCACGCAGCGTTTTAATGTCGTCGGGAGTCCGCGGAGCGAGAACGGTATCCAAATGCGCCGTCACGGCCATGGAGGATGCGCTCGCTCCAGGCAAGGTTGCGACCACGTTGCCGGCACGGTCCAGACGGGCTTCCCAACCCAGCGCTTGAAACTGCTCGGCCATCCAGAGCGCGCGTTTCTCCTCAAAAAAGGTGGGAGCCGGAATACGGCACAGTTTGAGATGCTGCTCGTTGATCCAGTTGCGTTCGCGGCGGAACCATTCGAGGCACGTGCGCCCGGAAGGGGACACCGCAAAGTCGGCGACGGATCGAGCTAATCCAGGCAAGCTTCAGTCTACCGCAGGGGGCCGAGTTGGCAATGTAGGGCCCAGCCGCATTAGCCCAACGAAATTATGCTCCCACTAGATTTTCGCTTTGGGATAACGCGCGCGCATCCAGGCGACGAAATCTTTGGGGGCGGCCATAGTGGAGAGCCGACCCTGGCGCACCAGCGCCCAATCGTCGAATTTCCCGGATTCCTTAATCTCCGCCAGCGTGGTGCCAGGCTCCAGGCGGCCGACGAATTCCAGGTCCGCCACTGCGGATTTCGGATTCTTGGGATCGGCGCGCCCCTCCGTCAAGACCTTAGCCAACCCCACCACGCCCGAGCCGCCTTCCGCCTTGCCTCCGCTGTGATAAATAAATACCCGATCGCCCGGCCGCATTGCACGGATGTTCTTGACCGCCTGCGGATTGGTGACCCCGTCCCACAACGTGCGCTTCTCGCGCTCGAAGTCATTGAGAGAATAGGTCTCAGGATCGGTCTTCGCTAGGAAATAGCTCATTGTTGGGTCTTCCTGGCAAGCATGCAATTGGAACGAATGTTCCCCTTAAAGCATCACCAGCCCAGTACCATGGTTACTGGTTCGCCACGCATAAGGTTGTTATACCAAGTTATAGTGAAGATAGCACCTGAGTTCTACCAGTGGACGATGGCGCGGGAGGATTTCTCGACCGTGTTTCGAAACGCCCTTTCTGTAGTACTGACTTTAGTGAGCGGGTTGTGGCTGGCGGGGTTGACCGCAGCCCCGGCACTAGCCCAGAAGGAGTCGGCCTCGACGCCCCCGCCCAGCAATTCGGCACCGTCCCGCAGCGATGCCCCGGCCGCCCCTGCCAAGCCCGATTCCGTCGTGGCGGTAGACCCCAAGACCTACGTGATCGGAGCGCAGGACATCTTGTCCATCAAGGTATGGCGCGAGCAGGACTTCACGGGGCTTTACACCGTCCGCCCGGACGGTAAGATCACTCTTCCTCTGATCGGCGACGTACAAGCCACCGGGCTGACTCCGGAACGCCTGGGAGACCAGTTGAAACAGGGTCTGTCGAACTACATCAACAGCCCCGATGTCAGCGTGAGTCTGCAGTCGGTCGGCAGCAAGAAGTTTTACATCACCGGCGAGGTGAACCGCCCCGGTGAATACGTTTTGGCAGTTCCCACCAAAGTATTTGACGCGCTTTCCAACTCGGGCGGGTTTCGGGATTTCGCCAACAAGAAAAAAATTATCATTATGCGCGGTGCGGACCGCCTGAAGTTCAACTATCTGGACATCCTCAGGGGCAAGAATCTGGAACAGAATATCTTCCTTGAGAACGGCGACACCGTAGTAGTTCCATAAGCGAGGATATCGGATGCAGCCAACCGAAAATTACAGCACCCCCCGCAGGTCCATGGACCTCGAAGACTATATCGACATCGTGCGCCGCCACAAGGGATGGATCTTCGGTCCCTTCCTGTTCACGCTGGTAGCCAGCGTGGTGGGCGTGTACCTGTACCCGGATAGTTTTGTTTCGCAGGCGGTGGTGAAAATCGTGCCGCAACAGGTGCCGCAAAACATGGTGCAATCGGCCATCAATCAGCAGATGAGCGACCGCATCAACTCCATGGCGCAGACGATTCTGAGCCGCACTGTGCTGACCACCATCATCAACTCCTTCGGCCTGTATCAGCGCGAGCGCAGCCGGATGCCGATCGAGGACGTGGTCGAGCAGATGAAACGGGCGATCCAGATTCAGCCAGTGGCCTCTCCCACCGGCACCGTGGACCGCATTCCGGCCTTCGCGGTTTCGTTTTCTTACGACAACCGCTTGACGGCCCAGCGCGTGGTTCAGGACCTGGTGAGCCGGTTCATCGATGAGAACATCCGCAACCGCTCGAACGCGACCTTTCAGACCACCCAGTTCATGAAGGACCAGCTCGACGACGCCAAGAAACAGCTGGACGCCGCCGAAGATAAGTTAGCCGCCTATCGCATGCAGAATAACGGCAGACTGCCCGACCAGATGGATTCCAATATGCGCCAGCTGGCGGCACTGCAATCGCAGGCCAGCTATTTGAGCGCGCGCATCAGCGCCGTGAATCAGGAAAAACTGCAGATGGAATCCAACGTCCGCATTTTCAAGGATCAGTTGGCGAATCTCACCAAGGATGCATCGCTATTGCAGAACTCGCCCGACCACAAGAGCCCGGAGCTGCTGGATGCCGAGCGCGACCTGAACACTTCGCAAGACCAGCTGACCGTGCTGCGGCAGCATTATAAGGACACTTTCCCGGACGTCCAGATTGCGATCGCAAGGGTAGAGGGCGCGCGCAAGAAAGTGAAGGATGTCCAGGCCGCTGACGCCGCCAAAAAGACCGATAGTGATACTACCGCAAGCGTGACCCCAGCGGGGCAGCAGACCGTCCGCGAGAGGCGCGATATCGAAGCCAGTATCAAGCGCTTCCAAAGCGCTCTTGAAGCCCGCGAGCTGGATCTGCAGGACAATACCAAGCAGCTCAAAGCGGTCAACGACGCCATCGGCGGCTTTCAGGGACGCATGTCGACCGTTCCCCTGGGCGAAAAACAATACTCCGATCTGTTGCGCGATCGCGATCTGGTGAAGGAGCGATTCGTCGACCTGAGCGGGAAGCTGAGCAAGGCCGAAATCGCGCAAGAAATGGAAGGGCGCAAGCAGGGTGAAACTTTGGAACTGCTGGACCCGGCCTCGCTGCCTACCACTCCCACCGAACCCAAGCGCCCGATGGTGATCCTGCTGGGCGCGGGCTTCGGTTTGATCCTGGGGATCAGCATCGCCGGCGTGCGCGAAATGAAGGATACCTCGCTTAAAAATCTGAAGGACGTGCGAGCCTACACCCAGATGTCGATATTAGGCAGCGTTCCGCTGCTGGAGAACGATTTCGTGGTGCGGCGGCGGCGGCGGCTGACATGGCTCGGCTGGACCACGGCGTGCCTTTCGGCGGCGGTGGTAATGTCGGGCTCGGTGGTGTACTACTACTTCAGCAGAGCCTGAACCCGCCTGACGATGGGCGGCAAGTTTGTAGCGGTATTCGTGGCGATTGCGTAGCGATGGGTAACTAGTGTTGGGGAGAAAAAACGAATGAGTCGAGTTCATGATGCATTGCGCCGCGCTGAAAAATCCGGAGCGCTGCCTCCGCCGGTTCAGCGGCCGGCCGCCACGGCAGGGCCCATAGCGGGCTCGGCTGTGCTGGATCCGGGCGTAACGAATGGCGCTACTAGTTTTGATGGCGTTACTAATTTTGACGGACTCCTTGAGTTAGTGCAGGAAGTCCCGTTTCGCGCCGCCACCGATTCCCTGCTGATCGACGTATCGCGCCCGCACGAAGCGCCCATGGAAGAGTTCCGTACCTTGCGCACGCGTCTCAATCACTTGAAGACCCTGCAGCCGATTCACTCAATTGTCATCACCAGCGCATCGCCGGCAGAAGGCAAATCGCTTTCCGCCGCCAATCTGGCGCTGGCGGAGGCCCATTTGGCCGGCAACACCACGCTGCTGGCGGATTTCGATTTCCGCCGGCCCATTGTGCATACTCTGTTTGGCGTGGACCGCAGCCCGGGCATCACCGACTACCTGCTAGGCAAGTGCCAGTTGCATCAGGCCATGCGCAAGATCGCGGGCACAAATCTATATATCATGCCGGCCGGCGAAGCGGTCATTAATCCGCTGGAACTGCTCAATTTGCCGGCAGTCAAGGTCATGATGGACCGGCTCCCGGAGTTGTTCAATTGGATCATCCTTGACAGCCCCCCGCTGCTGTTCGCGGCGGATGCCAGCCTGCTGGGCACGTTGTGCCACGGCACTCTGCTGGTGGTGCGCATCGGCCACACTACCATCGACTCGGTGACGCGCGCCATGCAGTCGCTCTGCAACAACAATGTCCTGGGGATCCTGGTGAACGGAGCGCGCCGCGGAGAGCTGTACAGTAAGTACACTTACTATCACTCCTACTACACTCCAAAGGAAGATGGCCACTCCGATGCCGAGCAGGGCGAGACCGTCGGTGTGGCAGCCCACGATTAACTCATCCCGGTGAGGAATAGTTGCGACAGGGCGCCCCGGACCCGTATCGTGACGCCACGTCGTGTCCTCACGTTCGTTACCCAGGTTCGTGACCCCAGGGTTCACGGAAACTTGCCGAGACCTCTCTGAAGTGCGCTAAACTAAAATCTTCGCGATCACACCGGTCCGACGGGACAACCTTGCGCTGCAAATCCCACTGGCAGTTACGGATGGCAGTAAGACTCTGGTTGAATGAAACCCCTGTTGACGGGCCAACGTCAGAAGGAAACGCAGCGTGGAAAGGAATCCGGAATAGATGACAGTGTTCAGGCTAGGATGCCTGCGTTTGTTCGCGGCAACCTTGCTCGGTTCGATTCCAGCGCTGGCCCAAGTGGCTGCGCAACCCCCTGCCGTGGGACAAGCTGCGGCGCCGGCCGGGCAAGCTCCGCGAACCGCGCCTGCGAAGCCGCAGCCGCCTGCCACGCAACCTCCCAAGAACAATCCGTTTGAGACGATTCCGGAGGCTGTCGAGCCCGCCCCGGCTCCAGCGGCCCCCGCACAGCCTGGCGCTCCGCCACAGCCCGGCGCGCCAGCGGCCGCCAAGCCCGCGGTGGAAGCGCCGCTGGCCTTTGAGGACGTGGTCGAATCTATCGAATTCCGCGGCGTGCGCCGGGTTCCGCAAGACACGTTGCGCGCCCTGATCTTCACCAAGCGCGGCGATAAACTGGATGAAGAATCGATCCACCGCGACTTTATGGCGCTGTGGAACACCGGCCGCTTCGACGATATCCGGGTGGAGCGCGAAGCCGGCAAGACCGGATGGATTCTGCGTTTCATCATGGCCGAGCGCAGAGTGATTCGCGCTATCAAGTATGACGGCAACAAGTCCGTCACCAATTCCGAGATCCTGGACCGCTTCAAGGAACGCAAAGTCGGCTTGAGCGTCGAGTCGCAGTACGATCCCAACAAAGTGCAGCGCGCGCGCAACGTGCTGCAGGAATACCTAGCCGAACGCGGGCGGCAATTTGCCAGCGTAGAAGCGGACCTGCGCCAGGTGCCGCCTTCTTCGCTCGAACTAACATTTAAGATCGACGAAGGGCCCAAGGTGAAGGTCGGCACTATCACCTTTATGGGCAATCAAACCTACAGCGCGCTGATCGTGCGGCGGGCTATGAAAAACCTGCGGCCGATAGGGGTTCCCAAGTCTGTCTTCTTGGAGAATCTGCTGCCTTCAACCTACGACTCGACCAAGCTCGACGAAGATCAAGAGCGTATCGAGATGTTCTACAAAGACAACGGCTACTTCCAGGCGCGGGTCATCGAACATACCGTGGACATCGTCGACGTGGGGGGCGGAAAATTCAAGCTGCCGTTGATTCACCCCAACAAGCCCGGCAAATCCGCCAACATCGGACTCACCATCGAAGAAGGCCGGCTATACCGCCTGAATACCATTAATTTCGTGGGCGTGAAGCTTTTCCGTACGCCGGAAACCCTGATGCGCCCGATCTTCGGGATGCAGCAGGGCGAGGTATTCTCGACCGCGAAGCTGCGCAAAGGCTTCGAGGATCTGCGCAAACTGTACGGGCAGTTCGGCTACATCGATTTCGTGTCCGAGCCCGACATCGAGACGGTGCCGGGCACCGACAAAGTCGATCTCACGCTGAACTTCGATGAAGGCAAACAGTTCTTTGTGCGGCGCATCGATTTCTCGGGCAACACCACCACTCGTGACAAGGTGATCCGCCGCGAGCTGCTGATCGACGAAGGCGACGTGTACAACACCCGCTTGTGGGAATTGAGCATTCTGCGGCTGAATCAACTGGGATACTTCGATGCCCTGAAGGCGGAGGACGCGGCCGACGTGAAGCGCGATACCAAGACCAACACCGTGGACCTCACGCTTAAAGTCAAGGAACGCGGCAAGAATTCCATTCAGCTCAATGGCGGCGTCTCGGGAATCTCCGGCAGCTTCCTGGGCTTTGGCTATTCCACCAACAATCTGGTGGGCCTCGGCGAAACTCTCAGTTTGCAGGCCACGCTGGGCACGGTCCAGAACAACGTGACCCTGGGATTCACCGAACCGTACTTATTCGATAAGCCCTTGCAAGCCGGCTTCACCTTATTCTATTCACGCTTCGACTACAATCAGGCGCGCCAGGCTTCCATTCTTTCCGGCACCGACCTCACCCGGCTTTACAACCAACTGGGCCAGCAGAATCTGCTGAATTATGTAAGCAATTCCAAGGGCTTCACGACCTTCCTGAGCTATCCTCTGAAGCGCAGCTTTGCCCGCCTGGGGATCAGCTACAGCTACAGCATCCAAAGCGTGAACACGCTGACGTCGGCCGCGACCTCGTATTACACCTACCTGAACTTCCTGAATATTAACGGGCCGAATCAGCTGGACGGAATCAGGTCCTCTTCCATCACGCCGAGCTTCACCTACAACACTGTGAACCATCCCATCACGCCGACCGCCGGCAAGGAGATTTCGGCTTCGATTCAGTTCACGGGAAGTTTTCTGGGCGGCAATGTAAACCAGATCGAACCGGTGATCGATGCCAAGTATTTCCGCCGCGGCTTCGGCAAGACGCATGTGATTGGCTTGCATTTCTCGGGTCGTTATATCACCGGCTTTGGCGGCAAGACGGCCGCTCCTTTCAACCGCTTTTACATTGGCGGCGAAAACGATGTCCGCGGGTTCGACTTTTATGCCATCACCCCGATCGCGTTTGTGCCGATCGAAGCCAGCGTTCCCTTGCTCAATAACGACGGCACGCCCCGTCAGCAGCGGGTGATCAACAGCAGCGGATTCCCGGTGTTTGTGCCTGTGTCTAAGGCGGTTCCCTCCTACCAGCTGGTGACGCCCGGCGGCGATACCGCGCTGGTGGCTAATGTTGAATACCGTATCCCGATTTTCGGGCCGGTGACCCTGGCGGCGTTCTTTGACGCGGGCCTCAATCGTCTTCTAAACACCGGCCAGTTGGATATCAATCCTGACCGGATCAAGCAGTTGAATGCTGAATTTCCGAGCGCCAGCTTCCCCAGCAAGGCAGTGATTGCCGCTGGAACGCAGCCGATTCGGGCATCCACGGGCCTGGAATTGCAGGTCTTGATGCCGGTGGTAAACGCTCCCTTCCGGATCTATTGGGCCTACAACCCGTGGATTGTAAACCAGTTTGTTCAGGGGCCGATCGTGACGGACCGGAGCTTCTTCCCCAACCAAGCGTCGTTTCTGAACGGACTGGCGCAGGTCGGCACCATATTTCCGTATTACGAAAAACGCACCATGTTCCGCTTCACGGTCGGCCGGACCTTCTAGGCGGACGAGCGCACGTGCTAGCATAAGAGAAAATTATTTTAGGAGTTTCGCTGTGACCAAGAATTTGTTTGTGATGACGGTGCTGGGCGCGGGAATGGCGCTGGCGCAAGCCCCAGCGGCTCCTGCGGCCGCCTCCGCCCCCCCTACGAAGGTGGCGGTGATTCAGATCCAGGCGGCGCTAGCGGCCACCAAGGAAGGCCAGAAGGCCGCGGCGGATCTGGAAGTCAAGCTGGCTCCGCGCAAAAAGGAGCTGGACGGCAAGCAGGCCGAAATCAAGGATCTGCAGGAACGGCTGCAGCGTGGCGGCAACACGCTTTCCGACAGCGCGAAGGAAGACCTCACGCGCAACATCGACACCAAGACCAAGAGTTACAATCGCGAGCTCGAAGACGCGCAGGCCGAACTGGAGCAGGAGCAGCAGAAAGTGGTGGGCGTGCTGGGCCAGAAGATGATGGCCGTGATCGACAAGTATGCCCAGCAAAACGGCTTTGCGATCGTGCTGGACGTGAGCAGCCAGAACACGCCGGTGCTCTACGCCTCGAATACCGTCGACATCACCAAGGAAGTGATCGACCTGTACGACAAGACGGTGTTCACGCCGACACCCGCCCCCGCTGCATCCGGCGCGGCGGCAGCTCGTCCCGCGGCGCCACCGGCGGCTCGTCCAGCCGCGGCTCCGGCGCCCAAGCCAGCAGCGCCACCCGCTGCTGCACCTGCGAAGAAGCAATAGCGCCCACACGGCACGGGCGGCGCGGCATTCAGGCGCGCGTCCCGACTAGAGGACTTCTTCGCTCCAGTTTTCGAGGATCGACTTCACCTTTTGTGTGAACTGATCGCCGAGTGCGCCGTCGATCAGGCGGTGATCGAAGGTCAGCGCCAGGTAGCACACCGAGCGGATGGCAATGGCGTCGTC
>Ga0068858_100001911_pt1 | contig 21257 bp, 21 predicted proteins | sample KBSSwiS12_FD_66589 | JGI IMG/M metagenome (GOLD analysis project Ga0068858, IMG submission 66589) | Switchgrass rhizosphere microbial communities from Kellogg Biological Station, Michigan, USA - KBS Switchgrass S1-2 | ecosystem: Host-associated > Plants > Roots > Rhizosphere > Soil ...
TACCTCAGGCCGGGTGGCCGGGCTCGATGTCGCGCACGGCGCGGAACCCGAGCTGGCCCGACCACGGCCCCACGGCCCCGTCGATCGGCTCGAGCAGGAAGGCCACGTGATCGCCGCCGTCGAGCGTCTCGGTCACCCGCCCGACGAACCAGCGCGTCACGTCGTCGAGGACGACCGAGCCGTGGGGCCCGCCGTGCCACGACGCGGACGCGAACTTGTCGATCTCGTCGCCGGTCTGCTCGCCGAAGAGCGCGGCGAGGTCGTGCTGCTCCCGTGACGGGAAGTGGACCGTGAGCACGTCGGCGCCACACGCGACCCGATACGTGTGGTTCTTCTTCGAGATCCACACCGTGAAGCGCGGCGGCGCGATCGACGACTGGCCGGCGAACCCTACGAGGCAACCCGACCGTTCGTGGCCGTCGGTCGCCGTGACGATGAGCATCGGGTAGTCGATGTCGGCCATCACCGCGTGGAAGGCGTCGACCGTCCCGGCCCGCTGCTCGACGGGCGCGGTCGGCGACACCGCCCGCGGCTCGGCGACGCGGCGGTAGCGCAGGAACAGATCACCGCCGTCCTCGAACGCGTGGAGCACGCGCATCGGCAGCAGGTCGGGCAGGTGGGCGCGACCCAGCAACCCGGCACCGACGTCGCCTCCGACGAGCGCCGGCGCGATGGTGACGCACAGCTCGTCGATCAGGTCGTCGGTGGCGAGGAGGCCGTTGAGCGTCGGGCCGCCTTCGCACAGCACGACACCGGCGTCGAGAGCGGCGAGGGCCGCCGGCAGATCGACGCGGTCGTCACCGGTGACGATCACGTCGGCCACGGCGCGAGCGGCGGCGAGCTGGTCGGCGGGCGCGCTCGGGCAGGTGAGCACCATCGGGCGCGTCGGCGACTCCGTGAACATGCGGGACCCCCAGTCGAGGTCGAGACTGGCCGACACGACCGCGATGCGGGGGACGGCCGCCTGACCCCGCGCCATCCGCTCGGCCTGGCGCTCGTCGCTGATGCGGGGAGGCCCGTAGTGCTCGGCCCGCACGGTCTGGGCACCGACGAGGATCACGTCGACGAGCGAGCGCAGGTAGTGGAAGACGAAGCGGTCGGCCTCGCTGCTCAGGTCCTTGGTGCGGCCCTCGAACGAGATGGCCCCGTCGGCGCTGCTGACCATGTTGACCACGACGTAGGGCCGGCCCTCGACGCGGCTCGTCGCGACGTCGGCGTAGGCCGACTCGACGTCGCGGTCGTCGACGGCGCGCGGGACCAGGCGTCTCATCTCGGGCACCAACTTGCCCGCGAAACGGGGCCCGGTGCACACCGGGCCCCGTTTCGACGAACGGTCGACGTCAGCGCTTCTTGGCCACGGCCTTCTTGACCGGTGCCTTCTTGACTGGTGCCTTCTTGACCGGGGCCGCCTTCTTCGCGACCGGGGCCTTCCGGGCCGGCGCCGCCTTCTTCGCGACCGGGGCCTTCTTGGCCGGGGCGGCCTTCTTGACGGGAGCCGCCTTCTTGGGCGCCGGCGGCCACACGCCGCTGGCGAGCTTGGGCGCCATGCTCGGCGTCATCACCGCATCCTTGAATCCCTTCAGCGGCGTGATGCGCGCCTTCTTCGACGCCTTGATCTGCACGGGTTCTCCGGTGGCGGGGTTGCGGCCCATGCGGGCCGCGCGTTCGACCTTCGAGAACTTGCAGAAGCCGCTGATGGCGACTGGCTCTCCCTTCGAGACGACCGACGTGACGACATCGGTGAAGCTTCGAAGCACGGCGTCGACCTGCTTGGCTTCCGTGCCGGACTGGGCAGCGACGGCGTTGACGAGCTCGCGTCGATTCAATGGTCCTCCTTCGGACGGTGTGGCATGAGTGTGCTGAACGGGGCCCCACCGCGCGCGGATACCCCTCTGCTCATTAGGTTTCGCGGATGCACAGCGTCGCGCGGATCGAGGCGGTCGAGGTGCGACGCCTCACCCTTCCGCTCGTCGCACCCTTTCACACCTCCCGCGGCGTCGAGCACGAACGGCGCCTCGCGGTGGTACGCGTCGTCACCTCGGAGGAGGAGGGCTGGGGCGAGTGCGCCGCGCTGGGCGAGCCCACCTACACCAGCGAGTACGCCGACGGCGCCGCCGACCTGCTCGCCGAGCACCTGGCGCCGCGACTGGTCGGGACCCTCACCAGGGCCGGCGACGTCACCGGTGCGCTCGCCGCCGTGCGCGGCCACCCGATGGCCAAGGCCGCGTTGGAGATGGCCGTGCTCGACGCTGAGCTGCGCGCCACGGGGCGGTCGCTCGCCGACGAGCTCGGCGCGGTCGTGGACCGCGTGCCGTCGGGCATCGCCCTCGGGCTCGACGCCACGCTCGACGACGTCGCCACCGCGGTCGATGCCGGCTACCGGCGGGTCAAGCTGAAGATCGCCCCGGGTCACGACCTCGACATCGTGCGCGCCGTGCGGGAGCGGTGGCCCGAGCTGCCGTTGCAGGTCGACGCCAACGGCGCGTACTCGCTCGCCGACGCCGAGCACCTCGCCGCCCTCGACGAGCTCGGTCTGCTGCTGATCGAGCAACCGCTTCCCGACGACGACCTCGACGGCCACGCGGAGCTCGCACGGCGCGTGCGCACGCCGATCAGCTTGGACGAGTCGATCACCTCCGCCGCCGCGGCGGGCGACGCCATCGAGCGCGGCGCCTGCGCGGTCGTCACCATCAAGCCCGGACGGGTCGGCGGCTACCTCGAAGCGGTGCACGTGCACGACGTCTGCCGCGCCGCCGGCGTGCCGGTGTGGTGCGGCGGCATGTTGGAGTCGGGCCTGGCGCGCGCCGCCAACATCGCGCTCGCCGCCTTGCCCGGGTTCACGATCCCCGGCGACCTGTCGCCATCGAGCCGGTGGTTCGCCGACGACCTCACCGCGCCGATCGAGCTGGACGACGGCTACCTCCGGGTGCCATCGGGTCCCGGCATCGGCGTGCGTCCCCGGCCCGACGCGCTCGCCCGTTACACCACGTCGCTCGTCACCGTTCGGTAAGGACTTCACCCGTCCGTCCCGATCGGCAGTCCGTAGGCTGGGACCCATGTTCGGCCTCCACAAGACCCAGTTGGTCACGCCCGACGAGGCACTGCCCGGTCGCGACGAGACGATGCCCGTCGCCGCCGCCCATGCCGTCCTCGGCACCCCGATGACGCCGCCGTTCCCCGACGGCACGAGGCTCGCCGTGTTCGGGCTCGGTTGCTTCTGGGGCGCCGAGCGCAAGTTCTGGCAAGCCGATGGCGTGTACACGACCGCCGTGGGCTACGCCGGCGGCTTCACGCGGAACCCGTCGTACCAAGAGGTGTGCTCCGGGCGCACCGGCCACACCGAAGCCGTGCTCGTGGTGTGGGACCCGAAGCGCACCAGCTACGACGCGCTGCTCAAGGTGTTCTGGGAGAGCCACGACCCGACCCAGGGCATGCGCCAGGGCAACGACGTCGGCACCCAGTACCGCTCCGCCATCTACACCTTCGACGACGAGCAGCGCGCCGCGGCCGAAGCGTCACGCGACGCGTACGAAAAGGTGCTGATCGACAAGCACTTCGACCCCATCACCACCGAGATCGCGCCGGCGGGGACCTTCTACTACGCGGAGGACTACCACCAGCAGTACCTGCACAAGAACCCCAACGGGTACTGCGGGCTCGGCGGCACCGGCGTCAGCTGCCCCGTCGGCCTCGCCGCCAGCTGACCCGCGACTCAGGAAGCAACGACCTCGCGGAGGCGGCCGGACCGCACGTCGTAGACGAAGCCGCGCACCTCGGTCTCCGGCGGCAGCAGCGCGGAGGCCGTGAGCCGCTTCACGTCGGCGCGCAGCGCGGCCTCGGGATCGGCGATGGCGTAGAACTCGAGGTTGCCGGGATCGGTGCCGGAGCCCTCGCGCACGGCCTCGCGGATCTCGGTGTCGGCGTAGCGGGTCATGCCGCACTCGGTGTGGTGCACGACGGCGATGGCGCGCACCTCCAGCAGGTGCGTCGACACCAACAGCGAGCGGAGGACGTCGTCGGTGACGCGGCCGCCGGCGTTGCGCAGGATGTGGGCATCACCGGCTTCGAGACCGAACACCGCCAGGGGCATGATCCGGGCGTCCATGCACGTGACGACGGCGAGGTGACGGCTCGGGGGGGCTGGAAGCCCACCGCTGCCGAAGCTCTCCGCGAACCGGGCGTTGGCGGCAAGAACCTCGTCGAGCAGTGCCATGCCTCCAGCCTGCCCCGTGTCGTACGCTTCCAGCCACTCCGCCGCCGAAGGGATGGGTGTGGCGCCTCGGTCGAATCGAGCACTGATCGTCGACGACGACGACGACATGCGCTTCCTGCTGCGTGTGCTCATCGAGGCGGCGAACGAAGGTCTCGCCGTCGCCGGAGAGGCCCGTACCGCGCAAGAGGCGTTCGAGCAGTGGCGAACGCAGGAGCCGGACGTGGTCGTGCTCGACAACCGCATGCCCGATTGCAGTGGACTCGACGTGGCCGCCGAGATGCTGGCGGAGCGCCCCGACCAGAGCATCATCCTGTTCACGGCCTTCCTCGACGACGAGACCATCGCCCGCGCCGAGGCGCTGGGTGTGCGCGCCTGCCTCTCCAAGGACCGCTACGACGAGCTACCGGCGGCGCTATGGCAGTACGGACCCGCCGCCTGAGGTCGCGGGCGCCGTCGACCGCGATCTCGTTCGCCGTCGTCATCGTCCTCGCCTCCACCGTCATCGCCGTCCTCAGCCAGAACGCCGCCAACACCCACGATCGAGAGGTTGAGCGCGGCCGCGCCGCGGCCCACATCGCCCGCCTCGGCGCCCAGCTCTCGGCCACCGTCGCGTGGACCACGGAGGTGGCCGCCGACGCGTCGACGGACGTGACGAGCATCGCCGCCGCGGCCCTGCGCGTCACGACCTCCGGCCCGGTCGAGGCGTTCGTGCTCACGCGCGACGGCGTGGTGCAACGCACGATCACGGCGTCGGGCGCGACCTCGCGCCTCGGCGATACTGCCGCCGACCCCGTCATCACCGCGGCCGAGGCTGCCGCCATCGCCGACGGCACGACGCACGTCGTCGCGCCCGTCTCTCTCGACGGCGCACCGGCGATCGCCGTCGTCGGTCCCGCGTACGCAGCCGACGACAAGAGCACGCTCGAGGCGCGCCGCGCCAGCCATCCGGCCGTCGTCATCGGACTCGTGCGGTTCGCCACGCTCCGCCACCCCCCCGATCAACCGACGTTGTGGCCCGGCGCCGCCGTGCGGATCATCACGCAGCAGGGAACGATCGGCGCCGCGGTCCGGCATCCCCTGCTGACGAGCGAGGTGCGCGCCGGTGACGCCGTGTGGCGCGTCGAGGTCGGCAACGCGCCGTCCGGGACGCCGATCGTCGGCTGGCTCGTGTTCCTGACCGGACTGATCGCCGCCGCCGCCGTGTTCCTCGCCATGCGCCGGCAGCACCAGGAACGCCGCCGCGCCGAAGACGAGGTCGATGTGCGGTCCCGGCAGCTCGAGATGATCGCCACCACGAGCGCGGCGCTGCAGCAGAGCCTGAACCTCGCCGAGCTGCTCCCCACCTTCGCCGTCGACGTCTCCGACGAGTTCGGGCTCGCGTCCGTCTCGATCCTCGTCGCCGACGATCACGGCGACTTCACCGAGGTGTTCCGGTACGGCCGCCCGCTGCGTGCCGACGAGACGGTCAACGTGGACCTGCGGCGAGGTTGGCGCACCGTCGGCCGTCTCACCGTCCACTCGAGCCAGCCGCTCGACCCCGTCAGCGTCCAATCGCTGCAGGCGATCGCCGACCTGTTGGCGATCGCCGTCACGAACGCGCAGCTGTACCAACGGGAGCAGCAGGCCGTGGCCCGCCTGAGCGAGCTCGACGCGCTCAAGAACGCGTTCCTCGGCACGGTCTCGCACGAGCTGCGCACGGCCACGACCGCGGTGCAGGGGTTCGGCGAGCTGCTGACCGAGCACTGGGACGCCATGCCCGACGCGCGTCGTCGCGAGCTGGCGTCGCGGATCCGCCGCCAAGCAGGGTCGTTGCGCCACCTGGTCGACGACCTGCTCGACTACGCCCGCCTCGAGCGTGAGTCGCTGCGGGTGAGCCCGCGCGAGCTCGTGCTCGGCGACATCGTCCAGCACCTCGCCGACTCGTTCAGCCCGCTGGTCTCGAGCCACGAGCTCGTGGTCGACGTCGACCCCGAGGTCGTCGCGTGGGCCGATCCGATCGCCGTCGAGCGGATCCTCGCCAACCTGTTGTCCAACGCCGGCAAGTACGCCCCGCCCGCCACGACCGTCACCGTCACCGTGGCCCGTCACGGCGACCGGGCCCGCCTGAGCGTCGCCGACGAAGGTCCGGGCATCCCGCTCGAGGACCGCCGGCGGGTCTTCGTGCGCTTCTACCGGCTCGACAACTCCGAGACGATCCGGACGCACGGCGCCGGCATCGGGCTCTCGATCCTGCGCGACTTCGCCGACCGATCGGGCGCCGAGGTCGCCATCGAGGACGCGCCGGGCGGCGGCGCGCTGATCATCGTCGACTTCCCCACCGCGCCCGTCGGCGCCACCACCGCGGAGGACATGTGAGCGAGCGAGGCGACACGGCCATGAGCACGACGCTCGGTGAAAGCCAGTGAGGCGCGCTCGCGACCGGGTCGTCGCCGGCATCGCCGTCGTGGTGCTCGTGGCGCTGGCCGCCATCGTGGTGTGGCTGGTGCTCGACGCCCAGAACGCGGCGATCGACTCGCGCAAGAGCGCCCGCGTCGAGCAGGTCCAGCAGCTGGCCAAGGACCTCGACACGCGCGTGCAACAGGCGTACACCGCGCTGGCGGGGATCGCCGGCGCACCGGGCAGCTGGAGCATGACGCCGAACGACCCGACGGACCAGAAGAAGCTGGCGCCGCTGACCGCCAACGCGACGTCGGGCAGCTTGCTCGTCGATGCCCACGGGGTGCTCGTGAACGGATCGCTGTTGCTCGACCGGTCGGTCGTGGGCACTCCCTACGTGCGGCGCGGCATCGACAAGGTGCTCGCCGGCGAACCGATGATCCTCGACATCGGACCGGGGCTCACGACGAAGGCGCCCGTCGTCGCCGTCGCCCTGCCGGTCCGGACCACGCAAGGTGACGTGTCCGGCGCGTACGTCTACGAGATCCCGGTGACCGCCGACTCGGCCTTCTCCCAGGAGATCGCGCAGCTCCACGCCGGCCGCACCGGCTCCTTCAGCGTGATCGACGCGGGGGGCCGCATCGTTGCGTCGTCCGACGAATCGACCTTGGCCCAACCGACAACCCTGTCGGCGAAGGACCGCCGCGCCGGCTTCCGTCACGTCGGCAACAGCGTCGTCGCTGTGGCCGACATCCCGTCCGCGCACTGGTCGCTCGCGTTCCACCAGCCGAACTCCGAGTTCGAAGGCGATCTCACCCGTCCGCTGCGCGCCGCACTGACGCTGCTCACGCTGCTCGTGCTGCTCGGCGGCATCGCCGCGGTGATCGCGCTCAACCGACGCCTCCGCGCCGCCCACGAGGAGCAACGGCGTCTGGCGGAGATCTCCGTCGCGCGCGAGGAGTTCGCGAGCATCGTCAGCCACGAGCTCCGAACGCCGGTCGCCGGTCTGCTCGGGTTCCTGCAGACGACGATCGACCACTGGACGGCCATGACCGACGACGAGCGCCGCCAGGCCGTCGGGCGGGCGCTCGAGAACGCCGAGCGGTTGCAGCACCTCAGCGCTGACGTGCTCGACACCACCGCGGTCGAGACCGGTCATGTCGAGATCCGCACCGAGCCCGTCGAGCTCGGTTCCCTCCTCGACGACGCGATCGACACCGTGCACGCCGCCTTCGGCGATCGCGTCATCCGCCTCGACACCCCGGACGAACCCGTCCAGGTCGAGGCCGACTCGGCGCGCCTGCGCCAGGTCATCGGCAACGTCCTCGACAACGCCGTGAAGAACTCGCCGAGCGACGCACCGGTTCAGGTCACCGTGACGCGTGACGACGGCACGGCCCAGGTGTCCGTCCGCGACCACGGTTCGGGTGTCGCCATCGGCGATCGCGAGCGCATCTTCGACAAGTACACGCGGGCAGGCACGGGCTTGGGTCGCGGCACCGGGCTCGGGCTGTTCCTGGCACGCGAGATCGTGCAGGCCCACGGCGGTCGCATCTGGGTGGCGGACACCGACGGTCCCGGCACCACGATCGTGTTCACGGTTCCGACGGTGCGAACGGCCGACCGTGAGTGATCGCGGCTCAGAGCACCGCGTCGCGAAGCGCCGAGAGCCGACCCTTGCTCAACCACTCGGCGCCCACCGCTTCGGCGGCGTGGACCACCTTGGGGTCGGCGTAGTTGCTGTAGACGATGACGCGGCCGGCGGTCCCCTCCCGCAGCACCCGCCGCGCCACCTCCACGCCGTCGATGCCCGGCGGCATGCGATAGTCGACGACGAGCACGTCGGGACGGTGCGCCTCGCACTGGGCCACGGCCTCGTCGCCCGACCGCGCGAGGCCGACGATGTCGTGCCCCTCGAAGCCGAGGTCGAGCGCGATCAGGTCGAGAGCTCCGTCGTCGTTGTCGGCGAGCACGAGGCGCACGACCTCAGCGTACGGACCGCCGGGGCTGCCTGATGCGCCTGCGGAGGCGAATACAACTCTTGTTCGTCGCCCTCTTCGTCGTCCTGGCCGCCCAGGTCGGGATCGACACGTGGGCCGAGCACGCGCGCGACGACGCCAGCAGGACGATCAACGATCAGCTCGTTCCCGCGCGCGACCAGCTCGCCGCCCTGTTGACGTCGCTCGTCGACCAGGAGACCGGTCAGCGCGGGTACCTCCTGACCGGGAAGGACTCGTTCCTCGCCCCGTACACGACCGGGAAGAAGCAGGCCGCCGACTCGCTCCGCCGGCTCGAGACCCTCTTCGCCGGCGATCTCGACGCGCGGGCCGGGATCGACCGGATCCACAGCCGGGTCGACGCGTGGCAGCAGCTCGCCGCCGACTTCGAGATCAACGCCAAGCGGGCCGGCCGCGACCAGACCGTCGCCGCGCTCGTCGCCTCCGGCACGGGCCGCCAGCTGTTCGAGCGCGTGCGCACCGAGATCGCCGACGTGAGCGCGTCGCTCGACGCCCGGTTGCGCCGGCAGCAGCATCGCGTCAACGACCTCACGCATCGGCTCGACGCGCTTCGGATCGCCAACATCGTCATGGCCATGGCGATCATCGGCATCACCGCCAAGCTCGCCATCGACTGGCTCACGATGCCGCTGCAACGGCTCAGCCACGCGGTGCGGAACACCGCGGCCGGCGCGCTCCGCGACCCCATCCCGGCGACCGGTCCGCCCGACGTGGCCGAGCTCGCGGCCGACGTCGATGCCATGCGCCGGCGGCTGCTCGCCGAGGTCGACGACGCCGCCCGGGCGCGGGCGGCGCTTGCTGATCGAGGCATGATCGTCGTGACGTTGCGCGACGACCTCGCGCCGGCAGAGGTCCCGCTACCTCCCGGCCTGCTGCTCGCCGGGCGCTTCCGCCCCGCCAAGGGACTGGTCGCCGGCGACTGGTACGACGTCGTGCGGTTGAGCGACGACCGCATCGCACTCGCGCTGATCGACGTCTCCGGCCACGGGGCCGAGGTGGCCACCTTCGCGCTGCGGACGAAGGCCCTCACGATGGCGGCCATCACGTCGCACGGTCCCGGCGCGGCGTTCAGCTGGCTGGCGTCGCACCTGGGCGAGACCGGCGAGCTCTTCCTCACCGGCGTGATCATCGAGGTGTCGGCATCCACCGGTGAGGTCCGGTACGCGAGCGCCGGGCACCCGCCCATGCTCCTCGCCGGTCTCACCGGCGTGACCGAGCTCCCCGCCACCGGGCCGTTGCTGGGCCCGCTTCCCGGTCGGTGGGAGACGATGAGCGCCCAGCTCGACCGCGGCGGCATCCTGCTCGCCTACTCCGACGGCCTCGCCGAGGCGCGCGAGGAAGGAGGGACCCAGTTCGGGCTCGACCGCGTGTCGCAGGTCGTCACCCAGCACCAGCTGTCGGGCGTCAACGCGGTCGCCGACGCCACCATCCGCGCCGTCGAAGCCTTCGCCGACGATGCCGGCCGCGACGACATCACGATCTGCGTGCTCGGCCGCTGACAGCTACCTACCCGATGACCTGCGTCGCCTCCTGCAGCACGCGGGGGGCGATGACGTGGCCGTTGCGGCGAGCGATGGTCTGGTTGACGATCAGCAGGAAGTGCGACGGGTCCTGCACCGGCACGTCGGCGACCTTGGCGCCACGCAGCACGCGCGCCAGCTGGCGGCCGAGGTCGACGTTGACCGACTGGCTGTCGGGCTGGAGGATCAGCTCGGCGAACGCGAACGGCGAGTTGGCGATGACGGGCACGGTCGAGCCGGCGAAGCCTTGCTGCAACGCCGACGTGGCGCGTGACGTGGTGGGCGAGTTCACGAGCACGACGGCGTCGACGTTGCGCGCGAGCACCGAGCGCACGGCATCGGCGGCATCGTTGGTGCCGGCGAACGTGCTGCAGGTGAGCTCGAGGCCGAGCGCCTCGGCGCCCCGCGCCAGGTCGGCCTGGGCGGGCACCGCCCCGGGGTCGGTCGGCGGGTAAACGCAACCGAGATGGTGGATCCCGGCGTACGCGTCGGTCACGACCGCGAGCGTCCGGTCCGACGGCACGCGGTACGCCATGCCGGTGAGGTTGCCCTCGGGATGGCGCTCGTCCCGCAGGAGCCCGGTCGCCGTCGGGTCGGTGGAGATGAAGAGCACCGGCACGTTGGGCGCCACCTCGTGGGCAGTCTCGGCGCCGCTCGTGGAGAGGGCGACGATGACCTGGGCCCCCTCCTTCACCCACTCACGCACCGCTGCCGCGGCCCCGGCGTCGTCGGGATGCGCTTCGCTGGGCGCGCTTCCTCCGACGACACGCACCCGCGACCGCGGCACCCCGCCCCGCACGAGGCCGTCGAAGAGGTGCGCCTCGTTGGCCGACCCGGGCAGGGCCCGCAGGATGGCGATCCGATAGGTCGGCGAGCCGCCCGACGAACACGCCGGGAGGACCGCGGCGACCGCGGCCAAGGCGCCCACGGCCAACGCGCCCGCGCGCCGTCGACGCCTTGGCCTGCCTGACACGGCGCCGACCGTATCGGACGGAGTTTGGGGCGGAGGCTGAAGTTCGGAGCGTCCTCTGAGCATCCTCCCAGGTTCCACCGGTCTACTTGGGACCATGCCCGATACGGCCGACGCCACGGTCCTCGTCGTCGACGACGAGGAGTACATCCGGGACCTCGTGTCCAGCGCCATGCGGATCGCGGGGTTCGACGTGCGCAACGTGTCCGACGGTCATGCCGCGCTCGCCGCCGTCGAGGCCCACCAGCCCGATCTCGTGATCCTCGACGTCGGGCTGCCCGGGTTGGACGGCTTCGAGGTGTGCCGCCGGCTCCGCGACGACGGCGTCGGCACGCCGGTCATCTTCCTCACGGCGCGCGACGCGAACGAGGACAAGATGAGCGGGTTCACCAAGGGCGGTGACGACTACGTCACCAAGCCGTTCAGCCTCGAGGAGCTCGTCGCCCGCGTGCGCGCCGTCCTGCGCCGCAGCATGGCCGCCGAGCAACCGACGCAGCGCCTGCGCTACGAGGACCTCGAGATGGACGAGGAGACCATGCGGGTGTCGCGCGGCGACCGTCAGGTCAAGCTCTCCCCCACCGAGTTCAAGCTCCTGCGCTACCTGCTGCTCAACCGGGAGCGCGTCGTGTCGAAGTCGCAGATCCTCGATCACGTGTGGCAGTACGACTTCGACGGGAACGCCAGCGTGGTCGAGAACTACATCTCGTACCTCCGCAAGAAGATCGACGACGGCGCCGCACCCCTGCTGCACACCGTGCGCGGCTTCGGGTACGTCCTCCGCCGGGACCCGTGAGGCTCCTCCGGCGCTTCGGGATCCGCCACCGGCTCGTCGCCGGCATCGTCGCGCTCCTCGCCGTCGTGCTCGCCGTCGCCGGCATCCTCGTGACCGACCTGCTGCGCAGCCGGCTCGTCGCCAACGTCGACCAGCAGCTCACCCGCCGGGTGGACACGATCATGCACACGCCCGCGAGCCGGGGCGGGCGCGAAGGGCCGGCCTTCCCGGGCAACGACCGCTTCGCCCCGAACCCGTTCGCCGAGCAGCGCGCCGCGTTCGTGCTCCTCGACTCGCGCGGCTCGGTCGTGGGCGCCATCCCGCTCGTCCAGGGCGAGCACATCGAGCCGCTGCCCGACGTCGACGGCATCAGCGCCTCGTCGGACGCCAAGACCGTCGATGCCGTCTCCTCGGGCGGACCGCGCTACCGCGTGCTCGCCGTGCGCGTCGGCGACGGCCTCCTCGTCGCCGGCATCTCGCTCGCCGACGTCGACTCCACGGTCAACAGCGCGCAACAGGTGCTGCTCTTCGGCGGGCTGCTCACGCTGCTGGCCGCGGCGGCGGTCGTGTGGTTCACGGTGCGCCGGGGGCTCATGCCCATCGACGCCATGATCGGCACGGCCGAGCACATCGCGGCCGGCGATCTCACCGAGCGCGCACCAGTACCCGACCCCGGCACCGAGGTCGGTCACCTCGGCACCGCGCTCAACACCATGCTCGACCACATCGAGGCGGCGGTGGCCGACAAGACCGCGTCCGAGGCCCGGCTGCGGCGCTTCGCCGCCGACGCGTCGCACGAGCTGCGCACACCGCTCACGTCGATCCGCGGCTACGCCGAGCTGTACCGGCAGGGCGCCACCGACCCCGACTCGGTGGCCCTCGGCATGGCGCGCATCGAGCGCGAGGCGACGCGCATGGGCGAGCTCGTCGAGGACCTCCTGCTGCTGGCCCGCCTCGACCAGGGCCACGAGCTGCGCGTCGAGGCCGTCGACCTCCGCGCCATCGTCGAGGATGCGGTGGAGGCCGCCCACGTCATCGAACCCGACCGGCGCATCACCGTCGACCGCCCGGCCGACGCCGTGATCGTCGACGGCGACGGCGGGCGCCTGCGCCAGGTGGTCGACAACCTGCTCGCCAACGTGCGAGAGCACACGCGTGCCGACGCCGCGGTGGCGCTGCGGCTGACGGCGGACGACGACACGGCGACGTTGGTGGTGGCCGACGACGGACCGGGAATGGGTGACGAGGACGCGGCCCGCGTGTTCGAGCGGTTCTGGCAGGGCGAGCAGACCATCGACCACCCCCGTCACGGCACCGGGCTCGGACTGGCCATCGTCCACGACCTGGTCCGGACCCACGGCGGCACGGTGGCGCTCCACACCGCTCCGGGCGCGGGGGCGACCTTCACGATCACCCTCCCCCGTCAGGTACTCCCGGGTGACTCCCAGGGAACCGCGAGCACCATCGGAGCCGTTGGGCCCACACTGGAACCGTCCCCGACCCGCGCAGGAGAAGGCACATGAGGGCGAAGACGATGTTGGCGGCCGGCGCAGTGGCAGTGTCGATCGCGGCGGGTGCCGGAGCCGGCGCCCTCCTGTTCACGCCGACCTCCTCGATCGCCCAGAGCGCGTCGACCACCGCACCGACCACCGATCCCGGCTACGGCGACGGTCGCCACCTCGAGCACGGCCTCGGCGTCGTCGGCGGCCCCGGTGTCGAGCTGGGGGTGGCGGCCAAGGCGATCGGCATCACCGAGGACCAGCTCCGGACCGAGCTGCAGTCCGGCAAGTCGATCGCCGAGGTGGCCAAGGCCCACGACGTCGACCCACAGAAGGTGATCGACGCCCTCGTGGCCGACGCCAAGGCCCGCCTGCAGCAGGCCGAGGCCGACCTTCCCTCGAGCATCACCGCCATGGTGAACGGCCAGATGCCCTTCGGTGGCGCCCAGCGAGGGCACTTCGCCGGCCCGGGCGGCGGCCTGCGTGACCTCATCGGCGCCGGCCTCGACACGGCGGCCACCGCCATCGGCATGACGCCCGACCAGCTCCGGACCGAGCTGCAATCCGGCAAGTCGATCGCCGATGTCGCCAAGGCCCACGACGTCGACCCGCAGAAGGTGATCGACGCGCTCGTCGCCGCCGCCACCCAGAAGATCGACGCCGCCGTCTCGAGCGGAAAGCTCACGCCCGACCAGGCGACGGCCCTGAAGAACAACCTCAGCACCATCGTGACGAACGTCGTGAACGGCCAGCGCCCCGCGTTCGGCCGGCACCGCCAGCTCCGGCCGTCGGGCTCCTCGGGCTCCTCGCGATCGACCCCGAGCGGGACCGCCGGCTACGTCACCTCGTGAGGCCCGCGGTTCGCGGCCTCCTCGGCGACACGGCGTAGCTCCCCCGGCTCGCGGTCGCCGGCGCGCAGGGTCACGTACGACACCGCCCCCAGCGGGATCGGCAGCCAGAAGTTCAAGAGGCGGTAGCTCACGATCCCGAGCACGGCGACGTCGCGCGTGGCTCCGAAGCCGACGAGCGAGGCGGTCAGCGCCGCTTCGATCACCCCGAGACCCCCGGGCGTGAGCGGGATGGCGGCGAGCACGTTGGCCAAGCCGTAGCTGATGATCAGCGCGTCGGGCAGCGTGCGGTAGCCGAACGCGGCGAGGAACACCCACAGCGACGCCATGTCGAGCAGCCAGTTGAGGGCGGCCCACCGCACGGCGCGCCAGAGGACGCCGTCGTCGGTGGCGATCTGCCGCAACCGCGTCGCGACGCGGCGGAGCATGTCGGCGACCGCGTTGCCGTCGACGAGCGGCACGTGGCCCGCGATGCGACACACCGCCGACGCCAGCCGGTCCTCCCCCTTGGTGAGGAGCAGGACGGCGGCCCCGACGGCGGCGAGGAGGAGCGTTCCGACGACGGCGGCGGTGAGGTACACCGGGTTGAACCCGCGCAGCGGGATCGACACGACGAGCCCCAGCCAGAGGAGGACGTTGAGGACGATCGCCGAGCCGAGCCCTTCGGTGGCGAGCACGAAGCCGGCGTCGGTGCCGCGCACGCCCTCGTTGGTGAGGAGGCGGAAGCCCATCGATGATCCGACGGCGGTGCCCCCGGGGATGACGTGGCTGAGCCCCAGCGTCGACAAGGTGATACGCACCACGGTCCAGAGCGACGGTCGCGTGTCGTCGGGGAGCAGCGTGCGCGTGAGCTCGGCGTAGCTGACGATCGCCGCCCCTTCCAGCAGCAGGCCGGCGGCCAACCACGCCACGTTGACCTGTCCGAGCAGGTGCACGGTCCGGCGCGCTCCCGCGATCGGGGGCAGCACCAGGTACTCGAACACGATGGCGGCGGCGAGGATCACGACGACCCGCTGGAGCCGCTGTCGAGGAGTGCTCGGCACCCCGAGAGGTTCGCGCACCTAAGGTCCGGTCGTGGCTTTGGTGCGACGAGTGGTGACGGGACACGACGGTGCGGGGCGGGCGGTCTTCGAGAGCGACGGCGCGCCGCCCAAGACGGTCGAGATGGTGAGCGAGGTGTTCAGCCTCGACGGTCCGCCGAGAGAGGCGACGGACGGGGGCGACGGCGGCGGCCCCGGGTACGCGCTCGAGCCGCCGCCCGGCGGCGCCACCGTTCGCATCATCCGGTTGCCCAGCACGGGTGACTGGTTGCCCGTCCCGGGGGCGCCGGACGACCGACCGGGGTGGCACACGACCGACACGCTCGATGTCGAGGTGATCCTCGAAGGCGAGATCGTCCTCGACCTCGACGACGGCGAGCACCGGCTCGGCGTGGGCGACGTCGTGGTCCAGCGGGGCACCGCCCACCGGTGGAAGGTGGTGGGCGACGGGCCCTGCGCCTACCTCGCCATCATGCTGCGGCCCGAGCCGGGTGCCGTCGCGCCGCCCGCCCTCACCGCCCGCCTGGGCGATGGCCCCCACCGGCGCATCGTCACGGGAGTCGACGGCGACGGCCGCTCGGTCGGTGCGCTCGACGGGCCGGCGCCGGTCGCCCTCCGCACCGGCGACGTCACCATCACCGACCTGTGGCAGACCGGCGGCGTGCTCACCTCCGTCGACCAGGGCGGCGACTCGCCCGGGGACTACGAGCTCGAGCCCATCGGCGGCGGCGTCTCCGTCCGCGCCATCGAGCTGGCCCGCGCCCACGACCCCGGCGATGCGGGGTGGCACACCACCGACACCATCGACGTCGATGTCGTGCTGAGCGGCGCCGTCGAGCTCTGGCTCCCCGACCTCGAGCCCAAGGTCGTCGCGGCCGGCGAGGTGATCGTCCAGCGGGGCACCCACCACAAGTGGGTACCGGTGGGCGACGAGCCGTTCCGCATGGCGTCGGTGATGTTCGGCCTCCGCCACTGAGGCGGGCTACGAAGCGACGAGCTCCTGGATGAGTGCCGGGATCGACCCGACGCTCTCCTTCGGAACGACGGCGGCGATCCCGGCGGCGAGGGCCCGCCGCTCCACGTCGTCGTCGACGTAGGCCGAGCAGAGGATCACGAGCTGCTGCGGACGGCGCGCCCGGATGCGCGTCGCCGTCTCGACGCCGTTCATGCCCGGCATCATCTCGTCGAGGACGACCACCCTCGGGTCGCAACAGGCGATCTTGGCGAGCGCCTCTGGACCGCTGGATGCCTCGCAGGCCACCTGCAACCCGTCGTTGGCGACGCTGATCAGCATGCGGATGAGGACCCGGATGTCATCCTGGTCGTCGACGATCATGGTGGGGATGCTCATCCTCGGCTCCTGCTCTCGATGAGGCGGGTCGCCCGCTCGACCAGCTCGGCGATGGCGAACGGCTTCGTGACCACGTCATCGCACCCGAGCGACCAGGCGCGCTCGATGTCGGCCTCGGCCGCTCGCACGGTGCACAGCATGACCGGCACCGTACGCGTGCGGATGTCGAGACGAAGGGACTCCAGGGTCTCCCACCCGTCGAGGTCGGGCATCTGCACGTCGAGCACGATCAGGTCGGGCATCGTCTCGGTCGCGGCGAGCTGCGCCAGCGCGTCGATGCCGGTCACCGCTTCGAGCACCGCGAAGCCCGTTCGCCGCAGGACCGACCCGAGCAGGAACCGGACGTCTTCGTCATCGTCGACGACGAGCACCGTCGCCATTCAGACCGCCGACGCGAGGCGGACCCCGACCGCGCCGCGGTTCCAGTCGGAGCGACCGCCGACGTAGAGCCCACGCACGACCCACAGGAAGTACACCGCGGCCGGGACAGCCAGCCAGTCGATCACCAACCCGTGCCCGTCGACGACGTAACGACCGCTGCTCGCGTACAGCGCGAACACCGCGTGCATGACGCCGCACGTCGGGAACACGAACGTCAGGGCCAGGCCCGACATCGACCAGCCGTCCAACCGAGCGCGGTTGTGCAGCTGCGTGCGCAGCAGGTAGTAGCCGATCAACCCGTACAGACCGAGCAGCAGCACGTTGGGGACGACGCGCGGACCGAAGGTGCCCCCGTTCCGGAGCACGAACGCCGCCGCCCCGACCAAGGCGACCAGGTAGACCACCGACACCGCGGGGAGCGCGGCAACCCAGCGGGGCGTGCCGCTCACGAACCGGTCGCCGCGGCCGCCCGCCACCGCTTCGACGCGCAGCAGGAACCAACCGATGCCCGCCGGTGCGCCGACGAGCACCGCCGTCAGGTCGAGCGGCCCGCCCGTCCGTCCGAGCGCCAGATGGATGCCGTGTTCGAGGTGGTGCGGTCCGCACGTGAACGCCATCGCGATCCACGCCAGGCCGAAGTGCGAGAGCCCGTTGGCGCGCCAGCCGTGCTTGAGGTCGAGGATCGTCATGACCCCGTAGCTGCAGTACACGAAGCCCAACGTGAGGTTGGCCACCGCCACGACGAGCCGCATCACTCGCTGCCGTCCGGAACACCGATCTGGCGCATGAACTCACGGATCATCGTGGCCTCCCCCCGCTCGCGCTCGACCTCCGGCGGCTCGGACGCGGCAACCGCCAGCTCGACGTGCACGGATGTCCCGCTCCCGGGTCGACTCGTCGCCCAGACGCGCCCGCCCATGCCGTTCACGAGCGAGCGCACGATGTACAGGCCGATGCCCGTACCGCCGAACCGGCGCACGTCAGAGGACTCGGCCTGCCAGAACTTCTCGAAGCAGTGCGCGAGCTGCTCCGCATCCATGCCGATGCCCTGATCGGTCACCGTGAAGGTGACCGCGCTCCCGCCGGCGACCGTGACCTCGATGGCGCCGCCGTCGGGCGAGTACTTGACGGCGTTCTCGATGAGGTGGTCGAGCACCGTGGCCAGCGCGGCGGGATCACCAGCCGCCCCCGCCACGTCCGGCGCGACGTCCAGGCGTATCTCTCGGCCCGTCGTCGACGCCATGGCGATCACTCGCTCCTCGACGAGCGGGAGGACCGCCACGGTTGTCACCAGCAGCTCGACGCGTCCCGCTTCGATCCGGCTCGACAGGAGCAACCGATCGATGATCCCCCCGAGCTCGATGGTCCGCCGGTGCACGGTCTCGAGCGCGAGTGCGCGCGCATCGACGTCGATCTCGTCGCGCAGGAGCTCGACGAAGCCCCGGATGACGGTGAGGGGCGTCTTCAACTCGTGTGACGCAGTCGCGAGGAACAACGTCTTCGCCTCTTCCGCCTCCTTCAGCCGGGTGATGTCGCGGAGCGAGTGCACGACCTCCAGCACCCGCCCGTCGTCATCGAACACGGCAGTCGCGCTGGCGAGCACCGGTTGGCGGCGCTCTCGATCGCCTCGCCACACGTCCTCGCCCAGCTCGGCGCCGGCGCCGAGGAGCACGCAGCCGCGGGAGCAGTCGAGCACCCGGTCGTCATGACGCAAGCCGAGCGCGGTTGCGCAGGGAAGGCCCACGAGCTCGCGAGCCGGGCGCCCGAGCAACCGCTCCGACGCCGGGTTGCACCCGACCACGACCCCGTCGGCATCGGTGACGATGACGCTGTCGGCGATGTGGGTGAGCACCGCGTCGGCCGTGCCCCGCAGCCGAGCTGCGTCAGCGCTCGTCCGGAACTGGACCGCACTGGTCCGGTCGAGGAGGAGCACGATGGCGAGGGCGGCGAAGGCGAACGAGACGAGCACGCCGGTGTCGGCTCGAGCGGACGACGGGACCAACGCCTGCGCGACCACGGCCATGGTGATCGACGCCGCCGCGAGCCCACCGGCGAAGGCGCGACCCACCGTGTAGGCCGCGAACGCGACGACCACGAGCGACGCCGCCACCATGGCGACGGTGGCCGACGGCGTGAGCACCTCGACGGCGAACAGCGCGACCACGTCGCCGATCGGGCCACCGAGCAGCGCCCACTGGCTGCCCGAGCGCTCCGCGGCGAAGAGCACGACGACGGTCCACGGCACCCAGACCAGGCCAAGCAGGACGAACAGGGCGGTCTGGCGGGTCGTGAGGACGTGCGGCGCCGCCCCGACCGCCGCCGCGGTGATCGCGATCCCCACCCGCAGCCAGGCGGCCACGGTGACGGCCACGACGTCCGGCGTCCGCCGGCGCCGGCGATTCGCGACCACACAGCGAGTCAACCCCGATCGGGCCGGCGGGAACATGGCCCGTTCGGGCCATCGGTGGTGGCCCACCGTCGCTGCTATCGTTCCTGAGCCCCCGGGCGGTTAGCTCAGTTGGTAGAGCACTACCTCGACACGGTAGGGGTCGCTGGTTCGAGTCCAGTACCGCCCACTCGCATGTCCGCCCCGCCTCGCCCGGCCCGTGCTCGGGGCGCCGGCGGCGACGCATGCGCAGTTTGGATATTTTATGATCTCCGCCATGACGCAACCTCTGGACGGGAAGCGGGCGATCGTGGTGGGGGGTGGCAGCGGCATCGGGTTCGCCTCGGCGCGGCTGCTCGCACGCGACGGCGCCCTGGTGACGATCACGGGACGGACCGAGGCGACGCTTCGCGACGCGCAGAGTCGGCTCGCCGACGAGGGCGTGAAGGTCGAGTGCTTCGCCGCCGACGGCCTCGACGCGGCCGGCATCAAGGCCGCCGTCGACGCCGCTTCCGACCCCGAGGGTCGGCTCCACATCGCGGTGGTCGTACCGGGCGGCGGCAGCATCAAGCCCGTGCTCCTCTACGACGACGACCAGTTCGACGACGAGGTGCGCAAGAACACCCGGCCCGTCTTCCTGCTGCTCAAGTACGCGGGCCGCGCCATGGTGCGCGCCGGCGAGGGTTCGTTCGTCGCCATCTCGTCGACCGCCGCGGTGTTCTCGGCGCGCTACCTCGCGTCCTACAGCGCCGGCAAGGCCGCGGTGGACCAGCTCGTGCGGGTCGCCGCCAACGAGCTCGGCCGCCTCAACATCCGCGTCAACTCGGTGCAACCGGGCATGACCGAGACCGGCGCGACCGCGGGTGCCTTCGGCAACGCGCCGATGATGCAGCAGTTCCTCGACAACCAGCCGCTGAACCGCCACGGCGCCGCCGACGACCAGGCCCAGGCGGTGCGCTACTTCGCCGGCCCCGAGTCGGCATGGGTCACCGGCCAGCTGCTCACGGTCGACGGCGGCAACACCCTCCGCTCCTTCATCGACTACGCCACGCTCTTCGACCTCCCCGACCAGGGCGATCCCGCGACCTTCACGTGACGCTCGCGAGGCGGCGCGCGAGGTATCGCCGCTCGGCTTCGGTCGGGGCGAGGGCGAGGGCGTCGCGGTAGGCGGCGGCCGCCTCGTCCGCGCGCCCCAAGCGTCGCAGCAGGTCGGCGCGCGTGGCCGGCAGCAGGTGGTACGCGGGCAGGTCCAGGTCGGCGAGCAGGGCGAGGCCGGCATCCGGCCCGTCCGCCATGGCGACGGCAACGGCGCGGTTCAGCGCGACCACCGGCGTCGGCATCCACCGCAGCAGCTCGTCGTAGAGCGCGGCGATGCGCGGCCAGTCGGTGGCGTCGGCGCTCGGCGCCAGCGCGTGCGCGGCGGCGATCGCCGCCTGCACCTGGTACGGGCCGACCGAGTCGCGGCGCAAGGCCCGGTCGAGCAGCGCCGCGCCCTCGGCGATCGCGACCCGGTCCCACCGCGACCGGTCCTGGTCCTCGAGGGTGACGATCGCGCCGTCGGCGTCGACGCGCGCGGCGCGACGAGCATCGTGGAACCGCAGCAGCGCCAGCAGCCCGATCGCCTCCGGCTCGTCGGGCATCAGCGTCACCAGCATGCGGGTGAGGTGGATGGCCTCGGCCGACAGGTCGGGCCGTGACGGGTCGCTGTAGCCGCTGTTGAACAACAGGTAGAGCACGGCGAGCACCGACTGAGTCCGCTCCGGCAGCAGGTGCGCCGGCGGCACGCGGTACGGGATGCCGGCGTGCTCGATCTTGCGCTTCGCCCGCGTCAACCGCTGGCGCATCGTCACCTCGGGCACCAGGAACGCCCGCGCGATCTCCGC
>Ga0068858_100001912_pt1 | contig 21244 bp, 27 predicted proteins | sample KBSSwiS12_FD_66589 | JGI IMG/M metagenome (GOLD analysis project Ga0068858, IMG submission 66589) | Switchgrass rhizosphere microbial communities from Kellogg Biological Station, Michigan, USA - KBS Switchgrass S1-2 | ecosystem: Host-associated > Plants > Roots > Rhizosphere > Soil ...
GAGACAAGTCGGCTTCACTGAATTCCTGAGCCAAGGCATTTCGCGGGGTCAGGGCCTGCTGCACGCCTCGATTGACCCGCTCGCCCGTCCGCAATATTCCTGGCACCCAGCTGGTGCGAGATAGCCGATCGCAGCCGGCGAGGATCGCCGCGGAGGCGGTGAACAAAGTCCGCAGCAGAAAGCGCCGCCGACTACGGTTCTTTGGCATTGATGATCTCGTAGCGACCCGTCAACATTGAGCGCAGATTGTTCCAGACTCCGCTGATGAGCACCTCGAAAACGTGGATCGCCACAAACAGCACCACGAGCAGGGCGGCTCCGAAATGCAGAGTCCGCACTGATTGTCGCCCCCCGAACACATCGACCCAGCCCGGCCACAGCGCATCGGCCCTGGGCGAGAGGCCCAGCCCCATCAGCACGATGAACGGCAGCAGTCCGCAAATGACGCTCAGATACGTTATTTTCTGAAGCACGTTGTAATGCTTTGCCTGCTCGCCGACGGGATGTCGCAACAACAGGTGGTCCAGAAGCGAGCGTCCGACTGAACGCCAGTCGCTGCGGGAGGGAACGAGATCACTGAGCAGATGCCGACTCCAGAGCGAGTAAGTGACGTAGGCCAGCCCATTGAGTACGAAGATCCATTCGAAGAAAAAGTGCCAGCGTCGCGCCATCGCTAGCCACTGGTTGCTCGGCAGCGTCAGCCAGGACGGAAACCCGCGCTGCACCAGGCCGCCTTCTGCATCCGTCGACAGTCCGAACACGCCGGTGGTACGGAAGGTATGTCCAAGGACTTCAGTGATGCCAACAACGTGTCCGTCCGCAGCGCGCTGCGCGCGCATTTCCAATACCGGAGCCCGGCCGGAGTATGACGATTTCCCCCAGTACAGCGCCGGATGAGCATTGAAGATCTGCAGGCCGCTCATCAGTAACACAGCAAGTGCGAGTACGTTGATCCAATGCATGACGCGGATAGGTATGGAATGTCTCACATACTGATAGCGGCGCGGCTCAGGATGCGTGGAGTGATTCACTACGACCATGCTCGGCAAGCCCGTTGTTCGGTCCGGTTGGCGGTGTTGACGACAGGAGCACAAATAGAATCATGTATCGCATGGGTGTCAAGAAGCCCACTGGACGCCGTGGCTCGGCCGTGGACTCGGCAATGTACCGCTCGAACAGAGACTCTGATTTGGCAAGCAAGCAGTGCAACCGGTAAGTCCGATAATTATGCGAAGACCGGATGCGCGCCCCACTTATTGCAAGGACTTCGGGCGAAATTCGATGTTACCGTCGTCATGTTGATGCGGCGTCCAGGCCTGAAGCCCACTCGAGGACGCTGTTCTCGATCCGGGGGCAGATGATTCGGTAGATTTCCAGGTGGGCGCGGACGCAATGCTCGAGAAGAGCGAAGCTGTTGAACTCCCAGTAGGCACGACTGAAGCCGGGGATGAGACCTTGATAGCGTATGAGTAGAAACTTTCCCTGTTGCTTCGGATCATTGCTGGTACGGGCAACAAAGCTGCGGTGGCGCAACTGCATCGTCGGCGCGAAATAGCCCTTGTCGAGGATGCCTGCAAAACGCTGGTGATCACCGGGGGTCCAGCAGATGTCCCAGTCCTTGGTGAGCTCCTTTGAGAGGACAGGGTGAAACTGGCGAGAGCGTCTCGCATCGGATTTGAATCCGAGACTGCCGAGGACCTCGGTTGAAACGTGGAGGAAGCACTGGTACCTGGCCTGCTCGTCAGCTGCGGAGAACCTCTGCATAGCCTCAGGTGAAACACCTCGCGCGCGAAGCTCCTCGCTGAGCCGGGCCGTTGTTTGCTCGCTCATGGCCTCGGCCTGCTCATCAAACCAGGGTTGCTTCTGGACACTGGCCTGATACTGCCGCCGTGCGCACGGTTCGGCCTGTAATCTCCAGATTTCGCCGGGATACTCCTTCAGGACCTGGTTGACGGGGACGCCGTTCTGCACATCCCGCGCGCGTTCCAGCTCGGCCAGCAGTGGCGAGTGGTAGAACGAGGTCGGTTCCCCAAAATCCTCGTTCAGCGGGCCCGGACGGCCGAGTCGCTGCATTGCCCGTCCAACGATGCAACGTCGCCAGAGATCCTGCTCCGCGGCGCCCTCACAAAACTGCTCCTCAAAGCGCAACGCAGGCAGGAATGCGGCATACCCCCGCCGTTCGAGCTCTGCTGCGAGCTCGAATACGGCCTCTCCGATCGGGATCCACATCCGACACAGCCGGTCGCCCTGTCGGGCAGTAATGACGCTCATTCGCGAATTCACCGCGGGTAATGGTTTCATCTTACAAGGCCAACCACCAATCCTCGAGGGCGCCGAGAATACTGCCTCCCGCGGCCGCCCCTGTCCCTAATGCCGGGACGTCACGATTTTCCCATGACTGGCCGTTGCGCCGCTGCTGGCAGAAAAATACCTGTACACGCTGGGCAATCTCTTCAGGATCGCTGTTGGCAGTGAGGCCCTGATTGCGAAGCTGAGATGCGACACTGACGTCACGTTGATTTCGTGCGACCAACCGACCTTTACGTCGTAATTCAATCGCCGGCGCTGCAGGCTGGCATCGCAAGGCTGCTGGCGTTGTTTCCGGATCGCAGCTTCTCCAGGGTTGCCCTGGACACTACAACCACGCTGACTCAATCGACCAAAATTGCAGCGCGGGTCGACCGCTGGGTGCCGTAGGTCCGGGCGACTCGTATTGTCAAGTTGCCGTGCGATCCGTGTCACGGATTGCCAAAACTAGGGGGGAACGATACCAATTCGGACACTGCTTAGCAGGCTAAAGTCCCGCTCGAGTTTCGGACGAGGTCGGATTCCTATATGAGCGCGCGGACTTGTGCATCGATATCTCGCAATGGGGTTGTGTTCCTGGCCGCGCTGTTGCTTACAGCTTGCGGCGGTGGGGCAGGCGGCGCTGCTGGCGTTGATGGGGCTTCCGGCGCGAATGCCGGAGGTGGCGCCAGTAGCGGAAGTGGCGCGGGAACCGGCGCAAGCGGCGGTACCGGCTCTGGCACAAGCGCACCGGCCGCACCGGCAGGGGTCATGGCAACTCCTGGTGATGGGCAAGTTGCACTCACATGGGGCGTCACCGACGGCGCGACTTCCTATTCGGTCAGTCGCTCGACGGCAGACGGGGGACCTTACACGGCGATCGGCACCCCGACCATGGCTTCCTACACTGATACGACTGTGACAAACGACACTGCATATTTTTACGTGGTTTCGGCCGTCAATTCCTCTGGCACCAGCTCACACTCTGCACAGGTCTCCGTTACTCCGGCCAAACCCGCGAGCGGTACAGGAGGTACGGGTGGCACAGGTGGCGGCACCGGCGGCACCGGCGGCACCGGCGGCACCGGCGCGAGCGTTGTCATCAACATCGACTTGCTCACGAATCGCCACTACATCAGCCCTTACGTTTATGGGAGTAACATTCCGAAGGATGCGGCAACCATTACCGACAGCGGTAGTACTGTCGTGCGCTGGGGCGGCAATGCGACATCAAACTACAACTGGCAGCTGGGAACCTACAACGCGGGTGCCGACTGGTACTACGAAGACTTCTTTTTGACCCCGCTGAACAACACCGCCGATCGGGACTCTGCACAGTTCATCAAGGACGTGAAAGCCGCCGGTAGTGTAGCGCTCACCACCATGCCGATGCTCGACTGGGTGGCCCAGGCACGAGGCTGGAGCTTCCCGGCAACAACCTGGGCCTCCCAGTGCAAATTCGATCCATACAACTCGAGTGCCGGAAACGGCCTGCAGTCGGACTGCAAGACTCCGGTCACCACGGTGGCTCAGACAGGCGCGTACTATCCGTTGCTCGATCAGCCCGGCGCCAGTGACCCACCTAACAGTGTGTATCGCAACCAATGGGCGGCGGCCTTGGCCAGTGCCTTTGGAACGGGGCCCACGTGTCCGATTCCGTACTCCACAATCACGTCCTGCCATTTTTATGACATGGACAATGAGATCGACATCTGGTCGGGATCGCATCGCGACGTTCATCCCGCGCCGTCCGGGTATGAAGAGCTCCGCGATGTCTATCTCAAAGAGGCGAACGCGCTGAAGGTGTGGGACCCGGCCGCCGTTCGCCTGGGCCCCGTCATCTGCTGTTGGTGGTTCTACTGGAATGGTGCGAACGGCAACGACAGGAGCGCACATGGTGGAGTGGACTTCCTGCCCTTCTGGCTCAACGAAGTCTATTGGCGCGACCAGATCGCAGGCACTCGTTCCCTCGATATGTTCGATATTCACGCTTACGCTGACGGAGCGGACACTACGGGTTGGACACCTGCTCTCATCCAGGCGTTGGCAACCCGCGTCCACCGTGAGTACTGGGATCCGACCTATACGACGGAGTCCTCATACAAAGACAATCCCTATGTAACCCTCATTGAGCCGAAGCCGACCGTCACGTTTCGCATCCCACGAATGCGCGCAATCGTCAACGCTATTTACCCTGGAACGCCCCTGGCATTCACGGAGTGGAGCGCGGCGTTCGCCGGCGAATCTGATTTTTCCACGGCACTCGGCGATGCGGATGCTTACGGTATTCTCGGTCGGGAGCGGGTCTCGCTTGCAACCCGGTGGGGAGCGCCGGATCCGGCAAATCCGAACTACCAGGCTTTGAAGCTCTATACGAACTATGATGGTGTGCATCACAGCTTCAATCCGCTTTCAGTTCTTGCAACCCACAACGCCGATCCCAACCTGTTCAGCGCTTATGCGGCCACCACGGCAGCGGGCAGTTCAATGACCGTGATGGTGCTGAACAAGGATCCGACCAACGCAGTCAAGACAAGCCTGAATTTCAACGGCTTCACGCCCTCACAGGTGACCAGTTACACACTCTCGCAAGGCGCGCCCAAGACGATCGTGGCGGGAGCCGCGCAGGCCTGGCCCTCAACAATCACGTTTCCGCCGTATAGCGCGACACTACTCGTGATCACCGGCAGCCCGGCAAAGAATCCAGTTGCCGAATGGGATCTGAATCCCGACACGATCAGGGTTCCAGCGGGTGGGCAGGTCACGCTGCATCCAAAACTGGTCTCCGGATCAACCAACCTGACCCTCACTGCCGGCACATTCGATGCAGGAATCGCCCCTGCCATAACGGGCTCGATGCTCAGCGGATCTCAATCAGGCTCGGTGTCGGTCTCGGCGGGCAATACCCCCGGCTTTTACCACTTCAACGTGAAAGCCTCGGATGGAACCACCCAAGGAGGCTGGATCGTGGTAGGAAATCCTCCGGCCGCTCTTGCCAAGACAGCAGGCGCGGATCAAACCGCTGCGGCTGGGACCGTATTGCCGGTGAACCTTTCCGTGACCTTGAGCCCTGGTCAGTCCGGCGGCAGCGCGCCGGGGGCAAGCATCTTCTTCACCGCGAGCGCCGGCTCCTTGCAGAACGTTCAGGTTGGATCCGAAAAGGTCCTCACGGGCTCGAAGGTCATTGCCATCACCAACAGCTCCGGAGTAGCGAGTGTAAAGATGACGCTGCCGGGCACGGCGGGCAGCATTCAGGTGAGCGCGGAAGGGCCATACGACCTGGGTCATCCGATCGTGACCCTGATGGAGACCGCACAGTAATCAACGTCCGATGGTCCGCTGTGGCACTATTGTCCGAACGGGCCAATGGTTGGGGCACGCGGCCTTGTCGGACCCCTTTTCCTGTCGAGTGTTTACTTTTCAGACCTCGGCGACTGGACCAGTGCTTCGGATGCCCTGAGGATCAACTTCATTGACGTGAACAGAGAACCAGACAGGCGCGGGTTGATACACGAACGGACAGCCTTCAATCGCAGGCTGCTGGTCTTCGCCCATGTCTTGGTCAGCTTCTTTTCCGCGATATTCTATTTGAGTCAAATAAATCTAGGCCGATTCCCGTATTGGCAGTCTCGCGCGGGTCTGGGCGTCATTCTCATGGCCGGGCCCGCACTGGTTCCCTATGCCATGTCCGCCGTTTATTCCTTTCGAGTCGTGACACACCGTCGCCTGGGCGTCTGGTTATTCCTCGTTGTGCTCATCGCGGTCTCGGTGCTGATGGCGCTTCTACTTTCCGGCGCACTCGGCATCGATGTCCATGGACCCGAGTGGCTGTTCACCGTTGGCGCTCAGGCAGGCATCTATCTTTGGGCAGCGGAGCTCCTGTTGCATGTTGTGTAGAGTCAGCTCGGGCGGCCCGTCGTACGGGTATTGACTAGGCGATGTGCCATCCAGACCTCGATCGCTCAAACCGTAGACATCGATACAGTCACGCACTTCGAGGTGATTCACTAAGAGCGCGTCCGATCCGGAGGTCCCCTGGCCGGAGGGCACCCCCTGCACGGCGGGCCTGCGGCGCGGGGCGGGACTGGGTGGGTGGCAAGGCAGTGGAGGTTTCTGGAATCGCAAGGATGCGACGATTTCATGTCTCGGAGCGTGTCCCCAACAGACCGTCGCGCGATCCTCTCCTTGGTGGGACTACCCGAAGACGATTCCGAATGACAGTGGACGGGGTTAGCACGAGGTCGAGTGTGGAACCAATCATGGATCCGCGTCCGGCGCTGCGCGCCCGGAATCCGACGCCGGTATCCTCGTTGTAATGATCAGAAAGGTATATATTTGAGCAATCTGGAACGTGTCGCTGCTCAGTGAAAATGTCGCCATCCGTGCGGACTAACATTGCCGTCGTGATCTGTTCGGCCAGTGCCGTGATAGGAGCTATTGCGATTTATCGAGGTTGGGGGAGTGTGTCGAGCATAGCATTCAACGTTGCCTGCCCATGGCTCATGTCCGGTAGTTGGTTGGCTGGGGACTTTACGCGGGAGGGATGGAAGCGCCTCAATTCACCCATGGCCGCAATTTATCGGGACGCCCAGCAGGGCAAACTCCGGAGGGCCCCGCCGCTGGCTCGTATGATGAGGCGCGGTGGCGGCATCATCATACTTTCCGGGATCGTTTGCTGGTTCATCTGAGCACGCGAGCTGGGACGGGTCGCGTACCTGGTTGCTGAAAGATGGCGCGCGTCGCCGTTGACTCCAGGTTGTGAGCGGCCCATTCAGTCGAAGCGACGGAGTTGGAGGTTGGGCGAGGTGAGGATCGGTTGGATCGGATTCGCGGCGAGCCAGCGGCGGAGTTCGCATTGATGTCCGGGGCGCGTTCGAGTCAGTCGCAATCGTTGTGGGTCGTCGCTGTTCTAACTTACAGGTGCCTGAGTCTCGATCCTCTGGGCCCGGTCCGAAAGGAAAAGGTGCGGTGATACAGCACAGGAAGAAATCGAAATGAATCGACGTGTGGATTTGAATCAACATCGATTCCGATGGAGCGCCGTATTGTGGACGGTCGGTGCGCTGATACTCTCAGGCACCTCAGGATGTGCGGCAACCTCATCCTACCGCGATATTCGTCCCCCCTGCGAAGCACCCGCGTTGCTCCAGGGGAAATTCGATTCACGTGCGCCGAGCTTTCTCATCCGACTCCGGCCGGTAGCCGACGTGACCTCGGTGGCGAGGGATCTTGCGATACGTTATGGAGTTGCTCTGAGGCCGGTGTTCTCGGCTGGCAGCACGATCATCACCGTCGGGTCGATGACGCCCGAAACCGTGGCAGCGCTGCGATGCGACCCCGCTGTTGAAGCCATCAGCCACGACGCAGTCCTGGAACACGTGATTTGACACGAGCGCTTCGAGCCGCCGGTTCCGACGGTTCAGCGAGGTGGAAGTCGATCGGATCCCGCACCTGCCATCCATAGAGGACGAGCTGGCGGAGGAAGGAGTCAAAAAGATGCGAACTCGCCGAGCTGAGCTCGATGACTCGCAGTACAGTAATACCCCGACCCAGGGACGCTGAGGGAATGCCGTGGAACCGCTCGATCGATAGAGAAAAGGATACGCTTCGGCAGCGGGTTCGTTGGGCTGCGCTGTCGCAGTGAGCGTCATTACTTTTGCGCTCGAAGCTGGATAGGCAATCATGAAGTATTCTGAGAATGAAGTCCGTCTTTACGCGCTCGCGCGTGAGCGGTCGCTCATAGATGATGTGGAAGGTGTTGCCGAGGCACTTCGCCAATTGCTGCAGTTGCGACCTGATTCCGCGCTGTTTAATGCGAGTCTGGCGAACGCCTTGAATGGTCTCGGCCAGGTCGATGTAGCGGAGCATCTTTTCAAAAAGGCGGTGTCACTTGCACCCAGGTCCGAGAAGATTTCCCTCGGGCTGTTTCATTGCCTATGGGCAGCGGCGAAGCAGGAAGAAGCGCTCGAAGAAATGAAGAGGTTTCTTTCGCTCGTTGATAGTGAGGAATATCCGATGCTTCTGGCGTCGATCACAAAATCACTCAATGAACGGGATCAGTTGTAGCGGCGAGTGATGGCACGTCTAGCAGTGGGTTCGGAGGTCGCGGTTGGCTCGAATCCGGCGAGCGGCGCTGGGATGGGGATCGAGTTCGCGGCGGTGACATGCGTCCGTGTGCACGAGGCTCGACGCTCTGGGGTGATCTCTCTGGCGGCGCGGTCGCCGAGGTCGAGAAGACCGACCACGTCAGTAATTCGTGTTGGAGTGCAGGCGGGGGATCATCGGCTTTCGACCAGGAGCAATCTCTCAGCCACACGGATCACAGTTCTTCGCACCGGACAAATCGTTTGACAGCGGGGCGCGCTATCTTCGCGGCTTGAAATCAAGGCAACGGGTCATGGATAGAGACAAACCCTTTCTAGGCGCATGTATGGAAGGCCATGCTGTCGCGAGCCCCCGGGTCCCTTACAAGTGCAGCGTCTTCATGCTGCTGTCTTTTGCGCAAGCCCTGAGCGCTTCCGTTGCGTGGTCCCATGGCGTGACGGCAGAGTCGACGGCCCAGCAGAGTGCCGTTCTTGTTTCAGAAGCCCGGCGGAAAGCCGCTTCGGGAGATCCGCATGCACAGGTGGAGCTCGGTGACTGGTACTGCTTTGGCACCTACAGAATCAAGGTGAACCTAAAATCGGCCGTGGAGTGGTATCTGAAAGCGGCAAGACTGGGCAACACCGAAGCCGAGCAGAAGATCAGCGAAATGTATGAATTCGGTTACGGTGTGCGGCTGGATCATGCCAGGGCGTTGGAGTGGATTCGTAAGGCGACTGCCCGAGATCCGGACAGCGCGATGCGCATCGCGTTGGACTACTGGACGGGCCAGCGTATCTCTGCTTCGCAAGGGTGCAGCCATTTAGAGCGGATTCCAAAGGACCCGGCCAAAGCTATCGAGTGGTATCGAATAGCCGCTGATGCGGGGTCTGACCATGCCGAAACGGCTCTAGGCGAGATGTACGAGAGCGAGCCGGCTGTCCAGAGCTTCGAAGAAGCACTGCGTTGGTATCGTCTTGCCGCGCAGACTTCCAGCTGGGCCATGGGAGATCTCGCGCACCTGTATGCGACGGGCACCGGGGTGCCGCAGGACTTTGGTGAGGCAGCGAAGTGGTACCTCCAAGCTGTGGAACGTGGCCCATATCCAACTCATCGATATGAGCTGGGCTTGCTGTATGAAAAAGGGCTCGGAGTTCCACAGGATCGCCAGAAGGCGATGGAACTCTACGCCTACGCGGCCGCCAATGGCATCTCTGATGCACAGCAGAGGCTTTTTGCGCTCTACGAGGCGGACCTCAATCTGCCGAGTGATCCGAGCCAGGCGATCGCCTGGTACGAAGCCGCTGCCGAAGCTGGGAATCGTCGCGCCCAAGTCGGGCTCGGACTGCATTATCAGTATGGCAAAGGGGTGCCGGGAAACGGTGCGGTGGCACGCGCACTCTACGTCCTTGCCCAACAGTCACCAGGAGGACAGGGGGACGTCCCGAGCTTTGTGGTGCCCAAGAGCGGCAGTCGATTCTCCGGTACCGATGTGGCATTGGCGATGGAAATGGCCAAACCGGGCAACTTGTTGCAGGCGATCAAACGGTTTCTGGCCCGACCTCAGGAGTCGGTGTTAGAGGAATAGGCTTGGGATAGTCGTTAGTTGACTGCCTCCGGTGATCGTTTGTTCGAGACTCGACTGACCGCGCTCCGGAAAGGCCACGGCCGGCGGGAGGATTCTCTGAATGCTTCATTGGATAGGTACAAGCCCGCTCGCCGCAGATCCGAGGCCGCTGCGCGGAGTCATCGGTGCGGACTCGCTTCGCGGTCAACTCTAATTCTGATATTTTCTGATGATGTCGCTCGATACAGTTCTGACTGGTTCGTTGGTGCGTACTCTGGATTTCTCGCGATGTACGCAGGGTGCGACCGAGCTGATGTTGGGACGGATCCCGGAGGCGGGGGCGGCCGGAGTCGACGACAAACTCAGCGTTGGGCAGCATTCTACCCATTCCTGGCCCCCGCCAAGGTTCGTGAGAAACGCTGGGCAGCCAATGGTTTTATTCGACTCGGAGATCGACGGTTGAAAAGAGTGCTCGCAGCGACAGTATTCTTGGTTGTCCTCACGACAGCCTGTTCTATACAGTCGGCCCAAAAGACTGGTTCGCAACAACCTGACCACGATACACCCATCGGAACGATACTTCGGCGATTCGCTACACAGCGAGCGGCGGAAGAATGCAAAGTGGCGGGCCTGAGCGAGCTGCAGTGCGATGAGTCGATCCAGAGTAGCAGACAGCATTTAGATAGCGTAAATGATCGAATAGAGTTGCTGCTGAAAAACCCGAAGACCAATCTCTGCGACCTGGTCCGCTGGGCGGGATCATGTAGCAACCCGGTCTACACGCTCGGTGACCTGGCTGACTGCTTGCAGACAGTGTCGGATCGTGGCGAGGCGCTGAATAGCGGCCGGTTTACCTTGAACCTCGACCCGCATGGCTGTCCGACGGATAAGTGATGGCGCGGCAACGGCAATACTACTGAATTGCTCCAGTAAATCCCGCGTGTTCGTCGGACGAACGGCAGCCAGGATCCCGCCCCAGTGCACTAGGCATCATCGCCGAAGATCATTCGTCAGCGCCATGCGGCCAGGGCTACGTGCAGGGGATTATCGAGAAAGTCGCTACGTATGTCCGGGCTGTGGATACCCCGGAAGATGAGGTGAATATGGTCAGTACCGGTTGAGTCTGATGATTCCCACATGGAGAAGGGCGCACCTTGCACTCCTGGCGGGCGCGCTCATGACGGGCTGCTCGCTAGCGTGCCATCTGACTGAGTTTGATACCTGGAGCGCGGCCGATCACATCGTCATCCGGCTCGGACATCAGCGCCCCGACCGAACGATTACGGATCGCTTGCGTATCGCGCAAATCGCAGCCTTTGCGCAAGCCCATGCGGATGGCTGGCGGAGACCCTGGTACGGGACTCCTGTCGGTGATATCACGCTGGATGTCTACCGGGGTCCCCGCTTCATGGGGCATCTGGCTATTGGGTCGAGCTTTCTGGAATCGCAAGGATGCGACGATTTCATGTCTCGGAGTGTGTCCCCAACAGACCGTCGCGTGATCCTCTCCCTAGTGGGACTACCCGAAGACAATGCCAAATGACTGTGGACGGGAGTTCGCACGAGTCGCCTATGTCTCAATTCCACGGGCCCGCTGAAGGAGATTGGTTGCCTCTGCAGCCGCACGATGCCGCCACGTTGCTGGCGCAAGTGACCTTGCCGTGGTGGATCGCCGGTGGGTGGGCGCTTGATCTGTTCCTCGGGGATCAAACCCGCGCCCATGAAGACCTCGATGTCGGGATTCTGCGGCGCGACGTCATCGATGTCATCACCCATCTGTCCGGTTGGGAGGTCTTTGAAGCCCAATCGCAAACGCTCTATCGGCTCGAGGCCGGCGAGCGTCCCCGTCTCGATGTGAATTCGCTCTGGTGTCGCCCGAGGCACGCGCAACGCTGGTCATTCGAGCTGATGCTCGATGAGGCGCAGGGCAAGGACTGGGTGTTTCGTCGCCTGCCCACCGTCCGGATGCCGCTAGCCAACCTCATCAAGAGGACCCAGGAGGGTATCCCGTATCTCACTCCAGAGATTCAACTGTTGTACAACGCCCGACATCCGCGGGCGAAGGATCAGGACGATTTCCTGCGCGTGCTGCCGCGGCTCGGAGCGAGTGCGCGTGCGTGGCTCATTGACGCGCTGTCAACGATTGATTCAGCACATGCCTGGCTCGCAAAGCTCACGATATGACTGTCAGGCCCTGCGCTCATCCGCGATATGCGCTTCGAAGAGATGGAAGCCGCGAAGCACAGATCTCTTTTCCGAGGAGGACAAACCGATGAACCATGACACTCCCGAGGCCCAAGGCAGAAGTCCCTGGGCTATCTGATTCAGTTTCAAAAGAGCGGGGCTCATGAGGTTTCCAATGTTAGCGGCGTAGTTACACTTCCAGTCTACCCTTGTCGGAGCCCTGATCTGGCGGAAGCTTCTGCGAGGGTCTAGAGTTTCCCTCATGACTCAGTTCCGCGCACGATGTCTTTCGAAGCGGGTGCTCAACGGGAAATGAGGTGCACGACTATGATTGCAAACAGCCGCTGCGAATCCGGACTGACGGCCGTTGCCCGAGGACATCTGGGCTTGCGATGACACAGCAGGAATCCGAGGAGGAATGATTCTATGAATGATCTCAAACAGGTGTTTGAAACATACGAGACCGCAGTCTTGGAAAAAGACGAGAAGGCGTTCCTGAATCTGTATCACCCGGAGTTCATGGGTTTCGATATGTGGGGGGATTGGGTCAAAACGGCCGAATCTTGGCGGCGCATGGTCAACGAGTGGTTTGTGTCTCTGAAGGCAGAGCGCGTGCACATCGAGTTCTCCGAAGTTCGAGAGGTGATCGGGACAGAGATTGCCACGGCCCATGCGATTGTCCGGTATACCGCCGTTGCGTCCGATGGCGAATATCTTCGCCATCTCGACACTCGTTTGACCTGGGTGGCCAAAAAGGACACTGGGTCTTGGAAAATCATCCACGAACACACCTCGGCCCCCATCGATCCTCAAACGGGGAAAGCCCACTTGCGGAGGGGTTGAGAACGTCCACCCGAAGTGCCGAGGCCTCGAGCGTTTGCAAGAAGATTCGACCTCTCAACCAGCCTGGTGGGCGAGGCGCGGGGGATCCTGCCCGAGTGTAAGCGTCGGGGAAGGCCGTCTTGTCGGCCGATCCGATTGTGGCGCATCGCGCCTGCATCAGACGGTTCGGCCAGGTAAGAATCGGTTGGACGTGCAACCGGCCGCTCACCCTCTGGAGGCCGGAAGGTTGCGTTGGTGTTATCCCAACGGAGTCGGTCAAGTAGGACACGTTCGGAGTCCGGAATCCGTGATCCGCTCGGACGGCGGTCGGAGATTGTCTATTCTCCGCCAGCGGTCCCTCGTCACAAGACACTGGCGGAACTCAGGTGACCCTTCCGCGTGAGACAAAATCAATCAGCAGTCGATTCACCGCCTCCGGCTGTTCTTCCACAACGCTATGGCCGGCCCGGGGAACCAAGTGAACCTCCGTAAGCCGGGTACACGCCTCGTGCATTCGTTCAAATGCGCCGGGAGTCTGATAGACAGCCCATTCACTTGAACCGCCGATGTAACACGCGGGGACTTCGATCTTTTTGCCAGAAAAGGTGTTGAGACCGGTCTCTTCACTGAAAACTCCATCGATGCGGTAGTAATTGAGTCCGCCTTGAAAGCCCGTTCTCTCAAATTCCTGTGTGTAGACCTGAAGATCGGCTTCCGTCATCCACTGACAGGCCGCGACTTCCGCGGGCGACGGTTGGTGCTCTGCCACCGTCGCAGCCATTCCCTGGTTCAGATCCATGATGTAATACGTCGGCATCTTCGCGAGCTCCGACGCTGTCCATCCCTTCAAGGGGAAGGGCTTGTTGCCCTTCCAGTCCGCACTCTTGAAGTGGTAGTACGCGCGTAACAGGTCATGCACGCCCTGGGGCGGGTGCCACATGTCTTCGTTGGCAGCGGATGTCATGCTGTACCAAGCGTAGTGCTTGCGGGGCCGTGGCAATGTCGCCAATTCCTTCTCAATATCGATTTTCGGGGCACGAATCTCGTGATTAGCGGTCGTCCCCAGCGGCAGAATAGAGGCGCCCATCAAAAATGGCGTGCTTACGGACACGACCGACAGAAAGACATCGGGTCGCAGCCGTGCGCACCACTGGGCCGTCGGTCCCCCCCAATCGTGACCGACCACGGCAGCGACCTGCTCGTAACCAAGCGCACGGACGAGCCCGAGAACATCACCGACACGGTTCAACATCGAATAGGGCAGAAGAGAGTCATCGAAAGCGACCGGCTTGGAGGCACTTCTTCCGTAGCCGCGCGCATCGGGCGCGATTACGTGCAATCCTGCCGCTGCGAGTGGGAGGAGCTGATTTCGCCACGTGTACGCCAGCTCTGGAAATCCGTGCAGCAGCACAACGCAGGGTCTGCCTGGCGATTCGAAGCCCGCCTCGAGAAAGTGCAGAATCCCATCGTTGTTGGTCTCAACCCGCCGGGAACGCACGCCCAGTGGCAAGGTACGTTTCCCATATTCAACCTCTTCATTCACACGCGTGTCAGATGACATACCTTCGGGATGGCTGCCAGAAGCCAGGGCGGCATCAGCAGCGATGAGTCCGAGAGTTTGTAAGACCTGCCGTCTGGTGACAGGGCTGTAGGGAATCTTCATCGATTTCACCATAACCGCGGCAAGCCTCGGATTCTACTCTCCTCGTAGCGGGTATTCAGGACTGACAGATCACGGTTGAGAGCCGTCACCCGGGGGCCATGCCTCCAGATTTCGATCCGCCGCCGGCGCTGCGCGCCTCGGATCCGATGGCTCGGCGAGGGAAGAATCGGTTGGATCCTGCAACCGCCCACCCATTGAGACTTCGAGTTGTGTTGGTGTTGTACAGTCAGTGGCACGCCCGGTATCCGAAAATCCGTTATCGGCTCGGACGGCGGTCTCGAGGAATCCCGAGTCTGGTAAGGCGAGCCGCGGTCGGCGGGAGGGGGCGTCTGCGCATGAATGATTTCCGGTCATTGGTACTCCAACGAATGGAGAAGGGCGGATTCGGTTTCAGGCCGGAAGGTCGGAGGGGCCACAACATCCTCAGTCGGCCCAAAGGGGCGCTGGACTGCACGAATAAACGCCTTGAAGCGGTTCCGCGCGGCGTGCGGTAAGCTTAGGCCAGAAGCCATTGGAGCCCCGGTCGGGTTGCTAGGAGCGCATAGATGTCATTGGACAAATTCGTCTCGCACATATGCGCTTTCCTCAGCAAATTAAAGTAATAGCAGGCGGCATGTCATGTACGTCACATCGCGCATCGCGTCGTTAGTCTGGATAGTTGTCTGCTTGGGTTGCTGCCTTTGCTCGATTGCGATGGGGCAAGATGTACTTGCTGAGCCAACGCGTACCGAGATTCGCAAAATCGAGGCACAGATAAGGTTGCCTCGCGGCGCGGTTACGCTTGGACAGTATGTACGCTACTACTATGCGTCCGCCGAGAAGGCGGGAGTGCGGCAAATCTCGGGCATCTATATCGCGAGGGCCTGGTTCAAACCCTCTGCGATTCCAGCTACAGGCATTGTTGTTGTGGCCGGTGAAGCTGAGATTCCAGTGCCTTCAGACGCCGAATGCTCGGTCGTCTTTGTCAATGCCGACCCAAAGTCGAGCGCTAATGTTTCGGCGGAATGCAGCGGTGGCGTAATCCGGGAGAAGTGACTGCGGCTCCGCTGTGCGTTCGAGTGGTGAGAGGCCTAACAATCGGCCCAAGCGATCGCGGTTCTAATACCCGAATGCGGATACTGGCGTTGACCGGAGAAGGTTGTGAGCGGTTCGTTGGTCGAGGCGATCGGGGAGTCGATCCGCGTCCGGCGCAGCGAGCCCTGATCCCGCCGGTTCGGCGAGTGAGGATCGGGTGGATGGAAATTGGGTGGTCAGCGCAGAAAATCCGCCATAGCGGACGTTACCGAAGAATGAGTACACTCGCTACTCGTCCGTATCTTGTCATTGAGCGAGACAAGTTCAGATGATTGAATCGCATGAGGTTGTTCTTGATATCGCGACGCCGCGCGATGCGACGGTATTGGCGAATCTCCTGGAGTTGTACGCCCACGACCTCAGTGAGGCTTTCGCTTTGGAGTTGGGAGCCGATGGACGCTTTGGCTACGAGAAACTGCCTCTCTATTGGTCGGAACCCGATCGCCGGTTCCCCTTTCTCATACGTTGCGGCATTCGGATCGTCGGGTTTGCACTGATCACGCGTGGTTCGCCAGCGTCCGACGATGCCGACGACTTCGATGTCGCCGAGTTCTTTGTTGTTCGTCGGCATCGTCACTACGGCGTCGGCCGCCGGGCGGCCTGCCTTCTCTGGAATCGATTTGCCGTTCGATGGGTCGTCCGTGTGTCGGAGGGAAACCGCGGCGGTTATCACTTCTGGAGGAGTGTTGTCGCGGAGTTCACGAGGGGTACGTTTGTTGAAACCACGCTTCCCGGCAGCCCTCACCCGTGGCGCGTATTCTCGTTCAGCAGTGTGAATCGGAGTGCTACCGTCTAACCGCGGCATCTAAAGAAGGTCATCCGGGGCCGATGCCGGGGATTTCGATCCGCGGTCGGCGCTGCGCGCCCCCGATCCGACGGTTCGGCGAATAGGCGAAGGAAGTGGACGCTAGCGTCCGTCGGCAAACAGATCGATGAAGGCGTACACTGAGGTTGGTCGCGCTCTTCAGCTTCACTCAACAGCGAGAAGTCTGCCGTGATCCTTGTTCCTGATATCGTCTTGCGCCATACAGGCTTGGTCATGACACAAGTTGCTTTCTAGAGCCCGTGGTCTTCTATCAGCGATTCCTTCCGAGGGCAAAAGGCGGCTTCGCGCTGGTGGGACCAGTGGTGGCGGAGGATCAACCTGAGACCGAATTGGGTCGAATCGCTGACGCGTTTACGGAAGGCGTACGGGAGCATCCAAAAGGGCATCTGTGGGATTCGTGGCATCGGTCCAATAATTAGACGCCGGCATCGAGTTCATCGTCGGCTATGCGTCGAGTTTTTCAACAGAATAGGCCATAAGCAGCCACTAGACGTAATCCCGTAAGATTCCTGAAGCGGCCCCAGCGGTGGCCGTCGATCACGTTCCCATCGTCGCTTTCCCGAAAGCGATCTTGATCCAGTAGAGACATCAAGATGCGAGCAAGCATGGACCTTTCCTTCACCGTTCGCCGACTGCACTCTGTCGATGTAGCGCTGCTGCGCGGGCTGAATCAGCTCTTCGCGGCCGCGTTCGGCGATCCCGAGGTCTACACTCATGCACCCCCGGATGACGCTTATCTCTCGGCACTACTCGGAAGAGAACACGTAGTAGCGCTGGTCGCTGTTGTGTCAGGACAGGTTGTCGGCGGCCTCGTCGCTTACGAGCTCGAGAAGTTCGAGCGTGCCAGGAGCGAGCTATACATCTACGATCTGGCTGTGGCCGAAGACTACCGCCGGCGAGGCATCGCGACGGCATTAATTGAGCAGCTTAGAGAAATCGCAGCGAGCCGCGGAGTATGGGTGATATACGTTCAGGCCGATTATGGCGACAACGCCGCGATCGGTCTCTACGAGAAGCTCGGTATCCGCGAGGATGTGATGCACTTCGACATACCGATTGTTCCACGGGGTTGAGCCCTGCAACATGCTGTTCACGTAAGTTGAACGGCGGCATTGGGGTCGAAATGACTCGGTCAGAATTTGGCGTCGTGCGGCACCCGCGGCGCGTTCCTGGCGGCAATATGCGTTGCGAGCTTCCTGCAAAGACTATGAGCCTCGCCTCGAACGACCTGGTCGTCATACTCAGAGCCGAAAAAATCGAGCGCTGCGCGAACCGTCGTCAGATGGAACAGGATAGGGTTGTGACCGAGAGGGACCCCACCCTTTGTACCAGACCATTGAACCACGGCTTCTGAGGAAGGTGCCCACGGGTCCGCAACGTAAATGGTAGGAGCCTGTCCGTCGACCGGCTCCTCATCATATCGGCGTAAATTCTCAATCGCTTCAGCAAAAGTCATGGGTCGTGTTCCCTTCCCGGGCCGCAAAAGGATACGCCCTGGACCTTGTATGAACACCGCTTTTAGGTAGCGCCGCCTCTACGCGCAAGCCGGGTATTCGGCCCGGCACATCATGAGCGAACAAAGGCTGCGACCGCTTCGTCCACGCATGCTGGCCGAAGGGAATAACCTGCTTCCGCCGGAACCGGAGCAGAAGGATATTGGGTAGGGGAGCTCGGGTAGCGGTAGCCTTGCTCCCGGTCCCGTGGTCATGACATTCTCAAGAAGAAACCAGGCTTTACGCGCACAGGTACCGAGGCTTTGAGTAAGAGTTATGGCACAAAGAGTCTTTCTTGTAAGGCACTGTGTAGCTTCATCGACATGTGGACAAACAGCTGAGCAGAACATGAGAGACTTCGCTTGGTGCCGGGCAGGCCCGCACAGAGGGCGGAGTGGATGAGCAAGCGAGAATATCGCCGATTCACGGCGGAGCAGAAGATCGAGATTTTGCGCGAGGCAGATCAGCCTGGCGTGACGGTGAGCGAGGTGTGCCGGCGTCACGGGTTGTCGCCGTCGGTGCTGTACCGATGGCGGGCGGTGGCTCAGGGCGGCTCCGCCGTGGCGCTCAAACGGGATGCACAGCGAGCTCCGCGCAAAGACGATGCGGAGGCGCGGCACAAGGCGGAAATCGAGCGGATGCGCGCGGTGATTGCAGAGATCACCGCGGAGAATCTGGAGCTGAAAAAAAAGATCTGAGGTTGGACGACTTATCGCGAGTCCCAGGACCGAGCAAGGCCGAAGTGATCCGCATCGTCAGACAAACAAAGCAGCGTTCCGGCTGGCCGGCGCATCGCACGCTCGCCGCCCTCGGGGTGCCCCGTAGCGTGTATTACGGCTGGCTGAGACGCGAGAATCTAGAGGACCGGCCTGGTGCACCCTGTCGAGTGTATGAGGCGTTGGCTGAGGAGCGTGCGGCGATCTGCGAGTTCGCTCTGCGGTATCCGAAGATTGGTTATCGAAAACTGACGTGGATGATGGTCGATGCGCAGGTGGTTTGCGTCGGGGAAAGCACGGTTTATCGAGTCCTGAGTGAGGCAAATCTGTTATCGCGCTGGAAGCGCTCGGAACGATCCAGTGGTGAATATCATTTCCGTCCGAGCGCTCCGAACCAACAATGGCACACAGACGTGATGTACGTCTGGGTTGCTGCGCGGTTCTACTTCTTGCTGAGCTTTGTGGATGCCTTCAGCCGGTATGTCGTGCATCATCGTCTGTTGATGACACTCGACGGGCAATCGGTCGCTATCGAGCTGCAGGCGGCGCTGGAAGCCAACGAAGGCATGCAACCTCGGATCGTGCACGACCACGGAAGTGAGTTCGTCAATCGTGACGTCGCAGCCGTCATCAAAGCTCACAACCTCATCGACATCCGGACGCGACCGCGGCATCCTGAATCCAATGGCATCGTGGAGCGCTTCAACGGCACTGTACGCGACGAAACAGACAACGACTATGGCAGCAACTACTTGCGGGCCGAAGCCATCATCGCGAAGCTGATGCAGCACTACAATGAGGAACGATTGCATGCCACGCTGGGCTACATGACGCCTGCTACGTGGCACCGGGGCAAACCCGAGGAAGTTCGAGAGGAGCGTGCGCGGCGAATCGCTGCGGCCCGTACGCACCGGAAAATGATCAATCAGCAGCGTTTTATCGAGGCAGCCTGAACGGAGGAAGTCTCCTTTGTTAAGTCAGCCGTTTTGTCCAAGTTGACGTGAAGCGCGACAGGCACGCTCGTGAAAGTTACGACGGCATAGATGACATTAAATTCATTGGGGTGTACTCGACGGAAAAGAAAGCTCAATTGGCAGTCGAGCACGCGAAGACGCTACCCGGCTTCAAGGAAACTCCGGACGGTTTTCACGTTGAAGGTCTTTTGTTGAACACGAGTGGCTGGCTTTCTGGATTTGTGACTGTGCACGGGGCGCCAAAGCGCAGGAAAGCCCGGGCACCTTCAAAGTCGACTACGCGAAAGCGTACTGAGAAAGCCGTTGCGAAAGGTCGAAAGCGTCGCTGACGACCCGCGCGCGCCGCTGGGGTGATCCAGCTAGCTTGATGGCAGACTCGCTGCTCTCAGCGATCTACGCGCTCAAAATATTTCAGGGCGCGGTACGTCGTGTTTTCTGGGGAGTTTCGGTCGAAGATCGATAGAGCGAAAAAATTGCTACAGCACCGCAAAGGAGTTTTTCAACAGAATAGGCCCAGCAGCGGACATCCAATTCGAGATCAGCCCAACATGCGCAGCAGGCTCTTTACTCGCTCGTGCGGGCGTCCCAGCCAAGCATTGCAACTTGGGCCGCGGCCTCTAGTTCCGCACGGCTCGCTCCGTCGCGGGCCAAGATCGACAGGCCGTTCTGAACAGTCTGCACAAAACGGGCGAGCGCATGAATATCTACCGAGGCCGGAATCTCCCTATCTGCAGCGGCCTGATTCAGGCGGGCCTTCAGTCGATTGAGCGTGGCGGCACACGCGGATGGCCGCAACGGATCTCTACAAGCAGATCATCGCTGCGGTCGGTAGCGAGTATGGAGCTCAAATGAAAGTAACACCCGGTACACTCTGGAGTCGCATTCCTGCGGACGCGCGCAAGTCGATCCAAGCTTTTGATTTCGATACGGCGACAGGCTGACATTTACGGTTACCGGAGAGGGTCAATAGGATCTCGGGAAATTCCGAGTTGGTCGTCATACAGCGGTGGACGTCGCCCTGTGACCGGCTACCCGAGTCTCGATCCTCTGGGGCGATCCGGTCGGAGAGAGCGGGCCAATTTGGGGTCGAGCGGGCAGTCGCAGGAAAAATCAAGCGTCCGCAGGCGGCCATTAGGAGACACTCGGAGAACCAATTAGACCGCCTCAAATCGGAAGTTGGCATGTTGTCGAGGTGCGTATGTTGCGTTCAGCGATCAAGGCGCCGTCGCACTCGCTAGAAATCCATCTGGCGCGTAATGGGTGCTCAGGCCTGTGCGACCTAGACTCCAGCGCGGGAGTGTCACCTAACACAGGTGGCACTGTTGACGTGCGAAAACCCTAGTGATGTAGTGCGTTAAAGTGGTCACCAGTCTCAAAATGGGTTATCCGCCCAAAGTGGCGCTTTATGGACCAATGACGCGACGCAACGGTGGAACGGACTACGCGCCGACTCGAAAGATGCTTGTCGCCTGCGCGAAGTGGATTGCCCGTAGCGCGGCTCTCCTCGTAATTGCTTGTACGACCTCCGGCGAGCACGCTGGACAAGCAGCCGCAGCCG
>Ga0068858_100001916_pt1 | contig 21223 bp, 15 predicted proteins | sample KBSSwiS12_FD_66589 | JGI IMG/M metagenome (GOLD analysis project Ga0068858, IMG submission 66589) | Switchgrass rhizosphere microbial communities from Kellogg Biological Station, Michigan, USA - KBS Switchgrass S1-2 | ecosystem: Host-associated > Plants > Roots > Rhizosphere > Soil ...
AACAACCAGTCCAACCGGCGGTCGGAGCTCGGGGACCGGGCCGGAGCCCTGGCCGCGATCGACGAAGCCGTCACCATCCGACGCCGGCTGGCCAAGGCCAACCCCGCCGCCTACCTCCCCAACCTCGCCCGGGCGCTCGGACAATCAGGCCGTCTCCGGCGCGACATGAAGGCGCCCGACCACGCCGCGGCGATATGGAACGCCGCCCTCGACGATCAAATTTTGCCGATCTATCGAGGTGAGCTTCAAGCGCACCGCGCGGCGTGGGAATCTGAGAACAACGACCGGGGGTCGGCGGTCGCCACCCTCCACGAGGCCCTCACCCTCGTCAGCGCCGATCCCGACAATCTCCCCGCCTTCGCTGTCAGCCGCGCCCGTCAGACCGCCCGTGAGGTCGCACTCACCTTCGACCCCCCCGACACCGCCGCCTTCCCGCGCTGGGCCACCGCATCCATCCCCGACGATGATCTCGCTTTCATCAACAACTGGGCCGGCGCGACCAGCTGGACCGAACGCGAAACCGCGATCCAAAATTACGGCCAGGCCTTCCCCGGACCGACCCTGGCCGACACCGTCGACACTCTCGACTTCCTCTACCCCGGTGAGCCGACGTTCGAAGCGGTACGCGCCCTCCTGACCGCCGTCCACGAGCACGGCCTACCCGCCGTGCTCGACCAGGCCCGAGCCACCGACCGACTCCAGACCCAGGTCCACGAATGGATCGCCACCCCCACCTGGCCGGAATCCTTCACCTACCTTGCCGATCATTACGAGCAACTCCACACCGAAGACGTGGCCGCCTTCCTCGATTACCTCGACCAGCCCGTCGCCCAGCAGCATCTCGCCATCCTCATGCTCTCGAGCGGCATACCACCCGAGGCGGTATTCGAGATCGTCACCGACCCGGCAGCCGCGACCGACCGTGCCCTCGACGCCCTGGAACACGGCCAGGCCGACCATCTACGACTCATCCTCAGGGCGAACCCCGCTGTCCTGGAACTTCCCAGCACCGGTCCGCTCCTGCTCGCCGTCCTCGCTCTCGCCGCCGACGACATCGACAACGCGAAACAGGCCGCGATGGCTGCCGGTAGCACCTCATCCCCGATCCAGCGCCGGGCCCACCTGGTCCGGCTCCGGGCCCTGGCCTCTCACACCGCGGACCTGCCCAGCGGCCCAGCCGGCGTAGCAGCACTCATCACCGCCTTCGAAACCACCCCGAAAAACGAAACTCCCACCGACACGCATCGAAGCGACCAAGCCCCGGCCGAAGACCACCCGGACAACGCCGACAGCAATAAGTAGGCCCGACCCCAACCAGAAGGGCAGATCTTCGCCTCTCCGAGGCGGACCTCGTGTGGGCACCAACGTAGGGCCGTCTCGGACTGCGTGACGGGCGGGCGCGCCCACGGCGTCGGACACAGCCTCGACGATGTCACCGTCGATCAACGGAGGGACGCGGCCGGTTCCTGTGTGCTCAACGCGTGTGCATACGTCGCGGCACGGCGGGACACGGGCGGGCACGCCGGGACACGGATCGCGGTCTGACGTGGGATTTTGGGGCACTGGCCGGCCCGCAGCGGCATGCCGGGGCACGGCGGGATGGGTTTACAAGGCGGATCACTAAGCAATCGCCCGCGAGGCGGAGTCTGCGACATGTGCGCTGACCTGGCAATTTACGCTTCTCAAGATCGTCTGCGTCTCGCCGGAGATGGGTGGTGTGCTCAAACCGCACGACACTGCGATGTCGCTTCTCGCGTTCTGCCGCCGGACGGGAGCGCAATGTGGGCGTTGGTCGAGGCGCGCACTCGGCCGCCGCTGCCGCCCCGCCGACCTCACGCAGGTGTGCATGCCGGGTGTCCGTTCGCCGTGCCGATGCCTCGGGTGGCGTCCATTCACGGGTGGCGGGTTGAGTAGCCCGCGTTGATGGTGGTTCAGGCAGCGAGAGCGTGTGTGGGGCAGACCGTGCGCGGGACTGGCAGCCAGGCCGTGCCGGCGAGGGCGAGGCGGATGGCATCGATAGCGCGGGTGCCGTGGTCGCGGGCGGAGACGAGGTAGGAGCGCAGGCGGAGGTAGGCGGCCAGGGTGGTGAGCCCGACCTGGGGCCGGACCGGTAGCGCGTTGGACAACGCCGTCGCTGCGGGCGGGAACGGACAGGAACCCCGTGTGGAGGCGGCTTCGCCGCCGCGCCATCCCGGGGGGCCAGGCAGGTGGCTGATTGCGCCGCGCACGGTACGGGGCCGTCCCTCCGGCCTCAAGGGTCGCACGCGATCGCCTGCCGGCGACGGCCCCGCGGGCCGCCCTTGACCCCGGAGCCGCTACTGCCCCTGAGGCAAAACAAAAAGAGGCAGATGGTGCCTGCCCCGCCAGCGACGCGCGGCGCAATCGAACATCAACAGAAGAAGAGATCCACAAATCCGAAAATCATATTCGGTCCGGATGTCTCTACGGAACCAGGGTGAGCCCGACCCAGGCTGCCAGCCGGCAGAAGACGAGGTAGACCAGCCGCATCGCCACCATGTGATCGTCGGGATACGGCGTTCAGATCGCCGGGTCCCATGCCCAGAGGACCACACTGAGACAACCCATTCAAGATCGAGAAGTGTTGTCCGCCTGGCGAGAAACAGCAGGTCAAGGCCTGCGTACGGGATACTGGCACCCACACGGCGCCGAGGCTGCGTTAGGCCTTCACCACAGTAGAGCCGCCTCTATGGCGCGCCGGCCGTGGGGAACATTGGTCGGCTGGCTGGTTTGGCCCGGCCACCGGAGACTGCTAGTTGCGCGGCGCGCACCAACGCCTCCCTCGCTGCGTCCTCCGGGAGCCCGAACAGGTCGAACGACACGACCTGGCCGAGAGGCCCAGGCCGGTCGCATTTCTCGACCCGAGCAACGAGCAGCTTGCGTTGGGCACCGAGGGGATCGTCTTTAAACGCGCCCTGCCACTCGACCGTGCCGTACAAAGACCGCGTGTATTCGGACGAGAGCACTGCGATCATACGTTCGGAACGTTGGACGCCGTCGTTCATACTGAAGACCCAGTTCGATCCTGGGGTCATGTCCCAAGCTTGGATGAGAACCTTGTACCCGGCCTGCTCAAGTTCCCAGGCGATCCACTCGGCCCACTGCTGGTCGTCGCGTGTGTACGAGACAAAGAAGTCCCAGCTCGCGCCCCCTGCCGCAGGCGGCGTGCCGACTCTGTTTGTTGTCATGACAGGAGTATCTCATCGCGCACGCCGGGTGTGTCCGGCGAGGGTGACCGACCCGCTCCGCCCGCCACTTCGCCTTGGCGTACGATGGTGGTGCCGGTGTACGAGGTCACGCCAGGCCCGTCACGCGGATCTGGTCCGACGGAATCGTGACCTCATTCTCGTCCACATAAAGGTAAGGGCACCTCCGGTCACTAGCCCAGCTCCACACATGACAAAGTATGGCGAGACGACCATCCCGGGCAAGAGGATGAAACCACCCATGCCACCGATGCCGTGGGCGGTCTCTTTCCTTTCCTCGCTGTCCTGAATGCCGATGATGAGGTAGGAAAGGGCTAGGCTGCCGAAAAGAGTGAGCGTCTCCCATAACTCCCGTGAGATGAGACTTATCGCGAGGGCAATAGGGGACAGTAACATGCCGAACATCGAACCAGCGACCAGCCCCCGCCGATAGGCTCGGTGATCGCTCGCCGATAAAGGTCGAGCTAGATCATCGAAATAGCTGCCAAAGATAGCCGTGCTAAATCCGACGGCTTGGACCCGCCGCCTATCAGTGTCCGCCAAGGCGCGCAGCCTGCTTATCTCGAAATAATCCACGGATTCACTTTCGGGTCTTGGGCCGTGCCGGGCGGGTGGTTGGGACCCGTGCACCGCAAGGAGGTTTTCAGGCCCTTCGCTGTCCTCCGTGGCTGGCTCATAGATCATCGACGTTCGAGATGAAGCGTGGTCGGCCGTTTCGGGAGCGGGTGTTGGTGGGATTGGTGCCGGAAAGGCAGGCTCGGCGACGGGTGGGGCGCTGCGAGCCGGTGCGGGGAAAGCGGGGGAGGTTGTGGGCTTGGCCCGACCGTAAGAGTCCCACGGAGCTGTTCAAGCAGGTGCCGGTGGGCGTCCTCCACCGTCCGGTCGAACAGATCGATCCACACGACTGCGGCGAGCAAAGCCGGGGGTCGGCAGTCCTCGATCCGAATAGGAATGAGTTTGCGTATGAACCCGGTCGGATCGGCGTTCTGCGTAGCCTGCCACTCATTGCTGGCGTAGATGGACTCCAGATAGGCTTCGGACAGGATGGCGACTGTCCGTGTCGCACATTGGACGCCCTCGTTCATGCGGAACCGCCAGTTGGATCCCGGGACGAAATCCCACTCCTGGAACAGAACCCGATACCCGGCGTCTTCCAACTGCCAGGCCACCCACGCCGCCCAGGCGAGATCAGCGCTGGTGTAGGAGACGAAGAAGTCCCATTCCCGTGCCTCTTGTGCAGGCGTGAGGTTGCCCATAGTCCAATCTTCCGCCGGCAAATAGGATCTTGCTGGTCGTACGGTCACCCGGTCCCGGTGGATACTGATCCGCGGCCGCTTCCCCCTAGCCGGGCCGGCCGCCGCCTGCCTCACCCTAAATCACCCGCGGCCGGCGCCGCCGACGTCCTGCGCACCGTTCCCGAGCTGAGCGAGGACGCCCGCTGGCGCGACGACGTCGCCTCTCCGCGCCTGCTTCGACCCCGGACCCGGCCAGCACCTCGCGATCCGTCCCGACCCCATCGGCGACCACCACCTCCTCACCACCCTCCACCACCACAACCCGCAACTCCCTCCCTGACAGCGCTGCCTACCGGTGCCGACCCCGACCGGCTTCTCGCCGCGCTCCTCGTGCTCATCCGCGCCGGCACCGACCAACCCACCAGGCCCACCTCGGCCCACATCGACACGCTGCTCTGTGTGGGCATGCGTTCTCTCGAGCCGGCGCCGGTCCCGCTCGTCATGGGGCGACCTGAGCGCGAGCGGCTTGGAGTAGCCTGCGCTCGCGTTCGCCGGTGACACCCTCGATCTGGGCGCCGGCGCACTGGAGGGTGAGCGCTAGGTCGCGGGGATCCGACGGTTGGGCGCGGTCATCGAGGGTGAAGACCGACAGGCTCCGATCGGCGCTGCCGGATACGAGGTAGCGCGGGCCGCGGAAAAGGATGGCGGTCACCGCGGCGCGGTGCCGCCGCCGCGACCAGACAAGCTCGACCGGCGTGGCGGCGGCCCACGGGTCGATCCGCCACACTTCGACGGTGCCGTCGGCATGGCCGACGGCGAGCAGTCCCAACCTGCCGTCTTGAGCCGGCGTCACGTCGAAGCCGGTGATCCGTTCGAAAGGAAGGACCGTGACCTGCTGTGCCGCGCCATCCGCGGCCCGCCGGGCGAACGCGAGGCGGCCGTCCCCCCAGCCGACCACCGCGGTCGACCCTGCGTCGAGGAAGGCGCCTCCGCCGGTGCCCTTGGCGGCCAGGGACGTCGCGCTCGACCGGACGGCCGGGGAGTACCGAAGGATGCGGTGCCCGTCCGGGCGTTCGAGGCTGAGCAGCAGGTCCGCTCCGGACCCGCGCAGTCCTCGAAGGTCCATGCGTGGGCGGAACTGGGAGGCCAGCACGAAGTCACCGTCGATCAGAAGGTAGATCTCGAGCTGGCCCGACGAGAGGACCACGAGATCTCCGAACGGTCCGGTGGCGACGCCGTGGATCTCCTTCGGCAGATCGGGCAGGAAGGTACGGACGTCTAGCCTGCCGCGCACGTCGAGCCGCCACCTCCGGACCTTGCGATCGCTGTAAAAGGCGTAGACGGCGCTGGTGCCGCCGGTAGGGCTTGTCTGGGACAGAGCCAGCACCCGTGCGGTCTCCTCCAGCCGGACCCCGGCCAGGTCCGCGTTGCGCAGATCCGCTTCGCGGAGGTCGGCGTTGTCGAGGTTCGCGAGGCGCAGCGACGAGCCGGAGAAGTTCATGCCGCGCAGGTCCGCGCCGGCCAAATAGGCGTTGTCAAGGTCGAGGCCCGACCAGTCGACGCGAGGCAGGGAACGCTGTAGGGCGAACAACAGCGAGATCGCGTTGCCGCCGCAGCTGCTGGGAGCGCCGAGACGCACGGCCCCGCGGGCCAGGCCCGTCAGCCGCGCCAGGAACGGCTGCCGGTCCGGCTCGGCCTCGATCAGCAGCCGGACGAAGTCCATGACCTCCGGCTGCAGTGGTGCGGCCGCCAACATCCTCGCGGCGGCGTCGTCCCGCAGCGCTCGCAGGATCGCCCGGGCGAAGAAGTACTCCCGCATCGACCGGTGGAAGAAGTCGACCGGCCACCGATCCGGGTCGATGCCGGTGCCCTGGACCGGCTTGAGCAGCGAGCGGATACCGATACGCGCCCTAGCATCGTCGGAGGCGTCGGAGGCGAGCAGCGCGACCGCGCCGTCGCTCATCCGCCAGAGCTGCTCCGCCAGCTCGCCGTTGGGCAGGCGCAGCGAGCGGAGCTCGATGTGGGCCTTCTCCTCGAGGTACAGCCTGGTCGCGATCTCCTCGAGGATCGCCTGCAGGTTCTCGATGGTTTCGGCGCGGGTGAGCTCCGCCTGGTCGTCGGCCAGGTACTCGATCTTGCGACGGATGCTGCGCTCGACGTACGTCCGGTACAGCACCACCTCGTCGAAGTGGTCGTCCGGCAGCTCGGGCAGCGCCTCCTTGATCATCTCCAGGAAAAGTGGCTTGCGGGCGACCCCGATCGGGTCGTAGAGATGCGCCAGCCGGGCGAGCTTCTCCTCGGCGTCCACCCTGCGCGCGTAGGACGCCAGGTGCTCGACGACCTGGTCGCGGGCCGCGTGGGCCACCCGCAGGATCCTCGGCCCGCCGACGCGGTCGAGGAAGCGCTGCTGGTCGCGCTGGCCCTCGAAGAACTGCGTACGTGAGGTGATCAGCAACTTGGAGCGTGAGAACAGCTCGTGGCAGTCCGCGAGCGCGTTGATGTTGTCGCGTAGCGACGCGGGGTCCAGCCGCACCGACATCTCGTCGAAGCCGTCCAGGATCACCAGGGTCTGGTAACGGTCGCACAGCTCCCACCAGTCGGCGACACTCACGCCGATCTCGGCCAGGCGACGTTCGAGCAGTTCCCGGGCATCGCGGACGCCGCGCAGTTCCTTGAGGGCGAGCCGCAGCGGAATCCAGCCCGTCTCCGGGTCGCGCAGCGCCTCGGCGGACAGCCGCCGACTCAGCAGGTAGGTGAAGAAGCTCTTGCCCTCGCCGAACTCGGCCAGCAGCAGCAGCGAGCCGGCCTCCGGATGCCGCTTCCCCAGCCAGTCGCGGACCTCGGCGTCGAGCGTGCGCCCCAGCGACGTCCCACGCTCGTCGGCGGCCTTCGGTTCGACGAACTCGTCGAGCAGTTCCCGGAACCGGTCGCGGTCCTCATGGCCGATGCAGTGCGGCGCATCGGCGCGCAGGTAGTCACGCCAGACAGCCGGAAGCCGGACCGCCCTGGTGAGCTTCGCGCCGAGCCGGCCGAGGACCTGGTCACGCGGCCCGGGCTGGCCTGGCCACGGCTCGGCGTAGACCGCCTCGTAGACGGGGGCATCGAGCGCGAAGAAATCCCGGACGCCCTGGTCCGGGCTCCAGATCAGCACATCGAACGGGTGCCGGTGGGACTCGTTCCACGTGCGCGCCCGGGCCCGCAGCTCGTCCGTCGGCTCGCCGCGTGCCGAGATGACGACAAACTGATCGATTTCGCCGCCGGCACGCTCCTCGATCTCCGCGAGTCGACCTGCCACGTCACGCAGGGCCAGCGGCTCCCCGGTGTTGCTGATCTGCACATGGCAGCGGACATCGATCTGCCCGGCGGCGACTGCGTCGAAGCACGCGTCGTGGCCGAACCGCGAGCCGGCCGCCGGCGACCGCAATTGGAGCAGCAGGTCGTCTTCCTGATCCGGCCCGATTGTGAACAGCGACCCCAGCAGCCGGAGCAGCCGCTCCTCGACCGGGCGCTGGGCCACCTTGTCCGGCGGTCCGACGTCGGACTGCACTCGCTCGTCGGTCCGGCGCTGGGGGCCTGGCTCGTCCGGCTCGTCGGGGGTGCGCAGCTCGATCGCTGGCGCGTCGAGCGCGAAGTCGTTGCCTGTCGCGAGTGCCGCCCAGATCCCCAGCAGCCACCCGCGCCGCTCGTCATCGGCCCAGAGGATCTTCCGGAGCCCGTCGTCGAGGACGAATCCGAACTCGGCTTCCAGCCGGCTCGTGGCGTCCCCTTGGACGTCGGTCAGGATCTGGGCGATCTCCGCGTGCACCGCGGCGGCCCCGGGCAGCCTTCCGCCGTCGATCAGGCGCCGACGGAAAGTCATCTCACGTGCGCTCGGGTCGGGATCCCCGCCGGCCCCGGCGAGGTTCCCGGCGATGGCGTATTCGGCGCGGTCGGCGGGCAGCGCCACGCTCAGCCATGCCGTCACGAGGATTCGGGTGGGTGCGGCGATCGGCAGCGTGTCGAGCCCGAGGACCCAGCTGTCGTCAACGACCAGCAGACAGGCCGCGCCCGCCAGCAGCCGGCCAAGCCTGCGCTCCCCATCTGCCTTGTCGTTGACCGGGCCTGTGTCACCGAAGGCGGCGAGAACGGCGCGGGTGAGCGCCGCGAGGTCGAGGTCGGGGCCGCCCGGTATCCACACGATCCCGCCGGGGAACGCCGCGCGCACCGTTGCGTCGTGGACGAGCGCGACCGCCAGCGTCGTCTTGCCCGATTCGGCCGGCCCCAGAATCGCGACCACGGAAGCCGGCGCCTCGGCCAGCAGCAGGTCGCGAACCGACGCCACGTCCTCGGCGCGCGGTACATAGGAGTCGGGGAGGTCGGGAAGGTCCGCCAGCGGCGGGATGGTCCTCGCCGGGCGGCGTGGACCGGATCCGGCCGCTGCCCGCGGCACGGGCTCGGAGGGCGGGAAGACCGGTGCCGGCGTCCCGGGGAACTCCGGAGGGCTGACCGGTCGCGCCGACCCCGCGACGGTCGCCTGGACGCGTTCGACGAGTACCCTGCGCGCATCGTCCTCGGGTAGGCCGAACAGGTCGATGGAGATGAGGCCGGCCAGGAAACCAGCCGGTTCGCAGTCCTCGATGCGCACGGGCACCAGTCGGCGGCGCTCCCCGGACAGGTCCGTGCCGAAGACCAGTTCCCATTCGGCCCGCGCGGCGGCGGACGCCAGGTAGCCGTCGGAGAGGAGCACGATTGTGTGCGTGGCGCCGCGCACGGCCTCCTGGACCATCCGCTCCCAGCGGTTGCCGGCGACGAAGTCCCAGGCCTGCACGCGTACGCGATAGCCCGCCTGTTCCAGTTGCCAGCCGGCCCACGCGGCCCAGTCGCTGTCCGCGGCGACGTGCGATACGTAGAAGTCCCAACCCTCGCTCGGATCGCCGTCGGCTCCGCCACCGGCCGCGTCCGGCTCTGCCACCGGCTGCGCCTCGGCCTGCTCGGGCCCGGGAACCGAGCCGGGTCTGATCGCGGCAGGTCCGCCTGACTCGTCGTCCCCGCCTGGCACGGACGGAGACTCGCCAGCCAGCCAGCGACTGACTTCCGCCGTCTGCCAGCCCAGGTGGGCGTCGAAGGGCAACAGACCGCGGCACAGCAACCGCAACCGCTCGTCGTCCACCGCCGCCAGGTCCGGAGGTCGTCGAGCGCGGCGGCCCTCTGCAACAGTCACCGTGTCCAGGTCCTGTCCCAGATACGTCTGACCCAAGGCGCGAAACACCGTTTCGCCCAGCATCCGCCAGTCGTAGAGGCGGTCTGTCTGGTCCATGTCCACGAGCCGCCACCCGGCCCCCGGCAAAAAGTAGGTCTGCTGAATAGCCGTGTGGCCGAGCCAGCCGATCAGGACGGCGTCCACCTCGCCGAGCGGGCTTAACGAATCAGTGCCGTCCCAGCCACGGAGGATGATGTTTTCCGCCACGATTTCGGCATGAGCGAGCTCGTTATCGTGCAGAGCGATGACTGCCGACGCGACCTGCTCGGCGATCCGTGTCACGGTCCTGGTGGGCAAGCCGTGGTCTCGGATGACGTCGGCCAGGCTCACGCCGCGGACGAACTCCTGCAGTTCCCAGAATTGCCCCGCCTCGAAGCCGAATTCGTGGACCTCGACGAGATGGCGGTTTGACCTTATCTTCCGTGACCGCTTCAGTTCTTCCTGGCTCGCCTCGGAGCCCACGGGGTGAATCTTGAGAAGTTGCTCTTCTCCACCATCCGGCGTGACAATAAACAGCCGCCCCGTTCCGCTGCTCGGCAACCGCCGGGCTTCCACGAAACGGTCGGCGAGCGCGCCCAGCGGCGCGTCGGGATCTAGCCAGGCCCCCGGGCCACCGGTCTGTTGCGGAGGCGCAACGAGCGTCCGCTCATCGTCGTCGAGATCGCCGAGCCACCCGTGACCAGTGACCGGGACCTGGTCCGCGCCCGATCGGGCGGCGAGCGGACGGACCACCTCCTCGTGTAGACGGCGGTACGCCTCATCCCATGCCTGGCGGTTGCCGAGATCACCCGGCAGCGCGACCCCGGCCTCCTGCGCGACGCGCAGGCAGGTGTCCACGAAGACCTCGACGTTCACAAGCTTCGGTAGCGTCGGCCGCGTCCTGCTGATCATCCCCGCGATCGTGCCGCGTCGCAGATGAACCGGCCCGGCACCGGGACGGCGCGGGGGCGTCAAGGCGCTGGCCTGAGCCAACTGCCGAGCGGACAGGCCGACGGCCTGTTTAAGGGCCTGCAGCCGATCAGCGAATGCCACACGCGGATCGGTTGTTTCCGTATCTGACGACGGCTGTCGCGCTGAATCGGACCCACCGCCGGCGGTTTCGCGGATCTCCGGGTCCAGTTCGACCGCGATCTCTGCCTGTGCGAGCCAGCCTGGTCCGAAAGCCGTCCTGGCCGCGGCCGCGAGGTCGAGGGCGAACGCGCGCGCCGTCGGCTGGCGTTCCGCTGGGTCGAAGGCAAGGGCGCGTAGCATTACCTGACCGACCTCAACCGGCAGGTAAGCCGGAAGTGGTGGCGTCGTGTCCTGACGGGAGCGAGACCGCTGCTCAACGGGAAGGCTACCGGTCAGCATTTCATAGACGCTGACACTGAGCCCGTATACGTCGAGGGTCGGACGCGGCTCGCTGCTCTGAATCTGCTCGGGCGCCATGTAGCCCGGCGTGCCGGCGAGATCGGCTGGGCGGCCGACCACCGCGGCGATTCCGAAGTCGATAAGCTTCACTTGCCCGTCACGCGTAAACAGGACGTTCGACGGCTTCACATCACGGTGCAACAGATCCTGGCCGTGGGCGAACTCGAGCGCGTCGGCCAGCGCCAGCGCGACCGCGCACGACCAGCGCACCGTCGGCTTCGCGCGAAGCCGGGAACGCAGATCCCCGCCTGGCAGCAGCTCCATGACGATCAGTGCCGCCGCTTCCATGGGCACGAAGTCGTAGACCTCGACGATGTGGGGATGGCGCAGCCGCACCAGCGCGAGGGCCTCCAGCTCCGCCGCGCTCTCCCGCCCCTCACCGACGGGCACCACCTTGACCGCGACCTCGCGGCGCAGCCGGTCCCTCGCCGCGATGACAGCGCCGGATCCACCGTTGCCGATCGGTACACCCAGCACATAGCCAGGAAGCGCCGCCTGAACGCGGATCCGGTCGAACGTCACGCCAGCCACCCCGCTCCACCTGGCTCAAGCGTGACCCGTACCGGCGCACCCGCCTGCCATCGCCACCATTCTGACAGCACGGTAGTTCCGCGCGGGCGGGAAGCCCGAGGACAAGGCGGCTGGTTCGACGATGGCTGGGCGGTCAGCTGGCTACGGCTAACGGATCCGCCTCGCGCGGCCTCACCTTCCGCGTCCGGCGGGCTCCTTCGGTCTGGTCCGGGCACGCGTAGACCCGAGTCGATAGGGCCATGGTCGCTTGCTGGGAGTTCGGCCTCGGCTGCGTGTTCTACCAGTGTCCCGGTGTGCGTCGGCGCCTAGCTGTACCACGAGGTTCCGTGCTCGTTTGGAGCCGACTTTCAGTCGTTGCCGTAGAGCCTGGGCGGAGATCGGCCGGTGGATGCTGCTCCCAGTAGAGGGTGTCCTCTCGCCGTACCCGTTGCAGCAAGAGCCCGTCCGTGACTGCCCGCAGATTCTGGTCGGTCCTGCGCTGTGCGGGCACAGCTGGCAGCCTGTCAGCGGCGCCTTGATCGTCGCAGTGTGGCCGTCCCGCTCCTTCGGCGGCCGGTTTCGAGGGTGCTTTCACCGGTCCCGGCGCCATAGGCGGCTCCTGGACGCCCACGTTCTCCAGGCCGGCGGTTTCCTCGAGTGGCGTCGCGTCCGCCGCTGCACCAGGCTGTTCTGCCATCGTGCCCGGCTCGGCCCGTCCGAGTTTGAGTTCGTGCATATGGCTTGGAGGAGGCTTGGGCCGACGTGTGACCAGCCGATTCTCTCTGCTTTGTGACAGTGTCTCCTTTTCTCGTTTCCTGATGCTGGTTGTCTCGTTGACCAAGTTGTCCACGGTCGCACTGTGTCCGTATGGTCACCGATCGTGTATCTGGCCTTCTTTTCCGGTACGGACTGGCAGTCGTGGGACGTGGCGGCGGCGCCAACGATCCCTGAGCGGATGCCCGTGCTGGGCGACAACGACTTTTGCTTCGACGATGACGGCGGTTTGCCGCGGCCGACGGCCGTGGTGAACCGGTGGCTGCGGGAGTTGCCCGCGAGTGGGCGCCGGCGAGCGCGACGTGGGCGGCCTACGCGCGGGTGCTGTGGGGACCGGCTGGAGTTCCTCGCCGGCCTCGGGGTCGGCCCGTTCGACGGCCGGGGGGCGTTGAAGCAGGCGCTGGGGGCGTATGCGGTGCACCGGGCGGACGGGCCGGTGGCGGCGCGGTTCGCGGCGTCTACCTGGAACCGGCACGTCTCCGTCTGCGGCGACGACCTGATGGTCGGCCCGATGCCGGGCCTGTCTGCCGCGATCCGTTGGGCCGACCAGTTCACAGCAAGCACGAACCCCGCGCCGCTGTGATGGTCCACGGCCACTACGCGGCCTACACGCCGCGCCAGGCGCGCCGCATCCTCGGCCAGCGCCAGTCGAGCTAACCCACGGCGAACCAAGCCGGCCGCCGCCTTTCGCCTGTGCTTCCGCCGTGGAAGCGAGTCTCCCCGTGGCCGTGAACTCCGTGAGCTGAGCACCGCCGGCCGGCCCGCAGGTAGCGGCCGAGCAAGGCGAGCAGCGCCGGGTCGTCGAGCAGGACGGTGCCGTCGGCGGCCGCCTGTGGCGGTGACGGTGAAGTGCTCGTTGTCCCGGTCGAGTCCGAGATCCTCGACGTAGGCGCCGAGTGCCTCGCAGACGCGTAGTCCGATTGGTGGCGATCAGGGTGAACAGGACCCGATCGCGGAGACGGCCGGCGGGGATCGCGGCCAGAATTCGTTCGACGCGGACCGGGTCGACGCCGCGGGGCTGACCGGCCGGCACGACCACCCGGTCGAGGCGGGTCATCGGCTTGGCCTCGACGAGGCCGTGACGGACCGCCCAGCCGAGAAACGCGGCGACCGCGGCCTGGCGGCGGGCCCGGGTTGCCGGCGTCAGCTGTGCGAACGCGGCCAGGTCGCTGCGGTAGCCGCGGATCGTGTGGGGGCTGCGTCCGGCGGTGGTCAGGTCAGTGAGGAAGTCGTCGACGGGGCCGGCGAGCGGATGGCTGTCGGGGAGGTCGTCGAGTCCCTCCGGCGGGGCACCGCCACGACCAGCAAAGGTCCCTGGGATGACGGTACGCGTCTGGCAGCTGGACCCAGACGACGATCAGGGCTGCGAGGCCGGCGACCCTGACCACCAGGCCCAATCTCCCCCCGGCGAATGGCCAGATCTGGACATTACGGTCGCCGATCAAGGAGTGCGGCCGGTATGTGTGCTCAACGCGTGCACGGACGTCGCGACACGGCGGGACACGAGCGGGCACGCCGGGACACGAATCGCGGTCTGACGTGGGATTTTGGAACACTGGCCGGCACGCGGCGGCATCCCGGGGCCCGCTGTGATGGGTTTACAAGGCGAATCGCCGTCGCGATGATCGGACCTGCCGGGCTGATGAGAAGGGGCCGTGACCTGGGATTTCACCGGAGCATAGATCATCCAGGATGCCGTTAAGATCGTTTGTGTGCTCCGTGCTCGCTCTGACCATCGTCGTCCTGGTCGCGCTCCTGTCCGGCCTGGCCAACGCTTGCCTGGCCTATCTCGATGGTGACAGCATTCCCCGGGTGGCGCGTGCCGGCGGCGCTACCTTCGGTACCGCCCTCCTTATCGGCCTTGCGGTGCTGACTGTCGTAAAGGCAGGGTCGTAGGGCCGTCTACGCCAACAGCATGCGGATCCCCGAGCGTGACCCCCGCAGGGCGGGGACCGTCTACTAGCACGCGCGCCAGCGAACTCCCCGGTGCGATCATGGAGGCACCCAGACCAGGACCTCGGGGGGATGGCATGGCAGATATCGCGTTGTACTACCCGTGGACGCGGGTGCGGGACGAGAGCTGGTTGAAGGCCGCCGCGTTGCACTGGCCACGTCTGGCCGTGATGAAGCCGGTTGACTACACGGGGCGTGAGTCGCCTACTGCCCGGACGTTGCGAGAGGAGCTGGGCTTCCTCATCGAGGCGGACCCGGCCCTGCGGGCGGCACACCTCGGCTCGGACTTCCTGACGCTGATCGGCCGTGAGGCTGACGCGCTGGTCGCGCGGTATGGCTGGCTGACCGACTTCCCCCACGAGCTGAACGACGTCCTCAACGATCAGTGTCTGGTGGAGCATCCCGTCGACAGCGACCGGGTGGACTGGGTGCATCGCGGCAAGCTCCCCGGGGAGCTGCTCGATTGCCTCGTGGAGACGCGGCTGGGGGTGCCAAGCGCGGATGGCTCGTGGGTCGCGTTGCACCCTCGCCTGGCGGCCGTGTACCTGACCGCGCTCGCCGAGCGGGTCGCGCGCGCGAACGCGCTGACGCCGGTCACCGATCAGCCGCGCCATCACGGCATGGCCAGCGGCTGGACCCTGGAGACGCTTACCCGGGTGCTTCTCGCCGAGGATCCTGGCCCGCTGCGGCCCGCCGCCGCGGACGTGTCCGCGCTCTACGCGGCGGTCGCGGTGGAGACCGTCGTCCCGGGCGGGTTGGACTCCGTCCCGGTCGAGCGCATCGTCGCGGCTCGTCGCGCGCTGAGCGAGGAATTCGATGCCTTCCGCCGGCATCTGGACGCGCTCAACGACCGATTCGCCGAGGTCGCGCAGGCGGCGGAGGATCCCGGGGTGGTGCGCGAGCGCGTCGGCCTGCTGGTGGAACAGGACTTCGGTCCTGCGACCGCTGAGCTGGAACGCGGACTGCGCCTACTCGGCCTGGAACCGGTCCGGGCGGTGCTGGGCCTGACGTCGCTGGCGCTTCCCGTGGCGGTCGAGTGGGCGCCTGAGGTCGTCGGGCTGCCGGTCGCGGTGGGGTCGGCTGGCATGGTCGCCGCCACGTTGATCAGTTCCAGTGCCCGGGCCCGTGAACAGGCCCGGCAGCGCCGACGTAGCGCGGCTGGCTATCTGCTCGGCCTGCGCACGGAGCTCAACCCCACCGGCGTCATCGATCAGCTCCGGCGGACTTTCCGCCGCGCGGACGGGCCCTAGAGGTTCAGGCGCCACAGTCAATCATGGACACGACCGACGGCGTTGATCGCCGCCCACCGCCGGGTGCCTGCTGTACCTGCGGAGCGAACGCCGTCGCGTAGAGCGACAAGCTCAGAACCATGCGGCTGCGGCCGGGCGGCGTACTCCATCACGACGGTCCGGTCCGCTTCCAGCAGTGGACGATCACCGGTGATCGCCACGTCGCGAACAGTGCGTGTGTGCTCAACGCGTGCGCATACGTCGCGGCACGGCGGGGCATCGGCGGGCACGCTGGAACACGAATCGCGATCTGACGTGGGATTTTGGGGCACTGGCCGGCACGCGGCGGCATCCAGGGACACGCGGTGATGGGGTTACAGGACGGATGCATACAGTAGCAATCGGACCCATGGCCATCCAGCGGAATTGCCCGGCTGTCATGCGCCGAGATCGAGCGCAAGATCCGCCCCGATGACGAGAGACGGTGGGGTTCGGGGTCCACTCCCCCCGCCGTAGTAGTCGACGTAGGCGGCGGATCACCCCCACGGGCGTGGGGAGGACCCAGCGATGTTCCGTGCGACTGCTGCCGTGGTCGGATAACCTCCACGGGCGTGGGGAGGACTGGCTCAAGATGGGCACCGCGACCATCCCCGCCGGATCACCCCCACGGGCGTGGGGAGGACCATCGACCGCAGACCTGGTCAACCTCAACATCCGGATCACCCCCACGTGCGTGGGGAGGACTCGATCCCAATTCCCCCGGCGCGGTTCTGGCGCGGATCACCGGGACGAGCACTAGCTGTCCCGATCATCGGCCCGCGAGACCTGGAACCCCAGGACCCGGACCGGGTCTCACGGAACCAGCGCCGATCAGTCTGGGATGCGGGCCACTTGCCGGGTCGACCAGAGCGGGAATGCTTCATGGTCGGGGACGGCCGAGCGCAGCGAGTCCCGTAGTTCAGCTATCTCAACTCCAGAGGCGGCAGTCCCCTCCGCGATCCGGCGACACGTCACGAAGTCGACGCCCCGTCGCCGCGCGAGGTCGATGAACGCCACCGCCCGGTTCGCGAGGTCCTCGGAGCTGATCAGCGCGCCGGACCCCCGCAGGCGCTCGGCCTTCTCGCGTTCGTAGTCAATCTCGGATGCTCCATGGGCCTCGCGCACGACGTCCTCGGCTTCAGCCAATGAACGCGTCGCGACGAGAAGCCCAGCCAGAACGCTGCCCTCGATCACGGCCCGGAGATCCGCGATGTACACGTCCCGGCTGTCGTCGGTGAGTTCGACGGTCACCTCCTCTCCCCGGATCTCCGCGGTTCCCCGATAGCCGAGCGCCGCCGCGGCCAGGAGTGCGGTCGCCTCCGTCGGGTGCCACGCCAGACTCTCGAGTATCGCGTCGGCGTCGCGGCGGCCCAGCGACGCTTCCCACCGGCCGCCGAGACCGTGGATCCGCTCCACAACGGCGGCGGCCGGAAGCTCACCATCCAGCCCGGGTCCGGCCACGACCACCTCGGCGGTCACCTCCAGCGCCGAGCACGCGGCGAGGACGAGCGCGTCGGCCAGCGGGCTCGTAACCTCGCGCTCGTCGCCTCGCGCGACCAGGTCCCCGCCGATGTCGACGAGCCGCACCACGTCGATGTCCGCGAGCTCGACGACCTCCGCGATCTGGTCCCGCAGCCCGGCCGCGCCTCGGGTCGGATCCAGGAGCAGGACCGGAGTCGCCACCGAGCCCGCGAGGCGCGGAAGCATAGATCGGCTCGGCGGCTTGACAGCGGTGGCCGCCACGATCTGGGCGTTGTAGCGGCCCACGGACCGCAGGCCGGTGAACTCGCTCGCGCTGCGCGGGCCGGGAAGCGGGTCGACCCGCAGCCGCTCCCAGGCGTAGGTGAAGATCGCCGCGTCCACGCCCTCGTGTCCTGAGGCGCCGACCATCACCGCGCCGAGCGCGTCGCCGCCTCCGCCGGCGGCGATCACCAGACGTCTCATGGAGACAACCTTAGATCCCAGAGCTGACATAGTGTGGCCAGTGGCATTAGCCACCGCCCGAGGGAGCGCGACCGTGCCCGATCTCCAGCAGGTGCTGCCGAAGTACCTGCAGATCGCCAATCACATCCGGGATCAGATCCTGCGTGGTGATCTCCGACCCGGCGCGGAGGTCCCGTCCGAGCGAACCATCGCCGTCGACTGGCGGGTCAGCCGACCGACGGCGGCCAAAGCCCTGGAAGCCCTCCGGAGTCAGGGCCTGGTCGAGTCACGGCGGGGATCCGGCAGCTACGTCGCCGACCAGCTGGGCATCCACCGGCGTGCCCGGGAGCGCTACGGCCGCCAGCGCGAGACCGGGGCGATCTACCCGCCGAACGAGTGGGCCCGGATCGTGACGGCGGAGATCGTACGGACGCCGGAACGGGTCCGAACCGCCCTCGGCGACGACACCATCCGGGCCATCCGGCGTCATCGGATCATCCACGACGAGGATGGCCCTATCGAGGTGTCGACCTCCTGGATCCCGGCCGTGATCGCCGAAGCCGCGCCCCGCCTCCTCCAGACCGATCGGATCCGCGAAGGCACGCTGGCCTACATCGCGGGCGTCACCGGCACGCGCGCCCGGCTGGCCCGCGACCGTGTCACCACCCGCTTCGCGACCGACATCGAGACCACCGAACTCAACCTCGGCGACGGACCGCACCCGGTCCTCGAGGTCCAGCACGTGGTCTTCAACGAGGCGCACCGGCCGCTGGAGTTCACCGAGGCCGTCTACCCGCCCGGGCGCTGGGCCATGGAGCACGAATATCCCGTAAGTCACTAGCCGAAGCCATGGTCGGGCCCCCGCGTCTGGCGGCTGGGGGCTGGCCTATGCCACTATGATTCTAAGTGGCATAGGCCACTGCGGTAGGTGGCGAGAGAGGCGGACAGTCCATGAGGCCCAGATGGTGACGGCGACCTCGACCGACGGCCCGGCCGCGGTGCTCCAGGCCTCGGACCCACCAGCTGAGCTGGTCTGTGTCTCGGTACTCGGGCTGACGCGCGTCAGCCGCGCCGGCCAGGCATTCGACAGGGTCGACTGGCTGAGCGGCCGAGGAGCACGGGTCGCGGCCCTGAGCGCCCGCCACGGACGGCGGGTTCGTCTGCTCTCGCCGCCGGTGGGCCAAGACCGCGATGGGACGTCAGCTCTCGCCGAACTCCGGCGAGCCGGCGTGATCAACTGCGTCGGCGCGGCGCCAGGCGTCGTCACGCCACGGCGGGACGTGTGGATCACGGGCACGGGTCACGTCGAGGTGGTCGACGGACACGCGCCAGCACTCGAGCACCTCTGTGGCCTCGACCTGTCGCCGCTGGCCGGCGCGGCCCAGGTCATTCTGGACGTCGACGCCCAGACCTCCCCCCTAGCCGTCCGGGTGCTGCAGTCGCTCGCCGGCAGCCAGGAGCGCGGGCACTGGCCCGCCGTCGCCCTGTCCTTCGGCGGCGACCGGCCGCCGCCGACCGTGGTGACGGCCGCGCGCCGGGTCAAACCCGTGCTCGTGCATACGAGCCTCCCCATCAGTCGGCCGGATCGGGCGCGCGCCCTCGCCAGACTCCTGGTCGAGGTGACCGGCGCCGAGCTCGCGATCGTCACCCACGGTGGGACCGGGGTGGCGATGTTCCTGCCGGGCGGTGAGGTCCTCGAGCCGGAAGTGCCTGCCGGGCTGGACGAGGCGGACGGCCTGGCCACCGGGCTGATCACTACGGCCCTCGCGCGGATCCATGACGCCCGCTGGCGGACGCATCCACGGCCCGGTCCCGGCCACCACACCGTCCCACGGCGTCCTATCAGGCCCGCGGAGGTAACCCGCAGGTCGCTGCTACGTGCCATTCCGTGAGTACCACGACGACGTTCAGCTCATTCCACGACGCCTACCTCGCCATACTTCGCGAAGTCAGAAGCCGGCCGCTCAACGTCATCGACGCGCGGGGGCGGTGGTCGCGGGAGATCCCCAACGTCTCCTTTGTCCTCACGAATCCGGTCGAACGTATTCCCTTCCTGGAATCCCGGCGGCCCGACATCGCGCTATGCGTGGCCGCCAGCCTTGGCATGCTCGAGAGCCGAAACGACACCGCGGTCATCAATCACTATCACCCGGGCCGGAACGCTTCCACAAACATTACGAGTAGCCGCGAGGACGCGGCGTACATAATTCAGTTGGGCAGCCTCGACCCGGGCACGAACAGCAACTCCGTGGAGGCCATCATCGCCATGATGGCCGACGACCCGCGCACCGAAGCAGCGATCATCCCCATCATCGGACCGGACACCCCAGGACGAATACCTTCTCGAGCCGCCGACCATCCATCCTCAATACAGTTCCTCCACCGCGACGACCGGCTGCACTGCGTCGTCCAGATACACACCGAGGACGCCTACGTCCAGCTACCCCGGTCCGTGTTCTCCTGCACGCTGATTCAGGAGTACGTGGCCCGACGGCTCGGGGTCGCCGTCGGCGCCTACAGACATCATGTCGACTCACTCCACGTCCAGGAGCGCGACACATACCATCTCGCGGAAGCCATTCGAGAGGTGACCCGCTGGGGCTACACACCGCCGGCATTCACGCTGCCGGCAATGCCCACTGACGCGAGAAACGGGCTGGCCACCGCGCTGCTGTGGGAGCACCAGCTCCGCACCAATCAACGCGCCACCGCACCGAGCGACCCGGAGTTGCGCGGGATCGATCCGTACTGGCGGAACATCATCCTGCTGCTCGAGATTGACCGGCAGGTAAAAATCCACCAAAATAGGATCTTTGATGCAGGCGTCTTTCAGGCGCTGCATCCGGCCTACCGGTGGCTGGTAGCCCACGACTGGCCGGCCAGGCTACCGCCCTATCTCCGGTGACGGACGCGCCCTCGGCGCATACTCGCGGCGGCGCCCGGCGCCGAGCGCTGCCTGTCTTGGTGCCAGTCAACCTGGATCGCCTTGCGCAACCTCGCGCCGTGGCAGCGACGTCGATGGGCCTACATGTCCTCGTAGCGATCGACGTACACGGTCGGCGGCTGGTCGCCGAAGATCCGTTTGGTCCGTTCTCGCTCGGCCTCGTCGGTGCGCCGGCGCGCCTCCGCCCACTTCTCCGGCGAGATGCTCATCAGCTCCTCGACCTCGGCGTCATCATCCGCGTCAGCTAGCCCGTCTGTGTCCTCGGGCTCCTCTGGCGGCTTCGGGGATTCAGTACTGGTCACGGTGCACTCCTCCTGCCGTAGAGCTCGGATGGCCCACCGGCCTCCGGGTCGATGGCCGCCTTCGTCTGGAAGGCGTCGTACGCGTCTTCGTCGATGACGCGGATCTCTCCAGCGCGCGCCCGGGCGATCAGTCGCGGCTCCGGGCCATTCGTGTCGAACAACCTCGCCTTGTCCACAATCGCCGCATAGCGCTCGAAGCCGGCCGAGAATCCCCGGTGCGCTTCCAGCTGCCGGTCCACGGGCACATACCGGCCCGAGTGTTCCGCGCGGGAGGCCGCCCGCTCGACCGCGACCTCCGGGTCGGCCGTCACGCCCCACAGGTTCACCTCATACCCGCGATCCTTCGCGTCCTGGAGCACGCGCGTCGACTTGTCGGGGTTGCCGAGCGTCACGTCGTAGACGATGTTAAGCCGACGGTCCATCGCTTCGGACAGCACGCTT
>Ga0068858_100001917_pt1 | contig 21216 bp, 19 predicted proteins | sample KBSSwiS12_FD_66589 | JGI IMG/M metagenome (GOLD analysis project Ga0068858, IMG submission 66589) | Switchgrass rhizosphere microbial communities from Kellogg Biological Station, Michigan, USA - KBS Switchgrass S1-2 | ecosystem: Host-associated > Plants > Roots > Rhizosphere > Soil ...
GAGCACTTCGAACGGCACTTCGAGCCGCTTGACCATCTCCTGCTGATACTCGGTCGACTGCGTGCTGACGCCGAAGACCTCGGCATGAAGCTTCGCGAGATCCTTGTGGTGATCCCGGAATCCGCACGTTTCCGGCGTGCAGCCTCTGGCGCCAGGGATGTCGTCCCAGCCCTGCGGCAGCTGACGATCGGGTCGGCCGGTCATCGGGTAGGCGTAGATCACGATCCGCGGACCCGCGACTTTCGACAGATTGATCTGGCGATTGGCCGTCGACGGCAGTTCCAGATCGGGGAGCGCCATCCCCTTGAGGTGACGTGCGCCGCCGTCGTCTTTCGGACGCGGCAGGTTCGCGGGCAGCTGGTTCAGGTTCGTCTGCGTCATCGCAAAGACCAAGGGGAGCTTGAGGAGCGAACGACGGGAAAGGTTGTCCATCAAATCACCACGAAACTCACGAAAGACACGAAATACACGAAATACACGAAATACACGAAATACACGAAAGAAAGATATCTCTTTTCGTGTGTTTCGCGATTTTCGTGTGTTTCGTGGCTACGTTGCGGTTTCTCCCGGCGTGAGCTCCAGCACCTGCACGCCCTTCGGCTCGACCAGCTCACGCAGTCGGGCGGGCGTGCCGGTCAGCGCTGGGAACGTGCCGTAGTGCATGGGCACGACCTGTTTCACGCCAAGCAACTCGCACGCCTTCGCGGCCTGCTCCGGTCCCATCGTGTAAAGGTCGCCGATGGGCAGAAACGCGATCTGCGGCCGGTACATCTCCCCGATCAGCCGCATGTCGCCGAAGATAGACGTGTCGCCGGCGAAGTAGATCGTCTGACCGTCCTCGAACCGCACGACGTAGCCGGTCGCGACGCCGAGGTAGACGATCTTCCCATCATCTTCGACCGAGCTGCTGTGAACGGCCGGCACCATCGTGATCGACAGACCCAGCGCGTTCAGCGTGCCGCCCGGATTCATGCCGGTGACTTTCTGCAGTCCTTTCGAGCCGAGCCAGACCGACAGTTCGAACGGGGCGACCGTCTGGGCGCCGCTCGAGCGTCCGATTGCGACCGCATCGGTGGTGTGATCGGCGTGACCGTGCGTGATCAAAATCAGATCGAGCGCACCGAGCTTTTTCGCCGACTCGGGCGATTTCGGATTACCGGTGATCCATGGGTCGAACAGGATTTTCTTGCCGCCAGGGGATTGCAGGAGAAACGTCGCGTGGCCGAGCCACGTGATAGCGAGCGCCATGCGCGGCAGGATATCAGGATTCCGGATTTCCTTGCGCGCACGCAAGCTGAGGTGTAAAAGGAGGCGCATGAAGACCATGCACACCGTCGTCGTAGCGCTCCTGACGATCGCGGCGGCTCCGGCGTTGTCGGCGCACCACTCGTTTTCGGCAGAGTTCGACGCGAACAAGCCGGTGACGCTGACGGGGGCCGTCACGAAAATCGAATGGGGAAACCCGCACATCTGGGTGTACCTGGACGTGAAGGACGACCACGGCACCGTGCAGCCGTGGCAGTGCGAGGGCGGTGCGCCCAACACGCTGACGCGCAACGGATGGTCACGAACGTCGCTCAAGCCGAGCGAGCAGGTCACGATCTACGGCTACCTGGCGAAGGATGGTTCCAGAACGTGCAACCTGCGGGCGGTCACGCTCCCCGACGGAAGAAACGTCTTCGCCGGATCGTCCGCGCCCGACGCGCCGAAGAAATAGGAAATCGCGATGAAGTGCCTCACCGCCTTCCTGCTCTCGGTGTTCCTTGCATCCGCCGGCGGTCTGGGCGCTTACGCGTCCGGGCAACAGGACTACACACCCCCGGTGGGCCCGACACCGCGGACGCCTTCTGGAAAAGTGGATTTCAGCGGTGTCTGGGAGAAGCCTTACGTCCCCGACATGTCAAAGGACGGGAAGGGCCAGAAGGGCCAACCGGATCTGCCGTTCACGCCGTGGGGCGAAAACGAATGGAAGACGTACGACGCGGCCAACGGTGATTACACAGGCGCCTGCCTCCCGTTCGGCATGACGCGATCGATGAACACACCGGAGCCGATGCAGTTCATGCAGAGCGACAAGTACCTGTCGTTCCTCTTCGAGCAGAACTCCTGGTTCACCGTCGTGCCGATTGACGGGCGCCCGCATCGCACCGGAGACCCCACCTGGTTCGGAGACTCTGTCGGGCACTGGGAAGGCGACACGCTCGTGATCGAGACGGTCAACTTCAACGGCAAGACCCGGCTGGACACGATCGGACATCCGCACAGCGATCAACTGCAGCTGACGCAGCGATTCTCCCGGCCCGACCTCGGACACATCACCTACGAAGTCATCGTGAACGATCCCAAGACCTTCACGAAGTCCTGGAAGAACGTGCGCACGCTGACACTGCGGACCGACTGGGAAATGATGGAGTACTCCTGCGAGGAGAACAACAAGAGCCTCTGGGAGGGCCGGATCAAGGTTCCGAAGTACAAACCCTGACATTGCAGGATTGCAGATTGCAATCCTACGCTTCTGTCCGGACGTACTCGAAATCGATCGGCAGCTGGTTGATGCCGCGCCTCGGCGGGGCAATGTAGTTCGCGAACTTCCCCGGCTCGAACACGGGCTTGTCCATGATGCTGAGCAGATACTCGGTATCGGACGCCGACGGCAGCCACTCGTACTTCCGCTTTTCCCACTGCTCGGCGCTCAACGGCACGCCATTGGGATCGAAGTGGAAGCCTGAATACATCCCGATTCCGCGATGGAACTTGCGATCGGGCAGCCGCAGCCGGTCGGACATGCCGTGCGATTCGAGGATGCGGTTCCAGCGGACGACGCCCGCGGCGCAGTCGCCGACGTACCAGTCGCGCAGCACTTCGTTCATGGCGTTGCGCATCAGCACGTCTTTCGTGACCGGCCTGCCCTGCTCGAAGAACTCCATGTGGTAGTAAGAGTCCTTCACGATGTGCTCGTCGAACGTGTCTTCCTTCGCGCGGCCTTTGAGGCCGTTGGCGAAATAGGACGCCGCGTTGCTCGAGACCTCGCTGCCGTGCAAATCGAGGCTGAGGCTGAACCACTGGTTCAGGTGTTTCTGAATCGTTTCGATGTCGATGCCGCCGACCTTCCGCACATCACCTGAATAGCCGGCCGTCTTCATCAGCTGGCAGGTGCGCTCGAGGATCCGCGCGATGCCCGTCTCTCCGACGAACATGTGATGCGCCTCCTCGGTCAGCATGAACCGCGTCGTCCGGGCCAGCGGATCGAGCGAACTCTCGGACAACGACATCAGCTGTGACTTGCCGTCGCGATCGGTGAACATCGTGAACATGAAGAAGTCGAGCCAGTTGTCGATCGGCTCGTTGAAGGCTTCGAGGATGCGCGGCTTGTCCCGGTTCCCGCTCTGGCGCTCGAGCAGCTCCTCGGCCTCGTCGCGGCCGTCGCGCCCGAAGTACGAGTGCAGCAGATAGACCATCGCCCAGAGATGACGGCCTTCCTCGACGTTGACCTGGAACAGGTTGCGCAGGTCGTACATGCTCGGGCACCGCTGGCCGAGCAACCGCTGCTGCTCTACGCTCGCCGGCTCGGTGTCGCCCTGCGTCACGATCAACCGCCGGAGCTGATTCCGGAATTCGCCAGGGACTTCCTGCCAGACAGGCTGTCCGAAGAAATCTCCAAAGCCGATGCGGCGATCGTGGACGGGGTCGGCGAGGAAAATGCCCCAGCGGTATTCGGGCAGCTTCACGTACTCGAAGTGCGCCCAGCCTTCCGGATCGACGCTGATCGCCGTCCGGACGTACACCTGGTGATAGTCCTGGAAGCCTTGCGGTCCCATTTCCTTCCACCACTGGATGTATTTCGGCTGCCAGTGCTCGAGCGCGCGCTGGAGGCGCTTGTTGCTGGAGAGGTTGACGTTGTTCGGAATCTTCTCGGCGGAAATCATCCAGGCCTCACTATGTCCTTTTCCAATCGAACTCCGGCCGGCCCTGCTGTCCGTATACCTTGAGCGCGCCCTTGTCGCCGACGGCGTTCGGCCGCTGGAAGATCCAGTTCTGCCACGCCGTCAGGCGTCCGAAGATCTTCGTCTCCATCGTTTCGGGCCCTGCGAAGCGGAGGTTCGCTTCGAGGCCCGTCATCGCATCCGGAGAAAACGCCGCGCGAGCCTCGACCGCCAACCGCACTTCGTCGTCCCAGTCGATCTCGTCGGGCGCGAAGGTGACGAGGCCCGCCTCCTCCGCTTCGGCCGCGTTCAACGGCTCTTCGCGCGCCTGCAGCCTGGCAATCGCCTCGGAATCGTCGAGAAAGCGCGTCTGCAGCCGCGTGAGACCGTTGCTCATCGTCAGCGGCCCGAAGTTCATCGGCGACAGTCTGATGACGTTCTCCTCGTTGTCGTCGTGGAACATGTAGGAGCGATCCGCGGCCAGCGCCAGCTCGAACAGCGAGCCCGCGAACGCGGATCCGCTTTCGATGAACGCGAAGAACGTTCGCGACGTCAGATCGACGCGTTTCAGCGTCCGCTTCATGAATTGAATGATCTCGCGCACGAGCCAATGCGACTGGTGCGCGAGCAGCGTCTTGTCGATGGCCACGACCGCCGCGCCGTCCCCTTCCGTCCGCACGACGATCGTGCCGATCTCAGGCTCGTTCACGCGAAGCCTCAACAACGCATCATCCAGTTCGCGGAAGGCGCGCAGCGCCCAGAACTGATCGCCGGCCTTGAGGATCTCGTCGGGAGTCGACGGCTGTGGCCCGGTCGGGGCTTGAATCGTCAGGTCGGCCGTGCGCTTCTCGCGGTTGATCGTCATCGTCACCGCCGAGTACTTCAGCGACGATTCGGTGACGGTCGGGTTCAACGGGTTGAGCACGATGCCGGGACCGGTTGCCGGCCGATCCGACGCCGTGGCGAGCTCGCGCGCGCGCGTCTGGACGGCGTCCTTGAACTGGCTGGTCGGGTACACCGCATCGACCAGCTTCCACTCGACCGCGCGCTTTCCTTTCACGCCTTCCACGAGCGTGCTGAAGAAGTCGGCGAGGTCGCGGCGCACGTGCCGCTTGTCGACGACGCGCGTAAGGCCGCCGGTGCCGGGCAAGACGCCGAGCAGCGGCGCCTCCGGCAGGCTCACCGCCGAATTGCCGTCGTCCACCAGCAGGATGTCGTCGCACGCGAGCGCGAGCTCGTAGCCGCCGCCGGCGCAGATGCCGTTCAGCGCGGCGAGAAACTTCAGGCCCGAGTGAGCGCTCGCGTCCTCGATGGCCAGGCGCGTCTCGTTGGTGAACTTGCAGAAGTTCACCTTGGCCACGTGCGACGAGCCCCGCAGCATCATGATGTTCGCCCCGGCGCAGAAGATGCGCTCCTTCAGCGACGTCACGATCACCGCCCGCACCTCGGGATGCTCGAAACGCAGACGCTGAATCGCGTCGGCGAGCTCGATGTCGACGCCGAGGTCGTAGGAGTTCAGCTTCAGCGTGTAGTCCGGCGAGAGCCCCGCGTCTTCGCGCACGTCCATGGAGAGCGTGGCGACGGGGCCGTCGAACGTCAGCTTCCAGTGTTTGTAGCGGTCTGGGTGCGTATCAAAAGTGATCATTGAAATTGAACGCTCGTTCAAATACTTTAGAACTGTGGCAATCAACGAGTCAACCTCTTCCCTCGGGCGCCCGTCGAGGACGGGCCGGGCGAGGCGCCGGCGCCGCCCGCGCAACGCCGATCCCCAGGCATCAACTCGCGTCGATATCCTGAAAAGCGCGGCCAAGGCGTTCCGGCGGCTCGGCTATCACGGTGCGACGGTCGAACAGATCGCCGCCGCCCTGCACATGAAGAAGGGAAACCTCTACTACTACTTCAAGAACAAGGAGGAGATTCTCTTTGCCTGCCACCAGTACTCGCTCGATCGGCTGACACAGCTGCTCGAAGAGATCGAAAGCAGTGGCGCGGCGGCAGACGCGAAGCTCCGGCGCCTGATCGACGCCTTCGTGCACACGATTCTCGACGAGCTGCACGGAACGGCCCTCTTCCTCGATCTCGAAGCGCTTTCACCCGCGCACCTCAAGGCAGTGATCGCGCGCCGCGACGCCTTCGACAAAGGCGTCCGCCGCGTGATCGAGGAGGGGATGTCGGACGGGGTATTCGCGAAGGGCGATCCGAAGCTGCTCGCCTTTGCGCTTTTTGGGGCGGTGAACTGGATCCCGCGATGGTACAGTCCCGACGGTCCATCGAGCTCCGAAGCGATCGCCGGCCTGTTCGCCGACTTCTTTGTCGCGGGATTCAGGACACGAGGCGCATCTCAATAACGACGCGCGGTAGTGTCCGGCTTTAGCCGGACCTTGCGCTACCGCAGCGCCTTGATCGGATTCAATCGTGCGATCCGCAAGGCCGGCACGAGCGTGGCGATTAACGCGACGCCGAGCACGGTGGCAATCGCCGCGATGAAGGTGAGCGGATCCGCCACCGAGACGCCCCAGACCAGATGACGCAGCGTAGACACGGTGAGTCGCGCCGCGACGCCGCCGACTACGACTCCGACGCCGGCGAGCACGAGCCCGGGCATCGCGGCCGCCGCAATGGCCTGCCGTGAGGTCGCGCCAAGCGCCAGCCTGATCCCGAGTTCGCGCGTCCGCTCGGCGACGGAGCTGGCGACCAGGCCGTAGAGACCAACGGCGGCCAGCAGCAACGCAAGGCCCGCGAGCGTTCCGAGGAGCTGCGCCTGCGCACGTGGCGTCGCGACCGCTTCGCCGCGGACCTCGTCCAGCGTTCGGAACTTCGCCACCGGCAGCAGCGGGTCAACCGATTCCACTGCCTGCTGCATCTGCCTCACGATGCCTTCCTGCGGGCCGGACAGCCGCACGATCCAGCTTGGCGAAAACCAGGTGTGCACCATTGTCACGAAACCGTCGGAGATCTGCGCCACGGGCACGTAGGACGCGGGCGCGGCCCCGACAGGACCGAAGGTGCCGAATCCGACTTTCTGCTGCACGTCGCCGACGACGCCGACGATTGTGCGCGCGGTGTTGCCGCTCTGGATCTGCCGGCCGATCGGATCGTCGTCTGGCGAGTGCTTCCGCACGAACGCCTGGTTGACGACGATGACAGGCGCCGCTCCCGGAGCATCCGACGCTGTGAAGACGCGTCCGCGGACGACAGGGATTCGGAGCGCGTCGAAAAACTCCGGCGTCACGTACGTCATGTTCATCATCTGTCCCGGCGCGTCGCTGCCGACGAGGCGGAACCCGTTGTTGAGCGCGCGCTCGTACGGAAGCGTCAGGGCTGCGGCGGCACGCTCGACGCCGGCGACCGTCCGGATGCGCTCGAGCGTCCTGTCGAACAGCCGTGCGACGCCGTCGGCGGTTCGGTAGCGCGCATCCTGCAAGGACACGGTGGCGGTCATCACGTGCGTGCTGTCGAATCCCGGACGTTGTCCCATCAGGTAGCCGAACGATCGAACCAGGAGGCCGGCGGCGACGAGCAACACGACGCCGAGCGCGATTTCACCGGCCACCATCAACTGTCTCGGCCAGCTGCGAGCGGCGCCGGCGACTGACGTCCCACCTGAATCCACGAGCGCGCTGCGCAAGTCGACACGGGTGGCCTGGAGCGCCGGCAGGAGGCCGAACGCGACGCTCGTGAGAAGCGCAAACCCGCTCGTGATCGCGAGCACGCGGGCATCGAGGCCTGTCTCTCCCGTGACGCCGAACGCCGCGTTCAACCACGACGCCAACAGGCGCGAGACCGCAAATCCAATCGCAAGGCCGCCGACGCCGCCGCACACGGCCAGCACCACGCTCTCGGTGAGCAGTTGCCGCACGACGAGACCGCGGCTGCCGCCGAGCGCGATGCGCATCGCGATCTCCGGCCTTCGCGCAATGCCCCTGGCGACGAGCAGGCCGGCGATGTTCACGCAGCCGATGAGCAGTACCACGCCGACGGCGCCCCACAGGATGAACAGAGGACGCCGCGAGTCGTCGGTGAGGCCGCGCTGAAGTGGCACAGCGCTGAACCGAACGGTGGTATCGAGATGGTTGCTGCGATACCGTTCACGGGCGAGAGCCGCCGTGGCCGAGTCGATCTGATTCGTCGCCTGCGGCCAGCTGACCCCGTCCTTCAGCCTGGCAACCAGCCCGTAGTTTTCGCCGCCGCCTTCCCCCGTCGGTGACGGGCGCAGCGGTGTCCAGATATCGACGGGTGCGTACCAGTTGAACGCCGCGGGCATCACGCCGACCACGACGTGCGGTTCTCCACGCAACGTGACCGACCGGCCGACGATCGCGCGGTCCGCGTTGAACGCGCGAACCCAGAGCGCGTGGCTGACCACCGCAACCGCGGGACCGTTGACGCGGTCTTCCTCGTCCGTGAATTCACGGCCCAGTTCCGGTGCGACGCCGAGCACGCGGAAGTACCCCGCCGACACGCGCTGCTGCGGAACAGACGTCGCGCGGCCGTCGGCCACCAGGTTCACACCGCCGCCGAGGCCCGACCAGGCGGCAAGATCGATGGCATCCGCGGCGCCTTCACGCAGCGCAACCCATGTGTAGCCGCTCTGCGACAGATCATCTTCCGCGCCGCGCGGGCCTTCGTAGTGCCGCGAGATCATCGCGAGACGTTCGGGATGCGGATATGGGAGCGCGCGCAGCAGCACGCGGTCCACGACGGTATAGATCGCGGTGTTCGCCCCGATGCACAGCGACAGCGTGGTGACGGCCACGAGGGTGAAGGCCGGGCTCTTCAGGAGCAGGCGAACGGCGTATCTGAAGTCGCGCATGTCCACCTTAGACGAATCATGCCGCGCGATCGTTGAGGCGCGATCCTGCCTTCAGGTCGCGGCCCGGCCGCCTTCTTTCACGGCCAGCGCTCTGAGCCTGAAGCGCTGAATCTTTCCCGTCGCGGTCTTGGGCAATTCGGCGACGAACTCGACCCACCGGGGGCGCTTGTACTCGGCAAGGCGTTCGCGCACGAACCGCTGCAGTTCGTTGGCCAGGTCAGGCGACTCCTGCACGCCCGCGCGCAAGACGACGAACGCCATGGGCTTCAGCAGCCCGTCGTGATCGTCGTGGCCCACGACCCCGCACTCCAGCACGGCCGCATGTTCGACCAACGCGTTCTCCACCTCGACCGGGCTGACCCACAAGCCGCCGACCTTGAGCATGTCGTCGCTGCGGCCCGAGTACCAGTAGAAGCCGTCCACGTCCTGCGTGTACTTGTCGCCGGTGCGGATCCAGTGGCCCTCGATCGTGTTCTTCGTCTTCTCGTGCTGATTCCAGTAGCCGGCGCACACCGAGTCGCCGCGGATCCATAGGCTCCCGATCTCGCCGGGCAGCACGGCATCTCCCTCGTCGTCCAGCAGCCGCGCGTCGTACCCCGGCACGATCAGCCCGCTCGAGCCCGGGCGGATGGCGCCCGGACGGTTCGAGATGAACATGTGAAGCGTCTCCGTCGATCCGATGCCATCGATGATGTCGACGCCGAACCGCTCCTTGAAACGATGATAGAGCGCAGCGGGCAGCGCCTCCCCTGCCGACACCGCCAGACGGATCGACGAGAGGTCGAAGTCGCGGACCTGAAGGTCCGCACTACGACCGTCTGGAAGGCCGGCCTTCTGATCGTCTTGAAGGTTGTAGTGCAGGCCTTCCCGCCTTCGCTCGTCCGAAGTGGCAGCGAGCTCCGGCGAGGCACGCCGAAGCGCGTCAGGCGCGGAGGCGGCAGGCCTGCTGTGTGCCAGGAGCATTCCATAACCGGTCGGCACCGAATAGAACAACGTCGGCCGATGCTGTTCGATGACCGCGTAGACGTTCTCGGGAGTCGGGCGACCCGGCCAGAGAATCGTCGTCGCCCCGACCGAGAACGGGAAGTACAACGCGTTGCCCAGACCGTACGCGAAGAACAGTTTCGCGACGCTGAAGCATCGATCGGTCTCGCGGATCCCCAGCACGCCCTTGCCGAACAGCTCCGCGCAGACGACCATGTCGTGCTGGAGGTGCACGCATCCTTTGGGCGCGCCCGTGCTGCCCGACGAATACAGCCAGAACGCAGGCGCGTCGCGGCTGGTCGGCTCCGCCTCGAGTATCTCGGCTCCGCGCGCTTCGAAGTCTGCGAACGACGAATAGTTCCTCGTCTGTTCTCCGCCACCGGCGACGATGATGTGACGTAGCGATCGCCGGCCAGCATCAGGAATATGTTCGACGACGTCCAGAAGTTCCGCGCTCACGACCAGCACGGCGGCCCGCGAATCGCGAATCACGTACTCGTAGTCAGCGGACTTCCAGAGCGTGTTGAGCGGGACGGGCACGGCGCCAATCTTGATCGCGCCGAAGAAGGCAAAGACGAACTCCGGCCCATCGTGAAGCAGCAGGAGCACTCGATCTTCCGCGCGCACGCCGATGTCGCGCAGGGCGTTACCGCAGCGATTCACGCGCCGCGAGACATCGTCGTAGGTGAGGCGTGCGTCGCCGCACTCGATCGCCACATAACCGCCCCGCCCGTCGGCGACGTTGCGATCGACAAAGTGCGACGCTGCGTTGAACGTGTCGGGAACACCGAGCGCTTCGGCGGAGATGGCGGTCACGCGAACCCCTTGGTCCTGAGCTCCTGATCGCCGGCACGATCCTGGTCCGCGATGGTCACCCTCGCGGGAGCAAGGAGCGAGACGATCTCGTCCGGAAAGGTCCGGGTCGCGAAGGTCGTCGCGTCCACACAGGCGACGCGATACGACGCGTCGCAGATCAGTCGATTGGTTCCGCGCTCGTGAATGTCGAACGCGAACCCGATCCGCCGATCCGTCATCGCGGATACGCCGATGCCGACCGAGATCTCGTCGCCGAGCCTCGCGGGCGACCGGAATCCGGATTGCAGCGAGGTCCGCGGCATGAAGATGTTCAATTGGTGCAGAAGCTTCGTGCGATCGCTCCCGAGTTGCCGATACAGATCCTCCTCGGCGTGCTCGAAGTAGCGGAAAAAGACGCCGAACCAGACAATCCCGGCCGGATCGGTGTCCGACCACATCACGCGGAGGTCGATGTGATGGAAGAGCGCCACGGCTCGATATAATACAGAGAAGTGCCTCGCGTCATTTCGCTCACCCCGGCCGCCGCCGCTCAACCTCGTCAACCCAAGCCGGACTGGCTGAAAGTCCGCGCGCCCGGCTCGCCCAGCTACACGCGGCTGAAGGGGCTGATGCGCGAGCTGAAGCTGCACACCGTGTGCGAAGAGGCGCAGTGCCCGAACATCGGCGAGTGCTGGAACCATGGCACCGCGACGTTCATGATTCTTGGTGACGTCTGCACGCGGGCCTGCTCGTACTGCGCCGTGTCGCACGGCCGCCCGAACCCCGTGGACACCGGTGAGCCGGTCCGGGTCGCCGACGCCATCCGCACGCTGGATCTCAACTACGTCGTCATCACCTCGGTCGATCGAGACGATCTCGAGGACGGCGGGGCATCGATTTTCGCCGACACGATCCGGGAGACGCGCGCGAGGCTTCCACAGTGCCGGATCGAGGTGCTGATCCCGGACTTTCAGGGCAATGAGGCGGCCCTGAAGGCGGTGCTCGACGCCAGGCCCGACGTCCTGAACCACAACACCGAGACGGTGCCGCGCCTGTATCGAATGGCGCGTTCGGGCGGACGCTACGCTCGCACGCTGGAGTTGCTCGACCGCGCGCGCCGGTATGCACCCGACATCCCAACCAAGACCGGGCTGATGGTCGGCCTCGGCGAAGAGCGCGAGGAGCTGATCGCCACGTTCCGCGACCTGCGCGATGCCGGCTGCGGCATTCTGACCGTCGGCCAGTACCTTCGTCCGACCGCGCAGCATGCCCCGATGGTTCGCTATTACCATCCCGACGAATTCGCCGACCTGAAGCGGGCCGCGCTCGACATGGGATTCGTGCACGTCGAGTCGGGCCCGCTGGTCCGAAGCTCGTACCACGCTCACGAAACCGCCGACGCCTACGCCACCGCCGCGGCCCGATAACTGCCCGAACCACGAAACACGCGAAAACAAGAAACACGAAGACCACGAAAAAGATCGTTTCTTCTTCGTGTCTTTCGTGGGTTTGTCTTTCGTGCGTTTCGTGGTTTGGAGTAGGCTATTGCGCACTTCGACGCGAGGAGGTCGCTGATGGCTCAGATCTCGATGACGGTCAACGGCAAGGTCCGCAAAGGCAACGTTGACCCTCGCATGCTCCTCGTGCACTTCCTGCGCGAACAGCTCCGGCTCACTGGGACCCACATCGGCTGCGACACCACTCAGTGCGGTGCGTGCACGGTCCTCGTCGACGGACGCAGCGCGAAGTCCTGCACAATCTTCGCGGTGCAAGCCGACGGCTCGACGGTCACGACCATCGAGGGACTGGCGCCTGACGGCGACCTGCATCCGCTGCAGGAGGGCTTCTGGGAGGAGCACGGGCTCCAGTGCGGCTACTGCACGCCCGGGATGATCATGGCGGCGGTCACGCTGCTGAAGGACAACCCGAAACCGTCGGAACGGGAAATCCGCGAGGGCATCTCCGGCAACTTCTGCCGCTGCACCGGCTACCAGCACATCGTCAACGCCATTCAATACGCTGCGAACAAGGGGTAAGCCATGGCCGTCGCACCCGTGTTACCGAAGCTCGTTGGCCAGCGCACCAAGCGGCGCGAGGATCCGCGCCTCATTCGCGGCCGCGGTACCTACGTCGACGATATTGCGCTGATCGGCATGCAGCACATCGTGTTCAAGCGCAGTGACGTCGCGCACGGACGCATCCGCTCGATCGATACCAGCGCCGCGAAGGCGATGGACGGAGTGGAAGCGGTCTTCACGGGCGCCGAGATCGCGGAGTTCCTCGGTCCCATGCCGATCGGCACGCCGTTTCCGTCGCCGGAACATCGCGCTGTAGCCGTCGACACCGTCCGTTTCGCCGGCGAACCGGTCGCCGTCGTCGTGGCGGCCGATCGCTACATCGCCCGCGACGCCGCGGACGCCATCGTCGTCACCTACGATACGCTGCCGGCGGTGGTGGATCTCGAGCTCGCGATGACCGGGAAGCCGACCGTCATCCATCCCGCGTTCCCGAACAACCTGGCGATCGCGCTCGTGCCGAGCGGCACCGGCGTCAGCGCCGACGGCAGCACCGTCGACGACTCCGCGGTCGACGCCGCGTTCGCCAAGGCCGAGGTCGTCATCTCTCAGCGGATGATGAACCAGCGCCTCGCGCCGAGCGCGATGGAACCCCGCGGGGTGGTCGCGCACTTCGAGCCGGGCAAGGAGTCGATGACCATCTGGTCGTCGACGCAGAACCCGCACATCCTCCGATCCTTCATCGCGGCACTGACAGGTCTCGGACAGGATCGGGTTCGTGCGATCGCGCCGGAAGTGGGCGGCGGTTTCGGCGCCAAGATCAACATCTACGGAGAAGAGTACGTCACCGCCGCGATATCCAAGCGCCTCGGCATCCCGGTGAAGTGGACCGAGGATCGATCGGAGGCGTTCGTCGCCACGACGCACGGCCGCGACATTCTCGGATACGTGGATCTCGCGGCAAAGCGCGACGGCACCGTTCTCGGGCTGAAGATACGGCTCATCGCCGATATCGGCGCCTACAACATGCTGCTGACCGCGGCCATACCAACGCTGACGATGATGATGGCCAACGCGACGTACAACATCCCCGCGATTCGCACGACGCTCACCGAAGTCTTCACGAACAAGACGCCGACCGATGCCTATCGCGGCGCCGGTCGGCCCGAAGCGACCTACTTCGTCGAGCGTGCGATGGACATGCTCGCCCGCGAGCTGAAGATGGATCCGGCCGAACTCCGCCGGAAGAATTTCATCAAGCCGTCCCAGTTTCCGTTCGCGACCCAGATGGGCGCCATCTACGACTCGGGAGACTACGAGAAGGCGCTCGACCTCGCGTTGAAGAATGCGAAATGGGATCAGTTGAAGGCTGAACGCGACGCGGCGCGGGCGCAAGGACGCCTGGTCGGACTCGGCCTCTCGATGTACGTGGAAGTGTGCGGCATCGGGCCGTCCGCGGCGCTCCCGACCGGCGGCTGGGAACACTCGCAGGTGACGATCGAGCGCGACGGGCGGATCAGCGCTACGACGGGCGCATCTCCGCACGGCCAGGGCAACGAGACGACGTTCGCGCAGATGCTCGCCGACCAGTTCGGCGTGCCGATGGACGACATCACCATCCTTCATGGCGACACCGGCGTCGTCAAGCAGGGCATCGGCACCTTCGGCAGCCGATCGCAGGCGGTCGGCGGCGCCGCGCTGCAGATGGCCGGCGCCAAGGTGAAGACCAAGATGGCGAAGTTCGCCGCAGCGCTTCTCGAGGCGCACGAGGACGATCTCGTTTTCGAGAACGGCATGATCTCGGTCAAAGGCTCACCGGCCTCAGGAAAGTCGTTCGCCAGCGTCGCCGCGTACGCCTACGTTCCGGTTCCGCTCCCTCCCGGCCTGGAGCCCGGCCTGAGCGACGAAGCGTTCTTCGAGCCGTCCAACAACACCTACCCGTTCGGTTGTCACATCTCGATGATGGAGATCGATCGCCAGACCGGCGAACCAACACTGCTGCGGATGGTCGCCGTCGACGATGCGGGAAACCTGATCAACCCGTTGATCGTCGAAGGCCAGATTCACGGCGGCCTCGCGCAGGGAATCGGCCAGGCGATGATCGAGGAAGTCGTCTACAACGAAGACGGCCAATTGATGACCGGTTCGTTCATGGACTACGCAATTCCGCGCGCCATCGATTTTCCGCGGTTCGAGCTCGACGCCACGGTGACCCCGACGCCGGTGAACCCGCTCGGCGCGAAGGGAGTCGGTGAAGCCGGCACGCTCGGATCGACGCCGAGCATCGTCGCCGCGGCGGTCGACGCCCTCAGCGGGTTCGGCGTGAAGCACATCGACATGATGCTGCGGCCCGAAAAACTGTGGCGCATCATCCAGGGAGGCCAGCAGGGCCAGGGAGGTCAGTCATGATCTCGACGCCGTTCGAATACAGCCGGGCCACCTCGCTCGACGATGCGCTGGCGAAGCTGGGCGCGACCAAGGGTGAGGGAAAGTTCATCGCCGGCGGCCACAGCCTGGTGCCGCTGATGAAGCTTCGACTCAGCGAGCCGAAGATCCTGATCGATATCGCGCGGATACCCGGCCTGTCCGGCATTCGCGAGAAGGACGGCAAGATCGAGATCGGCGCGGGCACGGTCCATCACGACGTGGCCTCGTCCGCGCTGCTGCAGCGCGCGTGTCCGGCGCTATCCGATTGCGCGTCCGAGATCGGCGATCCGCAGGTTCGCAATCGCGGAACGCTCGGCGGCAGCCTCGCGCATGCGGATCCGGCCGCCGACTACCCGGCCATGATGCTGGCGCTCGACGCCGAAATCCAGGTCAAAGGGCCGGCAGCATCGCGCGTGGTGAAGGCCAGCGATTTCTTCCAGGGCCTCTTCACAGTGAATCTCGCCGCGGATGAAATCATCACGGGCATCCAGTTCACACCCGTGAAGTCGGCGGGATACGCCAAGCTCCATCAGCGGGCATCTCACTTTGCGATCGTCGGCATCGGGGCCGCGCTGAACGTGAAGAACGGCGTGATTCAATCGGCGCGCGCGGGCCTGACCGGCGCGAGCTCGCACGCGACCCGGCTGACCGAAGTGGAGAAGGCGCTCGAAGGAAAGCCGGCAACCTCCGCCAGCGTGGAGGCAGCCGCCCGCGGTGCCGGCGCCGCGCTCGAGGATATCAACTCCGATATTCACGGCAGCGCCGAGTATCGGCGCGCGATGATCCCGGTGTTCACCGAACGAGCGTTGAAGCAGGCGCTCGCGCGAATCGGCTAGTATCTGTTTTTACCTTTGTGTCCTCTGCGTCCTTTGTGTTGATTCTGCGCCGCCATGGCCGTCGAGGACGATAGCGAGCGACTCTATTTGAGCTTTCCCTGCAGGCACGCGAAGAAACGGTCCATCATCATCTTCGCCACGCTGCCGATCAGGCGCTGACCGATTCGCGCAATCGCTCCGCCGGTCTGAACCGCCGCGGTCACGTCCACGGCGGTGGTTTCTCCGTCAGCACGAAGATGCACCGCTGACGTGCCTTTCACGAAGCCGGGACGGCCCTGCCCTTCCACGACCAGGCCGTACGAGGTCTGCGGAACCTTGTCGACCAGGACCACCGTGCCGCTGTAGGTCCCGGTGATCGCGGCCATGCCGACAGTCATCGTGACACGGTACCGATCGTCGCCGTCGGGCTCGAACCCTTCGCATCCGGGAATGCAGGAGGAGAGCACGGCGGGATCCATGAGCAGCGCCCACACTCGATCGGGCGGCGCGTTGAACGTGTAGGAGCCGGAAATGTCCATGGTCTGCGGCGATCGTCAGGCGAGCGCGTTCAAGTGTATCGCGAGGTCCGCGAGATTGTTCAACGTCCGCGCGGGCAGGAAGTCGTCCACGAACGGCAGCGCCGCCTGAAGCCCCCTGGTCAGCGGCGCGTAGCCGGCGGTGCCGATGAGCGGATTCAACCAGATCAGCCGGTGACAACTCCGCTGAAGACGGGCGATCTCCTGTCGCAGTTCTGCCGGATCTCCCCGATCCCACCCGTCCGAGATCAGCAGCACCACAGACCCTCCGTGCAGGACGCGGCGGCCCCATCGCTGATGGAACTCCTTGATCGCGCCCCCGATGCGAGTCCCTCCGGACCAGTCCGTCACGGACCGGGAGACCGCGGCAATCGCGGCATCGGGTTCCCTCAGTCGAAGCTCCCTGGTCACCCGTGCGAGCCGTGTAGCAAACAGAAACGTCTCGACGCTCCGATGACGGCGCGCGATGGCATGCGCAAAATAGAGCAGCATGCGCGAGTAGCGCTCCATCGAACCGCTCACGTCGCACAGCAGCACGAGGGGCCGCGGCCGCATGCGCCGCATCCGGCGCGGGAGCTTGACCACATCGCCGCCGGTGCGAAGGCTTCCGGCAATCGCGCGCCGCAGATCCAGTCTCCTTCCCGGCCCTCGTACCCATCGCCGCGTCCGGCGTTCACCGGGCGACCAGACGAGCCGCGACAACGCGGCCCGCGCCTCGACGAGTTCGTCTTCCGTGAAGGCGGCGAAGTCCCTGCCGCCAAGGCCGCTGCGACTGCTCCAGGTCTTCAGGCCCGGTCGCGCATCGGGACTGCCCTCTTCCGCGGTCTCTCCGCGGGCTTCGGACTCAGTACCCGATCGCGGGTCGTCCTCCAGATCCTCGGGCGCGAGCACATCTTCGATCTCGACGATGGATGCACTCGCCCCGACGGGACGTGGCGCGAGTCGGCTGGCGGCCTGGCCACGGCGATGCTCCCGCCAGAACGATTCGAACGCGGCGTCGAAGACGGACATCTGGTCGTGACGCTGAACGAGCAGCGTGCGGCACGCGTGATAGACCTCGTCGCGCGCGGCGAGGTCGAGATACGCGAAGGCGTCGACCAGATCGAGCACACGTCCCGTGTGCACGGGGATTGCCGCGCGGCGCAGCAGGCGTCCGAAGACGAGCAGGTTGTCGGGAAGCCGCGACTCGCGCGACGTCACGTCACGCCTTTGCGGCGCTCCGGACGAGGGCGCGATCGAACAGCTCGGCCGCCTTTCGTCCGCGGAGCGCTTCGAGATCTTCTCTGGCCTTGAGGACAACGCCGAGCGTTTCGTCGATCGTCTCGGCATCGAGCACATCGCGGTCGAGCGCCACGAGCGCCGCCACCCAGTCGATCGTCTCGGAGACGCCAGGCACCTTGTACAGGTCGAGCGAACGAAGCTCCTGCGCCATCGCCGTCACCCGCTCGGCCAGCTGCGCCGGCGCGTCAGGGATCCGCCGGCGGACAATCGCAAGCTCCTTCTCGAACGACGGATAGTCGAGCCACTGGTACAGGCACCGGCGCTTCAGTGCGTCGTGGACTTCCCGCGTGCGGTTGGAGGTCAGGATCACGAGGGGAGGCTCGACGGCGCGCACGGTGCCCAGCTCCGGGATCGTGATCTGAAACTCGGCGAGCAGTTCCAGAAGGAACCCTTCGAATTCCTCGTCGGCACGATCGATTTCGTCGATCAGCAGGACGGCCGGCTTCTGGCGCTGCGGGTCGATGGCACGCAGCAGCGGACGCTTGATGAGGAAGGCATCGCTATAGAGCTCGCGATGCGCGTTCTGGCGATCGAGCGAGTGGGTGGCATCCAGAATGCGCAGCTCGAGAAGCTGGCGCGCGTAGTCCCACTCGTACAGCGCGTGGCTGACGTCCAGGCCTTCGTAGCATTGAAGGCGAATCAGATCGGTGTCGAGCGCCTCGGCCATCGCCGAGGCCAGTGCCGTCTTGCCGACGCCGGCCTCGCCTTCGACGAACAACGGGCGCCCCAGGCGCAGGGCCAGGAACAACGAGACGACCAGGCCGCGGTCCGCTACGTAGTCCCCGGCGTTAAGGCGCCGCTCGAGATCGGCGATGGACTGTGGAGGAATGGCGTTGACCTCTGCGAGTGGGCCAGTATAGCAGCGACGACCTTCCTGCCTGTCGCGCCGATCCTGCCTTCCGGCCCCTCCCGCCCGTCCTGCCTATCCCGCCCGTCCTGCCCTCTTACGACTTGAACCGCCGCACGTCGATGGTGTACTGGCGAACCTTGTAGTTGATGATCCGCTCGGTGGTGTCGAGCAGCCGCGCCGCCTTGGCGCGGTTTCCTCTCGTCGACTTCAGCGCGTCCTGGAGCAGATCCTTCTCGTAGGCGCCAACGGCATCCTTGAGCGACACCCGGGTGATCGTGCCCGACGCCTCGGCGGTCTGCAGCGACGGCGGCAGGTGATGCCCGTGCACGACCTCGCCATCGCACATCAGGACGGCGCGCTCGAGGGTGTTCTCGAGCTCGCGCACGTTGCCCGGCCAGTGATAGCTCGCCAGCATGTCGATGGCCGGCGTCGAGATGCGCTTGATGTTGCGCTTGTGCTCCCGCGCGAACTTCTCCAGAAAATGGTCCACGAGCAGCAGCATGTCCGGCTTTCGCTCGCGCAGCGGCGGCACGAAGAGCGTGAACACGTTCAACCGGTAGTAGAGATCCTCGCGGAACGTGCCGGCCGCTATCGCCTTCTCGAGATCCTTGTTCGTGGCAGCGATCAGCCGCACGTTGGCCTTGATCGACTCGGTTCCGCCGACCCGCTCGAATTCCCGCTCCTGCAGCACGCGGAGCAGCTTCACCTGCGTCGACAGATTGATGTCGCCGATTTCGTCGAGGAACAGCGTCCCGCCCTCGGCCAGCTCGAAACGTCCTTTCTTGCGGGACTCGGCGCCGGTGAATGCCCCCTTCTCATAGCCGAAGAGCTCGGACTCGATGAGGCTGTCGGGCAGCGCCGCGCAGCTGACTTTCACGAATGGTTTCTTCGCGCGCAGCGAGCTGTAGTGAATGGCGTGCGCGATCAGCTCCTTGCCGGTCCCCGATTCGCCGCGGATCAGCGCCGTGGTGTTCGTGCCGGCCACCTGCGTGACCTGTTCGAAAATCTGCCGCATCGGGCCGCTGCTGCCGACGAGCTTCGAGAAGTCGTAGCGCTCCCGTAGCTCCTGCCGGAGGTGCGTGTTCTCGTCGACGAGCGTGCGTTTGTCCTCCTCGATCAGGCGATGAATCTTCACCGCCTGCGCGATCATCGACGCGACCACGCCGAGGAACTTCGTGTTGCGCTCGAAATTCCGGTCGGCCTTGAACTTGAGATCGATGGCGAGCGCGCCGATGGCGCGGCGGTTCAGGCTGATCGGCACGCACACGAAGCTCAGCTCCTGGTGCGACAGTTCGGGCCGCCGTGCGGCGCGGTGCAGAAACGCCGGCTCACGGCTCACCCGCGGCACGACGACCGGCTTGCCGCTCTGGACGACCTTGCCGGTGATCCCCTCGCCGATGCGGTACCGCACCATCCGCGATCCATCGCCGATGCCGTCGGCCGCCTCGACGCGAAGGTCGCCGTTTTCCTCCAGGATCGAGACGATGCCGCGGACGGCGCCGTGATGGCGGGACAGGATTTCGAGAACGCGGTGGAGCGACGCCTTCAGGTTCAGCGTGCCCGAGAGCGCCTGGCTCACTTCGAGCAGGGTCGAAAGGCGCCGGGCCTCCCTGAGGCTGGCGTCTCCGTCGGACGGCGGGGCGAGCGGCCGCGGCGTCCGGGCGGTCAGAGTGGTCGACATGGTTTCCATCCTACAATCCTGTCCCTTTCGCCGATAGATCAAACATTTGTGTTGCCCTCCAGGAATCGACCTTCAGGCGTGTCTCGACCCTTATCCTACGTTTTTGTAGCGACGTTACATCCAACCTACGTGGTTGTCTGATTCGTCTTCCGAGCACCGCAAACTCGCTTGAAAACAGGCCTGAATTCGCGCATCTCGATCGCATGGCGTCGTGGTGTGCATATTGCTCACCAGATCGCCATGCTGAACGGCGTCGGTCGACTGCAACGCATTGCCAGGATCGGCCGGACGGGCGCCGGCGTATTGATGCTCTTGACGCTGGCCGCACAGGCGGCCGCGCAGGCCGACAGACCGCAGCAGCCTCACGTGCGCAGCGGCGACGACGAGATGCGGCGGCTGATCGACGATGCGGCGAGCCGTTCATCCGCGATTCGCGAGTGGATCGATCGGCTTCAGGAACTGGACGTCACCGTCTACGTGCGGACGAAGACCTTCGCGCAGCGGGATCTGCAGGGACGCGTGGCACTGCTCTCGAAGGCGGGCAGCCATCGCTACCTCGTGATCGAACTCGCCTGCGGCAGGACGGCGGTCGAGCAGATGGCGACGCTCGGCCACGAACTGTTTCACGCGATCGAGATCGCGGAAGAGCCGTCGGTCGTGAACGCGGACACGCTCGCGGCCTTCTACACGCGCATCGGCATCAAGACCGGCGACAGCGGAGGGTTACGGACGTTCGAAACAGGAGCGGCGGCCGCGGCGGGACTGCGCGCGCGCCGTCAGCTCCTCACCACCACGAGGAACAGCCATGGAACTTGACCGCATCGTTTACCGCATACGCGAGGAGTTCAGGGAGATGCCGGGTCTGCGGCTGACGCCGGCACAAGCCACGCGCCTCTGGGGAGTCGATGACGGCGTCTGCAAAGAGGTGATCGACCGACTGGTCGAAGCCTCGTTCCTGCGATGGACTTCGTCGGGTGCAGTGACGCGGACAGGGATTTAGAAAGTTAGAAGGTAGAAGTTCCTGTCATCGTTTCGGCCGGTAGACGTGCGTGGCCTGGCCGAAGAACACCTCCGCCGACTCCATCATCGTCTCGGT
>Ga0068858_100001919_pt1 | contig 21196 bp, 27 predicted proteins | sample KBSSwiS12_FD_66589 | JGI IMG/M metagenome (GOLD analysis project Ga0068858, IMG submission 66589) | Switchgrass rhizosphere microbial communities from Kellogg Biological Station, Michigan, USA - KBS Switchgrass S1-2 | ecosystem: Host-associated > Plants > Roots > Rhizosphere > Soil ...
GGCGTCTCGAGCACCTTGCCGAACATCTCGGAGCTCGAAGCCTGATAGAAACGCGTGTGCTTGGTGAGGCCGCAGATTCGGATGGCCTCGAGCAGCCGCAAAGTGCCCAGCGCGTCGGAGTTCGCCGTGTACTCGGCCGTCTCGAACGACACGGCCACGTGGCTCTGCGCCGCAAGGTTGTAGATCTCTTCGGGCTGAACCTCTTGCACGATACGAATCAGATTCGTCGCATCGGTGAGGTCGCCGTAGTGCAGGATCATCCGCCGGTCGGTCGCGTGCGGATCGCTGTAGAGGTGATCGATCCGATCCGTATTGAACAGCGACGCGCGGCGCTTCACGCCGTGCACCTCGTAGCCTTTCCCGAGCAGCAACTCGGCGAGGTATGCGCCGTCCTGGCCCGTAATGCCCGTGATTAGTGCGCGCTTCTTGCTCTTGTCTTGCATACGATGTTCCGATTCAGCCACGCGGCCCGACCCGCGCGAAGCGCGTGCATGTTACCGCGTCAAGCGGTAGCGCGCTCGGAAGCGGGCTTGCGATTCGTCAGGAACAAGCTGCGCAGGATGTGTTCCTGGATCATCACGCCGCCGCCGACGTCCTTGAGATAGTACCGTGGGATGCCGAACCCCTTCTTGCGGCGATCCAGGATGCCGTCGGGCAGGATTCCGCGATAGGCGTGACGCAGCAGGCCCTTCGTCTCCCCGCCGTGATAGCGCAGGTCTTCGTCGAGCGCGAACGAGAACTCGATGATGCGCCGGTCGAGCAGCGGCACGCGCGCTTCGAGCGACACCGCCATGCTCGTGCGGTCGACCTTCGTGAGCACGAGGCCCGGCAGGAACGTGTGGAAGTCGACGAGCTGCAGGCGTGTACGGACGGGCAAGTCGGCGCGCCAATGCTCGCGGTAATGCCACCAATCGTCGTAGTCGCGCGCGATGCCGAGCTCCGCTCGGTACGCCCCCTTCGCGGGGCGCGGCATGCCGCCCATGATGCGCGCCCAGAGATCTGGGCCGCCGCTGAACGCGGTTTCGAGCAACGTGAGCGCACGCGACACGGCGTTGCGCCGATGCAGCGGGCGACGCAACGCGTACGTCGTGCTCTCCATGAAGCGCGGCCACGTGGGCCAGCGCTCGTAGCGCGCGAAGCGCCGGTAGGTGCGATAGCCTCCGAATACCTCGTCGCCGCCGTCACCGGTCAGCACGACGGTCACGTTCTCGCGCGCGGCGGCCGAGACGAGATATGTCGGCATCGACGATTCGTCTGCAAACGGCTCGTCGAACCAAGACTTCAACTTCGGTAAGAGCTCTTGCGCATGCGCCTGCGACAAGATCCGCTCGTGATGGTCAGTATGAAATAGCTGCGCGACCTCGCGAGCATACGGCGTCTCGGACGCGGCATCGGAGTCGAAGCCGATCGAGAACGTCGACACCTTGCGGCCCGATTGCGCCGCCGCTGCGACCACGACGCTGGAGTCGATGCCGCCGGAGAGAAAGAAACCGAGCGGCACGTCGGCGATCATCTGATCTCTGACTGCCGACGCTATCAGCGCTCGCAGCTCCGCGCAGACTTGCTCTAGCGGTGGGCTCCGCGGTGTCTCGGGCAAAGGGATCGACCAGAAGCGCTTCGGCCCATGCACGGTGCCAGTTGCGGGGTCGAAAACGAGCCAATGAGCAGGCGGCAGCTTGAAGCAGCGCCGATAGAGCGTCTTCGGCGCCGGCACGTAGCGATAACCGAGAAAATCGTAGAGCGCGCTGCCGTCGACCTCGAGCTTCTCCGCCGCGCAAGCGATCTCGATGGCCTTGAGCTCGGAAGCGAACGCGAAACGGCGGCCGTCGTGATAGTAGTAGAGCGGCTTGATGCCCGGTCGGTCGCGATAGAGCTTGAGCTTCTTCTCGGGCGCGTCCCAGAGCGCGATCGCGAACATGCCGTCGATCTTGTCGACGAAGGCTTCACCCCACTCGAGGTACGCGTTCAGCACCACCTCGGTGTCGGAATCGGTCTTGAATTCTCGTCCGCGCTTCACCAGCTCCTTGCGCAGCTCGAGGTAGCCGTAGATTTCGCCGTTGAACACGAGCCAGCTTTCGCCGTCGGGGGCGAGCATCGGCTGATTCGCGGCCGTGCTCAGGTCGATGATCGAGAGCCGTCGAAACCCCACGCGGACGGGCCCGGCGAGCCGAAGATCGCTCGCGTCGGGCCCGCGATGTGCGATCGCAGCGAGGGCGGCTGCGTAATTCCAATTCGGCTCGGTTCCACCGACGAACCCGCACACGTTTGGTCTCGTCCTCGCGCGTCGCCGCGCTTCGCTGATGACGGCACTTTAGGCAGATGGACCAGGCGCCGCAAATCGGTCGCCGTGCCCCAAGGTCGACGTGTGCGGCGCTGTGCTACGCTCACGCGCACGATTTTTTCGGCCAGCGCGCGAGCCGCAGCGACCGCTACTCAATGACGCTCAGAATCGCCCACGTCAACGTCGCGCGTGGCTATCGGGGCGGCGAGCGCCAGACCGAGCTTCTGATACGCGCGCTGCGCGGCGCGGACGTCGAGCAGGTGCTCGTCGCTCGGCGCGGTGCGCCGCTAGCGAGCCGGCTCGCGGACGCGGCCGAGGTGCGGCTCGTGTCGGGCAGCACGTTCAGTGTCGCCGGCTCGACCTCGGACGTCGAGCTCGTGCACGTGCACGAAGGCCGTAGCGTTTATGCGGCCTATTTACGCTGGCTCTTGTCGCGGACGCCGTACGTGATTACGCGCCGCGTGAACAATCCGATCGGCGCGCATTGGTTCGCGCGGCAGGCGTATCGGCATGCTGCATGCGTCGCGGCCGTCGCGCCGCAGGTAGCGGATGTCGTGCGCAGCTACGATTCCGCGATCCGTGTGCAAGTAGTGTACAGCACCAGCAGCAGCCTACCCGTCGACGACGACCGCGTGCGCGCGATTCGCGCGGCGTGTCCGAACCAATTCATCGTTGGGCACGTCGGCGCGCTCGACAACGACCAGAAGGGGCAGACCTACATCATTGCGGTCGCGCGCGAGCTCCAGGCGACGCACCGTGACATACACTTCATGCTCGTCGGCGGTGGCGAGGACGAGGGGATGCTGAAGAACGCGGCGGCGGGGTTGAGCAACGTGACGTTCACCGGCTTCGTCGACAACGTCGGCGACTATCTCGCTGCGTTCGACGTCTTCGTGCTGCCTTCGAACCGCGAGGGCATCGGCAGCGTGCTGTTCGATGCGATGGATCGCGCGTTGCCCGTGGTCGCGAGCCGCGTCGGCGGCGTGCCCGACATCGTTCACGACGCCGAAAACGGAATATTGATCGATCCCGGACGTCCCGATCAGCTACGTGACGGAATTCTCGCGTTGCGCAAGGACCCCGACCTTCGCCGCGCGCTCGGCGAAAACGGCCGTGAAGTCGCGAAGAACCATACGGCGAGCGCGATGGCCCGCAAGTATTTGCAGATCTACGGTGCGGCGCTCGGCCGCTCGCTCTGACGTGGCAGCGATCAAGACTCTCTGCATCACCGAGGATCCGGACGGGCCGACGACCGCGACCTTCGTCGGTTTGAAGCGCGCGGGCGTCGACGTCACGGTCGTCTGCCCGCCGAACGCGGCCAAGAGCCGCGCGACCCTAGCGGAGGCGGGCGTGCCGCTGCTCGAGCTCGACGTGCGCGGCCGATTCGATCGCGCGGGAACGCAGCGTTTGCGCGACGAGCTCGTGCGCGGGCGCTACGACGTGCTGCACGTATTCAGCAATCGGCCGCTCGAGAGCGGCATCGTCGCGACGCGCGGCTTGCCGGTGCGGCTCGTCGCGTATCGCGGCATCGTCGGTAACGTGAGCTTCTTCAGCCCGATGTCGTGGTTGAGATTCTTGAATCCGCGAATCGACCGGATCGTTTGCGTCTGCAACGCGGTGCGCGACTACTTTTTATCGATGCGGCCCGCATTCCTGCGGATGCCTGCCGGGCGCCCTGTCACGATCTACAAAGGCCACAGCCTCGACTGGTACACGGCCAAGCCCGGCAACTTGCGTGCCGTCGGAATTCCAGCCGGTTCGTTCGTGGTCGTGTGCGTCGCGAACTATCGGCCGCGCAAGGGCATCGAGCTGCTCGTCGATGCGCTCGCGGAGCTGCCGCGCGAGTGGCCCGTGCATCTTCTACTCGTCGGCCGGATGGATGCGCCGCGCCTGCATGAGCGCGTCGCCGCGAGCCCGGTTCGCGACCGAATTCACGTGCCCGGCCATCGCGACGACGCGCCGGCGCTCGTCGCGGCATGCGACGTCTTCGCGCTGCCTTCGGTGAAACGCGAGGGGCTCGCGCGTTCGCTGATCGAGGCGATGGCCTACGGCGTAGCGCCGGTCGTGACCGACTGCGGCGGCAGCCCGGAGGTCGTCGTCGATGGCCGCTGCGGCATCGTCGTGCCGGTCCGCGACGCCGCGGCGCTAGCCCGCGCGATCGCGCGGCTGTACGAGAATCCGGAGCTACGCAGACAATTCGGGACTGCTGCACGCGCACGGATCGCGAACGACTTCAGGATCGAGCGTACGATCGAGCAGACGCTCGCGCTGTATCGCGAGCTCGTTGGACGTAGCGGGGGAGAAGCAACATGAAGAAGGAGTCGATCGCGACGACGGTGGTGGCCGTCGGCGCGGTTTTCGTGACGTTCGGCGCGCTCGCGCAGGCGGGCGGGCCAGGCCAGCCATGGCGCGGCGCGGGCTCGCAGCCGTGCTTCGGCACCGACGGTGGCGCGACGCAGTGCGCGGCGCAGCCAGGAAAGCTCGCCGTACGCGCCGGGCGGCTGTTCGACAGCAATGCGGGAAAGCTCCTCGCCGACCAGGTCGTGCTGATCGAGGGCGAGCGAATCACGGCCGTCGGCTCCGCCGCGAGCGTGAAGATTCCGGCCGGCGTCCGAGTGATCGATCTGAGCAAAGCGACTGTGTTGCCCGGCCTCATCGACGCGCACACTCATATGTTCAACACGCCGAAGTCCGGCATGACGCGCGAGCAGTCGACGCTGATCGCGGTGCAGAACACCCAGGCAGACTTGCGCGCGGGTTTCACGACGATCCGCGACATGAGCTCGCACGGCAACGGCTATGCGGACGTGGACATCCGCAACGCGATCGACCGAGGCCTCATCGACGGGCCCCGCCAGCAGGTCTCGACGCGCGGGATCGTTTGGGGCGCGTCCGGCTCGCCGGCCGGCGACCCGCTCGCGAGCGCGGTAGTGCACGACGAGGGCGAAGCGCGCTCGGCCGTGCGCGACCAGATCGAGCACGGCGCGGATTGGATCAAGCTATTTCCGGGCGGCGCGTACTCGTTCACGCCGAGCGGCGAAGCGCAGTACGTGACCACGTATCCGCTACCGGTACTGCAGGCGCTGATCGACGAGACGCACAAGCTCGGTCACAAGACCGCGTGTCACGTGTTCGGCGGCGAGGGCCTGAAGAACGCGATCGCGGCGGGTTGCGACACGGTCGAGCACGCCTTCGCGCTCGACCCCGGGCTCGCGAAGCAGATGGTCGCGAAGGGCCTCTTCTACGACCCAACGCTGCAGCGCTACCTCGAGCCCTACATGGACGACAACGACGACAAGGCGACCGGCGGCAAGTACCGAATGACGGCGATTTTCGCGAAGGCCGTGCAGACCGCGAACGCGACTCCCGGCATGAAGATCATGGTCGGCAGCGGCGCGGACGGCGCGACGTACGTGCACGGGACGCAGGCGCTCGACCTCGAAGCGCTCGTGAAGCGCGGCGGCTTGCCGAGCGCGCGAGCGCTACAAGGCGCGACGATCGTGAACGCAGAGGCGCTCGGCTGGAAGGACCGAATCGGCTCGGTCGAGCAGGGCAAGTATGCCGATCTCGTCGCGGTGGCCGGAGACCCGCTCGCGGACATCACGGAGATGCAGCGTGTGAAGTTCGTAATGAAGGGCGGCAAGGTGATCCGCGACGAGTTCACGGCCGCGGCTCACTGAGGAATTCCGGCGACCGCCCATCGTGGTCGTGCGCCCTCCGCGCAGCCCGAAGTACCGGCCCGCCGCTTCACCGCCCAACATCGACGTGCGCCGCGGCGCGGAGTGGACTAAATTAGGCGGTGCTGCTAGTGCTAAGCGGTATCTGAAAGACTTGCTCCGAGGGGATCATCGGAGGACGTCATGGGCCCAGCCAGCCGTCGTCGAGCGTCGATCGTGAAGTGGGGAGCGGCCGCTCTCGCCGCACTGGGGGTTTGCTCGGCCGCGTTCGCTCAGAGCGACTCCAGGCCGCAGACGATCCAAGCCCTAGAGGACCAGATCCGCTCGGTAGAGGCCGAAGACCCGAACTCGTCCGAGCTCATCAGCCCGTTGACGGCCCTGGGACTTCTGTACCGGGAGGGCGGCGAACCGGCACACGCAATGGCCGCTCTCGGACAAGCCGTGCACGTCGTGCGGTTCAACTATGGCCTCTATTCACTCGTCCAAGCGCCGTTGATTCGCCAATCGATCGAGAGCGCCGAAGCGCTCGGCGATCACTGGTCGGCGTGGCAGCTCGATAGAGGGCTCATGCACCTGGCGCTCCGGAACCCTGACGACCCGCGCACAGCGGAGATCCTTCGCGATACCGCCGACCGGCGAATGGAGATGCTCGCGCAGTACAAGGCAGGAGAGTTCCCGCCAGAGCTGATCCTCGGCTGTTTCTACGCGGGGCCCCACGTCAACCACGATCTCGACGATTCTACGGATCGCCGCTGCACGTCGGGCAGCGCCGGCGCGGCGAGGGGAGCGATGGCGATGGAGGCGCGGTACTACTACGCACGCGCCGTCGACATCCTTCTCAAGAACAAGATGTATGCGAGCGACGACTTGCCACGGCTTTTCAGGAATATCGTCGCAATCAGCTACGAATACGGCGACCCGTCGATGGGAAGGAAGAGCCTCACTTACTTGCTCGCGTATCAGACGTCGCGCTCGGCACCGTGGCGCGATCAAATTGGTACGCTGCTGGAAATAGCCGACTGGGATTTGCTCCACGCAGTCGGTCTCGACAACATGGATGCCGCACTGGCCGAATACGCGCGGGCCTACGAGCTGCTGCAGCAAGCCGGCGTCGGGCAAGAATCGATTCGCGAGGTGTTTGCGCCCGACACGCCCGTCGCTTTGCCGGTGTTCGTTCCGAGTCCGCTAGTCGCGGAGGGGCAACGCGCAAACTCCGGGCATATCGACGCGGCGGTCGAGCTGGACAAGTACGGCAGGAGCCGCCGCGTGCAAATCCTCGGGACTACGCCGGATGCGACGCGAGCCGCCGCGAGACACGTCGAGAACGTGATTTTTCAGAGCCGATTCCGCCCGAGACTCGTCGACGGTCGTGTCGCCGACCGCGAGCGCGTGGTGGTACGCTACGAGCTAGACGACTAGCTCGAATCCATCGAGCCTGAAAAGGTCGCCATTCTGCGAAGGCTGCGCATGTGCGGACCTCGCCAATGCTATGGAGAGCTACCTATGAGCAGCCAGCCGTTCATCATCGATCCCCACTTTCGGCTTCAGGAATGGGTGGCCGAGGAGAAGGGCTATTTCGCGGACGAAGGCCTCGACTACGTCTTTCGCGAGCAGGTGCAGGCCACCGACGGCAAGATCCACGATCAGGGCGTGAAAGTCGGCGCGTATCAGTCGTTCGAGCAGGGCCGCGAGACGAACGTGAGCTGTGCGTGCCACTGGACGGTCAACGTGGCGGCGTCCTCGGGGCACGGCCGGATCTATCCGCACGTCTACTCCATCGCGCCGTCGGGTGTGTTCGTCGCGCCTGACTCGCCCGTCAAGACGCCCGCGGATCTCGCCGGCGTGCCGATCTCGGTCGGGTATCAATCCGGTAGTCACTATTCGACGATCCAGGCGCTCGAGCAGTATCTGCCCGCGGACCGGATCAATCTCTCGTTCAACGACGGCATGCTGTTCAAGCGCATGGAGCTGCTGCTCGATGGTCGCGTGCCGGCCGCAGCGCTCTTCAGCGGGCCGTATTACTTCGCGGAGCAGCTCGGCTTTCGCAAGCTCATCGACAACACGTTCATGATCACGACGATGGTGCACGGCGATCCGGATCCGGAAGACCTGCGCAAGTTCTTCCGCGCGCTCCAGCGCGCGCAGCGCGACATCGATCTCAGGCCCGAGCTCTACACGCACTATTACTCGAAGGAGTTCCCGGTCCGCTATCACGACAAGATGGATACGCGCCGCTGGGGCCCGGGCGAGCGGCTCGTGTTCGATACGTACACCGAGGACGCGTACCAGCAGGCCCGCGACTGGATCGCGGAGCACCACATCTTCCCGAGCGGCGATCTCGGCTCGGCCGGATACGCGGACTCCGTGTTCAGATAGCGTTCGCTACCTTCCCTCGTTCGCGCGGCATTCGACATCATGCGGCGAGCTTCGCCGTGCCCCAAATCGGCACATGTCTTGCATTTCTGCGAGCAGCGGAAACTCGAGTGAGGGCTCAATCATGCAACGCAAGCAGCTGCGATTCGGCAAGGGATTTCGCGTCGCGCTCGGCAACGACCGCTCGCAGGCGGCCCAGATGGTCATCGCCCCGGGCGACAAAGAAGGCGGCCCACGCAACCGCCACCATGGCGCCGATCAATGGCTGTTCGTGATCTCGGGGAGCGGCTCGGCCTTGGTCAAAGGTAAGCGGCACGCGCTACGTGCCGGCTCGTTGCTGCTGATCGAGCATGGGGACCAACACGAGATCAAGAACACGGCCAAGAAGGAGCCGCTTCGGACACTCAATCTTTACGTGCCGCCCGCCTATACGCAGGACGGCGAGGAGTTGCCGCGGGGCCGCAAATAGCGCGCTGGGAGAGGCGTGAGATATGGAGAAGGAGCGTGAGACGCTGTCGCTCGCAGACGCCGGGACGCACTTGCTCGAGGAGTGCCGCATGGTGCTGCCGGGCGTTCAGGCGCTTTTCGGCTTTCAGCTGATCGCGGTGTTCAACAACGGATTCTCCGAGAAGCTCTCACACGCTGAGCAATGCGTTCACTTGCTCGCTCTCGCGCTGGTCGCGATTGCCGGTGCGCTGATCATGAGTCCAGCTTCCTATCACCGCCAGACGAACCCCCGCGCCGTCTCGGCGGATTTCATACGTCTCGGGGGGCGACTCCTTTTGTCAGCGATGGTCCCGCTGCTCCTCGGGATCGGGCTCGATTTCTACTTGATAGCGCGCGTCGTGCTACAGAGCTCGGTGCTGGCCGCTGCGGAAGCGATGGGTCTCGCATTGTTCTTCGCGCTGTGCTGGTTCGCTCTGCCGCGTTTGCGGTGAGTCACATTCTCTCCGTGTGACTTGCGTCTCGCCCGGCGCGAGCCGCGCGGACCACAATCGTGCCACTAGATCCCACATATGGAGGACAAAGGATGTCCACGTCCAAAACCGTCGTTTTTGTCGCTGTGGCGACGTTTCTCGGCACATGTCTGACGACGGCGTTCGCCGATCCACCGGCGCACGCTCCAGCCAACGGTTGGCGCAAGAAGCACGATCCCAACTACACCGGTTACTCCGGCACGCAATGGGAAACGGATTACGAGATCTCCACGGGCCATTGCAACCGTGAGGCCATCGCGACCGTCGTCGGCGGTGTGGTCGGCGGCACGATCGCACACCGAGTCAGCGACGAGCATCCAGTCGTCGCCACGATCATCGGCGCCGCGGTCGGCGCGCTGATCGGGAACAAGATCGGCGAGAAATTGGACGAGGCCGACAAGGGCTGCGTCGGCCATGCGCTGGAGCTGGCGAAACCGGGCCAAGTGGTCACGTGGGCGAACGCCTCGACCGGTGTGCGCTACGAGATGTCGCCCGGCTCGGATCGCCCGCAGAACGGTGCGGTGTGCCGCGACTTCAAGCTGACAGCGGTGTCCGGCCAGAACAAGTCGTCTAAGAACGGCGTCGCTTGTCAGTCGAACACGGGAGTCTGGCAAGTACAGTAATCGCTCGGAGGGCACAGCCCCGTCGCGTCAGGTATTTGACAGGTCCGCTGGCCTAGTATCACAGCGTCCGCGGGAGGGGTAGATCCGGCTGCTCCGCGACGTTTCGCCCGAAGCTAGCGCCCTGGTAGTCCTCATCGGCTCGCGTCTCGCGTTGCTGCCAGAAGCGGAAAACTCCAGGGAACCGTTCTGCGGTCCGTCCGTGTATTAAGTAATACACCCAAGAAACGAAGACGAACGGAAGGAGCCGGCGATGAATTTGACGAGTGGCCCCAAGAGCGACGACGGCTGGAGCGAGCCCCCACCCCCAACTCGCGATGAGTTGAACGTGCTCCATGAAGCCTACGAGCGGGCACTCGATGAATATGCGGAAGCGACGACGGCCGTGATGGACCGTATCCGCCAGCGTATGTTACCCAGCGGTGAGCAATTCGCGCGCAAGCGCGCGGCGCAGCAAGTGCTCATCACGACACGGCGGGCGTTCTGGAGAGCCAATCGGCGCTATTCGTCACACAGCGTCGATTGAAGCGTCACGGGTGAGGCAGCGTCCTCACTCAGACAGCAGCGGGCAATGCTGCTCCGTCCGAACCGAGACCTGCGTCTCTCCGTTTACTCGAACTCGTAGACGATGAATTTCGCTCCGGGCGTCGCGTCGACCCGTAGCCGGCAAGCTCCATACTCGTTCGGCAACGTCCACTCCGAGTTCGGTTGATATTCGAGGGTTTCGGTCCCGTGCTCGCACGTGAGGGTGAGCTCGTGAACGTCCCCGGGCCGGGCTGCGATCGTGAATTCGTGAGCAGCGAGCTTCTCGCGCCATGCCTTGCGGCCGGAGGTCACTTCATGGGCGCGCGTCGCGCCGTAAGGCAACGCTCCGCCCACCGGCGTCATCTTGTGCGAGGCAGACAGAAATGATGGTGTCACACGCTCCAGCGCTTCACGGGCAAGCTCGAAGCGCTTCATCGTGTCCGCAAACTCTGCATCCTCGCCTGCGAGCCTGAGCCATTCTTCGCCGAGCTTGTGCTGCCATATCTGCTGTTGCGCCAAATAGAACTCGGGCGGCACACCAGCCTCGCCCTGCAACCAACGCACGACCGCCTGACCGATGTTCGCGTCCTGCTCGCGCCAAGAATTCGAGACGCAGCGTTCTCGTTTGATGCGCGAGCCGGTAGGGGCCTCGCGATAGCAGTGCATATCGAACTTATCGTCGCTGTTGATCTCGTTGAACCGGAGAAACATCGCGTCTCGCGTGCGCAGCAACTGGCGCCGAAGCTCGGGGATGCTGCCGTAGACGATGATCTCGTCGTCGCCTTTTGGCGCAGGGCGCGAAGCCGGCTGCGGGGTCGCGTCTTGACCGCCCACGCCGCTGCAAAGCATGACGGTGCCGCACAGAACGGCGAGTTGGAAGGCTTTTCCGAATGCCATGGGCACGAGGACTAGCGGCTTACGTCACCTGCGTTGCCTCGGCAGCATAGCTCAGACCGAGCGCCGCTCCTTGGCTAATGCGCTCTCTTCGCCGTGTACGCCGGTATGGCTTTTGCATCGGTTGCACCAATGAACGCCGAGAGACTGATCCCGGTCAAACGTCTACGTCAGGAGACGTCCCAGTGGCGACGCGCCTGAGGATTGAGTCGAGCACACAGGAACAGTGATCAGGACCAAGGCCTAACGTCCGTCGTAGTTCGAGGAGGAAACCATGAAGCACTCTCTCAGCAAGCTAGTGGTCGCCGGCTTGATTTTGTCGGCGGGTGGTATCGCAGTTGCCGCGGATCTCACGGCCGGCCAGGTCAAGGGCAGATTAGAAGCGGCCGGTTACACCGACGTTAGAAACATCCACCGCGAGGGTAATCACTTTGACGCAAAGGCGACCGACAGGGCCGGCAAAGAGGTGTCTCTGGACATCGACGCCCAGACGGGCGCCATTACGAGGGAGAAGGAAGGAAAAGACGAGGAGCATGAGCGCAAGTAAGTAGTCGTCGGCGCGGGCGGCAGTCGCGAATGACAGACACCGCTTCGGCGAAATGTCTGCGAGGACCGACACTTCGACACCCTCGCAGTGCGACGGCACTATGCGCGCCATGCAAAACGTCACGATCGAATTCGCAGGTGAAGATCTAGAGCTCGTCGAGCAGGCATGTCGCGAACTTGCCGAGCGTGCTCGGCGCGACGCCGAAGTTCTCAAGGGATCGTCCGTAGAGCCCATCCACAAGTACGCTCAGCGGCGATTTCTCGGCATGGCAGAGCGACTCAAGGTCGCTAGAGACCCGGACCCGCAGCCGTCGATGCTTCGAGTTCTGATGCGGAGTGGCTAGTCAGTCTATCTAAATCCCTTATAGGCTGACTGATTCGCCGGGTTGCTGAACTCCGACATGCCAGGGACAACGCCGGAAGGACTCGCTGCGGAAGAGCTCGGATCCGGTATGCGATTCGCAGGAGACCACTGGGCGGACGTCCCGCACATTTTTCGCTTTACGCGCGAGCCCGGCGATTCTACGTAACGGCAGGTGACTTCCTGCTTGGCCTTGGACTTCGCTCCTTGGTCCGGCGGGTCGGCCGCCTGGGTCACGTTGAGTGCGGCTACAGTAAGCAGTGAGCCGCAGAGAGCCAGGATCGCCCACGCGCACTTCTTGCTGACCATGAGGTGTGCTCCGACTCGGGATCTCGTCGAAAAGTACGCCTGTCGCGGTGGTATCGCAAGGGCGTGCTGCGGCGCCAAATACCATTGCAACGGCCGCCTCCGAGGACGCCCATTTGGACGCTAGATAGCCCTTTACGTTGGCTCGCTCACAGCTCAAGGTCGCGCCGTGCAGAAGACTCGCCGCATTGCATTTCCGCATGAAGCAAAAGAGAGGCCGCCGTAACTCCGTTTCTTTTTAGGCGAACAGTTAAGTTGTCGCCGGTTAGAGACCGTTGGACCAGCAGTGCGTCTTGCTATCAGACTGCTTCATGCTGAAGAAGACACCGAAAGACGACTTAGCGTCGTGGAAACTAACCTCGAGAGACGCCCCGCCACAGAATGGCGAGCACGTTATCGTTTTACGGGGAGGCCGCACCTTGTTGCCGATGATCTTTCATGCGACGCCGCTGTGGCGATGGGAGTCGCCGGACGGCGGCCGCGTCTTCGACTTCCGATATTTCGACCAGTGGCGCCGGAGCTGAGCGAGGCCGAGGCAGCGCTTCTACTTTTCGGTATCTTCGAGAACCGGCTGGATTTGCGTAGGCGCCTCGTCGTCCACCAGGCGGCGCTGCTCCAATTCGAACAGGCGCTGCTCCAATTCCCGAACAGTCGGCCTTCGCAGGACCGCTGTCACTTCATCAGGGTCAGCCGTCCGTCGCGCCGCCAGTTCATCTTGAGGCAGTGCCAACGTCTCGGCGGGGTCGGTCGGCTTGGGGTGCTTCATCCCTGGGCCCTCTTCAAAACGCGCCGGAGCCGAGTTCGCTAGGAGACCTTTTCTTGTCTCCGGCCGCAGCTGGGTTGTGGGAGGTGGGCAACCCAGGCACGGGAGGCATCGTACAGCGGCACTACGACGAGAACAGGGAGCGGCTCACAAGTTTCGCCCGCGGGGGTTGCTTATGTCTGAAGTCCAACGTTTGACCAAACGCGGATGTCCCCTCGCAACGGCGGCGGTCAGAGCGCTTGCGAGGCTGCCCGAATTCCTTTGCGCCGTAGAACGCCCCGACTAGGACGACGGCAATCACCAGCAGCCCGAGGACGGACGCGAGTAGCAGCCTATAGGCTCCATCCTAGGGAGACTGCGCGGTCTGCGTAGACAGTCGCGCGGCCGACGGTATAGTTCCGACTGTGCCGATAACAGAACTGCAATTCTGAAGCTCTAGCTTGAGCGCCGTGGTCTTTGTCATCGGGCTCGCCGCGGGCATCGTCGTCACCATCGGCATCTCAGCGCTTGTGATGTCGAGCAGAGGGATCGACCCGGACAATCCGGGCGCGCAAATTTCTCCCAATCCGCCGACATACAGTAGTCGCCCCTCCCGTCAAAGTGATTGAGCAGGGCGAGCACATCGTCGCCGAAGTCGCGGTCAGCCGCGTCTGGACGCGAGGCGGGACGTCGGATGTGACCCATGGTGCCCAGGAGGCGTCGCGCACACTTCGCCACGAGATCGACGTGCGGTGTCGCTAGACGCTAGCAATGGTTGCGCAGGTAGTCGACGCAGACTTGTCTCGCTGAAAGGGGCCCCGGTTCGCCGCGGGGCCCAACCGACATCCCTAGAGTGAGCGAGGAACCGAGTGCTTCGCGAGCCTGCTCTCTCGGTTCCCCTGCACAACCAGGAACGCACCGATGGCGGCGAACGTCAGTGCCGTGGCAACCCGATCGCCCGCGGACGCCCCTCCGAGCAATTGCAGCACGGCCAAGATCATGAGACCGACGCCACCAATCCGCAGCACGATGGCGATTCCACGACTCGCGGGATAGACGTATGCGGCCGACTGCTCGGCAAGGGACGTGCGCACGAGCGTATTGGCTCGATCACCGTCCGAGTCGTTATGGATCCAGACCTCGGAACAAACCGATCCGCTCCTCGACCAGCTCTGTCGATTGACGGTGGCAGGGATACCGTTCGTCGAGGAATTCCAAATCGACAGCCAAGGAAGTGGAGAGAACTGCTTCGGTTTCTTTTTTGGCCGGACAGTTAAGTTGTCGCTGGTTAGAGACGGTTGCATACAAGCAATGAACCTTCGGAGCCGCACTAGGGAACTAGTGCCATTCGAATCGGAACTTCTTGCATGGACGCAATCATTTTCACGCTCGCTATTGTGGGTGGGCTCGTCATTGTTCGCGCTGTGGCGAGCTTCTTCGAGCTGCGCGCTCGGATGCGCGATCAAATGCGCTCCGCGCCGAGGGGTGATCAGCCGCGCGCTGGGCGTGGCGGTCCGTCGAATAGTGACACCGTGTCACGTTTAGAGGATGTCCGAGTGCCGAACGATGACCGGCGCTTTTCTATTCCAAAGTCACAACTACAGCTCTCGCCCCCTCTTGAACTACGGGGCGACCATTGCGGCACTATCGCGAGGGTGCCGCGTGCGCGAGTTGAATTTGAAGACGATAGCCAGCTTGAGATCCTCGAGCGCGTGGCCCGTGCCTGTGCTGAGCAGGCGCGTACAGATGCCGAGAACGTACGCGGCACGACTGTCGAAAGGATCCACCTTGAAACGCAAGCCAGGTATCTGCGCTTTGCCAAGATGGTCAAGGCGGTTCGACTGAGGCCCGATCGGGAACCGCCGGCGAACGTGCGGCAGCTCCGGCCTGACCATCGTCCTTTCCGTAGGCCATGGGCGTCGCCCTCGGACTAGCATTCGGGACGGAGCTTCGGGGCGCACCCGCGGTGCTGTGCGTCGACAACGGGCGGGAGTTCATGAGCGAACAGCTGCTGCGAAATGGGCCATTCAGCATGTCGCGCGAAGTAGTTGTCATTGCTAAGATCCACGAGCTGCCGTTTCGCGGTGCGGTAGTGATAGAACAATGAACCACTGGATTCCTTGCCGGGTTAGGATGCCCAAGCGCGAACTCTCCTCTGAGCATTCGGATTGGGTACTCGTAAGCGTCGAAGTCGACGACATACGGATCGTTTGGTTCGCACAATACGGGTACTTAGATCGGACATGGCGTGACCCGGAAGGAAGGGCCGTGCCCGGTGTGACCGCATGGCGCGAATTACCAGAGCCGTTCGATAAAGCGATGGCGCAGCGCTCGGATGCGGCAGGATAAGGCGCATCTCGCAGTCTGAGCGGTTATGCGGTAACTCGAACTGCGACGATCACGCCGCTGCTCGCGACCTAACGGAACCCATGTTCCGGAAGAGAACTTAGAGGCCTCCCTTCGGCGTGGTTTCTTTTTTGGGCGGACAGTTAAGTTGGAGACCGCTCCCATGCACGCGGTAGAGGACAACGTACGCCGACGAAGCTTCGTGGAAACTTACCTCAAGATTCGCGCCGCCACGGAATGGCGAGCGTGTAATGGTCCCACCCTTAGTGCCCACCCTCCTTATGGGTTCGCCGGCAATGACGCCAGACGAGCTGGAGGCCGCGTGTCATCGTGCACCGACACACCGGCGAAGTTTCGGTCGTCGACGAAGGCGAGGGCGCATTCGGCTACGTCAGACTAGCCAAGCCCCGTACGGGCTATGAATCTGGTGCCCCAGGAGGCGTCGTGCATGCTGCGCCACACGATCGATGTGCGGTGCCGATAGACGCGCGGATTGAGGCTGTCTCACTGCCGTGAAGTGTGAGAAGCTCGGGCTCAAGTAGCCGGTTATGTAGCCGTTTTTCATGTGGTGAGGTTCGATCGGCTGTCTTGAAACGAGGGATCTACCTGAGCGTTCTGCTTGCGGCTCTTGCTGCGGCGCACGCCGCGTTTCCTCAGCCTGCGTCTTCGTCGCGGACCAACGACGCGCTCTCGGGCGCTCAGCAGATTGACGAGATCCAGTCGTCGCAGGATTCCCCTGACCTGATCGAGCCGTTGATGAGGGCGGGCTTAAGCTTCCGCGAGCAAGGAGACGTCGAGCTCGCCATCGCGGCGTTCGAGCGCGCGAGGCACCTAGTCCGGGTCAACTACGGTCTTTCTTCCTTCAAAGAAGCACCGCTGCTGCGGCAGTTGGTTCAGATCGAACAAGCAAGGGGCAATGCCGCGGCGGCGTGGGAGCTCGAGCAGGAGCTGCTCGGCATGATTCGCCGAAATCCTGGTCCGGCTGCGGCTCCGATGCTCCGAGAGATCGCCGACAAGCGGGTCGACGTCCTGGAACGATACGTGGCGGGAGAATTTCCACCGCAGATCAAGCTCGGCTGCTATTACGCGGGTTGGCCGCGTCGCGACGCAGCGATCGAGACGCCCGCCCCGAGTTGCAGTTCAGGGTCCAGTTGGAGTGTAAAGCAGGGGCTCTATCACGAAGCGGAGCTCTACTACTACGACGTGATGGACATGGTCAGGCTCTCCGAAGGCCAGTGCTCCGATAAGCTTCCAGAGGTCTACATGGCCGTGCTGCGTGCCTCGTATGCGGCTCGCAACGACTACGGCACGGAGAGTCAGGGTAGGGGAATGCTCCGGGCCCTCTATGAACGGCACATCAAGTGCTCGGCGCCGTTGCCGGTCCAGATGAACGCCCTGCTTCAAATAGCCGACTGGGATCTTCTGTTCGCGGGTGGCCGCAAGAAGAACGAGGCGGCGTTTCAAGCCTACGAAGCTCTGTATGAGCGGCTTCAGCGAGAGGGACTGGAGCAATCGTTGATCGACGAGATGTTTTCGCCGGATGTGCCCGTCGTGCTCCCGGCGTTCTCACCCGATCGACTGGTGTCGAGCGAGGCGCCGGACTCCTCCGGATACATCGACATTGCCTTCGAGATCACGAAGTACGGAAGAGGCAAGTCGGTCGAGTTCCTCGATTCATCTACGAACGCTACGGAGGTCGCTCGGGCACGTGTGCAGGATCTCGTCAATCGAGGGCGGTTCCGTCCCCGAGTGGTAAACGGCGCGTTCGAAGATCCGTCTCGCGTCGTCGTGCGCCACTACGTCAACGACTAGCCCGGGGCTCGCAATTCGAGACTGTGCTCGGACCCGTCTTCGAAGGCTGTCGCGCGGCATCTGGTGCCCAGGAGAGGTCGAACCCTCGGACGCTGCGCCAGGGGCGACTCGAGGTGTCGGGCCAGTTTGAGTACGCCTTCGGCATCGGCGAACAGTTCGGCGCATTCATCGCGACTTTCCGCGAGACGTTTCTCGTCCACATGGTGGTGCATGAGGATCGGCGAGCGTTCGAGGAGATGATTCGCGCCGGGCTCCCGATAGCTGTGCCCGGAGTGCGCTAACGGCGACGCGCGGCGCGACGCGTTTCTGCACGAACCGCCGACATACAGTAGTCACCACCCCTCGACTACTGGTTGGACGCTGCGCGCTCGCTCGCGCCACGATCCGCGCGTGCCCGAGATCCGCGTCGACACCATCGGCGACCTCGCCCCCGGCTGCGCGATCTACGCGTTTTGCGACTCGTGCCGACGCTCCGGGAAGCTCAACCTCGTGAAGCTCCGGATGCAGTACGGCCCCGGTCTACTGCTCGACGACCTCAAGCGCTGCGTCACGTGTAGGCGCTGCACGCAGCGCACGGCAGAGATCCGGCTCGCGAACAGCGCGAAGTAATTCACCGCGCTCGATCGGCAACGAGTACGCTGACGAATGAACGTCAACTCTCTCGCCATTGCGAGGCTCTATCGCAATGTCCTCGACGAGTCGCTCGCTGCGGCACGCGACACGGTCGGCGGCGACCTCGCAGCTGAGGCGAAGATAAGCGACGCGTTCGGCGCCTCGATCCCGACGCGGGTGCCTTCGTACCTTGCCGACAAGGCCGCGAGCCCTAGTCTGCCGGCGGAGCTTCGTGCCGACGCGGCTCGGTTGCTCGTTCGTATCTGCTTGTCGCTGCCACTGCCTCACGGCGCGTTCGTGGCGGCGGTCGCGGAGGCGGCCAAGGCGAGGGAGTGATCCCAGGGAGCGAGAGTCTCTAGTGACGATATGGCTATCTGGCATCTACCGACGCTCTGTTCGACGACGTACGGACACGAAAGCCCAAACCATGGTGCGATCAAACGCTAGGAGGAGTGAAAGAGAGCCGTACGATGAACTTCGACCCGTTGCTCAACGCGTCACTGGCTACGCAGATCCATGTCGCAACCGTCGTTCCGGCGTTTTTCTTAGGCGCGTGGCAGATCTTCTTGAGCACTAAGGGTTGGCCACTCCATCGCAAGCTCGGCTCGGTCTATATCGGGCTGATGGTAGCCGCCGCGATCTCGGCGCTTTTTATCCCTGCGTCAGGTCTTCCAGGGATGCCAAGCTTTCACGGGTTTACGCCCATTCATCTGTTTGTCCCGGTTGTATTCGTCAACGTGTGCCTAACGCTGTTCGCTCTGCGCACCCGCCGATTCAAGCTGCATCGCGCCACGATGATGGGACTATTCATAAGCGGTATCGGTATCGCTGGAACTCTTGCGTTCATGCCCGGGCGCATCATGCATGCAGTCGTATTCGGGTAGTGACTTTCGGCGTGATCTCGCTTCCGCCTCCGCGAGGTTACGTAGTTTCCGCAAAGCAAGTACAACCCGAAACAGATGGCTCTGTCTCCTTCTGTGAGACTGCCCGCCATGGACGCACCGGTTGACCTGTCGACGGACCAGCTTCGCATAGTCGAGCACGCTTGCCGAGAGGTCGCGGCGCGCTATTGGCGAGAGTCGTACTCGGAACGCAACGCAACGATCAAGCAAGCGATCGTCGACGGCGCGTTCGAGCTTGAGCAGATCGCGGATCAATTCAGCGCTCTGCGCGCTGCGCGGAAGGCTCGGGCGTGAACGCGCTTCCAGCCCAGGTTCCTCCGACACACACGATGCGGCTGCTCGATCGGCAGACGGGCCTACTGGAGTGCCGCTTCTGCGGCGCTCGCTATTCCGCGGGGCAGCGCGACGGCCGAATCATCACCGAATCGTGGATATGTCGGAACGGCTGCGGGGGTTCGGCGGATGGTCAGCGAAAGCGTAAGCGCAAGAGCTGACGGATAACCAATACAAGACGTCCGTCTGACACTTGATGCGCCGGCTTAGTACCGGCGTCTTTGTTCGTTGCGTCGCATGCCGAGTACGGCCGATCACGCGTTCGCGCTCTCGCGTGTCCGTAGCTCCGCGCGCGCCTCGGCGAGGCGCGCCACCATCGGTACTAACTCAACCGTGCCATCCGCGCTCGGCACGTACTGGTGCGTGAACCCGGTTTCACTCGCTCGAACGCGCGGACCGCGCGGCCCCCCCTGGACGTGTCCTCGCGCGCGCGGACGACGCCGAGGTGCTCGATGCGCTCGCGACCTTTGGCACGGGGTGGCTGCCTCCATCGGGCTCACGGCAGACGGCTGCTCGCTCGCATCGCTCACTCGCTCACGCGAAGCGCGAATCCCAACAGCTCGAGAGTCTCGAGGGCGAACGGATGGACCTCGACCACGCTCACGGGCTCGCACTCGAAGGGCGGCGGCCTCTTGCGCAACCCGATCTTTCGAGGCGATCACACGTGGAACAAGTCGAAGGGGAAGAAGCGACCCGGCACCGGCCGACGCACGCAGAAGCTCCGGCTCGCGAGCGAGCACGTCGTCCACCATGACGAGTCTCTTCGCATCGTCTCGGACGATCTCTGGGCCCGCGTCGCGAAGCGACTTGAGGCCGCGCGGCACAGCGTCAGCGTGAAGGGCGGCAAGCCCGCGCGCTACTTGTTGTCTGGCCTGCTCAAGTGCTCGAGCTGCTCGGCGAGCTACATCATGCGCAACGAGCGCAACTACGTGTGCGGCAGCCACACCAATGGCCGAGACTCGCTGTGCTCGCAGCGCCGGCCGATCAACCGAGCCAAGACGGAGGAGCGGTTGCTCGCCGGCATCCGAGCGAAGCTCGCGGCGCCGGCGTTGATCAAGCACATGACCCGAGCCGTACAGGCGAGACTCCGCGAGCAAGAGCGCCCCGACTGTGGCGGCCTCAAGAGAGAGCTGGCGGAGGTCGAGCGCGAACTCCAGAACGTCGTCACGGCCATCGGGAAGCTCGGCGGATCTGCGGCGCTGCTGTCCCGCGTCCGAGAGCTTGAGGCGGGGCAGGCTGCGCTGGAGTCGGAGATCTCCACTGCCGCGAAGACGCCGAGCATCGCGCCGAACGTAGAGCGGATCATCCGGCGACGCATCACCGAGCTGGACCAAATCCCGCGCGATCAGCTCGGCGACGAGGAGACCCGGGAGACGTCGAGGGCCGCTGTTCGAGGACTGCTGCGAGGGGACGTGCCCGTGATCGAGGAGGGCGAGAAGGTCTACGTGGTAGCCGCCTGACCAGCTCGAGCCAGAGCACGCGCAATAAGCCTTAGTCCTCTTTCGCCTATCACCTTGGTGAATGGCCAGGTACAACGTTCGGCGCCAGGGGTGCCGGTACACCTCTTGCATCGAATGTCGTTCCACGGTGTAAGGAGGAAAAGCCATGAAGGACTATCTGAAGCTAATCGTCGCCAGTGTCGCTTTCTCGGCAATCGGCATTGCGGCCGCTGCAGATCTGACTGCAGCTCAGGTCAAAAGCAGACTAGAAGCGGCCGGCTACACCAAGGTCGAAAACGTCAAGAAAGAAGGCGATCATTTCGATGCCATGGCGACAACCAGAGATGGCAAACGGGTGGCCCTGGACGTCGACGCCCAGACTGGTGCCATTACGCCGGAAACCAAGGAGACGAAGAAGCAAGAGAAGAACGAGCACAAGTAAGGGCTCGG
>Ga0068858_100001924_pt1 | contig 21167 bp, 21 predicted proteins | sample KBSSwiS12_FD_66589 | JGI IMG/M metagenome (GOLD analysis project Ga0068858, IMG submission 66589) | Switchgrass rhizosphere microbial communities from Kellogg Biological Station, Michigan, USA - KBS Switchgrass S1-2 | ecosystem: Host-associated > Plants > Roots > Rhizosphere > Soil ...
CGGCGCATTTACGCGCCCGGCAGCGTGTTGCCGCCTGCGGAAATTCTGCGCCGCAGCGGCATCCGGCCCGGGTCGATCGCGCGGACCGGCGACGGCACGATTTACTTGATTGCTTTCGACTCGCTGGAAGCGCGAGTCAAGGCGTGGGATCGATTCAATGCGGACGAAGATTGGGGCGTGATCCGCGATGCGGGCGCGGTCGCGCTGCAAGAGCTTCAAGTCTATCCGGCGGGGAAGATCTTCGAGATATCGTTATAGATCACGAAGACCACCACGAACATCAGGAACACGAAGCCTACTTTGACCACGGTTTCCTTGACCTTCATGTCCAAATCGCGGCGCATCAGCATCTCGATGAATAGCATCAACATCACGCCGCCATCGAGGATCGGCACTGGCAACAGATTGAAGATCGCGAGATTGAGGCTCACCGCGGCCATCAGCAGGAAGTAGGTGATGGGGCCCTCGCGCGCCGCGTCACCCGACATCTGCGCGATCCCGATGGGGCCTTGCAGCGATTTCGCGGACATCTTCCGTTCCACGATGCCTTCGAGCGACTTCACGATCAGTTGCGTGTTCAGCAGGTTCTGGCGCCAGGACTCGGAGAGCGCTGCCGGCAGCGCCAGCTTGGTGACTTCAACCCTGGGCTGGAGCGTCAGGCCGATCATCCAGCGTGCACCGCCCTGCCCTTCAATGTCGCGCTTGGCCGGCGTTACTTTAACTTTGTGCGGCTGGCCCTTGCGCGAGTAAACCAGGTCTAGTGGAGCGCCGTTGGTCTCATTTTCAATCTCGTTCAGGCGCGGGATCGAGCGCAGCGGCTGGCCGTTCACGCTCACCAGAATGTCACCCCGCTGGAGGCCGGCCCGCGCGCCATCCATGTCCTTGAGGACCGACGCCACCTCGATATCCGTTTCCACCTGCCACCCGGCGGTGCCGGTGCCCTGCTTTTCTTCTTCACCCGGCGTGAGCCTCAAGTGAAGGTGCTCTTCGCCGCGCATCACCCATACGTCGAGGGGATGATTGGGGCTTAGCGTGCTCTTAATGAAAACCTGCTCCCAGGTTGGATCGGTCGTGTCTTCGATCTGTACGATCTTATCGCCAACGTGCAAGCCAGCTTTCGCTGCGGCGCCATCGGGGGCCAAGTATCCGATCACCGGGGAGTGCGGGTTCGGCCCCTTCTCATAGTGCACCATAAACAATCCGGTGAGCAGACCGATAGCCAGCACAATGTTGATGGCTGGGCCGGCAAACGCGATCAGCAAACGCTGCCAACGCGGCTTGGAGGTGAGCGCGCGGGGATCGGCCGAGCCTTCGTCACCGGGCTGCTCGCCGGTCATTTTCACGTAGCCGCCAAACAGGATGAGTGAAAAGCGAAAGTCGGTCTCGCCGCGACGGAAGCCGAACAGGCGGGGGCCAAAACCAAAACTGAAGGTCTCTACTTTTACGTCGAAAAAGCGCGCAGCGAAGTAGTGGCCGAATTCGTGGACCAGGATCATCACGCCGATGAGGACCAGGTACCACCAGATGTTCTGCAGTAAAGCCATATATTTTGTTACGCCCTGTTACGCAAGCAGCGCCGCTTCGTGCGTCCGCGCTATCTCAACCTTCTCCATAATGCCACGAGCGACGGCCCGCGATTCGCGGTCGATTTCCAGTACTTCGCCTACCGAGCCAGGTTCGCGCACCGGAACCTTCGCCAAAGTCTCGGAGATGGTGGCGGCGATCCCGGGGTAAGAAATTCGCCCCGCGAGAAATGCTTCCACCGCTACCTCATCGGCTGCGTTCAGAGTGCAGGTAGCGGAGCCGCCGGTTTCCTGTGCCTGGTAGGCCAGCTTCAGCAATGGGAACTTTTCAAAATCCGGCGGATCGAACGTCCAGCGAGCGGATTCGGTCCAGTCCAGCCGCGCCACCGGCGCATTGGCTCGCTCCGGATAGGTGAGGGCATACTGAATCGGCATCCGCATGTCGGTGGCCGAGACCTGCGCCATCACGCTGCCGTCGGCAAACTCCACCATCGCATGAACTTTGGATTGAGGATGCACCACCACTACTACTTCTTTCGGCGCGAGATCGAACAACCAACAGGCCTCGATTACCTCAAAACCCTTGTTCATGAGGGTGGCCGAATCGATGGTAATTCTCTGCCCCATCTTCCAGGTTGGATGATTCAAGGCCTGCTTGGGTGTTACAAATTTCAATTCCGCAGCGGGAGTTTCGCGGAAGGGGCCCCCGGAAGCCGTCAAGATCAGTTTCGAGACCTCACCCCGCAAGCCGGCGCGAAAACACTGGTGGGCGCCGTTGTGCTCGCTATCGACAGGGATGAGTTCGGCGCCGGAAACCCGCATGGCATCCGTGACCAGCCTGCCGCTGGCGACAAGAACTTCTTTGTTTGCAAGGCCTACACGCTTACCAAGCCGCACGGCTTCGTAAGTGGCCTCAAGCCCTTCCACACCGACGATGGCGGACATTACGAATCCGGCTTCGGGCGCCGCCGCGACCGCGATGCGGGCTTCAGGGCCGGCTGCCAATTCAGGGAGCGGCGTTCCGTCGGCTTTGAGGATTTCGCGGAGTTCCCCGAGCGCTTGCTGGTCGGCCACTACTGCCACCTTGGGATTAAACTCCGCGATCTGCTGGGCCAGCAGATTGACGTTCCGGCCAGCCACTAAAGCAAAGATTCCAAAGCGCTCCGGCCAGCGGCGAACAACATCCAGGGTGCTGGTGCCGATGGACCCCGTGGACCCGAGTAAAGTGAGGTGAGTCACCTGTCTCCGATCATATCATTTTGAATGCTAGAGGCTTTGAAAAACTTCGCCGCTGGCGGTCTTTTGTTGCAGGTCTGGTCTTGCGGGGGACACTGATTTTTGGGCTTTGATTTGAAGAAACTTATTTATTAGGAAAGGGGCGCCGGGAAGGTGCTTCAGGGGTCTTAGTGAGGTTAGTCTCGCTTTGGTGGGAGTTTCCTCCCCGGCTTGATTCCAATAATAATATACTCTTTCGACAAAAGCAACAGTTTTTCGTATTTCAAATCGATTTCAGTTCTTGGGGACCCATAGAAATCTCTTATGACTATGATATTACAAGTGGTAAAGACTCCTATGCCAATCGGTCAGATATATGCAAACCGGTCAGATATACTGGGCTGGGAAGGGGGGTTGGTCAACTCTTAACCTCCACACCCGCCCAATCTTCCAAAATACGTATAACTGAGCAGAAGTCATCCTCGCCGTAGCCCTTAGCGATGGTGGTCCGCAACATCTGTTCTGTGACGGCCGAAAGCGGGAGCGGCAGGTCTACGGCTTTGGCGGACTCCAAAGCGAGCCCCATGTCCTTGTGCATCCATTTGATAGAGAATTTCGTGCTGAAGTCACGCTTCAGTATGGAGGGAGTCTTGGCGCTCATCAGGGCGCTCTTGCCCGCGGTGTTATCCAGGATCTCGACCATCTGGTCCGGCTTGATGCCGTTCTTCACCGCCAGCACCAATCCCTCGCTGAAGGCTTGCAGCACGTTTGCCATTATTAGATTCAGGGCGAGTTTCGCCTGCAGGCCCTGTCCGGCTGCGCCGCAGTAGAACATGCGCTTGCCCATGGCCTCGAAGCAGGGCTTGAAGCGATCGAAAGCTGTCTGGTCGCCGCCCACCATGAAGGTGAGCGTCCCGCCTTCCGCTCCGGCTTTGGATCCAGTAATGGGGGCATCCAGAAAATGCGCGCCTTTCGCGGCGAACATCGCGCCGATTTCGATGCTTTCGGAGGCCGAGATGGTACTGCAATCCGCGGTCACGCTATTGGGCCGCAGTCCTTCGATCAGGCCGTCTTTGCCAAGGGTGATGGCGCGAGCCATCGCGTTGTCTCCGACGCAATAACAAATGAAGTCGGAGCGCTGGGCCACTTCCTTGGGCGTGGCGCAGGCAGTGCCCTTACCTTTCGCCGCCAGCTCGCGGGCCTTGGCGGCGGAATGAGTCCACAGCGCGACTTCGTGTCCCGCCTCCAACAAATGCCGGGCCATCGGGTAGCCCATGATTCCTAAACCTAGAAAGCCAACTTGTGCCATGAGAGAATCTTACCAATGCGTCCAACAATTTTGGTTACGAAACACGTTTTTCCTGAAACTGTCGAGTTCCTGAAGCAGCATGCTGAGGTGGACTATGCCGATACTCAGGACGGACTCACTGCCGAGGAGCTGATCGCGCGGGCCCGCGGGAAGCAGGCCATGGTGAGCCAGTTCACGGACGCGCTCAACGGTTCCGTGATCGCCGGACTTAAAGGGCTGGGCATGATCGCGCATGTGGGCGTGGGCTTCGATAACATCGATGTTGCGGCCGCAACCGCCAATGGCATTCTGGTGAGCAATACTCCCGGCGTGCTGGACGACACCACCGCCGATCACGCATTCGCGCTGATGCTGGCGACAGCCCGGCGCGTTCCTGACGGCGATAGCTTCGTTCGCTCGGGCCAATGGAAACGCTGGAATCTGGAGCTGAATATCGGTCTGGACGTCCATCACCGCACGCTGGGAATTCTGGGGATGGGACGCATCGGGCAAGCTCTGGCGAAACGTGCGGGCGGGTTCTCGATGCGCGTGCTGTATCACAACCGCACGCGCCTCGCGCGGGAGATAGAGAGCGAGTTGAAGGCTACCTGGGTAGAGAAGGATCAGTTGATGCGCGAATCGGATTTCATCAGCATCCATGTGCCCCTGAATGACAGCACGCGTCACCTGATCGGAGAAGCGGAACTGCGCGCGATGAAGCCCACCGCCATCCTGGTGAATACGGCGCGCGGTCCGGTGGTGAATGAAGCCGCGCTGGCCAAGGCGTTGAGCGAACACTGGATCGCGGGAGCCGGTCTGGATGTATTCGAACGCGAGCCTCAAGTTGAACCCGCGCTGCTGGCTTGCAAGAACGTAGTGATGGCGCCGCATTGCGCTTCAGCCAGCGTTGCCACGCGCAGCAAGATGACGATGATCGCGGCGGAGAACGCTTTGGCCGCGCTGACCGGACAGAAGCCGCCGAACCTGCTTAATCCAGCTGTGTGGGATTCGTGGGCATTCCGGCCAACAGGCGCAAAATAAGCAGATCTGAAGGCTGGAAAGTGGTCACAGGGATGTTCACCGCGTCCTCTTCACGATCCACCACATGGCTGCGAATGATGGTCCGCAAACGATCGACTGACACGCCAAGTTCTTCGGCTGCCTCCACTTCGGTGTATTGAGACTTGCTTGGACGGGTCATGAGCATATGGGCCACACTTCGATTGTAGGGGCCAGGCGGTGTCAGCCCAATTAGGGAGAGCGCTTAGTTAGAAGGGGGGATCGCCTGACGTACCTGAGTACTAAGGCGCAGAACGCACAAACCGACGCCGGACCGGGACCAACCGGCGGTGCCACCGTCTATTTACAATAAAAGCTTATGAGAACACCACTCTCGTTTCCCTCCCTTTCGATCAGCCTCGCCGCGTTATGCCTCTTACCGGGGGCGGCGTGGGGCCAGACGGCTCCCGGATTCGATCCCGCTGCGATAGACCGCAACGCCGATCCCTGCCAGGATTTCTATGAGTTCGCTTGCGGCGCCTGGATGCAAGCCAATCCGGTTCCGGCGGATCAATCGCGCTGGGGGCGCTTCGATGCGCTGCAAGACAGCAATCGTGAGGTCCTGCACAAAATTCTGGAAGACGCGGCGGTGGTGAAGCCGGGCCGGACAGCGCTCGAGCAGAAGATCGGCGACTATTACGCCGCCTGCATGAACGAGAAAGAGATCGATGCCCGGGACGGAACGCCGCTGAAGGCGGAGCTTGACCGCATCAAGGCGATGGACGACAAATCCGGCCTCACCGATACCGTGGTTGCGCTGTTTCGCAACGGCACGTCGCCGTTCTTCCGCTTCGGATCCGGGCCGGATGCCAAGAACTCGAGCATCATGATCGCGGATCTGGATCAGGGCGGCTTGGGTTTGCCGGATCGCGATTATTACTTCAGGATGGATGAGAAGTCCGTCGAGATCCGCAAGCTATACGTGGCCCATGTGCAAAAGATGCTGCAACTCGCGGGCGCCAACGCGGCAGCTGCAGCCAAGCAGGCGCAGGCGGTGATGGCGCTCGAAACCGAATTGGCTAAAGGATCGCTGGATCGCGTTGCGCGGCGGGATCCCGAAAAGCTGTATCACAAGATGACCCTGCGCGAGCTGGATGCACTCGGCTCGGGCTTTGCGTGGTCGCGTTATTTCAAGGAGGCGGGCGCGCCGAGTCTGGAATCCCTGAACGTGGATGTGCCGGACTTCATTAAGGGCATGAATGCGGCCATCGCTTCGACATCGCTCGACGATCTGAAGGCGTATCTAACCTGGAACCTGGTGCGGGATTCTTCAAATGCTTTGTCGCTGCCCTTCGAGGAGGAATCGTTCAATTTCTACGGCAAGGTTTTGCGCGGAGCCAAGGAGATGCGTCCGCGCTGGAAGCGTTGCGTCGATCTGACGGATCAGCAGTTGCCGGATGCGCTGGGGCGCAAGTTTGTCGAAACCACTCTGGGCGCGGAAGGCATGCGGCGCACCCACGAGATGGTGGGAGAGATCGAGAAGGCCATGGCCACGGATCTTCAGACCATCACTTGGATGACCCCCCAAACCAAGCAACTGGCGATGGAGAAGCTGCACGGCGTTCTCAACAAGGTCGGCACTAACGACAAGTGGCGGACCTATGACACCGTTCGCATCTCCCGGGATGACTTTTTTGGCAACACCGAGCGTGCCAGCCGCTATGAAGTGGATCGCGAGCTATCGCGCATCGGCAAGCCGGTGGATAAGAAAGAGTGGGGAATGAGCCAGCCCACCGTCAACGCCTATTACGATCCCCAGCAGAACAACATCAATTTCCCGGCGGGCATCCTGCAGCCCCCGTTCTACGACAACAAGATGGATGATGCCGTGAATTATGGCGCGATTGGTTCGGTGATCGGGCATGAGCTGACGCATGGTTTTGACGACGAGGGTCGCCAGTTCGACGCCAAGGGAAACCTGCGCGACTGGTGGACTGCGGACGACGCCAAGGCCTTCACACAGCGCGCGGACTGCATCGTGCAGCAGTATGGCAACTATAGCCCCCTGGATGACGTGAAGCTGAATGGGAAGCTGACGCTGGGCGAGAACACGGCGGATAACGGCGGGCTGCGCCTGGCTTACATGGCCTTGATGAACAAGCTGGGCGGCAAGGAACCGCCTCTGCGGGATGGCTTCACGGCGGCGCAGCGCTTCTTTCTGGGTTGGGGACAAGTCTGGTGCCAGAACGTGCGGACGGAAGCAGCTCGCCTGCGCGCGCAGACCGATCCGCACTCGCCGGGGAACTTCCGCGTGAACGGCGTGGTCTCCAATATGCCGGAGTTCGCGAAGGCGTTTGCTTGCCGGACCGGTCAGCCGATGGTCCGGGGACCGGCATGCAGGGTTTGGTGACACTTCTTAGTTCACATTGGGAACGGGCGGCTAATTGCAACAAGATTGTCAGTCTGGCTGGTCGAGAGAGTTTAACTCCGGAGACGCGGCCGACCTGGCAAGGAATTGCGTATGGCGTCCGGTTGGAATTCGCTACTGCGTGCAACATTCACCGAGTGGAACCAGCATGACGCCACGCGCGTCGCCGCCGCCTTGGCGTATTACACGGTTCTTTCGCTCGCACCATTAGTGGTTTTGGCAGTGGGTGTAACAGCCTTTGTCATGGGACATCCCAGAGCACAGGACTTCCTGCTTAACCAGGCCTCCAGCACACTTGGACAACAGGGAGCTGACGCCATCCGCGAAATGATCAATACCCCCAAACCTGCCACCGGGACGCTGGGGTCGATCGTCGCCGTGGTCACGTTGCTGGCCGGAGCATCGGGGGTATTTGGCGAGATCCGCCACGCTCTCAACAAAATGTGGGACATTGAACCTCGCAAACACGCTGGCGTGTGGACTCTGGTTAAAGAGCATTTTTTTTCTTTCGGTATGGTTCTTGCTGTTGGGTTCTTGTTGCTCGTTTCGCTAGTCATTAGCGCTGCTTTGGCTGCGCTCGGCAAATTCTTCGGCGCCGTGCTTCCCCTGCCCGAGTTGGCGCTAAACGTAACCAACCTGGTGATTTCATTGGCCGGCACCGCTTTTTTGTTCGCCCTGATTTTTAGGGAAGTGCCGGACGTAAAGATTGACTGGAAAGATGTTTGGATCGGCGCGACCGCAACTGCGCTGCTGTTTACGATTGGGAAGTTCCTCATCGGACTCTACCTCGGCAAGGTGGCTGTAGGATCGGCGTACGGCGCGGCGGGGTCGCTGGTGGTGGTTACCGTCTGGGTCTACTACTCAGCTTTGATTTTTCTGTTCGGCGCCGAGTTCACACATCTCCTATACGTTCACAGATCGATCCGCCCGGAAAAGGGCGTTTCGGTGGGAAAGTAAGAGGCTCCACGAGCATTGGGCGTATCGCGACTAGTCCCAGGCTAGTACAGGTGCCTTCAAGGTTGGGGCGGCGCGACAGGCGCTGCAGCCTTCGGAGGATCTTCCAGAATAAACGTGGTTTCACCGGGGCGCAGCAGCTTGAGCTGTTTGCGAATTTCCATCTCCTGCTCGGTTGAGTTCTTTTCGAGGCGATGGATGCGCTCCCGGCGGCGCTCGTTTTCGGCGGCCTGCGCGGCGTTCTGTTCCTCCAGCATGCGCACCTCGCGCCGCTTATCGAGCAGCGCGGATATGCCCTGCGGCCCGCGCAGTGCCACTAATCCATAGATCACCACGACGCTCACAGCAATGATGTAGCCGGTTCGCCGGGTAACCGCAAAAATTCGAGACTGATGAGAGGACGTGCGCGAAGACACTTCTAAATTACGTTTATAGCCCGGATCGCCAAAAAATACTAGTGCTCCGGCAGGTCTATCGCGGAATGTTACGCTTTTAGTAGCTAGCTGCGCGGAGATCAGGCCCTGTGGAAATAACCGACGACCGATCACCAACCCGACTCTGGTGTCCTAAATGTGGATCGAGTGATGTACGCCGCTCGCAGAGCGAAGGCGCGCTGGCGGCCTTTTTCCGTGTCTTTGGACGGTGGCCGTTCCGCTGCCGCAGTTGCCGTTCCCGCTTCTACCGACAGGCCGAAGCGCCTGAGCATTATTGAACGACCGCTACTTGCCGGCCGCCTTGTCGACCAACGCCTTAATTTCGGGCGGAAGATCGAAGGCCCCCGCCGGTGCGGGCTGGTCGAAACTAATCCCGGTGATCGACATATCCATTTGCTGCGCGCCCATTTTGGATTTGGACTGGGTCGGAAACAGGATCCCGTCGAATTTCTTGTAATCCGATACCTCTACTTCAACCGCCACCTCACCCATGGGGCTCACCGCGGTTGTGGTGGTCTTCAGCAGCAGCCCGGATTTCTTTGAGTAGAAGCGTGTCTCCGGCTTGCCCGTGGAAGGAGTCAGCAAGACCTTGTAGCAATCCTCGCCGTTCACGGATTCCGAGCCGATGGTCTCGGACTTGGGGAAAATCTTGCGCCAGTCCACCTGCGCCTCGAAGAGCGCTTCTCGCGCAGCTTGGTCCTTTTCGTCGCCGCTCTTGACCCGGGGGCCAAGGATTACGCTTTTCTCCCAGGCAACTCCGTTGGAGAATCCGGACTCGATCTTGCCGATAGGCCCCAGTTCCAGAGCCGAATATTCCTTGTCTGGGGCCATGGCATAGCGAGTAAGCTTGCCGCCAAATCCCTGCGCTGGGAAGGAGATCGTCCCGGTCATCGTTTCACTAGTGTGCTTCTGATACGCCGCCTTACCGCCCGTGACCTCGCTGTAACGATCGACGATGGTCTCAGCTTTTGGCAGCGGCTGGGCCGACCCGAACGCTCCCGCCAGCGCCCCAAGAATCGTGAGCCGAATAGGTAGAGTCATTGCGACACCTTCTGCTTTCTTATCCAATCTAGCGCAGCGTCGACCACGGTATCGTGTCCGGCCAGGAGCGCCTCCCGGGTCAGCTTCACTTCCACGTCGGGAATCACGCCGTTGCCTTCCAGCGCCTTGCCGCCCTGGGAGATATAGTTCGCGACCGCGTATTGGAAACCGTCGCCATTGGGCAGCCGGGTGATCACGGAAGGGAGAGCCGCTGCCGCCGTTCGGGTGCCAAAAATGCGGGCCCGTCCCAGGTCTTTCAGGCCGCCCGCGAAAATCTCCGAAGTGGAAGCCGAGCTTCCGTCCACCAGTACAGCAACCGGACCCGCGAAAGCCTCGGCGCGCGGATTGATGAAGAAGTTGAGCGTGGCGCCACGCATGTACATGACACCCAGCCGTTCCCCGGTCTGTTTCACCAGCCAGCCCGCCATGCCCATGGCCATGGCGCCGATGCCACCCGGATTCCCGCGCAGATCGACGACGATGCCGTCGCAGTGGGCGCATTGCTGGACGGCATCGCCAAATTCCTGCATGACGTGAACTAGATCCAGAAATATGTTGAAGCGGATGTAGCCGGTATTGCCCAGTTTCTTCGATTCAAACCAAACCGGCTGTGGAGGCAGATTGCCGAACCCCGAAAATTCGCCGCGCGGCGGCAGCAGTTTCACTTCGAGCAGCACCCGCGCGTTGTTCTGGTCCGCGAATACCATGGAGCGGGCGGCCCCCACATGCCCGGACAAGCGCGCCGCCACGGCCCGCTCGAGCTGTAGTTCATGGATAGCCGGGTCGGTCTGTAACTTGGCCACCAGCGCGGCCAGATCCACGCCGTTTGCCTGTACCACTTCCCATCCGATCTTGATGTTGCTCTGCGGCTGCTGCACTTCGGTGACGATCACGAGCCCGTTGAGAACGCGCGCTTCGAAGCCGGGCCAGCCGTCCCCGCTTCCGTCGGCGTCCAGAGCCTGGTAGACAGCGGCCGGAAAAATTGCGAAATGAGTCTGCTTGAGGCGGCCGATCATCTCGCGCATGATTCCGCGCGCGGCTTCGGTGGAAGCGGCGGCTTCGACCCGCGGGCGATATTCCGCGTGGATCGCCTGCCAGTCCAGGCCGCCCGGACTCGTCTCCCAGTGCTTATCGCGGATGGTGGTCCAGACGGCTTCAAAGGATGCCAGGTTGGCTTGCTTCTGCTCCGCCGTCAGTTGCGCGAAGAGGGGGCTCGACAACAGAAACAGCGCCAGCGCCGCACGCGTGAAATTTGACGCCACGCCGGTCCCCGCTCTTGACTTTGTGGGCTGCACTATTCTAATGTAGCGGTTCGACTTGCCACACGTGATCCGGGTAGGTTGTCTCATTTCTTAGGGGGACGAGGAGGGTATGGAGGCGCACACCCTGGAGCAGGAGTTGGAGTCCACATTGGAAAGCGTAGATAGCGCCGAACAACTTGTCGTCGCCGAGGCTCAGGCGCTGGGCTTGGACGATGACGACCTTTACCGCGTGGGCATTGCCATTCGCGAGTGCATGGTCAACGCTGTAGTGCACGGCAATCGCTACAATTCCCGGAAAAAGGTGCATCTGAAAGTGGAACGAACCGCCGACAGACTGGCCATCGAGGTGGCAGATGAGGGCGACGGCTTCGATCAGAGCGCCGTGCCAGATCCCCTGGCCGGCGAAAATCTGCTGCGCGGCTCGGGACGCGGCGTGATGCTGATGAAGTCCTTCATGGATGAGTTTCAGATCTCACAACGGCAGCCGCAAGGCACCGAAGTGAAAATGGTAAAGTACAAAGCTAAAGCGACATAAAGAATAACAAGGAAAGCGAAGGAGGTTTTACTGTGAGTGTGAAACTGACCACCCGCCAGGTGGGTGATGTGACAGTGGTGGATGCGGCGGGCCGCATCACGTTAGGCGAGGGCGCCAGCATGTTCCGCGATACCATTCGGGACCTGGCTGCAGCCGGCCACAAGAAGTTGCTGCTGAATCTCGCCGAGATTTCCTACATCGACAGCTCCGGCATTGGCGAGCTGGTCTCAGGGTTTACTACGGTAGCCAATCAGGGCGGGGTGGTGAAGCTGCTAAGCCTCACCAAGCGCGTCCAGGATCTGTTGCAGATCACCAAATTGTATACCGTGTTTGAAGTGTTCGACGATGAAGCCAAGGCGGTACAGAGCTTCAAGTAGGCAGTGGGCGCGGATTTCGCGCTCTTTTGGGAATCGGGCTGACGCGGGCGGGGACCATATTGGTACGGGCTGTGCCCGCTCGCGAATTATTAGAGAATTACAGCGGCCGCCGTTCACTCTTGAGTGAAGGGATAGGGAAGGACCCTTCGCGCTGCTTTGGGCGGTTCCCAGAATACTCATGGTCCCGGTTAGAGAGCCCAAGACCTATTCCATTTTGCTCGCGGACGAACTGACGCTGGTCAGGGAAGGATTGGCCGCGTTATGCCGGACCCTTCCCCACTACCGTGTAGTGGATCAATGTTCCGACGGCGCCTCGGCCCTCCGCACCATCATGACGAACCGCCCGGACATTGCGGTTCTCGATCTGAACCTGCCGGACCTGTTCAGTCTGGCAATGGTGCGCAAGCTGCGGGAGAACCAGATCGCGACCCGCATCGTAGTGCTCTCGACGCGCAAAGACCGCAAGACAGTGGTCGAGGCGTTGCGTGCCGGCGTGAACGCGTTCCTGCTCAAGTCCGGTCCAGCGCATCATCTACTCGAGGCTTTCGAGCAGATTTTGGACGGTGGAATCTACGTCTCTCCGTCGCTGGAGCTGGAGAAGATTTTCAGCCCCGGGCAGCGATCCATCCCCGACGACCCGCTGGAGTCTCTGAGCGCCCGCGAGTATCAGGTATTCTCTCTCTTGGTAGAGGGAACCCGGGCCAAGGAAATCGCCGCGCGTCTCGACTTGAGCCCCAAGACCGTGGATACCTACCGCGCCAGCCTGATGCGCAAGCTCGACCTGCATGATGTCGCGAGCCTGGTCAAATTCGCCATCCAGCGGGATCTGACTTCCACTCGGTAGCGCACAAACTGGGTGCCGTTCAACGGCACCTGATCCCCTCCGGGTAGCGTCCCGGCGCCGCCCACTGTTACTCGTTTGCCCGATTTGACCGCGCTATGCTATTAGTATTAGTTCAAAGAAATAGTTTCAACCCCGCCCGGCCAATCCCCCTAAGGGTGAAAAGCGAGCCCCGAAGGGTGAAAACGAGAGAGATTCTATGGCGTACGTAATTGCGGAACCTTGCATTGGCGTGAAAGACGCGGCCTGTGTGGACGCGTGCCCGGTCGATTGCATTCATCCTAAAAAAGATAGCGAAAAATTCGCGAACGAAGAGTTGATCTATATCGATCCGGTGGAGTGCATCGATTGCGGCGCTTGCGTGCCGGTATGCCCCGTGTCAGCTATCTTCGCTATTGACGACCTTCCTGAAAAGTGGGCCGAGTTCGCTCAGAAGAACGCGGCTTACTTCAATCGTTAGCGCGGCAACCCCTACGGCCGGTATGTGGCCGACTGAATTTCCGTCTCCCAGATTTTCACTTCGCGAATGCGCACGGGGACGGGTATATCCGCAAGCTTGCCGCTTAACTGTTGGTAGAAGTATTCGGCGATGTTTTCGGCCGACGGATTGACGACGTCGAACGGCGGGATCTCGTTCAGAAACTGATGATCGATGCGGTCGAGAATCTCGCCCATGAAGCTCTTGACGTCGAGGAAGTCCACCAGCATGCCGGTTGCGTCCAGCTTCTCGCCTTCAATCACCACGCGAACTTTCCAGTTGTGGCCATGCACGTTCTCGCAGCGTCCCTTATAGTTGCGCAGCGCGTGCGCGGAAGCGAAGCTCTGTTCCACGGCAACTTCAAACATGCTCGAAAAACCTTTCCACGTCGTCACGCTTGGTGGTGAACGCGTAATCCGGCAGGCTGTCGAAAAAGATCTGCCCGTAGCGCGTTTTGGTGATGCGATTATCGAGCAACGTGAGCACTCCGCGATCGGTACGGCTGCGGATCAGCCGTCCGAACCCCTGCTTTAGCGCGATGGCCGCCTGCGGCACCTGATAGCCCGCGAAAGGATCGCCGCCATCGTTACGAATGGCCGCGATGCGCGCTTCCACCACTGGATCGCTGGGCACCGCGAACGGCAACTTATCGATAATAACGCAGCTCAACTGTTCGCCCGGCACGTCCACGCCCTGCCAGAACGACGAGGTCGCGAACAGCACGGCGTTGCGAGTCGTGCGAAATTCTTCCAGAAGCGCGCTGCGCGGACCGCTTCCCTGCAGCAGCGTCTGGTAGGGGACTTCGAGCGAGACTTTGTCGTAGATCAAACGCATCTGCTGGTAGCTGGTGAACAGCACGAACGCACGGCCGCGGCTGTGCGTCAGGATTTCAATGATCTCGCGAGCCGCCGCCGAAGTGAAGGCGGGACTGCGCGGATCGGGCAGTTCCTGTGGCACATAGAGCAGCGCTTGCTGCTTGTAATCGAAATGGCTCTCGACGACCAGGGTACGGGCGTTACGCAAGCCCAGACGTTGCTTGGTAAACTCAAACTCTCCGGCGACGGCCAGCGTGGCCGACGTCAGAATCGCGGTATCGATCGCGTCGAATAACTTTTCATCGAGCAACTGCGATACGTCGATCGGAGTGGACTGCAGGAAGGTGCCGCGGCCGCGGCGCTCGATCCAATAGACATAGGCTTTCTCGCCGGACTCCATCCAGAACTGCAAGCGCCGGGAGATTTCGCGCGCGCGATTCACCAGCGGAATGGCTTCCTCCGGCGCGGCCCGCAGCAATTCCAGTTGCAGCGCGACGATCTCCAGCGCGGCCAGGATGTCACGATACGCTTCTTCGTGCTGCATGAGGAACGCTTCGTGTGAGCGAAAACCCGATCGTCCTTCGCTGGCGCCGAACAGTCCAAAAAACTGCGCCGCGCGCTCGCCCAGCGTAACCAGGATGCGATCCAATTCCTTTGACCCGAAGTTCTTGCGGTGCGCCAGGCTAGCAACGTCACGCGTAAGTTCTTCGAACTGATATGTGGAAACGGTAGTCCCGAAATACTGCCCGGCTACATCTTCGATATCGTGCGCCTCGTCAAAAATCACCGCGCCGTAATCCGGAATGATACCTCCGGCTTCCCCCATCGGCCCGCCCTTCACCGCCAGATCCGCGAAGAACAGGTGATGATTGACGATGATGATGTCGCTCACCTGCGCCCGCTGGTGCATGGCGGTGATGAAGCAGCGCTCAAACTGCGGACACTTCTGGCCGGAGCACAGCTCGCTGCGCGCGTCGATCTTGGCCCAGGCAGTGCTCGATTCCGGCAGCGTCTTGATCTCGGAGCGGTCGCCGGTCTCGGTGGTCTTCTCCCACTCGCGAATGATGCGGAAGTCGGCGACCTCCTCCAGGCCATCCAGGATTGGCTCTTTCTCTGCATCGTAGATTTTCTGCCGGCAGGCGTAATTGCCGCGTCCCTTCATGTAACAGGCGCGCAGCGGCCCGAGGTGCTGTTCGAGGAACGGAATGTCCTTGAAGAAAAGCTGCTCTTGCAGGTTCTTGGTGCCGGTGGAAATCACCACGCGCTTGCCGCAGAGAATTGCCGGGACCAGATACGCCAGCGTTTTCCCGGTGCCGGTGCCAGCTTCGACAATCAGGTGCTTCTTGTCGGCCAGTGCGGATTCCGCTGCCTCCGCCATAGCGAGCTGCCCAGCGCGAAATTCGTAGTTCGAATGCCACTCGGAAAGCAGTCCCTTACGGCCAAAGAACTGGCGCACGGTGAGTGGTTTGGTTGCGGGAGACACCTACTCGTCGATTTTAGCAGCCGGTCGCGCCGGAGCCTATTTCTTCGACATCGCGACGCTTGTCAGCACGTCCCACTGAAACTGTATGAACTTGTAGAGCGAGTCTTCGCGGATCCGCTCCTGGTCGCTGTGGGCCGCGAAGCCCTTATCGGCATCCTCTTCATCCACGGCGATTCCAACCCCATAGCATTGCATACCCTTCGCGCGCAGAAAGGCCATGTCGGTTGCCCCGGTGCTCATGGTCGGGATGGTTGGGACCTGGTAGATCTTGCGATGGGCGGCTTCTATCGCGTGATAAATCTCGGAATCGATCCGCGAGGGCGCCGCGCCAGGTCGGGCGTTCTTGGCCTCCGGGATGACTTCGACCGACGGATCGTTGATCACCTTCCGCATCATGTCGAAAAATGCCGGCAGGTTCTCGTCCGGCAGAGCCCGAATGTCCAGCGTGGCTTCGGCTTCGGACGGAATCACATTGATCTGAAAACCGCCGCTGATGACGTTGGGCGAGATCGAAGTGTGCAGCATGGAGTAGCGTCCGGGTTCATGCTCCGCCAGATACTCCCGGCTCGCGGCCGACTTCGCGGGATCGAACAAGTTGTTATAACGGTCCGCCTGTTCGCGCGTGCTGAGGGTCGCGAGTTTTTCGAAATACGCGCGGGTGGTGTCGTTAAATCGCATCGGCGGATCCCACAGCGCAACTTTTTCGACGGCTTCCGACAAATGCAGAATGGCGCTGCTGCGCATGGGACGCGAACCGTGGCCGGAGGGTCCGTGTGCCACCAGCCGCGCTCCGTTGGGACGCTTTTCGCCGGTCTGCACTAACGCGTAGCGGTCCCAGCCGTTGGTACGCAGGACGCTGCCCGATTCCGCGAGACAGGCTTCGGCGTCGATGTCGTTCCAATTTTGGGCAATCAGGTGTTCGATGCCCGGTCCGGTGGATGCTTCCTCGCCGGCTTCCGCCGCGAAGATCACGTCGCGATCCAGAGCGACCGCGCCGCGCTTCAGCAGCAGCATCGTCATCATGCCGGCGGCCACTTGCCATTTGTTATCCAGCGTCCCGCGCCCATAGATGTAGCCGCCGTCTTGGGTGGCGCTGAACGGCGGGAAGGTCCACTTGGATGCATCCACGCGCACGGTGTCGGTGTGGCCCAGCAGCAGTATGGGCCGCTTCGATCCGTTGCCCTTGATGCGCGCGATGAGATTCGCACGCGCGGGGTCCTTGGCGGTTACGATGACAGGAATTCCTTCGGTCTCCAACACGTGTTGGATGTATTCGACGGCCTTGGATTCGTTGCCGGGCGGATCGGTGGTGTCGATGCGGACTAGCGCCTGATAATGGCGCAACAATTCGGCGTTGAGTTGGGGCGAGTCAATGCCTTGCATAGGGGTTTGCGCTTGAGTGAACGCGCTGAAGACCAGTAAAGCGGTAGAACGCAGGATGCTGTGCCGCATGCTGCGATGTTACCGCAACCACTCGGGCTGCGAAATTGACTGAACTAGAAAGCCTGCGGCGAGGTGATTCCGTTGGTCTGGAGCACCACCTGCATCTTCTCCAGCGCGGCCTTATGAATCTGCGACACGCGGCTCTCATTGATCCCCAGAATCCCGCCGATTTCCTTCATGGTCATTTCCGCGCTGTAGTACAGCGAAACCACTTTCTGATACCGCTCCGGCAGAGTCTTCATGGCCACGCCCAGGACGCCGCGCAGCTGTTCGCGGGCGCAGATCGAATCCGGGTGGGACTCGGGCTTGCACGGGAAATCCGGCGCCGGCAGATCGTCGCTTTCGTTGGTGCGCGTCGAAGCCGAAACCAGACCCACGTTGCGCAGGTCCAGCATCATGCTGCGCCAGCGCTCCTGATCGATACCCAGCTTCTGCGCGACTTCCGCTTCCGTGGGGTTCCGCTGCAGTGTGGCGGCCAACTCGCGAGTGGCGGCTTCCACCTGTTTGTGGCGGCGGCGCATATCGCGCGAGGCCCAATCGAGTTGCCGCAGGCTGTCCAGGATCGCGCCCTTGATGCGGTGCTTGGCATAGCTCGAAAACGCAACTTGTTTATCGGGGTTGTACTTGCTAGCCGCGTCGAAGAGGCCGAGCACTCCGGAGTGCACCAGATCGTCAACGTCGACGTGCACCGGCAGGTTCTCATGCACGCGAATAGCGATGGCTTTCACCAGCGGCAGATGCTCCAGAACCACACGGTCGCGCCTGGCCAGCTTGGCGCTTTGCTGGGCCGCGCTCAGCTGCGCGACGTTCTGCTTAGCCGCAACACTCTTCCTGGGCACCGCGCTTAACGCGGAAGCGGCCCTGGGAGCCGTCCGGCTATGCAGCGAGGGGCTGCTTGCCATGGGCTTCACCGGAGTGCTGCTGGATGTCGCCCCCTTTCCGGAGACGGCCCGCAGGCGAGTCTGCAGGGGACGGGACTGAATCTGAAGCGCGGGAGCGGTGGCGGCTGCTGTTTTTAGTCTCATGATTGTTGTTCCGATGCCTTAGAAAATGCACGCTCTAGTCCAATCGGCTTAGAGGACCGGGGAAATCCCGGGTTTAGTCCCAGGCGAGGCTTTCTAACACCTTGATAATGAGATGGAATGGCGCGATCGCGAGTCTGTTCAAACAGGTCTGGCGCCTTGCTTTCCAAACCTGCTCGTGTACCGTTTTGGAACCGACTCTTCACGTTTCCCTCCCAAACCGGAACGTCGGCAACCGATCTGGGATCGGCCACTGGTTGAAATCCTCCGGCTTTATAGCAGCTTACTGGGAAGGAATAAGTTAGTACCTAGAACGATGACCTTAGATGAGGCCTAAAATAATCCGACGCAGGGATATGTCGCACGCTTAGCCGATTCGGCTTTTGAGCACGGCCAGATAGGTCTTCAACGCGAATCCGCCCAAAAGAACTAAGGTTGCGATTCGGATGAGCCCCTCCAAGGTGATGACAGCGAGAATCGCTAACGCTGCGTAGGTCAACATCGCGTAAAGGAAGCGCCGGTTCATATTGAGACCTTCTAACGGCCCTGCGGATTGTAGGTAAACGCCAACTGCAGGCGAATTTCATCGCCCTTAAAGGTGTTTGGCAGCGGCGGGAAGGGATAAGAGGCGCTGATGCCGGCTACTGCCGCGCGGTCGAATGCGGCCGTGCCCGACGATTCGGCGATTACCAATTTGGGAACGCCGCCGCGCCGGTTGATGATGAACTGGACCAGCACGCGGCCCCGGCGTCCCATGCGCGCGCTCTGCGGAATCACCGAAAGCCAGTTGGTGCGCACGGCGGCCAGCACCTGCACCAGGTAGGGCTTGAAATCCACGCCGGCCGGATCGCTCAAAAGCTGCAGATTGCTGCGTGCCGGTCCGGGCGAAGGCGCGTTGGGGCTGGCCAGGGTCGGCAGGTCATCCATGTCGCCGATCATGACTCCACCGGCCGGTGCAGCAGGCGGAGAATTGGCGGGGGAAGATGGCGTCCGCAGCATGTCGGCAATGGTATTGGCGACTGGCGGGAGCTTTACATTCGGATTGGAATTGGGCTGTGATGACGGGCCACCCGCTCCGACCGGCTCGAACGCCAGCTTGGGTTTTTCGGCGGGCGGAGGCGCCGCCTGCGGCAGGTTTCCGGGTGAGGGGGGCGGCGGCGGTGGAATAACGGCGGCGTCGATCTTGGGAGGTTCCATGGGCGCGGGGATCGCCGGCGTCGGAACCGGAGCGGGCAAAGGCGCGCGGAAACGCGGAGCCTGCGGGACGGGCGCATGGGCCGCGGCGCTGCGGACGTCCAGGTCGTGCGTGATCTTTCCGTGGTTGGGATCGTGCTGGGTCAGATCCTTCGGGACCGGCGGCTTGCGAATCACATCGGGCGGAGTGTAGAGCACCACCGCCCGGCGCAGGTCGACTCTGAAATCTCCTCCCGAAAAGTTGGGCGGCGGAGCGTTGAGGGCAGCGACCACGACTGCGATGGCCGCCAGGTGATATACGATGGCGCCCATGATCGCGGCGGCGATTCTGGCGCGTGGAATCGGCTCGCGCCACTCGCGCAGAAAATTCAGATCGTCGAGATCATTCTCATCAGTCGGATGAGTGGGCCGGTCGGTTTTCACGTGCTTCCTAGCGTTTTTTCCACCAGGCGGTAATGTTCCTCAATCTTATCAAGGATCTCGAAAGCCACCTCCAGCGCGGCCAAGCCCTGGGCGCCAGTCACTGGTGGAGGCTGGCGCGTTATGACGCTCGCGAAAAACCCCTCTAATTCAAGACGCAGCGGTTCGTCCTTGGTTACTGGCAGAGGCGCGAAGTCGACGGCCATGGGCGGTTTTACCCGGTAGCGCACGGCGTCCTGACGGCCGTAGTCGAGCGAAATGTACTCGTGCGGCTGAAACAGGCGCAGCTTGCGGACGCGCTCGGTGGAGACGCGGCTAGCCGTGAGGTTCGCAACGCAGCCGCTGGGAAACTGAATGCGGACGTTGGCGATGTCCACCTTCTCGGACAGAATGCGGACACCGGCGGCGCGGATTTCCTGGGGCCGCTCGCCGGTGAGCGCAAGGATGATGTCCACATCGTGAATCATCAAGTCGAGTACAACGTCCACGTCAAGACAGCGCGGGCTGAATTCGCTCAGGCGGTGAATCTCGAAAAACAGCGGTTTGCCGATGGTCGCAGCCAGTGCGATGATGGCGGGATTGAAGCGCTCCAGATGTCCGATTTGCAGAATGCGCTGCTTGCGTTCGGCCGCGTCGACCAGAGCTCGCGCAGCCTCGCGCGTATGCGCAATGGGTTTCTCCACCATCACATCGAGGCCCGCCTCCATCAGCTTGCACCCAACTTCGGAGTGCGTGACGGTGGGCGAGGCAATCACCGCTGCGCCGGCGTTTTCCGCCAGATCCTCGAGGCTCTGGAACACGCGGCATCCGTACGGCTCGGCGACCGCCGCGGCCCGGGCCGGGTCCAGATCATAAACCCCGGCCAGCTCGGCGTGTTCCGACTGATGAATTACCCGCAGATGGTTTTTGCCGAACGCTCCCGCGCCCGCAACCGCTACTCGTGGCTTCACGCTTGTTGTCCCGACATGTCATTTCAGCATACCGGGTAAAGATTACGCGCCGCTCGGATGTGGTTTCGTAAACCGTATCTCCTAATGAATTCAAGCAGAACCGCCGAATTGAGGATGTCGAATGCTGCGTCTGCGTCCAGTCTGGCTCATGGCCCTCGTGGCTTGCTGTCTCGCCGCGCCCTCCGCGTGGGCGCAACGCTACAACTTCAAGTTCTACGGCGAAGAGGAAGGGCTCAAGAACCTGGCCGTCCAGGCTGTCTTGCAGGATCGCGCAGGGTTCCTGTGGGTCGGCACTCAGGATGGCCTATACCGTTACGACGGCAATCACTTCACAGCATTCACTTCGCGCGACGGGCTGCCGGGTACGCGCATCGAGGCGCTGTATGAAAGCGCGGATGGAACCTTGTGGGTTAGCACCGGCCGCGGCCTGGCTCGCCGCGCGCATGACGGGTTCGAATCCGTAGC